>Ga0210057_1000740_pt1 | contig 53332 bp, 66 predicted proteins | sample CryGeyCG2114_010_2_FD_183968 | JGI IMG/M metagenome (GOLD analysis project Ga0210057, IMG submission 183968) | Groundwater microbial communities from aquifer - Crystal Geyser CG10_big_fil_rev_8/21/14_0.10 (SPAdes) (version 2) | ecosystem: Environmental > Aquatic > Deep subsurface > Groundwater ...
GATTCATTAACAATCCTAAAAAGAAGATATGCTTCTGGAAAAATTACAAAGAAACAATATGAAGAAATGAGGAAAGAATTAAACAGGTGATTTAAATGAAAATTGGAATTGTTATAGGTACAAATGAACCAGAAGTTGTCTGGAATGCTTTTAGATTTGGAAACACATCATTGAAGGAAAATCACGAAGTAAAGGTTTTCTTAATAAATAAAGGGGTTGAAATTGAAGAGATTAAAGATGAGAGATATAATGCAAAAGAACAGGCTGATTTATTTCTTGAAAACAAAGGGCAGATATTGGCTTGTGGAACTTGTTTAGAATCAAGAGAAAAAGAAAGTAGTAAAGTTTGTCCGATTTCAACTATGAAAGATTTGTTAAAGTTAGTTGAAGAATCTGATAAAGTTTTGACATTTGGTTAGGAAATCCCCCATATAAAATTCTTTTTCGCAGAAAAAGGCTAAATGTGCGAAGCACTGAAGGCGGAAACCCTCCTTTAATTAATCTACACGACGATTGAATATAACATCGGGATTTAGAGAAGTTTTGTGAGCTTGCGAACAAAATTTGGGTGTAGTGAGGTGCAACCGAACGAAACCTCTAAATCCTTGTTAGTTGCGTCACGAAGTGACCGAGGGATAGTGCAACGATTTTTCACGAAGTGAAAAAATCCCGAAGAGTTGTATTTAGGTTCAGATAAATTTCGACCGAAGGGAGTCTATATGTCCGTAGGACTGGGGGGTTCCGTTCCTTCAAAAGAGCAGAGCGACACATCAAGAACAAGAATAAAAGGCGTTCCAATTCTAAAAACATTTAAATACTTCTTGATACTTTTTAAGTATATTATGGGTAATGCTAATATAGATGAATCTTTGAAACAGGAAATTGAAAATTTGTTAAAAGAAACTAAACACAGGATTAGATATCAAAATCTTAAAGGTTTTATAGATAATGCTTGTTTGGAAGAAATTAATAAAATCAGACAAGAGAAGAAAAAGTAACTTCTCTGTAACCAAAAAGTTTAAATACTAGTAAGTATTTAAAAGTATTAATGATACTTAAAAATACCAAAATGGAAAATCAAATAATACAAAAATGGAAGAACACAATTCAAAATATGGATTGTGTAGACGGCTTAAAAAAAATCCCAGATAAAACTATTGATTTAGTTGTAGCTGATCCTCCATATTTTAAGACTATTAATGAAGAATGGGATTATAAATGGAGAACAGAAGAAGATTATTTAGAATGGGCGGAAGTTTGGATTAAAGAATTATCCAGAGTTGTTAAAACAAATTGTTCTTTTTGGTTATTTGGATATGTGAAAATATTATCTAAACTCTTACCCATTATTGAAAAATACGGATTTGTTTTTAGACAACAAATAATAGTTGATAAAGGTATGCGTTCAATAAGTGGTAGAAAAACAAGCACTTATAAGATGTTTCCAACAACAACGGAGAGTATTTTCCTTTTTGTAAAAAATAATCAGCCCAATATCAAGAAATTTTTAAAAGAAAAACAAAAAGAATTTGGTTACACTTCTAAGCAAATTAATGATATGTTGGGCTGTAAATCTAACGGCGGCGGATTATGGTCATTATACTCAGGAAATAATATACTTGCACAGATACCTACTAGAGAAATGTGGGAAAAATTACAAGAAATTTTTAAATTCAAAATGGATTATTCAGAAGTAAATTTTACATTTAATTCACAAATGGGTTTTACTGATGTCTGGACAGATATTGATTTTTATAAAGAAGACAGAGACCATAGCACACAAAAACCAATTAAATTAATTGAAAGATTAATAATAGCAAGTAGTAATGAAGGAATGTTAGTTTTAGACCCGTTTATGGGAAGTGGCTCTACTGCTGTTGCATCTAGAAGATTAAAAAGAGATTTTATTGGTTTTGAAATTGATGAAAAATATTATAAAAATTCATTAAAAAGATTGAATCAAAAAACACTCATTTAAAGTTGTAAAATTTGCGAAAAAGCAAGAACATTTATATAGTTCTTAAAATGTTTTAGCTTTATGACCTTTAGTAAAGAGCAAATTATTGAATTTATTAATGAATTAATCATTGAACCTAGAATTAATTGTGTTAAATGGTCAAAAGTAACTGATCAAACTGCGACTTTAAGAGTTGGCTATCCGGGTCAACATCTTGCTTCATTAGTTACTGGTGTAAAAGGTGAAAAATCAGGAGCAAGAGGGAATGATTTATCTGATGGAAGTGAAGTAAAATCCTGTTCGAGAGTTGACCAATTAGATAAATGTAATGATTGTAGTTCTCCTGTTCTAAGGACAGAAACCAAATGTGGAAATTGTAATTCAACGAATATTAAGAGAAATAATGATTCCAAGTGGCTTTTTACTATTAGAAATGAAGATGACTTAAAAACACTTGTTGATAATACTCATCTTGATAGGGTTGTTTTAATAATTGATGATTATCCAAAATTTGATGATAATGATTTTAACGACATAAGAATACAAATCTTTGAAATATGGCCTAAAAAAGAAAGACACGAAAGATTTAAAGAAATTATGACAAATTATTATAATAAAATATATTTAGGACATAAAAAATTAGATGCTACAAAAACACCTGCACCTAAAAATTTTTGGCCATTTACTTTTCAATTTTATTTATGCAATCCTCTTTTAATCTTTAAAGCAATAATTAAGAATGCATATTCAGAAAATCCCGAATTGGTTATTGAAAAATGGATTGAACCAAGTGTAAATAGAGATGAAATTGAATCAGAATCTATGCCTCCTTCAATTCTAACAAAAGTTGAATTTAAACAGATTTTTGAAACAGCACCAAGAGAAGAAGTTATTGAGTGTCTTAAAGATGAAACTTCATATGATTTATTTGAAGAAGCAATAACTCAAGATGATGACTTAAAAGAGATTAAAGATTTATTTTCTGGAATTAATGAAAAACTTAGGTCATATTTAGATTTAAGAGATACTGATAAAATTTCAGTAGCCAAAAGTAAGTATCAACGAAGATTTAATGAAGAGTAATTGGAACGCCTTTTCTAAAAATATAAAATATCTTTTGCGAAGCAAAAGGCAATATGTCTGAAAGACCAAGGAACCCCCCATTTTTTGTTTCTTTTTTTCTAAAAAAGAAAATTGAACCTAAATACAATTGCAACTAACATCGGCATTAACCGAAGTCGCCGAAGGCGATTTGGACGGAGAAACCTGCAAGGTTTCGTAGTCGGTTAATGCCTGTTAGTTTCTCCCGAATACTTGGAGGGACTAAAATTTAGTGCAACGATGCCGAAGGCAAAATTTTAGAGTTAAAGTGAACTCTGGGACGGCGGGAACGCCAGAAGTTTTTATTATATTTCAGATTGTCGCCCGTTGTTTCCGTTTCGTTAAAGTTGGGGGCAGTAGTTTTAAGTAATCTTTTTATAGGGGGTTAATATTGTGTTATTAAGATGGAAGATAAACCATTAATGTTAGATAGTCTTGATGGCTATCAATTCGAAGAACTCATAGCCAAAATTATGAAAAAGAAAGGTTATGAAAATATAAGGGTTACTCCAAAGTCTAAAGATGGTGGTAAAGATATAGTCATGGAAAACCCAGAAGGAGATATTATTCTTGTTGAATGTAAACATCAAAATTTTGTAGGTCGTCCAGTTATTCAAAAATTACAGGGGGCAATGAACCATGAGGAAGAAAAACACTCAGAGAAAGAAGTTAAAGGGATTATTGTAACTTCTGGAAGTTTCTCAAAAGAAGCGATTGATTATAATAAAGAAATTGGGCAGGATATAGAACTTATTGATGGAAAAAAATTAAGAATTTTGTGTAAGGAACTAAATGTTGTAATTCTTAATGGAAAAGTCCAAATTTTGACGAATAAATCTTTTAGAGATATAAATGAAAAAGAATCCAAAGATTTAGCACAAAAAGGATACTCAAAAATTTATTGGGGTAAAAAACACACTCCAACAATAAAAGCGAATTTAGAATTTAATCCTGCGTGCTTCATAAAATATAATGTTGATTTTGATACACACACTTCTGTGGGGTGCATAGATAATTATTCTGATTCTGGAGAAATAATAATTGACGGAATAACTGGGAAGGATTTAGATGAAGATGCTACTGAATTTTTCTTTTCTGGTAGGATAGACACGGAAGAAATTAAAGACTCAAATGAACAAAAAAAGACACCATTTGAGTTTACAGAGAATGATATAGAAGAACATGCAATAAACCATATAATGGGAGAACATACTCACGAAGTAAGTTATACTGGAAATAATAATGTTAGTTATTCTAAAACATGTATTCCTAAAAGAAGAGATATTGATATTAAACAATTTTTTCCAGTTTATTTGCCAATCTGGACAAATGAGATTGAAATAATGAAGCAAAAATATAAACAAGAGTTTTATGTTAAAGGCAATAACCAATTTTACATAGAAGATGACTTAAAAAAATGTAAAATTTGTGAAAGAGAAAAAGATGATTATAGGGATATGAGTATTTGTCCAGAATGTGGAAGAGTTGTTTGTCATAGTCATGTAAAAATTGATTATTTAGATAAGGAAACACCAATCTGTGAAATACATGCCAAGCCACTGCAACTATGGATACAAAATAAGTATTTCGCAAAAAAAGAAAATTTAAAGGAATACAAAGAATGGTGGGAATCACAAAATTTCTTTCAAAAATTATATGAAGATAAAATTGCTTTTGGCTTGTCTATTGGTGGAGTTATCTTATTTTTATTCATCTTATTCTCTATTATTGGACATTAAGTCGTTGGTCTGCCCCCCAACTTTTCGTTTTGGAAAAAATTTAGATGAAGCGGAGCGTAATCGCTTATCCTATGTTAAAGGAAGTTCAAGGAATTTTCGTATCGTTCGTTGGTCGGATAAGCGAAGTTTTTTCCCGTAAATATGAGGTGACAATCTTGTAATTAAGGGGTGGGTGGTCGGGGGTTTCAGAGTTCACTTTAATTGAAACTAACAAGCCATACTACTAAATAAATTTGGTAAAAGATGTCATTATGGGATGAAAAGCCAAATTTATAAAACAGGGAGACATACCTTCAATATGCATGGGCTTTTAAAAAAACTTGAGCAAGAGCTTAAACTCCGAAATTATTCTAAGAAAACAATTAAAGGATATTTGCACTCTATTAGTAAATTTTTGGAGTTTTCTAAGGGTAAGGGTCTTAATGCTGAAACTGCCAAGGACTACATCTGCTCATCACTGAACAAACAATGTCCTTCAACAATTAATAAGGATAAATTTGCGATTAAGTTCTTTTTTGGGAATGTTCTTCATCAAGACCTGGTCTTGCCTGCAATAAAGAAGAACAAAACACTCCCAGACATTTTATCAATTGATGAAATTAGGAGATTAATTGAAAACATTCCTAACATGAAACATAAATTAATAATCAAACTTCTTTATGGGTGTGGGTTTCGTGTTAGTGAGATTGTTAGTTTAAAAAAAGATGATGTGAAGTTTAATGGGGGGCTTATCCATGTTAGACTTGCTAAGGGTAAGAAAGATAGGTTTGTTAAGATTCCTGAATCAGTAAAGAATAATCTTGAAAGTTTTTGTGGATTAGAAAACGGAAAATATTTATTTGAATCTAATCGTGGTGGAAAACTTACAACAGCTACAATTCAAGCAATCCTTAAAAACACTGCAAAAAAGGCAGGAATCAAAAAAAGAGTTTATCCCCACTTACTGAGGCATAGTTTTGCCACTCACTTGCTTGAGTCTGGAGTTGATTTAAGGATAATTCAAAAATTACTTGGACATTCTGACATAAAAACAACCCAGATTTATGCTCAAATATCGCAGGCTTCAATAAAAAATATAAAAAGCCCGCTTGACAGTATATAAACATAAAAGTTAGTAATAGACTATATCGTGATGGTCGTAATCAAGAAGTTTTACAATTTTTTCATGCTCTATAATCTCGTAAACAAGAACAAAATTTCTTACATGGACGCTTCTCTGTCCAGCCATGTTCCCAGTTAGTGGCTCGCCAATTTTAGGATTTACTATGATTTCATTAATTTTTCTAGTAAGAATTTCAAACTGCAACTTATCTTTTTTAGCAAGTTTAGCGAATACTCTATCTAATTTTTCAGAAACATCAAGTGTATAAGTCATCAGGCATACCTCTTTTTAAGATCTTCTATGCCCCCAATCTTGATAAATTTTCCTTTTCGTATGGCTTCTAGCCTATGCAGATACTCTGCCCTCACTTTTGGTTTTTCTTCAAGCTGAGCTTTTATAAAAATATCTATCTGTTTGCTCATACTTATTCCGTTTTGTTTGCAAAAGTCAGAGAACTTCTTGTAAGTTTCTTCTTCTAGATTAAATGTTTTTAATACCATATTTAATCTTATTTAACATTATTTAAATACTTTTTGGTTTCAGGGGTTTTTGCAGTTTAAAGTGACAAGCCAAACTAAAATATAAAAAGCCCGCTTGACAGTATATAAACATGGTGAAAGAGGCGAAATTCTATTCTGTGTTGAAAGGAGATGCTGTCAAATGCGAGTTATGCCCGCATTTTTGTGTCTTGCGTGAGGGGGGAATTGGAAAATGCAGAGTAAGGCAGAATAAAAACCAGAAATTAACTGCATTGTCTTATGGAAAGCCGTGTTCTATTTCTCTTGATCCTATAGAGAAAAAACCACTTTTTCACTTTCTTCCGGGAAAACTAACTTATAGCTTGGCAACTCCCGGCTGTAATCTTTCCTGCTTAAACTGCCAGAATGCAGACATAAGCCAAAAAGGAGTTGATGAAGTCTTAAGTATGAATGTTTCCCCTGAAAAAATTGTTGAAGATGCTAAAGAAAAGGCGGAAATAATTGCCTACACCTATACGGAACCAACAATTTTTTATGAATATATAGAAGACATAGCTAAATTGTCAAAAGGGATGAAGAATATAACTGTTACAAATGGTTTTATTAATCAAAAGCCATTAGAAAGTTTGTCTTTGTTAATAGATGCCAGCAACATAGACCTGAAATCAATAAATGATAGGTTTTACAGAACTTTTTGCGGAGCAAAAGTTGAACCTGTTTTAGAGGCAATAAAGATTATGCATGAGCGGGGCATCTGGATTGAACTGACAAACCTTATAATTCCAAGATTTAATGATTCAATAGAAGATATAAGCCAACTGATAAGATGGGTGAGAGACAATCTTGGAGAGGATGTCCCTGTACATTTTACAGGATTTTCTCCAACATACAAACTTTTAAATTCTCCAGCTACCTCTTTAAGTACATTAAGGAGAGCAAGAAAACTTGCTATGGATGCTGGATTGAGGTATGTTTATACTGGCAATATGGCAGACAGTGACGGAGAGAATACCTACTGCCCAAAATGCAACAAAATTATAATTAAACGAAGTGGTTTTGAGGTCATAGAAAATAACCTCAAATTGGGAAAATGTCAATGCGGAGAAAAAATTCCTGGTGTGTGGGAATAGTATCAGTTTTAGTGTTTACTTTAGTTGTTGTTAGTTGTATTTCTGTTTCTGCCCTAAGAATAAATGAGATTAATCCTCAGGGCAAGGAATATGTTGAAATTTATAATGACCTTGGAGAAATAAATTTAGATGAATGGTTTATAAAAGACCCTAGTGATAATGAGCCTGATAAGATAACATGTCAAGATATTCCAGATTGCTCTCTGATTACTAACGCCGAGTATTTCATGATTATTGGAAGAAGCACTAATATCAGAGAGATAACTGCAGAGGAGATTATTTATTTTTTTGCAGATGACCAAAAGATTGGAAATGGGTTGAATGATGGGGGAGATGAGATAACATTCTACAAAAGTGGATTTGAAAGCTGGTATAAATATGATAACTCTGAAGCTGATAAAAGCTGGCAGTTTTGTAATAGTGGCTGGATATTAGATACGCCTAGCCCTGGAAAAAAGAATAACTGCCAGGAAACAATCCAGCAAAATGAAGAAAATGAATATGAAAATAAAACTAAAGATGAAACAGTTGAAAAAAAGAGCTATCATGAAAGTTCAGAAACTATCTATGTAACCCAAAATAAAACAAATGAGCAAGATTCTGGAACTCGAAGCACAGAAGATAATGAAACTGAGATGATATATATTAATCAACCGGGGAGCACAATTTTATATGAATCAAAAACAGAAAATATTAAAAAGCTGTCAATTTTGTTATTGGGACTGCTGGGAGCGGTTGCAGCAGTGATTTTATTAAAATGGAAAATGAGATAAGGGGAATAATTGTTCTGGAAATTATGGGAAGACCTGCAGAGCATATAGTAGAGACTCTTAATGGGATTGTAGACAAGATTGGTATGGAATGTGAGATTATAAGCAGAAGTATTCATGAAGCTAAGAAAATAGAAGGTTCAGAATTGTTCTCTACCTTTGCTGAAATAGAAATTGGAGCAACTATTGAAGGGTTTTTGAGGATTTTGTTCACATATATGCCATCCCATGTAGAAATAGTTCATCCAGAGAACATGGTCATGTCTACAGCTGATGTTAATACTATCTTTAATGAAATTACAATGAGGCTTCACCAATATGATGAAATTGCAAAAAGAATAATATCGGAGAGAAATATTCTTGAAGAACAGTTGAGAAGGTCTGGAATAAAACCAATAACAGAACAAATAAGGGAGAGGGAACAGGAAGAGCAAAATAAGAAGTTAAAGGAAGAGCAAAAAGCAACAAGGAAAATCAAGAAAAAAGGTAAAAAGACTAAGAAGAAAAAGTGATTACTTTTTCTCTGCTTTCTTAAAAACATCCTGCATACTTGCTGATTTGACTTTTTTGAATTTTCTTAAAAAATAGAAAATAATCAGGGTTGCTATGACAATTAAGGCAAGGGTAAAAACAGTTTTATTTATTCCTGAGCTTTTTGTTGTTTTAGTTGTATTGTCTACCTTGCCTGTTGTTTTATCTTTTACAATAATATTAAGGATTATACTTGCGGATAAGTTTTCAGATTCTGCTTTTAACTCTCCTGAGACAGATTTTTCTGTTTTGAAGCTTAAAGTTATTTCTTTTGATTCAAAACTGTTTAGTGAGATTATTTCTGGAAAAATTGTCATAAGATTATAGAACTTAGCCGGATATGAAAAGGTTATGTTTTTTAGTTGTGTGCCTGAATTTGACAGCTTAATTTTTATGCTTGTTTCTTCTCCTTTTATGATTGTCAGATTAACCATGGTTTGGTTGAACTGAAGGTTTCCAGAGATTGATGGTATTTGCTGGTCTGAGAGATAATAAAACACTGGAATATTATATTCGTTTGCCGAGCTTATTTTTAAATCACTGTCTTTTGCAGTTGTGAAATAAATCTGTTTTGTTTCGTCTGCTTCAAGTTTTATTGTTTGTTTATTGTTTTCCATGTTTAAATCTGCAATTATCTGAAGAAGCCCCCTATTTTTTAGAGTTAGTGAAAAGTTGCCAGTTGTTAAAATGAACCCTGGAGAGAACTGCAATATTTCTTTTATTTCATTTGTTGGGTATAGACTATAAAGGATTAAAGAATCTGTTTCGATGTTTTCTCCAATGTGGTTTTTAAGATACTCTCCAAGACTGTTATTAATGTTGTATTTCTTTAATGCCATGTAAGAATATATCGCAGACTCTATATCAATCGGAGATATAATGTCTGATTCTAATGATTTATCTCCTGAAAGATAATAAAGAATTGCTTTTTGTTTTAATGTTAAAGATGAATTTTGGAGAAAAGACAAATCTCCCTGAACTCCCGTAGAGTTCAGGGCTAATAGCGCCATTGCTGTTTCCTCTTGCCTGCATTCTGTCCTGAAATTTGTGCCGAAGCACTTTTTATTGTTTAGAGTTATATAATGTGTTCCCAACTGTTTTATTAATTGAAATTCATTTGTATTTTCACCGTATGTATTAATTAGCTTTGCTTCTGCAACATAGCCGCAAGGAAGTGTTATTGCTAATTGCTCGGGCTGATTTTTAAGGTCTAACAAGAATATTTTTTCTCCTTTTGTCAAACTTAAGTTCATTGTTTTATTTCCGATTGATGCCTGACAAATTCTTTCTTCACCTGATGAGACTACAAGACTCCAAGCTCCCAAATCGAGATTATTTTCAGCTGAAAGAAGCCAGTTTTTTATTTTTTCTTTCTCGCTTGCATTTATTTTTGAAAGTGTAAAAAGTGCAATTGAAGTATCATAAATATTGCAGTTTGTTTTTGGAAAGCATTTTTTGTTATCTGATTTTAAAAGAAGTGCTGAAGTTCCTAATTGCTTTAGGGAGGGATTATAAGAAAGAGCCAGTAATGAAAGAGAGTTATCTTCTATGTTTTCTGGCCAGATTTTAGCTTTATTTGCAAGCTCTTTGTAAAAAGAGCTTGGATTTTCTTCTATTGTAAATTCTGCTTCTAATGGTGAAGATGAAAGCTTTGATGAAGAATCATGATACATTGCGTTTTCTATCTTTAACTTATATTTTCCAGGGGATTCCGGTAGAATTGCGAAGAGATAATAGTTGTTTTTTGAGATTAGTGTCGGATGGATTGTTACCTTCTCTTCTTTATCCACGAGTTTGTAGAAAAATAGATTATTAACTGAAAGCTGGGTAAAATTTCCTGAAATTTGTGCCTGAAGTGTTTCTCCTGGCTGGAAAACTGGATTATAAAACTTTATTTCTGCTGCAGAAATAAAACTGACTAACATGATTGACATCAAAAAAATAAGTGCCAACCACCCCTTAAAAGATGTGGTTTGTGACCGGCACTTGTTTTTAGGATGTTCAGAAATTAAAGCAATAGAGTTACATCCGCACCATAAATGGAGTGGTTTAATTTCTGACATTACTAAGATAACAAACGGCACTCTTTTTTTCATAATTTGAAGAGGATTGGGAGATTAATAAAGTTAATGATAAGATTTATAAATCAAGATTACAAAATTAAGTTATGAATTTTATAAAAAAGATTTTTGATGGAGAGATAGATGAAAAAGTTCATGTGCAGTTCAGAAAATTTTCTAAAGGGGAATTTAAGGATCGGGGGCTTGTGGAAATTAAAAAATCAAAAGATGGAGCTACAATCAAAACCAGTTTTGAATTTGCCAATGATTTGGTTGCTACAATTGCACAAAAAATTCAAGGAAAGACTCATATTACTGGAGCAATTATATGCACTTCTGATTTAAGAAATGAGCTTGGAATTGAAATTAAAGATATGAAGCAGTTTATGGGTGTAAAAAATATGCAGATTGATTGTGAGATGAGCAAAGAGCAGATTTTAGAAATCTGTGAAAGATTTCCGGCTGCATTTGTTTTACTCTCCTTTTCAGTTAATGGGACAACCTTAAAGATAAAGCCAAAATCTCCAAAATCAGCTAAGCCTTCAACATCTGACAAAGAAGCAAAAGCTGATTTTTGCAGTGTGAAGACAAATGATATGAACATTGTTAAGGAATTTGCATTTGATGTTGATGCATTTAAACATTTGAAAATAAAACACGCTTTCAAAATTGGGGGGATAATAATTCCAACCGGAGAAAAAGACCCTGAAAAAATCAGGCTTTTAGCTAAAAAAAGAGGAAAGATAATCCGAGAGCTGGATATAGACGGCAAGAAGATTATAAAAGAAGTTGTTCTTGAAGCTTAATAGGAAATTCTAAATAGCTGGAGTTTCTTATAAATTAAGTTTGATTAAATATAAAATGCATGACATATGTAAAAAAATTACAAAACAAAGCCCAATAACTTTGGTAGAGCTTCCTGCAACACAATTTGGAATTCTAAACGGAGAAATTAGTTTTGATGAATACTCACATTCAAAGCTTCCTTCAAGAGCACTTCACGTCCTGTCTGCTGTTTTAATGAATGATGGCTGGAAAAATACTGCAATGATAAATCCGATTTATCATGGAAAGGATAATAAACTGACAAAAGAAAATTTCAAGAGAATTCTTAGTTCAAATGTATTGGGAATTTCTTCTATAACCAGAACAGCCCCTCAATCAATTTGGCTGGCTGAATTATACAAGGCAAATAACCCTGCAGGGATTGTAATTGCTGGTGGACCAGACCCCACATTTAGATTCGAGGAATGGTTAAGATATGTTGATGTTGTTGTAATGGGCGAGGGAGAGAGAACAATTTTAGATTTAATGAATCAACTAATGAAAAATCCTGAAAAACTAGAAAGAGTTGATGGCATTGCTTATAAAAAAAATAAAAAAATAATTGTAACGAAACCAAGGAGGTTATTAAGCCCGGAAGAGCTTAGCCGGCTTCCCCATCCTTATTATGATGCTGACACAAAGAAAAAAATAAGTGTCTCAGTTATTGAAACTTCAAGAGGATGTCCCAATAATTGTGAATTTTGCGGGGTTACAAAATTTTATGGTGGAACTTACAGAAGAAAATCAAAAGAATGGATAATTGAGGAGTTAAAAAGGATTCAAAGCTTTGCTAAAACTATTTTTTACATAGATGACAATTTTGTTGGATCTTCAAAAGAATCAATGGATCAGTCAATAGAGTTATTGAATGCAATTGCTGATGAAGGTTTAAACAAAAGATACTGTCTTGCCCAGGTTACAATCAAGGCTGCAAAAAACCAGAAACTTTTAAGGGCACTAAAAGGGGCAGGAATAAGTTGTTTGTGCATTGGTATAGAGTCAATTAATAATGAAACTCTCCGCAGCCTTAGAAAACCGTATAATTCTGAACAGAATAAAGAGGCAATTAAAATATTCAGAAAAAATGGATTTTGGGTTCATGGCATGTTAATGCCTGGTGGCGATGGAGACACTGAAGAATCATTAAAGGAGCTATTAAAGTGGTCGAATGAAAATCTGGATAGTGTGCAATTTTTCCCCCCAGGACCATTACCTGGAACTGATTTTCACAAAAGAATGGAAATCGAAGGGAGGATATTGACAAGAGATGCCTCATTGGCAGACGGGCATATTGTTTGCGTCAGGCCAAAGAATTTTACGCCTTATCAGCTGCAAAATATAATAAACAAAATGTATTATGACTTTTATTCTTGGAAAAATACTTTTAAAAGATTTCCAAGGTCTCCCAATAAGGTCTTGACTATTTTGCTTTTGTGGTATACCAAGATTTTTGGGGGTATAAGGAAAGTCGTTCAAAGCCCTGCTTTAAAGAATCATATTGAATTTCTAAAGAGTATAAGTTAATAGAATCTGGGCTTCTTAAAGATAAACATAAGCTTTATAAAGCTGAATTTAAGTATATTTTTGTAGAATCTAGTTGGTGAAAGTTTAGAATTGGAGGCACGGAATAAATTGAAAATTCAAACAGAAATTGAAATATGCCAAAACATAGCAAACCGAGATGTGGCAGTCTTCAGTACTGGCCTAGAAAGAGAATAAATAAGTTTGTACCTAGTGTAAACTGGGGAGTTCTCGAAAATAAAAAAGGTTTCTTGGGTTTTATTTGTTATAAGGTCGGAATGGCTTCTGTTATGGTTCGGGATAATACAGAACATTCTATGATGAAGGGGAAAAATGTTGTTCTTCCTGTTTCTGTTCTTGAATGTCCTGCTATGAAGATTTTTTCTGTGAGATTCTACAAATATCATAAAGTTATCGGAGAGGTTTTAATACCTGCAGATAAAGAGCTGAAAAGAGTGTTGAAACTTCCTAAAGAGTATAAAAAATTAGAAAATTTCAAAAAAGATTATGATGATATGAGGCTGGTGGTTTATTCTCAGGCAAAAAAAACAAGTATAAAGAAGAAACCAGATGTTGCTGAAATTGGTTTAAGCGGGACAAAAGAAGAAAAATTAGAGCTTATAAAAAAATTCATTGGTAAAGAAATAACAATTAATGATGTTTTTGATAAAAAAGAGCTTACAGATGTGAGGGGATTAACAAAGGGGAAAGGACTTCAGGGACCTGTAAAAAGATTTGGAATAACCTTGAAACAGCATAAGTCTGAGAAAGGGCAGAGACGACCTGGAAGCTTGGGACCTTGGCATCCTGCAAGAGTTACATTCAGAGTTCCAATGGCCGGACAACTTGGAATGTTTACAAGACTTCAACTAAACAGCAAAATTATTGAGATTAAGAAACCTGAAAATGATGAATTTAAAAATTATGGAATTGTAAAAAATGATTTATTGATGTTAAATGGCTCTGTTCAGGGAACTCCAAAAAGAGTTTTGCTTCTTACTCCTGCATTAAGGAAAACTAAAAATAAAGAAAAGAAAAATTTTGAATTTGTGAGGGTGCTATGAAATCAAAAGTTTTATCAGTTAAATGTGAGAAATTGAGGGAAATTGAACTTCCTAAATTTTTTAATGAGAAAGTGAGGGAAGACATACTTGTCAAAGCAATAAACTCTACGCGATATTTCCAGCCACATGCACCATTTTACCAGGCAGGAAACATGCATAGTGCATCTGGAATTGTTATTCATAAAAGAAAAGTATGGAAAACAGCTTACGGTCACGGAATTTCAAGAGTTCCAAGAAAAATATTTTCAAGAGATGGAACAAGATTCAACTGGGAGGCTGCGGCTATTTCAAGTGCAAGGGGTGGAAGAAGAGCACACCACCCGACAATTGAGCAATTTGCAAACAGGAAAAAAATAAACAAGAAAGAAATGAAAATTGCGTTAATATCTGCATTACTGATTGCTGGAAAAGAAATTTTGGTTTTCGAAGATAAGTTACTTCAGTCAAAAGTTAAAGAAATAAGGGGGGTATTTGAAAAAGTTAAGGTGAAAAAACCAGTTATCATAAAGGCTTCTGGAGAAAAAGCAAAAATAAAAATGTTTGATATTGTAAATGCAAAACAGGTAAGCCCATTAAATGTTTATGGAAGAAATGTAGTCTACACTGAAAAAGCAATAGATGAGCTTGAACAAAGAATTGGAGGCAAAAAATGATGCTAATAAAACCCCTTGCAACAGAGAAAACAGTAAAAATTGTAGAAATAGAAAACACTCTGGTTTTTATTGTGGATTTGAGGGCTAGGAAAAAAGAGATTGCAAAAGAAATGGAAAAATTATTTAATGTCAAGGTGAAAAAAATAAGGACATTCATACGTGGAAATGAAAAAATCGCTTATATTAAACTGGATGAAAAGAATCCGGCTATTGACATAGCTACAAAACTTGGAGTAATGTAAAATGGGGAAGAGAATAATCCAACAGGCAAGGGGGCATGGAAGCTTAACTTACAGAGTAAGAAGAAGGGCTTACAGATATAGAGTGGGTTATCCGGTTAATGGTGGGAAAATTAAAGGAGATGTTTTAAAAATATTGAATTCTCCAGGACATTCTGCCCCACTAGTAAAAATAAAAGCTGGGAAAGACATATTCTTTAATGTTGCTGCAAATGAATTAAGGGAGGGGCAAGAAATTGAGACGAATAGTGATGAAATTAAAAATGGAAACATAGTCGAGATTGGAAAGATTCCAATTGGAACAAAAATATTTAACATAGAGGTTGCAAGGGGAGATGGTGGAAAGATTATAAGAACCTCTGGAAGTTATGCAGTTGTTACAAAAAAATTTCCGGGAAAGACTGCTGTTTTCAATTTATCAAAAAAAGAGATTATATTTAAAGACAATTCAAGGGCTACAATCGGAGAGATTGCGGCATCTGGCAGGGTTGATAAGCCTCTGACAAAAGCAGGAACAAAATGGCACATGATGAAAGCAAGAAACAAGCTATGGCCGAGAACATCTGCTGTAAAGATGAATGCAGTTGACCATCCGTTTGGGTCTGGCAGAGGAAAAAGAATAAAAAGCAAGATTGCTAAGAGAAATGCTCCTCCTGGAGCAAGAGTGGGATTGTTAAGACCGAGGAGAACTGGAAGAAGATAAAATGGCAAAAGAATTTACATTTAGAGGAAAAAGTTTAGAAGAACTGCAAAAACTTGAGACAAGAGAGTTTGCAAAATTACTTGGAAGCAGAGAAAAGAGAAGTGTATTACGGGGATTTGAGGTAATTGAGAATTTTGTATCAAGAAATCGGGGCAAGATTGAGAATGGAAAAACAGTCAAAACACATTTGAGGCAGTTGATTGTAGTTCCAAGAATGGTTGGAATGAGTGTTGGAATACATAATGGAAAAGAGTTTGTTACAATCAAAATAATCCCTGAAATGGTCGGGCATAGGCTTGGAGAGTTTGCATCTACAAGAAAGAAAGTTGAACATGGTTCACCGGGTATCGGAGCAACTAAATCAAGTGCGGGAGCGTCTGTGAAGTAATAAGATGGCAGAAGAAAATAAAAAACCTACTGAGAAAACAGAAAACAATAAACAGGAAGTAAAGGTAGATGAAACTTTGAAAGAGGAAAATAACAAGAAAGCTGAAGATAAAAAAGAAACTAAGGAAGAAAAGAAAAAAGCTGAAAAGAAGCCGGTTGTTAAGAAAGAGGAGGCTGTTGCCTGCGGGAAAGAAAAAATCTCAACAAAGCAATCCATGGCTATATGTCAATTTATTAAGGGCAAGACTTGCGATGAAGCTGTCAAGGATTTGGAGGCTGTTATGAAGATGAAAAGGGCTATTCCGTTTAAGGACAGTGTAGAGATGCCACACAGAAAAGGAAAGATGATGGCTGGAAGATATCCAATCAAAGCAAGTGCTTATTTTATCAAGCTTATTAAAACCTTAAAAGCTAATGGAATTGTAAACGGGATAGAAAATGGAAAGATTGTGTTTGCATGCCCAAATCGCGCTGGAAAAATTCACAGAAGAAACTGGAGGAAATTTAAAAATACAAGCATAACTTTAAAATTAAAGTAAAATGGAAGAGAAAAAATTTGTAAAGCTGAAGAAAAATGAATTTGCTGTAAGAGAATTTGTTAAAAATTCTCTTGGAAAAGGAAGTATCAGCAATGTAAGAATAGATTATACTCCGGTTGGAGAGAGAATTGTAGTTGCAACAAGCAAACCTGGGATTGTTATTGGAAAGAAAGGAGAAAGAATAACAGAGCTTACAGCTATTTTGAAGAGGAGATTCCAACTCGAAAATCCTTACATATTTATTCAGGAAATAACCAAACCAGAATTTGATGCGCAGATAGTTGCTGATGAGATTGCAATGTCTATAGAAAGGTTTGGAAACTTAAGATTCAAAAATGTTGCATACAAGGCTCTAGAAAGGATAATAAAGGCCGGAGCACTTGGAGCAGAAATTACACTAAGTGGAAAACTTCCAAGCGAGAGAGCTAAAACCTGGAGATTTGCATTTGGTTATTTAAAGAAGACTGGAGACACTGCAAAAATAGTAAACAAAGCAAGAACTGTTGCAACAACAAACCTTGGAGTTACAGGAGTTAAAGTAAGCATTTTACCAAAAGATGCAAAAATACATGACCGAATAGAAGTTGATAGCACAATTATTGCTGAAATTGTAAAAAATAGAGCAGAGGACGACATTAGAATAGAGGAAGAAAAAAAACCAAAGGCTAAAACCAGAAAGGGAAAATCTAAAAAATGAAAGCAAAAGATATTCAAAAATTAAGCAAAGAAGAAAAAAATGAAAAAATTAAAGAAATGAGAATAGAGTTTATCAAATCCGGGAAAAAACCAAAGAAAAAAATTAAAAGAGCAATAGCTCAACTATTGCAATCACGCTCAAAATAACATGGAGATATGTCCAAAATGCGGACTGCCAAAACAGGCATGCATATGCCAAGAGATTTCAAGAACAGAGCAGAGAATAAAAGTGAAGACAGAGAAGAAGAAGTTCGGCAAGCTGAACACAATTGTGGAAGGCTTAGAAAGTGATGCAGATATAAAATCCATAGCAAAGAGCTTAAAAATGGAGCTTGCTTGCGGTGGAACAGTAAAAAACAACAAGATAGAACTGCAGGGAGATCACCTGAAAAAAATCAAGCCAATTTTGGTGGAGCTTGGTTTTAAGGAAGAGCTGATAGAAGAAAACGCATAACTGTGGGGCAGAAAGGAAAAATGAAAAAACAACAAGAAGGAAAAATGAAGAAAGTAGAAGCAAAAATAGAAAAAGGAAAGAAAGAACTGGAAGTATGCGAAGATAAAAAATGTCCATTCCATGGAGAATTAAGCCTTAGAGGAAGAACATTTTATGGATATGTTACAAAAAAACTTCCAACAAGAATAAAAATAGAATTTGAAAGAACACTTTACATAAAGAAATTTGAAAGATATATGAAAAAGAAAACCAAGATGCATGCAAAACTACCGGCATGTATGGTGGACAAAATTGAAGTTGGAGATTATGTTAAAATTGTTGAGTGCAGACCATTGAGCAAGATTTTGCATTTTGTAGTTGTAGAAAAAATCAGGGGCAGGGAGGAAACAGGAAAATGAAAGCAATAAGTTCAAGGGCAGGAAAAGGGCTTTTAATCGGAAGCCATGTAATTGCAACTGATAATAGCGGGGCGAGAATTGTAAAAGTAGTATCTGTAAAGCGTGGAAAAACAAGAAAGGGAAGACAACAGGGAGCTAGAATTGCAGACCATGTTAAAGTCAGCGTAAGAAAAGGAAATCCGGAAATGAAGGGTCAGGTTTTTGATGCTGTTGTTGTAAGGCAGAAAAAACCAATCCTAAGAAATTCAGGAGAAAGAGTAAGTTTTGAAGATAATGCAGTTGTTCTTCTTAAAGATGAAAAAGGAAATCCAAAAGGAACACAAGTAAAAGGAGTGATTGCAAGAGAAGCATTCAGCAGATGGGGGGAAGTTGGCAAGCTGGCCAAATTTGTATACTAAAATGAAGAAAGATTTTTCAACGCAATGGAAGGGAAGCTCACAAAAAAGAAAACAGAGAAAGTATATTGCGAATATGCCTCTGCATCTAAGAAGCAAGCTTATGAATTCTCCATTATCAAAGGAGTTAAGAAAGAAATACGGGGCAAGGAGCATAAGCATTAGAAAAGGAGATGAAGTTAGAATAATGAGGGGGAGATTCAATGGCAAAAAAGGAAAGGTTGATAAAGTAGAGCTTAAAAGAACAAGAGTTACAATAGAAGGAATAAACCGAACAAAAAAAGATGGAAGCAAGGTGAAGGTATGGTTCAACCCTTCAAAAGTAATGATAACTGAAATGTATGATGATAAAAAAAGAATAAAAAGACTTTCATCTGTAAAAACAGAAGGAGAAAAAAGAAATGCAAACTCGGCAAAATAAAACAGAAGGAGAAAAAAATGCACTTAAAAAGACAAAAAGCGCCTAAAAGCTGGTCAGTACCTAGAAAAGGAAACAAATATCTAGCTATGCCCAGCCATAATCAGGTGAATAGTATTTCACTGATAATGTCTTTACGAGAAATTCTTAATGGAATTTCAACAAGAAAAGAACTAAAAAAAGTGCTTAATGAAGGAAAAATAAAAATAAATGGGGCGGTTGTAAAAAAAATAAATTATTCTTTAGGATTATTCGATGTTTTGAGCTTTGAAAATGGAGATTACAGGGTAAGCCTCAATGAACATAGAAAGTTTATAATTGAGCCTATAGACCCAAAAGATGCCAACTCAAAAATTTCAAAGGTTATTGGAAAAAAGATTCTTAACAATAAAAAAATGCAAGTTAATCTAAGTGATGGAAGAAATTATCTCTCAAATGAAGAGATAAAAACTGGAGATTCTGTTTTGATTAATCTTAAAGAAAACAAAATAAGCAAGATTCTGCCTTTGAAAATTAAGTCAAGGGTTTTTATTACTAAAGGGAAACATGCTGGTCAAAAGGGAGCAATAGCAGAAATAGTTGATTCTGGAAAGAAAAAAATAGCGAGGCTTGATAATAAAATAAATGTTCAGTTGGAGAACTTGATTGTAATAATATGAGCAAACAAGAAGGAAAAAACAAGATGGAAGAAATAAAAATTGAGAAAGTTGTATTAAGTGCAGCAGGGATAGGGGACAAACTGGAAAAGGCATGCAAACTTCTTAAAATAATCTCTGGGAAAAAACCTATAAAATTAACATCTAAAAGAAGAATCCCGGCATTTAATGTGAGGCCAGGATTAGAAACCGGATGCAAGGTTACAATAAGGAAAGATTTTTCAATATTAAAACGACTTTTGCAGGCTGTAGAAAACAGCTTGAAAATAAAACAAATTGAAGATAATCATTTTTCATTTGGAATACATGAGTACATTGAAATTCCCGAGATGGAATATCAAAGAGACATTGGCACTCAGGGATTGAATGTTACTGTGAGCTTTGTGAAAGCCGGGAAAAAAGTAAAACTTAAAAAAATAAAGCGGGGGAGATATCCTAAAAAACAAGAGGTTAAGAAGGAAGAAATAATTGATTTTATGGAAAAAAATTATAAAGTTGAATTTGAGGGAAAAGAAAAATGACAGCAAGTGATTGGAAGAAAATATTAAAGCAGTTGAGGAAAAAACCGGCTATGATGCAGAAATTCCTTAAGCACTGCAAACCAAAAGAAAGAAAGTTTGGTATTGCCAGCAGGAAATGCGAGAGATGCGGAAGATTTGGAGCTCACATAAATAAATATAATTTGCATTTGTGCAGACATTGTTTCAGGGAAACAGCACAGGAGCTAGGATTTAAAAAATACAGTTAAAATGAGTCAAGATATTGTTTCAGATGCGTTAAGCAACATAATGAATGCAAAGAGAGCTGGGAAAAGCGAGATAGTTATAGCAAGAAAATCAAAATTACTGATAAGCCTGTTAAAAGTAATGCAAGAAAAGGGTATTGTGATTTTTAAAGAAAGTGAAGATGGAGTCAAAGTTAATTTCGAAAAATTAAATGAATGCAAGGTAATAAAACCGAGATTTAAGGTAAGGGGAAGAATAGAAACTGACATTGATAAGTACATGAGAAGATACCTTCCTTCAAGAAATCTTGGATTTTTGGTAATATCAACAAACAAGGGTCTTGTGACTCATGAAGAGGCATTGGAAAATAAACAGGGAGGATGTCTAATAGCATATTTCTATTAAAATGAAAAAAGATTTTAAACAGGAAATCGAAATTCCAGAGGGGATTGAAGCAAGCTTAGACGGAAAAATGCTAAAGATGAAAAAAGGAAATGACAGTGTAGAGAAAAAAATCCCTATTGAAATTAAAATAGATGGAAAGAACATTATTCTTGAAGCAACTAATTCTGGCAAAAAGGAGAAAAAAATGATTAATACATACCTCTCTCATTTGAAAAACATGGTTGAGGGATTGAGAGAAAAATATGAATATCATCTGCAAATCTGCGCAGTCCACTTCCCAATGAATGTTTCTGTTGACAAAACAAATAGTACAGTTATTATAAAAAATTTTCTTGGTGAAGTAAAACCAAGGATTTCAAAGATAGCCCCAAATGCTGAAGTTAAGATTGAAAAAGATATAATCTCGGTTAGTTCTTCAGATAAAGATGCTGCAGGGCAGACTGCTGCAAATATAGAAAATGCAACAAGAATTTGCGATAGGGACAGGAGAATTTTTCAAGATGGAATTTTCATAACAAAGAAAGAAAAAGGAAGGGGGCTTAAGAAGATAAGATGAGGAAGAAATTTTTAAGAAGGGACAATAAAAGGTATCTTAAACTTGGAAAAGTTAGACGGAAAAAGCAGAAGTGGAGAAGACCAAAAGGAAGAGATAACAAGATGAGAGAGGGAAGAGCTGGATATTCAAGGACAGTTTCAATCGGATATGGCGGAACAAAAGAAAAACTTACTGTGAGAGTAAGCAATATTAAAGAACTGGACAGCATAAAAGAAAAAAAGATTGTGCTTGCTGCAGGAATTGGAAGAAAGAAAAAGCTTGAGATGATAAATAAATGCAAGGAAAAAGGAATAGAAATTGAAAATATGAATATCAAAAAGTTTATGAAGAAAATTGAAGAAGAGAAAGCCAAAAAGAAGGAAGAAAAAGTAGATTCTAAGGGGAAAGCTAAAGAAGAATCAAAGAAAAAAGAGGCAAAAACAGATGAAATGAAACAGGAGGAGAAATCTCAAAAATCTTGATAAATAAAGTATTTTTGATGACTATCAAAATTTAAAAATGAAAGGAGAAAAATTTTGAAGAAATGAAAGTAGATTTAAAGAAAAAACTAGCTGCAAGAGTATTAGGGGTAGGGAAGGAAAAAATTGTATTTGATACTGCAAGGATTCAAGAAATTAAAGAGGCAATCACAAGGCAGGATATTAAAACATTGTTCGAGGATGGGGCAATTTCAATGAAAGACAGAAAGGGTAAGAGGAAGATTATTAAAAGAAAGTGGAGAAGGAAGGGTGGAAAGATAAAAAAGGTAGTTGGAAGAAGAAAGAAAAAATATATAACAATCGTAAGAAAACAAAGAGCCTTCCTTAAAATTGCGAAGAACAAGAAAATAATTGATGCTAAAAAACATAAAGAATTAAGAGACAAAGTTAAAACAAAGGCATTTAAGAGCTTAGCGCATCTTAAAGAAAATTTGGGAGCTGGAAAATGAGAAGAACAAGAAGAATGGAGAGCAAGACAGATTACAAGGCAAGAATGAGCATGCTTAAAAGTGAAAAAGCAAGGATAGTTATAAGAAAAACTAACCGGTACATAATCCTGCAGCTTGTTGAAAGTAAGGAGAGTAAAGATTTTGTTTTATTTGGATTAAATTCAAAAGAACTGCTTAAGTCGGGTTGGCCTGAAAAACTTCAGGGAAGTTTAAAGTCATTATCAGCAGCGTATGCTGTTGGTTTTGTTTTTGGCAAGAATATTTTAAAGATAAAAGAAGCTAAGGGTGCTATATCGGACCTGGGGCTATACCGTCCAGTTGGAAAGTCAAGAATCTATGCTGCAATCAAAGGAATAATTGATGCAGGGTTTGAAGTTAAATGTGATGAAAAAATGCTGCCGGAAGAGAAAAGAATAATGACTGGAGAACTTTCACAGATAATAAATAAGATAAAGGGAGAAAAATGACAGAAGAAATAATAAAAAATAAAGAAGAACCTGAAAAAGCTGTAGAAGTTAAGAAAGAAGAAAGCAGAGGAAGGGACAAAAGAAAGCCTTTTGGAGACAGAGAAGAGGATATTAAAACATGGGTTCCAAAAACAAAGATTGGAAAAGATGTTAAAGCTGGGAAGATAGGATTAGATGAAATTTTGGACAAAAAACTTAAAATTCTAGAGCCGGAAATAATTGATTTTCTTTTAAAATTAGACTATGACCTTCTTAATATCGGGCAGTCTAAGGGAAAATTTGGCGGAGGAAAAAGAAGAGCATGGAAACAAACTCAAAGAAAAACAAAAGAGGGAAATGTTCCAAGCTTCTCGTGCCTTGTAGCTATTGGAGACAGGGCAGGACATGTTGGATTGGGGTTGGGGAAGGCAAAAGAAACTCTTCCAGCCAGAGAGAAATCAGCAAGAAATGCCAAACTAAATGTCATTAAAGTTGTAAGGGGCTGTGGAAGTTTTGACTGCGCTTGTTCTGATGCTCATAGTGTTCCATTCAAGGTAGATGGAAAATGCGGGAGTGTAAAATTAATGTTGATTCCTGCACCAAAAGGGACTGGGCTGGTTATAGGAGATGAATGCAAAAGAATCTTGAAACTTGCAGGAATAACAGATGTTTACAGCAAAGTTTTTGGACAAACAAGATCAACAATAAACCTTGGAAGGGCATGTATAGATGCCTTGAAGAAAACAAATGGAGTAATTAAAAAATGATAGTTGTGATAAGAATGTCTGGTCAGGTCGGACTGAAAGAGGATATTAACAATACTTTAAACAGGCTTAATTTGAGAAGAAAACTTATTACTACTTTGGTCCGTGATACAAAAGAGAATCAAGGGATGTTAAAAAAAGTGAGATATAATATTTGTTTTGGAACAATAAACAAAGAAACTCTTTTTAACCTGATTTCTAAAAGGGGGAAAATTGTTGGTGGGAAAAATCTTACAAAAGAACAGGCAGAAAAAGTAATAGTTGGACTTGAAAAAGGAAAATCACTAAGAGAACTTGGATTAAAGCCTTTTTTCAGATTAAGCCCCCCAATAAAAGGATTTAAGAACACAAAACAGGCATACCCTCACGGAGATTTAGGAAAACACGCAAAAATAAATGAACTTTTGGAGAGAATGATTTAAAATGGAAATTAAAAAAATCGATTTAAGGAAATTAAATAGTTTAGAAGAGGGAATGTTGCTGGTAATGGAAGATTTGATAATTAGTGTAGACCCAAAACAAGAAAGATTTTCTACTGCAAGAAGAGGGGCAAATAATTCAATTATTGATGCAAAATTAAGGGGGAGGGGATATTAAAATGGCAGAATTTGACAAGGGAATGTTTAAAGTACTTGTTTTAGGAATAGTTCTTGACACTAAGACCAAGAAAATATTGATTGGAAAAAAAGAAAATGACCCTTATATCCCAAATTTAAGCTGGTGTTTTCCAGGCGGAGGACCTAAACATTATGAAGAGCTTGAAGATGCGGTTAAACGAGAAGTGAAAGAAGAAACTGGGTATAATGTTGAAAGCCTTGGACCTATTTTTGCAAGAATCCTTCCTGAAGATAAAAATATGGTTTTTATTTATTATTTGTGTGAGCTTGTTGATGGAGAAGAAAAACCGGATGAGGAATTCAAAGAATTAAAGTGGGTTTCACCAAATGAGGTTAAAGAGTATTTTACAACTTCAATTCACCCAAAACTTTATGAATATCTTTCAAATCTTGAATATGGGGGGGAAAATGAAAATAAAAAAGCGAAGTAAACGGACAAGAGCAAGAGGAAGCAAAACTCAGGGATGGGGAGCCAGAAAAAGGCATAAAGGCAGTGGTAGCAGGGGGGGAGTAGGTATGGCTGGAACTGGCAAAAGAGCCGGGCAAAAACTTACTTTTGTGAAAAAATATCTTCTTCCTTATTTTGGAAAGCAGGGATTGACAAGCAGAAAAGCTGGAAAAGATAAACATGACCTTATTAATTTAAAAGACATTAATATTGGAAAATTAACCAAAATGAGAATGATTAAAAAAACTGGCGAGGGGAATGAATTAAATCTTGGCAAGTACAAACTGCTTGGAGAGGGAGAGATAAAAGAAAAATTAATTGTAAAAGGAAGAGTAAGTAAGACAGCTAAGGAAAAAATTGAAAGGGCTGGGGGAAAGGTTTTATAATTCAAAGATTTGAAAAACTTTTAATCAAACAAAAATGGCTATAAAGGATTTATTAAGAAATTTACCTGAAGTAAGAAAACCTATAGAAAAAAGGTTAAGTTTTAATGTAAAGTTAAAATGGACTTTAATTGTTCTGACTTCTTTTTTTGTTCTTGCAAATATTCCATTATTTGGGCTTGCATCTAATGCGTTATCAAGGTTTGAGTATCTTGCAATTATTCTTGGTACAGATTTTGGTTCAATAATCTCTCTTGGAGTTGGGCCTATTGTTATGGCATCTATTATACTGCAACTATTAGTTGGAGCAGACATTCTTAAAATAGATACGAAGACAGATGAGGGAAAAAGATATTTTCAGGCATTGCAAAAATTACTGGTATTGTTTTTTATAATATTTGAGGCAAGCATTTATGTTTTAATGAAAGGACTGGCAGCTCTTCCGGGTTTAAGCTGGCTTGTAATCTTTCAGCTTTGTATAGGGGGATTATTGATTATGTTCTTAGATGAAGTGTCTAGCAAATGGGGATTTGGCTCTGGAGTTAGCTTATTTATAGCAGCAGGAGTAGGATGGAGATTGTTTGCACAGCTATTCCAGTTTGTAGGCAAGGTTGGAGGAAATATTACAATTCAGCCAAGTGGCAAGATTCTTGTGATGATATTATCTATCATGGGGGGAGATGTTACATCTGCACTAAAGGCTGGAGTTGCTATATTGGTTACAGCACTAATATTTTTATTTGTGGTATTTGCACAGTCTCTAAAAGTAGAGGTTCCATTATCTTACGATAGATTAAGAGGATATGGCATTAAATGGCCGTTAAGCTTCTTTTATGCAAGTGTAATTCCAGTAATCTTAACCTCTGCTTTGATTGCAAATATCAGTTTATTTGCAGGAATTCTGGAAAACTGGCTTGGACACGCAACATTCCTTGGAGGATTTTCAAATGGACAGGCTATAAGCGGGCTTGCTTTCTGGGCTTCACACTCCAATCTTGTTGAGCTTGCAATAACCGGAAGCTTAAGAGTTGTCCAGATATTCCAGGGGGTTGTTCATTTAAGTGTATATATCATCTTATCAACAGTATTTGCTATTTTCTGGGTAAAAACATCCGGCATGGATGCTGCAAGCCAAGCAAAAAACATCATGTCATCTGGACTTCAGATTCCGGGTTTCAGAAAAGATGAAAGAGTTTTAGAGAGTGTTTTAGAGAGATATGTTCTGCCACTGACAGTTATGGGTGGAATTGGAATCGGTATTTTGGCAGCTTCTGCTGACTTGCTTGGAGCATTGACTTCCGGAACAGCAATTCTTCTCGGAGTTATGATTATGTATCAGTTCTATAACAGCATAGCACAACAGCACGCATTAGACATGCACCCTATGATGAAAAAGATGGTTGCGTAATCCTTTAATTGGGTGTTTCTTAAAGTTTAAATACTATCTTCCACAAGTAAGATTGAAAAAGATGGACTTTATAACTTTGATACAGACAAATCCCAAGATTAGTATAATACTATTCTCTATAGTTGTTAGCTTCTTTATCACACTTGTTAATTATTTTGTGCTTGACAGAGAGAGGATGAGGGAACTAAAGCATAAACAGAAGCATCTTCAGGAGCAGATGAAGATTCATAAAGATAACCATGAAAAGATTGCTGAATTGAATAATGAGATGATGCAACACGCGATGGAGACAATGAAGCACTCATTTAAGCCCATGTTAATCACTTTTATTCCAGTTATCATTTTCTTTGGGTGGATTAGAGGTATTTTTGTGGAAACAGCAATAGCAAAAAGCTGGATTTGGTACTACATTGGCTTTTCAATGGTTTCAGGTATTACCTTCAGGAAGCTGTTTAAACTCGATTGATTTTTTAATAATATGATTAGTACAGATAAGCTTTTGGACATAGTTGCTAGTGAAGCTGTAGAATGTGGGGGAATTGGGGAAGAAGAGTATCGGCAAAGAGGTAGTCCATTACCTGAAACTTCTGGGAATAAAATTGATTATCCACCAATACTATTTGACCTTGAACTAATTTCTGATGAAAATGGAAATCTTTGTTGGGTAGAGTAGCTAATTTATTTAATAACTATTAAAAATCTGTCGATATACTTAAATATCCTTAATTTACTAAATTTTATATGAATCAAGAGATACTTATTAGACTAAGCATGCTGGAACAGCAGACAAAGCAGTTAGAGGAGCATTTAAGGCTAATAGAACAAAACGTCATTGAAATGCAGACCCTTTCACATAGCTTAGATGAAATTGATGGAAATAAAAATGGGGTTATTCTTTCTCAATTGGCTAATGGGATTTATATGAAGTCTAAGCTTGAAGACAAGAAGTTTTTTGTGGATGTTGGAAGCAAAATTATTGTGAAAAAATCCGCTATGGAAGTCAAAGAAGTCGTTGAAGAGCAGATGAAAAAACTGATGAATGCCAAAAATGAGATTTATAAACAGCTTGGATTGCTTGGAAAAGAAATGGAAAAACTTGTAATGCAGGCAAGGCAGGACGGCGAGAAATAAGATTATGGAGCTGTATAGCAAAAGAGATATAGTGAAAGACATAAATATTTCATCTCTTTTTGTATGCCTTTCCCTTGATAGCAAAGGTGCAACTGAGGAAATATCAGCGTCCCTTGCTATAAATCAAAAAGAATATTAAAAGAGGAAAAATCAAGGAATTAAAAATTAACTAACCTTCTTCAAAAACTTATCAAAACTGAGAACACCAAATTCTGAAACAATACCTTTAATGTATTTCTTTTCTACTTTTTCAAATGCAGGATTTCTTATTTTTATTGATTTGGGGGCTGATTTCCAGACTTCCTTGAAATCTCGCTCTTCTATTTTAATATTTTTTGTAAATTTCCATGAATCTGCCAAGATGTAAATTGGAATTTTGTGTTTTGATGCAAGTTCTGCAATCATGCTGCTTCCAATTTTGTTTATAGCCCCTGATTTAAGTATGGCATCTGAGCCAAGAAAAATTATGGTTGCATTTTTTAAGGCAAGACCAATTGCAGAATCAATAAACATTGTAACTTTTATTCCTGCTTTTCTTAATTCGTCAGCGGTTTTTCTTCCCTGGAAAAGCGGACGAGTTTCAGTATTGTAAATCTGAAATTTTTTATGTTTCTTTTTTGCATAAATCAGAGATTTTACAACAGCTGTTGAGTGGCAGTGTGTGAAAATTATTGAATTATTCTTTATCAGTTTTAATGCTGATTTATTTATTTTTTCCTGAACATTTTCAAAATGGCTTAGAATTTCTTTAGTGGTTTGTTTATCTGCTTTGTTAAGAACATTCACTAAAAGGGGCTCTGTAGGTCTTGCATTTATCAGTTGTTGCTTTGCTTCTGGCATTTTGATTAAAGAATAAGCAAGAAGAGCTTGTTTTGCAATGTTATTCGCGCCCTGAATTTTTATAGATTTTATATCTCTTACTATCTCATCAAACCTCTTTTTCTTATTCATAGTTAGATTATGATAACAAGATATAAAAATGTTTCCCCAATATTTATAAATGCTTAATTCTTTTATAATAAATGGTGCATAAACATATAAAACATACGTCTTTACTTCTTGTTAAATTGCTCTTTATTTTTAGTTTTAGCATGCTCTACTGGGTAATTGTCCCGAGAAATAATCTTTTGTTTTATTTAATTTTGTTTTGTTTTTTAATAGTTGTAATTTATTTTATTTTGATAAATAATATTATGGGCTGGTTAAAGATTGGCAAACCAGGTTATATAAAGCACCCCATTGTCAAAAAAAAGGTGAAAAGATGTTAGAGATGCTTATTAATCCTCGGAAAGCAGAGAGAAAACCATGGGAGATGTTTTTTGTCGGCTTGCTTTATGCATCACTCTCAATACTTCTAGTTGAATGGATTTTCGGACAGGATGTGGTTCTTGTGCAATACTCTGGAATATTAGTTGTAACTTTTTCAGTTATGTTTACTCTGCCATTTATGTACTACCTCATCAAATCTGAGGAAAAGAAAGAAGAGGAAGAGGGGGGATGGTTCAGGCTTTTTAAGGGACATTCAAGAGCCCTGACTGCCCTATTATTTCTGTTTATGGGATTTATAGTTGCATTTTCATTTTGGTACATTGTGCTTGGTTCTGAAAATAATTTTAAGGCGCAAATAGAGACTTATTGCATGATCAACCGGCCAGGAAACATAAAAGAGTGCGCAAGCCAGTATGGTGTTAAATCTGCTATTGCCGGAACAGGTTATCTCACCTCTTCTGAAAAGGTGATGGGGATTTTTGCAAATAATGTCTATGTTATGATTTTTACGCTGATATTCTCTCTGATATTTGGGGCAGGAGCCATATTTGTTCTTGCATGGAATGCAAGTGTTATAGCTGCTGCAATAGGGATATTTGCAAGGCAGCAGATAAGCAACATCCCGCTAGGAGTTGCAAGATATATGATTCACGGAATGCCTGAAATTGCGGCATATTTTGTAGCTGCAATGGCTGGAGGAATTTTAAGTGTTGGAGTAATCAAGCATAGGCTAAAAGATGAAAAGTTCTGGACAGCACTCCAGGATTCTTTAAACCTTATCATTATTTCGATTGTAATTCTGTTTATTGCAGCACTAATAGAAGTATTTATTACCCCATCGTTGTTTTAATTTTTACAATAAATTCTCTACTAATTGAGAGGGAGGAGATAACTGCCAATAAAATTATTTGTTTTGGAGATTGTTTTTTGAGCAAGATTGCAATTCAGAAAAATATTAATGGTATTGTCAAAATAACATAAAACATTATATTACCTAACAATGAATACAAATATCAGAAGATTTATATAGTATTTTTTAATCTAATCTTAGATGAATGAAAATTATGAATTAGAAGAAAGAAAAAAGAAACTAAAGGGATTTGTAAAGAATAAAAACCTCATTACTGTAGGGATTATAATTGTACTGGTGTTATTTGCATTTTGGATAAGAACTTTAAATGTTTCAAACTTGCATGATTTTGAAGGAAATGCCACTCTTGGACCTGATTTAGACCCTTATATTTTTTTAAGATATGCTGAAAATATAGTTGAAAACGGGCATTTGATGGCTAATGATGGTTTAAGATATGCCCCCATAGGATTTGATACTTCGCAGGAAACTGTTCTTCTCCCATATATGATTACTTATTTCCATAAATTTTATTCTCTTTTCAAAGATGTGTCTGTTACCCAGTCTGCTATCATGTTTCCTGCTTTTTTCTTTGGATTAACAACTTTAGTATTTTTCTTGTTTACAAGAAAGGTTTTTGAGGGGAACAAAAGAAAAGACATAATTGCAACAATCTCAACATTATTTTTTATTGTCACTCCTTCTTTAATCCCGAGAACAATCGCAGGAATCCCTGAAAAAGAAAGTGTGGGGTTTTTATTCTTATTTTTAGCATTTTACTTTTTTATTTGCGCCTGGAAGTCTGAAAAATGGAAGAACGGTCTTATTTTCGGAATATCGGCAGGAATCGCTACAACTTTAATGGGTTTTGTTTGGGGGGGAGTTATATTTGCATTTATGACAATTTCCCTAGCAAGTTTTATAGGGTTTTTGTTCACTAAAGAGAACAAACTAATTGTTTATGGTTCGTGGCTGATTTCCGCTATAATATTGCTGTCTGCATTATCTAATAAGTTTAGCCTTGTTAGTTTAATAGTTTCTACAAGCAGCGGGTTTTCAACAGCTGTTTTAGTTTTTATGGTAGCTTATGTTATTTTGGGAAAATTCAATTTATTTGAAATTGGAATTGTTCAAAATATAAAAAAGAGGATAAAACTAAATGATAAGTTGTTCTGCATTTTGATGAGTGTTATAGCTTTAATTATTTTAGCATCTATAATATTTGGATCGAGTTTCATTACAGGTCAGATAAACGGAGTTATAGAACATCTTATCCACCCTTTTACTCAAGACAGATTTATAATAACTGTTGCGGAAAATAGGCAGCCATATTTTGATGAATGGAAATCAAGTTTTGGACCGGTAATCCAGAATATTCCGCTATATTTCTGGTTGTTTTTTGCAGGAAGCATTGTGCTTTTTTATGAGATGTTCAAGGGTATTGGAAATAAAAAATGGTTCTTAGTTGGAGGATATGTTCTCTTCCTTTTTGGATTAATATTCAGCAGATATTCTGGGAGCAGTGCGTTAAATGGCACGAGTTTTACAAGCAAACTAGTTTATTTTGGTGCAATGATTATTTTTTTAGGAATCGCAGTCTATACATACATCAAAAATTCTGATAAATTCAGCAATGTTAATTTTGCATATGTCCTGGTTTTTTCGTTTTTCATAACTTCAATTGTTGCTGCAAGAGGGGGGGTGAGATTGGTCATGGTTTTGGCAAGCATTGTCCCAGTGATGGTCGCATATCTTATTGTCAAGGCGAGTGAAAAATCTCTTAAAAGCAAGGACGATTTAACAAAAACTATTGCTATTGCTATTGCAGTTTTGGTATTGCTCTCTTCAGTGTATACAATACATGTTTATTATCAATCTGCAAAATCAACTTCTGAAAATTTTGCTCCACTATCTGCTTATAATGTGCAGTGGCAAAAAGCAATGAAATGGGTAAGGGAAAGCACTCCAAAAGATGCGGTTTTTGCACATTGGTGGGATTATGGTTACTGGGTTCAAAGTCTTGGGAAAAGGGCAACTGTTCTTGATGGCGGGAACTTTATTGTTTATTGGGACCATTTAATGGGGAGGCATGTTCTTACCGGACAAACTGAAAACGAAGCATTAGAATTTCTTTATACACATGATGCAACCTATTTGTTAATTGATTCTTCAGATATTGGAAAATATCCCGCATATTCTAGTATTGGTTCTGGAGTAGAATATGACAGATATTCATGGATCAGTTTTTTTGGATTAGATGAAAGCAACATCCAAGAATCCAACAATGAAACAATTTATTTTTATACTGGAGGAATAATGCTTGATGAGGATTTTACCTATAATGGGGAGTTTTTCCCTAAAGAAGTAACTGGGATTGGGGCAGTTGTTTTAAGAATTGGAAATAATGGAGAGGTAATGCAACCAAGCGCTATTTTTGTAAAGCAGGGAAAACAAATTGAAATTCCTGTAAGGTATCTTTACTTAGATAAAACAATTGACTTTGGAAGAGGGTATGCCGGAACATTTTATATTGCCCCAAGAATAGTAGAGTCTGGACAAGGATTAAGGATTATGGAAAGGGGTATTGGAATGTTGCTTACAGAAAGAGTTTCAAAAAGTTTAATGGCAAGACTTTATCTATTAGATGAAGGTAAAAACTTCAAGCTGGTGAGAACAGAAGAAAACCCTGTTATAGAAAGCATAAGGGCGCAGGGAATGAATATCAGCAGTTTTGTATACTATAATGAACTAATTGGCCCAATTAAAATTTGGGAGATTGAATACCCTGCAGGAATAAAAATTAATGAAGATTATCTGGCTTTAGATTATCCTGACTCAAGGCTAAGAGTCTCACAATAAAAGAGGAGTTAAAATGGAAAAAATATTAGTTTTATCAATAGCAATAAGTTTTTTGGTAACATTTATGTCAATGCCATTCTGGATAAGAAAAGCCAAAAAAATTGGGTTGATTTGGTCTGATATGAATAAGTATGAAAAGGTGAAGGTTGCAGGTTCAGGAGGGATTATAGCCCTCTTGGGGTTTATCCTTGCTGTTTTAGTGTATATTGCATTAAAAACATTTTATTTCAAATCAGGGGAGCATATTGTTGAGATTCTTGCGCTAACAACATCTGTTTTAATGTTTGCAGGAATAGGGGTTATAGATGATTTGCTGGGATGGCAGCATGGTGGCTTAAGCAAGAATTTGAGAATTTTGTTGTGTGTTTTTGCAGCTGTTCCATTAGCTGTAATAAATGCCGGGCATAACAGCATTGATTTGCCTGGTTTAGGAATAGTGAGTTTAGGTTTGCTATACCCTCTACTGCTTGTTCCACTTGGAATTGTTGCCACATCTACAACATTTAATATGCTTGCGGGTTTTAACGGGCTAGAAGCTGGGCAAGGAATTATAATCTTAACTGGATTGAGTTTTGTGTCTTACTTTAGCGGGAATAGTTGGGTTGCACTAATCGGGCTCTATATGGCTGCGGCTTTAGTTGCTTTCTGGATTTTTAACAAGTTTCCTGCAAAGGTTTTTCCAGGGGATGCATTAACTTACCCTGTTGGGGGATTAATCGCGATGATGGCAATTCTTGGAAATTTTGAGAAGATAGCGGTTTTCTTTTTTATTCTCTACATTCTTGAGGTAGTGTTAAAATCAAGAGGAAATTTAAAAATGCAATCATTCGGGAAACCAAATAAAGATGGGAATTTGGAAATGCCTTACAAAAAAATATATGGGGTGACTCATCTTGCGTTGTGGATTTTGAAGAAAATAAAGAGAGATGGAAAGGTGTATGAGAAAGATGTAGTTTATCTGATTTATGGATTTCAAATAATGATTATCATTATAGGATTCTTGATATTTAAACAGGATATCTTTTCAAGATGACTCTAAAAAAAATGGCTGGAGAGCTTTTCAGGGGGAGCTTTACACTTTTTATTTTTATGAATCTTTTTAATGTTCTAAATTACTTTTTTCATTTTGTGAGTGCAAGACTTTTAGGCCCTGCAGATTATGGGATTTTAGCAGCAATTATGAGCATGATTTTTGTGTTTTCAATTCCAGCGGATACAATCCAAACAATTCTTTCAAGATATTCGACTAAATACAACTTAGAAAATAAAAAAATGTTGAAAGACTTATTAGTGAAATCAATGAAAAAGTTTACTCTGGCAGGATTAATCTCTACGGGGATATTTTTATTGTTTTCGCCAGTGATTTCAAAATTTCTTTTTATAGACCTCAGACTTATAATGCTGTCTGGCCTGATTCTTTTTTCGTTTTTTGTGATTCCTATTCCACGAGGAATCTTACAGGGGACTAAAAAGTTTTTTTCTCTTGGAATCTCTATAATAATTGAGTCTTCATCAAAATTAATTTTTGTTGCATTGCTTATAATGCTTGGATTTGGGGTGGCTGGAGCTTTGTGGGGTGTTCTGATTGGATTTGGAATTGCGTTTATAGCGTCCTTGCTTTTAATAAGGGATGTTCTAAAAGAAAAGTCAGATGGCGGGAAAATAATGGGGATATATTCATACTCTCTGCCAGTGTTAATATCGGTAATTGCAATAACTTTATTTTACAGTTTTGATGTTATAATTGCAAAAAGATTCTTCTCTAATGAACTTGTGGGGCAGTATGCTGTTGTCTCCCTTATAGGAAAGACATTATTTTTTGGAACAGTTCCAATAAGCAGGGCAATGTTCCCATTGGTCTCTGAAAAACATGATAAAAATGAAAAAAAAGATGTTAGTTCTATTCTTAAAAAAACAATGCTACTTGTTTTTGCCATAGATATTGTGGCACTAGTTATTATTATGCTCTTTCCAAAACTGATAATCTCAATTTTGTATGGTGCAGGATATGGGGAGTTAAGCAGTTATCTTGGGTATATCGGACTGGCAATGACTTTTCTTTCTCTTACAAATGTCATACTGTTCTATAATCTGTCGATACATAGATATAATACAAGTTTCATAGTTCTTATTTTTGCATTATTGCAGATTATAGTTCTTTTTATGTTTAGCAATAGCATGTTGCAGTTTATTTTGGCGTTCTTGGCAATAAACTTTATAACCTTTATTGCAAGCGTATTGTCATTAAAACTAAAATCAAAAAGTTCCACTTTAAGTGTTTGAACTTTAGGATGCATGAAAATCCTATGGATTTTCTGCACAGAAAATTTAAAAAATTTTCAAGTGCTCGGAAATCGGAACCGAGAATAAATAAACTATTTTAGACATGATTCACATAATAATGCCAATGTACAACGAGAGAAACATAGCCAATAATATAAAAGAGACTATGAAAAGTATGTCCTGGGCAAATTATACTATTACAGTGGTAGATGATGGAAGCAAGAAGACAGACTGTATTTCTGAGGCAAGGAAAGTAAAAGATAAAAGGGTAAGGGTGGTAGGATATAAAGACAATATGGGAAAGGGCTATGCTTTAAAATACGGGTTTGGGTTTATTAAGGCAAGAGATGATGATTTAGTTGTTTTTTTAGACTCTGATTTGGAATTGCATCCAAGACAGATAAAAGAGATTATTAAAATCCAAAATGGAAAAGAAAGCCTACCTGAAGAGGCAGAGGTTGTTATAGGAAGCAAAAAACACCCATTATCAAAAGTTCATTACCCGTTATTTAGAAGGTTTATGAGCTGGATTTATCAAGTAATAATTCATACTTTATTTGATTTAAGGGTGAAGGATACCCAGGTAGGATTGAAAATTTTTAGATATGGGGTTTTGAAAGAGGTTTTTCCAAAAATACTTGTAAAAAGATTTGCATTTGATTTAGAATTGCTTGTTAATATAAACAAACTTGGCTATAAGATTGTAGAAGTTCCAATAAAGCTGGACTATAAATTTGCAAGCAGAATAAATCCGAGAGCTGTTTTTTACATATGGTTGGATACGACGGCAATTTTTTATAGGCTAAAAATCTTAAGATATTATGACAAAAGTATCGGATAAACATTTAAAAAGGACTTCTTATAAATAGACGTATGATAGATAATTATTGGAAAGGGCGACAGGTTTTAATAACTGGTGGGACGGGATTTGTTGGAAAAAATCTTGTAGATCAATTACTTATTTTTGGTTCTGATGTTTTTGTGCTAACGAGAAATCTTAATAACCTAGGTTTGTTTTTTGATAATCCCCATAAAAGCAATTGCCAGGGGTTTATCGGAGATTTAACAGACAATAAAATTTTGGATAAACTAAAAAAGATTATAAGGAAACAGGGAATTCAAGATGTTTTTCATTTAGCTGCCCAATCAATCCCCAGAGCTTCTGTTGATAATCCAGATTACACTTTTGGAGTTAATTCACGGGGTACCGAAAAATTGTTGGAGGCATGCAGACAAGAAAAAGGGCAAGTTAAATCGGTTACAATAGCCTCTTCAATAAATGTTTATGGCAAACCAAGCCATAAAGATTTGCCATTAAAAGAAACAGCGCCATTTGTGGCAATGTCTCCATATGATGCATCAAAAGCTGCAGCAGAAAGCTTAGCCAGATCATATGCAACCAGTTATAAGATTCCAATTGCAATTGTTAGGTGTTCAAATATCTATGGTCTGGGGGATTTAAATTTTGATAATCGAGTGATTCCTAAAATTTTCGAGTGCATACTTGCTGGAAAAGCGTTTAATCTTATGGGGGGTTCTCAAAAAAGAGATTATCTCTATGTTAAAGATGCTGTTTCAGCTTACCTAACCCTTGCTGAAAAAGTCCCTGAAAGAAAGAGATTAATTGGGGAGGCATTTAATTTTGGGTCGGGGCATCCTATAAGTTTAGAAGATTTAATTAAGGAAATCAGTTCTATGGCTGGTTCTAAGATGAAGGTTACAAAAATGCCTATAAATGGTGCAGACCCTGGAAACATTTATTGTAGTTTGGAAAAAGCTAAAAATGTTTTGGGTTGGGAGCCTAAATACACCTTAAAAGAAGGTTTATCAGAAACATTTAAATGGTATAAAGAGTTCTTTAAAGTGAATGACTAAAAATCCTAAATTTTCAATAATAATACCTGTCCAAAGAATTTATGACTACTTAAGAGAGCATTTAAAGAGCTACGAGAAGCAAACTCTGCAGGATTTTGAAATAATAATTCTTTCTGATATCGAAGAAACAGGTAGGTTTCCTAAGACAAGAATAATTAATACTGAAAAAGTCCCCCCTGCAAAAAAAAGAAATATTGGCGCTGAAAATGCTAGGGGAGAAATTCTTGCTTTTATCGATGATGATGCATATCCCATGGAAAACTGGCTGGAAATTGCTTCAAAAGAACTTGAAAATAAAGATATTATTGCAATAGGCGGTCCAAGTCTTGTTCCAAAAGAAGCAACTTTTTTTCAGAGAGTTTCTAGTAAAGTTTATGAATTAAGTTCTGGAAAAACAGGAATTAGATACGGAAAGGGTAAAAGAACTGAAATTGATGATTGGCCAACCTGCAACCTTTTTGTGAGGAAAAAAGAATTTTTAGAAGTTGGGGGTTCTGATGAAAAATACTGGGGGGGAGAAGACACCCAATTGTGCTACTCATTATTAAAAACGGGCAAGAAAATAGCTTATAATCCTGACATGGGAATTTACCATCATCCAAGAACAAAATTAAAAAGCCACCTCCGGCAAAGCTATTTCTGGGGGATGTGGAGAGGTTTTTTCATGAAAATACACCCTCAATCAAGACAGCTTGTTTTTTTTATTCCAGGAATTTTTGTTTTGTGGGTTTTAGTTGGGGCTTTAATATCTATGTTTAGTAATTACTTTAGGGTGTGTTATATTATTTCAATGCTAGTTTATTTTACTTATCTGCTAAACCTTGGTTTTAAATCAAAGAACATAAAGTTATTTCTTCCAGTAATTATTGTAAGTTTTTTAACACAGTTTGCGTATGGGGTTGGTTTTTGTAAGGGAATCTTTGCTAATAGGGGAACGGGACCTACAAAAAGCGGGATGCACTCTTTTGAGAAATTAAAATCAAAAATTGATAAAAAATGAAACTCTCTATAATCCTACCGACGTATAATAATGAAAAAACCATTGGAGAGTGTCTATCAAGTATTTTTTCTCAGAATTTTCCTAAGAAAGAGTTTGAAGTTTTGTTTATTGATGGTGGAAGTTCAGACAAAACTATTGAAATTGCCAAGAAATATCCTGTTAAAATAATAAAAAATCCGTATCGTGTTGAAGAAAAAGCAAGAATGATGGGTATAAAAAAATCTGGGGGGGAAATTGTGGCATTTATTGACGCTGATAATGTTCTTGTTGGCAATGACTGGATGAAAAAAATGGTTAAGCCTTTTAAAGATAAAGAAGTAATTTTTGTGGATACATTATACTATTCTTTCAGAAAAACTGATAAGATTATAGTCAAGTATCAGGCGCTTATTGGTGGAGATGATCCTATTGTAATGTACCTTGGATTTTATTCGAGATGGTGTTATCTAACTGACAATTGGACAGGATATCCATATGCAAGCGAGGATTCTGCAGATTATCTTAAAATAAAATTAAAAGATAAAAATAAAGTTCCTGCAATGGGCTCTAATGGATTTTTAGTAAGAACAAAAATAGCAAAAAAGTTTGTTAAAAATTCATTTATACATTCTGATTTTGTTTATGATTTGATTAGTTCAGATTATAATTGTTTTGCAAAAGTAAAAACAGGAATTATACACAATCAACCAAAATTTTTTCCAAATAAAATAAGGAGAATAATAAGAAGATTAAAGAACGAAGTGAGGATAAAGTATGACTATGGTGTAACAAGAAAAGAGATGGCTAAAACAATAATTTGTATAGTATTAGTTTTTCCTGTTTTATTTGATACAATAAAGGGGTTTATTAAAAAACCGGATTTGGCATGGTTTTTTCATCCAATTGCCTGCTTTGGAGAGTTATTTTTGCATGGGTTATACACTTTTAAATACAAAATTCTTGGAAAAATATGGAAGAATTAAAAAAACTTAATGTTGGAAGCGGAAAAGACTACAAAGACCCCAGGCAGGGGTGGGTGAATCTTGATTTTAATTCAGATTATAAGCTAGATGTGAGGCATAATTTAAACAAATTCCCATATCCGTTTAAGAAAGGGGAATTTGATTATGTTTATTGTTCGCATATCCTTGAGCATGTAGATGATTTTTTTAAAACACTTGCTGAACTTGACAGGATTTTGAAAGTGGGAGGAAGTTTACATATAAGACTGCCACATTTTTCAAATGGGAATGGCTACAATGACTTAAGCCATAAAAGATTTTTCGGATGGTTCACATTTAAAAGTATTTCAGAGAGGTATTATAACCAAAAGTTTAATTTTAAAATAATAAGCCAGAGGTTTAATTTTCTTTCTGAAAATCATGGAATTGCAAATAAGCTGTTTAGCTGGATTTTTAATATTATTCCGAAGCAGTTTTATGAAAGATTTTTGTGCTGGATTTTTCCTGTTGGAGAAATGGAAATAAAATTGCAGAAAACTTAAAATAAATATTAGTTACTAGAATTTATAAATCGCAAGCATTAGCTGGTTTTGGCTGTCTGCATATGCATTAATGAATGTTAAATTGTATCTCTGCGGGTAAGAGTAAGCCCATTGGGGAGTAAAAACTGGCTCAAAGACTGAAACAATCAGATAGTCTGGTTTTATTTCAGTAATTCTTGTGTTAAAGGCATCTTCTGTTGCTTTTTGACAAGAATCATTAGTATTTAAATTGCCATAAGTGTCCGTACAAGACTCCCAGATTGAATCGTTGGTATAAAATCCATCACTTTGTCTTTCTGAATAATACTGGTTTTGCACAATACTTGCAGTTATAATTTTAGTGTCAGCAGGGGTATTTGCTTTTAACCAAAGTCCTGCATCCTTTATTTCCTTATAAGTATCTTTTTTTTGCTCAATTAACTGGCTTGTATGATTAAGATTCTGATAAGAGCCTATAAGAAGAATCAAAACTAAAGTAATTATGGCAAGAACTTTATTATATTTTTTTATAAAATCATAAACTAACTTTATTCCTTTTGCGGATATATAAAAAACAGCCGGCATAAGCATTAAGAGCCATCTATCATTTGCTGCTTTGAAAATTACCACATAGAAAACCAAATGAACTGCCAGCCACAATAAAACAAAAAAGTCTGCGTTTAGTGACTTATCTTTTTGTTTCAAAAAAATGTCAAAACCTAAGATTAATGGGACAAAGGCGAACAATCCTATTAAAAGAGAAATGGCAAATACATTATGCATAAACTCTGGAATCATAGAAAAAACATAAAGAGCTATTGGCTGTTTCATTGATACTGCAGACTCTCCAAAATAAAAGTTAAATAAATAAAATTTAGTAAGAATGAAATAAATAATATACGGAGAAAGAAGAATCAAAAGGAGAATAACTGATTTCCAGAAGGCTTTATCCCTAAAAATACTAAATCTTCTTGTTATCAAAAGGTAGACTGCCCAGGTTACTGGAACAAGAGCTATTGGGAATCTTGCTGAAAACCCAAGAACCCCAAATAAAACAGCAAGATAAAGCCCTGAAGATTTATTCTTTTTGATATAGTGTGCATAGAAAAAATAAAAAGATAGCATTCCAAGAAAAACAGCAGGGATATCTGTCAGAATTCTAAATGTATAGAATGAACTTACCCAATAAACAGACATTATTAATCCTGCAATTAAGCCAATTGTTTTCCCATAAAGCTCTCTTCCAAGAGCATAAACAAAACAAATAATTGCTATACCTGGCAAAAGAAGGGTAAAAAACCTTATTGAAATCTCTCCTAAGCCTGCCTTGAAAAAAATAAACCACACAATGGGCATTAACAAAGGTCTCATTCCTGTAAAATGGCTAAACCAATCTGGATGCTGCATACCTGTGGCCCAAATTTTAGCTATTGAAAGATAATCGGCTTCATCCCACCATATTGGCTGCGGTCCAAGCTTAAAAAAATAAAAAAGGCGGTAGATAATCGCAAAAGAAATGAGTAAGACTAAAAGAATATTTATCCGGTCTTTAAAAAACCTTTTTAGCTTCTCTTTTAAATCTTCTGTCATAGAAAATTAAGAGTTTTGGCATTTAAAAAGTTATATACATAACTTTATAAGCTTTATAAAATCTAAATTTTTATCAAAAAAACAAAGGGCAACCCCATCCTAAAGGGGGTGGTTTGTCACAGCCCTTTGTTTTTAGGATGCATGAAAATCTTATAGATTTTCTGCACAGAAAATTTAAAAAATTTTCAAGTGCTCGGAAATTGGAGTTCCGAGTATCAAACCACACTATAAACTGTGTAGTTTCCAATTTCCGACATGAAAATTTTATTGATAAACCATTCACTGACCGGGAACCTCGCTGCAGGAATATCCACTATTAAAGTTCCTCTTGGCTTAGCTTACATTGCAGGCTATCTGGAAAAACATGGGTTTGAGGTTGAGATAATAGACTGCCTTGCTTATTATGAAAATATAAAAGAAATTAGCAAGGGGATTTTTAAAATAGGAATGTCAGATGAAGAATTGGCTGAAAAAATAAAAAAGATAAACCCCGATATTGTTGGGATTTCGTGTGCCTATACTTCTTATGAAAAAGATTCTTTTAGAACTGCAGAAATTGTCAAAAAAGTGTGTCCTAAAAGCCTTGTTGTTTTTGGTGGGGCTCATTGTTCTGCAAATCCTGCCTCTGTTTTAAAAAATAAAAATGTTGATACTGTCTGTATTGGTGAGGGGGAAATAACTTTTCTGAATATTGTTAAGAATTATAAAAAGAAGTTAAAAAAAATAAACGGAGTAGGTTATCGGGATAAAGGAAAAATAAGAATTAATCCTATAAGGGAATATATTGAAAACTTGGATGACATTCCGTTTCCTGCAAGACATCTGCTCCCAATGGAACGCTATCTGAATCACCCTCAAAATTCTATTGCAAATATGCGGAGTCCAACAACTGAAATAATCTCTAGCCGGGGATGCCCGTTTAACTGTATTTTCTGCTCGATACACACTGTTTGGGGAAGAAAGTGGAGAGCAAGAAGTGCTAAAAATGTGGTTGATGAAATTGAAATGTTATTTAAAAAATATGGGATAAGAGAGTTTAGATTTTTTGATGATAATCTTTCATGGGACAAGAAAAGAATGATTGAGATATGTGATGAAATAATGAAAAGAAAACTTGATATTAGATGGGATACTCCCAATGGTGTGGCAATATCAACCCTTAATGAAGAAGTTTTAAAAAAAATGAAGCAGGCTGGCTATTACAAGGCAATCTTTGGAATAGAATCTGGAAATGAAGAGAGTTTGAAAAGGATAAGGAAACCGTTATCATTAAAATACGCAAAAAAAATAGTGAATATTGCAAATAAGCTTGGAATCTGGACATGGTCTACTTTTGTCATCGGTTTTCCATGGGAAACAAGAGAAGATATTGAAAAAACAATTGGGTTTATTAAAAATTCTGACTTGGATTTTATAACAGTCTATATAGCCCAACCGTATCCTGGAACAGAGATGCATAAATTATACGAAAAAGAAGGATTGTTGGAAAAGGGAGTTGATATGCAAAGCACTCTTGTCAATACAAAATACGACACTAAATATTTCAAGGCAGAGGAATTAAGAGATCTACAAAAAAGAGTCTACAGAGAATTCTTTAAAAGCAAGATGATTAGTTATATTAATCCCATAACATTTTACACTAAATTTTTAAGGAAGATAAGAAACTTTGAGGATTTAGGATACATCATAAGAATGTTCCTGAACTTAATGGGAAAAGAATATAGTTCTATTTATAAAAAATAGATTATTTGTTAACCGCTTCAACTGAAATAAGTCTACAAAATAGGATTGGGTGAATCTTAGCTAAGAGATTAATAAAACTGCCCAGAATTATTGCAATCACGGTGTTATTACTCTGACTAGACTGCTATAAATATTCTACTTCAATAATTTTGAAGTTGTTAGAAAACAAATTCAAGATATCTTTTATACTGGGTTTATGGATATGTAAATGTTTTTCCACAATTTGGAATGGCTCATTCACCATTGTTTTTTTGCCTAAGAGAAAATAAATCCTTGAAACAAAGTTATACTCATTTGGCATTGAAAAAAATAAGGTTGCATCTGGTTTAGCCACCCGTTTTATTTCATTTATGACTCTTTGAGGGTGCATAACATGCTCGAGAGTCTCTGTACAAATAATTAAATCATAAACCTTGTCATTAATTGGAAATTTTCGGTCATCAAGACTAAAATTAAACTTATGAGATTTTCCAAAATCAAGACTATCACAAGTTATGTTCTGTGGCAAATATTTTTTTATAATCCTGTTCCCCTGCACCCACCTCCAAACACCTGTACCTACGGTTGTTGGTTACCCGCTGGAGTCTATGTAAAAACTGTCTATACTGTTTTTCTGTTTGACCAAGTTTCAGAAAATTAAGTAATTTGACAGTTTAAAAACTTATTTAGTGCTCTCTACTCTTACCCAGATTTTTTTAAGATTTTTCTTTTTTAAGTTTATGTCTATATATATCAGCAACCATAAATAAACTCTTGCTAAAATTAAAATTAAGGTATAAAAAAATTCTTTTAGTGTTTTTGGATATGAAAGGACTTTGAAAATTCCGCTTGATTCTTTTGTAAAGCTCCTCATTCTTTCTTTTCCTTGAACCATGTATGTAAGTTGGTTATACCCGCCTGCAGAACGTTTCTTCTGTTTTATCCAGTCTCTAAAACTTGTCGGATATTTTACATAAACCTCTGCTTTTTCTGCATATTCTATTTTGTAGCCCTTATCTGCAATTAAATGAGAGATAACAGCATCTTCTGATAGGGCTTCTTCTGGGATGTGTTTTATTAGTTTTTTCCTAAATGCGTACAAATAACCTGAACATACAATCATTTGATTTTCTTCTGTCCTTTCTTTTCTTAATCTATGTGCAGTATCTGTAAGCAAGTGCGACCAGAAGCCGAGCATAGTGTTTCTATCACTTACGGAGATTGGTCTGCCAGAAACAATTCCTACTTTCTTGTCTTTAAATTTTTCTAAAATTGCGTTAATTGAATTGGTTGAAACATAAACATCTCCATCTGTAAGAATTAAAATTTCTCCTTTTGCTTTTTTGAAAACAAGATTCAGGGCTGCAGGTTTTCCATTTCCCTTATCTTTTAAAATTTTTATTTTTTTGTTCTTTTTTGCATAATTCTTTGCAACATCAATAGTTTCATCATCTGGTGCTGAAACAATTAGCTCATAATCTTTGATTTTTTGATTAGTTATTCTGCTTATTGCTTTCCCGATTGTGCTGGCTTCTTTATATGAGGTAATTACAATGCTTATCATAAAAGCTCCTCAAGTCTTTTTATCAGTTTAGACCATTTAAACTGGTCCGATGTTTTAATTGCATTTTTTTCTATTCGAGCTATTTTTCTTTTATTTCTTGAGTCTAGAGCATAAAGAATTTTTTCTGCCAAATCTTTTTCATTGCCTTTTTTAAAAATTAAACCATTTCTTCCATTTTTTAGAATTTCTTTTCCACCTTGAGTATCTGAAGATATCACAAGTTTTCCTCTTGCCATCGCCTCTATAAGTGCCTGAGGCATACCTTCTCTTTTGCTTGGCAGGACAAATATGCTGGCAGAATCAATTGCCTTAATTTTATCTTCTATTTTATGAATTGCTGGCTTGAATTTTATATTTTTTTCTAATTTAAGCTCTTTAATCAGCTGCTTTAATTTTATTAAATAATTTACTTCTGCTGGCCCAATTATTTCAATTTCTATTTTCTTTTTTTCCAGAACAATTTTAAGTGCTTTAATCATTGTTTCTAAATCCTTAATCGGCGCAATTCTGCCAAAAAATATTATTTTGTCTCCTTGTTTTCTTTTCAGTTTAAAGAATTCTTCTGGAATTCCGTTTGGGATGTAAAAGATTTTGTCTTTCCTGCATTTTAGCTCTAAAAGATTTGGAACCTCCCATTTTGTTATTGGAATAACTTTATCAAACTTATTTAAGTTATTACAGAATAAAACATCATAAAGCAGGACTCCAAGCTCCAAACCCTTGCTTCTAATCCCTTTTTCAAGAAATGGTGCATGAGTGACAAGATAAAGCTTAACTTTATGTTTTTTCTTTCTTAGCTTCTCTACTATTTTAACAGCCTTGTTGGTATGGGGGTGACGGTAAATATGGGCGATTATTATATCTGGCTTTAGTTCCATTGCCGGTTTCTTAAAATTCCAGAAATGTGCATTTCCTAGCTTAAAATAAACTGGAAATCTGTGTATCTTAATCCCTTGCCTTTCCCCATAAGCTGGAACTGTTTTGTTTGTTCCTTTTTCAAGATTTGAAGAGAAAACATAAACTTCATTTCCTTTTTCAGCAAGAAGCTTTGCTTCCTGAAAGACACGATTCCAAACCCCGCAAATGCCTGCTGAAAATTCGGTGAGCTCTAATATCTTAAGTTTTTCCATAAAATAACCTCGTATGCGGGATTTATAAATTTGAGGGATAATAATTTAAATGGGGCAAATCTTATTAGTTTATGGTTTATGCTTCAGTAGTCATCCCGGTATATAATGAAGAAAAAGATATTTTAGAATGCCTAAGAAGTTTAAAAAAACAGAGCTACAAAAATTTTGGGGTAATTATTGTAGATGATGGTTCGGATGATAAAACTCTAGAAATCGTTAAAGACACCTCAAAAAAAGAAAGATTAAAGATAAGGGTACTTAAACAAAAACATGCGGGTCCTGGAAAGGCAAGAAATCTCGGAGCAGAAAAAGCAAAAGGAGAAATTTTGGTATTTATTGACGCTGACATGACATTTGATAAAGATTATTTGAAGAATCTTATCAGACCTTTGTTAGATGATAAGAAAATAATCGGTACAACACATAATTATGAAATTGCTACAAATACTGGAAATAAATGGAACAAACTTTGGGGGGAAGTAAGAGTTTCAAAGGAAAATGCTAAAGATGTGAGGATATTTAGAGCTATAAGAAGGGGTAAGTTCTTGGAAATGGGGGGTTTTGACCCTAAGTATGGGTATGCTGATGACCAAACTTTTTGGTTTAAATATGGAATAAAGCCGATAGTTGCAGAAAACACAATTTGTTATCATAAAAACCCGGATACACTTAAAGGAACATATAAACAAGCAAGATGGATTGGTGCTTCCTGGAAAAAAAGATTTTTTGTTTTTAATATTCCATTAATTAATTGCGTTGCAGTTTTAACTCTATTTCTTCTCCTGCCATTTTTTATCTTGCTGAAAGTATTCAAAACAAAAGCTGGGAATAAGCTAAAGTATGCTATAAAAGATTTACTAAAGTTCTTTTCAGTTAAGTTCTACGGGTATTGTATCGGTATTCTTAGAGCAGTTTATTTCGGGATGGTGTGGAAATAAGGGAAAGGTTTAATAAGTTATAAAAAATAAATGAGTATGGACTTAAAATTAAGTAAAATTCATGAAGATAAGAGGGGGGCTATTTTCTTAGTTGAAAATCTTCTTGAGGATAATAAAGAACTTACATTTATGGAGATTAAAATGGGGTTTGCAAGGGGGGGGTGTTTACATTCAAATGATGAGTTTTTTGCAGTTATTAGGGGGAGGGTGAGATATTTGTACGGAGAAAAAGAAAGGTGCATGGTTCAGGGGGAATCTGGAAAAATACCTGCAAATGTGCCCCATGCATTTATTGCATTAGAAGACTCCATTGTTTCTGAATGGGGGATAATTACTGCAGAAAAAAAAGCAGACATTAAAGATGAAAAAATGAGGGAAAAAGTAGAGGGTATAAACAAATCTATTGGGCGAGTCTATTTGTAAAAATAGAAACATTAACCTTTTTTTTCTTCGCTTAAAGTATATCTTTTTCCGCCAATAACTACTATTGGATTTGGAAATGGGGGGAATATCCTTGCCCTAAGTTCGGGGGTGCTTAAGACAATAGCTCTACCAAAATCCGCATCTTTTTTTCTAAAAAAACTTCTCTGTGTTATATCTTGTTTTGTTAATCTAAATTTGCCTAAGACTATATTCTCTAAATTATCCGAGAACATTTCGCCAGCGATTATAACGGCTCGGTCATATAGTGTTCGTGCAGTATCTTCAGGCATAATCTCAAAAAACCTCTGATAGATTATATCTCCTGTATCAAATTCTTCTGCCATCTTGTGTATGGTAACTGCCCACTCTCTTTCTCCGCGTATTATTGCCCAATAAACTGGGTTAAACCCGCCATACTTCGGTAATGGGGAGAGATGAAGATTAATGCAGAGGCAATGGTTTAATAAATCAGAGCCAACTAATCTATCATAGCCTGCAGAAAAGAGTATATCCTGTTTATAATAATCTAAAGTTTCTCCCTTTCTAGTTAAATTTAATACAATGCCTGGATGTGTTGCTTGATAGTTTTTTATTATTTTGTGGCACCTATCAAATAATTCCCCCCCTCCAGCTAAAGTGATACTTGTCATTTTGGTAACATCAACTTTTTAAAATAATTTTTTTCAAGGATTATGTCTTGGGGTATTTTCCTTAAGATCACCTGCATTTCTTGAAATCCGCCAACCCAATAACACCAAATTTTCTCGCAGAAATTCGTGTTTAGATTAGCTAAAAAGCTGATTAACTTTGCGAGAGAGTAATAAAGCCCTCTTTGATTTTTTGGAATAAGAAACCTGTTTCCATCATCTGTCCGTTGGTGATTCAATTTTGAGCTGACTACCTTAAATAAAGGTTTTTTAAAATCTGGAAGCCCAGGAATATGTTTGAAGAATGAAGTATCTGCGAATAGGGAAAATCCATTTATTGAAAAAGCGTTTCGATGTTCAAAACCAGTTAATGCACTATAATGGGAAAAATGGGGAACTCTTATCTCTAATACTCCCCCCGGGGTTAATCCCCTCCAAAGTTCTATCAAAAGGGGGGTTAATGTTCCAGACAAATGTTCGAGAGTATGGGAAGAGAATATATAATCAAATTCTTCATCTTTTATTTTAAGAGGTAATTTTGTAAAATCCCACTTTCTGTCAGTTCTAACTTCGGGGGAATCTGAAAAGTCTGCATTAACCCACCCCACCCTATAATCTGCCCCGCACCCAAGATTAAGTTTTTTCATATCTTTGAGCCTTTTTCCTACAAGCCCCTCAATTAATCTTTGGTGTTGTGGTATCATTTTATGCTAATTTTTCTTTTTTTAAAGATATTTTCTATTTTTCTTATGTTCTCTCTTACTCCCCAAGAGACAAAATAATAGCGGTATGCTATTCTTTGAAATGAGCTTACTAAAAAAAACCTCATAAAACATCTCTTACAAGTGGTAAAAAAACCAAAATAGAATTTGTTTGTAACTGGAAGATTTTCATAGGATATCTTCTCCCCACAAAAAGGGCATTTGCAGTGGAGGTTGTAAATGTTTTTGCGGAGTTTTATAATCTTAAACGGGCGGGTAAACTTAGAGTGTTTACTAACGGCCCTAAGTAATTCTTGGTTGAGCATATTAATTTCCTTATCAGTCATTTTGTATGTCATATTTATACCCCCTTTAAGAAGCTCCAACTTATTCTTTAGAAAATCAGACTTATTTTTAATTATTCCCTCCCGAATACAATGGTTATATATCTCTGTCCCGGGATATGGCTGAATAAACCCCAGCCCAATTTGTCCCTTACAATGTTGCTTATAATAATTTAATGTTTCATTTGCTGTTTCTTTTGTTTCCATTATATCCCCAAAAATGAAATTGGCTGCGATTGCTATTTTTGATTCAAATGTGTACTTCAAAGCCTTATCGATCTCTTTGGGGGTAATTGGCTTTCTCATACTTTTTAAGACTTCTACACTGTAACTTTCAAAGCCATAGCCTACAGATATGCACCCCGCATCTTTCATCGCCTTTAAAAGCTCTAAGGTAATACCTCGAACAGTCAATGAAGTGGCCCATTTTATCTCCCACCCTACTTCTTCCTGAAGTTTTTTTATTTTATCACAAAAACCATAAACCCGTTTGTGATTTAAAGAAAAGCAGTCATCATACATAAACACCAAATTGATCCTATATTTTTTTACTCTTTCCTGTAATTCCTGGAAGATGTTGCCTATTGATCTTTCACGATACTTGTTGTCATGATAACAAAAAGTGCATTGAAACGGACACGAGCGACTTCCTAAAATAAAATAGGTTCGGGGATAGTCTAAAGTGTTCATAGTATAATGCACCGTAGAACGCAAATTTTCAAGATATGCCTCATATCCCAAACTGTCTAGATCTGGAAATGGCAAAGAGTCTATATTATTTGCGGCTTCTCTTTTTTCAGTTTTTATTAAGTTTCCATTATCCTCCATGTATATAATCCCCCTAACACTCTTTAAGTTTTTATTCTTTTTCAGACAGTCTAATAACTCTACTACTGTTTCTTCTCCTTCCCCGACAACCCCTAAATCTGGTTTCAGTGTTTTAAAGACCACTTCTGGTTCTGTTGTTATAATCAAACCTCCAAGAATTGTTTTTGGATGGGACGGGTGAGTTGAAACAACATTTAAGATTAAATCTATCATAGTGTATATAACCGAAGTACCACCAGTCAAAACAATACTATAATTTTTAGAGTTAAGAAGCGGGTTAAGAATTTTATCTATCCTTCCACCAACATGGTTTAGATTGATACAGTCTAGTTCATAACCTGCATTTTTAATAGCTGAAGCAATATACCCCATTCCAATTGGGAAAAGATAGCTATAACTAATTTCATTTGTTAGATTAAATCTCGGGATTATAAGCAAAATGTTCATATTCCGTAAAACTCCTTAATTTTTGAGCAAATCAAAGCGATATCTTCGTGATTTACTGCTGGACCATTTGGCAACCAAAGAACATTGTCTGAAGCAAAACTAGAATTAGGAAAATCACTATTTGTTCCTTCTAACTTATATGGGGGGTTTCTGTGTAATGCCGGCCAACAATTCCTGCAAAAAATCTGGTTTGATGCGAGAAAATTTGAAAGTTCATCTCTTTTTTCAACAAGGGCATCAACCCATAGTGGGATTTCTCCTTCTTTTAATGAGAAAAATTTAACCTGTTTTATACCTGAAAGAGTTTCATTATATTGATTAAACTGACTTAGGAACAAATTTTTCCGGTCTTCTAACCTTTTGAATTGGGCAATGGCAAGAGCTGCTGACAAATCATTAAACTTAAGGTTGTATCCTGCAATTTCATGCAAAAACTCCTTACTGCTCACTCTCCCAAAATCCCGATACCGTCTTATAAGCTCGTATAACTTATCATCATTTAGGGCTATTACTCCCCCCTGACCGGAGGTTATTATTTTATTAGACTGAAGAGAAAAACAACCGGCTTTTCCAAAAGTTCCTAAAAATTTCCCGTTTAACTTTGAGCCAAGAGCTCCAGCAGCATCTTCTATAACTGCAAGATTGTGCTTTTCTGCTATTTCTAGAATTTTGGGCATGTCTGCGGCTCTTCCAAGAACGTGAACAGGAATTATGGCGATTGTTTTTTCATTTATTCTCTCTTCAATTTTTGAAACATCTATTGTCAAATCTTCTTTTTTAACACCAACTAATATCGGATTTCCTCCAGCCCAATTAACTGCTGTTGCAGTTGCAACCATAGTCATATCTGGGACAATAACCTCAAAATTATTATTAAACCCCTTTAATTTTGCTTCTGCTTTAATTGCTAAGAATAATGCGGCAGTGGCATTAGTTGTTGTAACAATATATTCTACCCCGAGATATTTCCTAAATTCTTCTTCAAGCTCTTTGGTTTTTGGACCCTCATTAACGTAATTTGCTTCAATGACCTTCCTAATCTCTTTTACTTCCTCTTTCCCAAATCTTGGTTCATTCCACCTAATCTGTGTCATTTTATTTAAATTTCTTAGCTATTTCTCTTGCCTTTTCTATATAGAAATCGTCTGTTTTTACATTATTAGCATCAATTGGAATTATTCCGTGTTGTTCAAATCTCTCTTTCAAGTCGGCAGCAAGCATCATTTTTGCAAGTTCTTTAAATTTTATCTGAGGATTCCATCCGAGGATGGTTCTTGCTTTTGTTGAATCACCCAGCAGGACAGGAACTTCTGCTGGTCTCCTATATCTGTCGCTATATTCTAAAAATTTATTATAATCCTGCCCAATTAAATTAAAGCATTCTTCTAAAAATTCTCTTACGGTGTGGGTCTCTCCAGTGGAGATTACAAAATCGTCTGGTTTATCATGCTGAATAATTGCCCACATCGCCTGCACATATTCTCCAGAAAAGCCCCAATCCCGTTTGGCATCTAAGTTGCCTAAAATAATTTTATCCCTTTCTCCGACTAATATTTCTGCTAACTCCCCGGTTATTTTTTTTGTTACAAAATTAAGACCTCTTCTAGGGGATTCGTGATTGAACAGGATTCCATTACTGGCAAATAGACCATAGGCATTTCTATAAAGCTTTGTAAGATGATATGCTGCAAGTTTTGCAATTCCATAGGGGCTTTGCGGCAGCATAGGGGTTTGTTCATTTTGCGGTGGTGGAGAAATTCCAAACATTTCTGAAGAGGATGCTTGGTAATATTTTCCCTTATAATTCATTTTTTTCAGTGTGTCAAGCAGCCTATAAACTCCCAGGGAATCTATATTTAGGGTTGATTCGCCGTTATCAAAGCTTATTCCAACATGGCTTTGTGCAGCGAGATTATAAATTTCATCTGGTTGTATCTGTTCCAGAACATTCCTTATGCTGGAGGTATCTGTTAAATCGGCATATTTCAAGATAAATGGGCAATGTGGGTCCGAGTCATCAGCATATTTCTTAAGAAGATGGTCTATTCTTTTTGTGTTTGGGTAACTTGCTCTGCGAACTATGCCTCTGACTATGTAACCTTTAGACAATAAAAATTCAGATAAGTAAGAACCGTCCTGCCCGCCTATGCCCGTAATTAATGCTACCTTTCGTCCATAAATCATAGCAGTATATTAAAACCACCTTATATAAAGATTATTGTAATGCCTTATCTATTATCCCCAATAGCTTCTTTTCTCTTTTTTTCAAAGAATATTTCCCATTATCCTGAACTAATGAATTTAAGTGGATTGCCATTTTTTTTCTCAATGTTGGGTTTTCTATAAGCAGGTTGGTCTTTAAAGCAAATTCATCAATCATATTTTCTGGAGATTTTTTATAGAGTTTTAAGTAGTTCAAATAGTGATTCTTGAGATAGTGGGGTATATTTTTTTCATCTCCAAAAATTGATTTGCAATCTACTAGAAACCCCCCCCTTGAATCTTCAACCATTTCTGGGATAAATTCATAGTTAAATGCCACAACCGGAAGGGAATATTCCATACAATCCAGCAATAAATTAATTCCGGGGAGAGGTTCTAAAAGAATATCTGAATTTTCAAATAATTCTCCCATTTGTTTATCCTGTAAAAAATCTTCAATTAAATTTATCTCCCCAAGTAAATTGCATTTCTTCTTGATTGAATCTGACAGCTTTGCCCTGATGAATAATTTTAAATTAGGATGTTTTTTTAACAGTTGGGAGAAGGCATCAAGAAGGATAATTCCCCCCTTTAATTCAAAATCATAAGGATTATTTATAGAAGAGACAAAGAGTAACCTTATTTGTTTTTTGTTTAGATTTTTCTTTATATGTCCAGATTTAATTGTGAATGGCACTACTTTAATCTTATCTTTGAAGTTGGAGCAATCTAAAATTTTTAATAAGGAGTTATAAACAAAATCGCTCCAAACAATGATAGCCTTGCAATGGCGGTCTGCAAATCTCTTTTCTATATAGTTCCTATCTAAACTGTCATAATCATAGCCTGAAAGGGCGGTTAATTTTTCAAGATCGAGTATATAATCATAATCTTCTGGTGGAAAGTCATTTATGGCTAAAATTAAGTCTGGATTCTCGGCAATTGGGGGTGTTGAAAAGTATTTTTTTATTTTATAAAAAGATATAAAGTTTCTGACAAAACGATGATATAAGTATCTTAAAATATAGACCTTCCTTATCTTAGAACTTAATAATTTATCTTCTCTACTCTCTATTGGATTGTAGACAAGATTATATTTTTTGCATAAAATTTTCAAAGTTGGATTATAGAGTGAATGTAGTTTCACATTTGTTGGATAAACCATAATTGTTTTTCTGCCCATTTTAAGTCTAATTAATTAATGTATTTAAAATATTAGGTGATTAGAGTGATTCCGCACTAAACTGCCATCCTTACAATACATATATCACCTAACAGCTTATAAACATTTTCGTTTCTATGATTGAAACGAAATTCCATTTCTTTTACATAAAAAGGATAATTAGTTTTGCTAATTCCAGGATATTTGTGGAATCTTTCTTTAGCAAAACTTCAGAATCCTTCAATTCCATTAATAGGATTATGATTATGCACCAATTCTTTGTCGTGGTCAATTATGTTATGCTTTCCGTATTGATGCAGGCTTGCATAACTTTTCCATCCATCTGTGTAAAATACAGAGCCTTTCTTTGTTTTGTTTTCAATCTGTTTCATTAAAGTTTCTGCTGAA
>Ga0210057_1000741_pt1 | contig 53305 bp, 54 predicted proteins | sample CryGeyCG2114_010_2_FD_183968 | JGI IMG/M metagenome (GOLD analysis project Ga0210057, IMG submission 183968) | Groundwater microbial communities from aquifer - Crystal Geyser CG10_big_fil_rev_8/21/14_0.10 (SPAdes) (version 2) | ecosystem: Environmental > Aquatic > Deep subsurface > Groundwater ...
GCAACGAGAGAAAGATCTCGAACATGTTGGACAATATTTTGCGGCGCGGTGCATCCGTTATCGATGATCGCAAATCTCAGGTTCACGTTTCCGGGCATGCGTATCGTGAGGAATTGAAGCTGATCCTTAATCTGTTGAAGCCGAAGTTCTTCATCCCAGTTCACGGTGAATATCACATGCTTTGTGCCCACGGGGAATTAGCTGCCGAGAACGGGGTGGCCAAGGATAATGTGATTGTTATGGAGAACGGTGAAGTAACCGAGATCACTAAAGATTCAATTATCAAGCTCAAGCGTCGTATCCCGATCAATGTTGTTATGGTGGATGGGCTTGGTGTTGGTGACGTTGGTCAAATTGTTCTGCGTGATCGGCAAGCCATGGCCCAAGACGGTGTTTTTGTCACTATCGCGACCATCGATAAACAAACTGGTAAGCTGATTGGTTCACCAGACATTATCTCTCGCGGATTTGTTTATATGCGTGAACAAGAGGAGTTGATCAATGGTGCCCGTGACGAAGTCCGTCGGATTGTTAAGAGCTCTCAGGGTTCTGGGCCACAAAATGACTGGAGCGTTGTTCGCTCTGCCCTGCGAGATGAACTTGGTCGCTATCTTTACGAACATACAAAGAGGAGGCCGATGGTCTTGCCAGTGATTATTAGCGTTTAGAGTTTTTTAACTCATAAGGATTTGCGCAGTTACCTAACTGCGCAAATTTTTATATAATAGAGATGCCATGAATTTGATTTTAGCGACATTGACGCTTTCTGGTTTTCTCATCTTGATCTTGATGATTGTTTTTCTGATGGCTGGGTTGGGCTATACAGCCAAAGTTGGTTATGAAGAATTTGGCAAAAGAGAACAGAGGATTAAGAAGGCGCTTACTTATTTGAAAAAGAATAAAGAAATCACGAATAGTCAGTATGAAAAACTCAATAAGGTCTCAGATGCCACAGCTACTCGGGATTTAGATATGCTGGAACGAAAAGGATTTATTAAACAGTTCGGTAAAATTGGTCGCGGAGTTAAGTATAAGTTGGTAAATACAAGAAAATAAATGGCTCAAAAAATGAGCCATTTATTTTTTTGTGAAAAATAAGTGCCTGCGGTATGATTAGGGTGCAAAGTCTATATTAATTAATCAAAAAGCTCATGGCTGAAAAACCTATTGGCAAAGTCGTTCATTATTACGACAAGATTGGAGTTGCCATTATAGAACTTATGTCTCCTTTGAAAAAAGGAACAATCGTGAAGTTTCAGAGAGGAGATAAAGTCGACTTTGAACAAATGATTGAGTCTATGCAGGTCAATCATGAAGTTGTCGACTCGGCAAAGAAGGGTGATCAGATTGGCATCAAAGTCGATCAGAAGATTCCTGAGGGGACAGAGGTTTTGGCAGCTGCAGGCAAATAAAAATAAATATGAAGCTGAACACAAAAGCTTTCGGCTTGTCCTTTGGATTGGTGGCCGCAATAATTCTATTTATAATCCTGATTTTGGGCTGGTTGCTTACACAAGATTTTAGTTTTATCTTTGGTGAGAGCGGTGTTACCACAGAACCGCTTGGTTTTGGGACGTTTTTGATTAATGCTTTGATTCTTCTAGCGATAATTTTTGTTGTGGGGTTTTTGCAGGGATACTTTATCGCCTACTTCTATAATCGTTTTGCTAGTAAAAAATAATAAAAACAATCTTATGGTGAAGTATAAGAATGCAGATGAGAAGGTAGAGAAGGGCGCTTCCAAAATCAAAGCGGAGGGTGTTGGCCCGAGTTTTATTTGGTTGATCATTTCTCTTGTTGTCTTAGGTGCACTTTTTTGGTTCGGTTATAATTATTGGCCATCCAATGATGTGATCACTGGTAACGATGTTGTCGCTGAAGATGAAACGAATCAAGCAGAAGAGGAGTTGCCGCCAATTGAAAAATCAACCGTCAACATCACCATTCTCAATGGTAGTGGCGTGGCTGGGTTAGCCAGTAAGCTTGCTGATAAATTTGTAGAGGAAGAGTATCAGGTTGTCAAAAAAGCGAATGCTGACAACTTTGATTATGACAAAACTGTTGTTAAGTATGAAGTTGGTATGCAGAGAGAGGCTGATGCTGTTGTTGAGAGTCTTCGTGCTTTAGGCATTGAACCAACTGTTCAAGTTGGGGATGAGGTAACAGATGTTGTAGTTATTTTTGGGAGTGATCTAAGTCTCTGAATAGAGCGCTAATAATAAAGACCCGCTTTTAAAGCGGGTCTTTATTGTCCAGATTTGTTATAATTATTGGTGACGATACTCTCAAAGCTAGTATTTGATTTATTTATGGTAGTCCGCAGACGTTCTACAAGAAGAAAAACGACTAAAAGGAGGCAGACAAATCCTTATCGATATCGATCTTATCGAGGGAATAGTTGGGATCCCTTGAATTTTAAATTGGAGCTTGAACCAAGCGTTTCCAGAGAAATAATCGGGATTTTATTACTTGGTTTGGCCGGCTTTATAATGCTCAGCATCCTGAATCTAGCTGGTGACTTAGGCACGTATATCTATCGTGGGCTAAGGCTCGGTTTTGGCCTTGTCTCTTTCTTGCTTCCGATAGTCTTGGCCGGATTTGGAGTGGCTATGTTTTATCCTGCCAAGTACAAGGTTAAGGCCAGCAATGCTGTTGGAGCAGTTATTCTTTTTTTGAGCCTGAGTGCTTTACTGCAAATCTTCTTTAACGGTCAAAGTCTAGCGACAGCTTTGAGTGGCGGAGGTGGAGGATTGATTGGCCACTATATTTCAACGCTTTTTATTGGTTTTTTGGACTTTTATGCTGGGCTTTTGGTTCTCTCGGCTTTGCTTGTCGCCTCTTTGGTCTTGGTTTTCGGTCAACCGTTACGCAATCTTTACTACAATTTGAAATTAAACTTGCATGCACCGGTTAAGCTTGGGTCTGGCAAGGTTAAGATCAATGAGCCAGACAAGGGCATTTTGAAATTTAAACGTCAAAATCTGGGCAAATTCGCATCGAAAACAAATGGTGTCAAAAAAGAAGTCTCGGCCAAAGTAAATGGGCTCAAGCCGGCAGAGACAAAAGATAATGAATTTGTGCCACAAAAATTAAGTGATAAGGCGGCCGATTGGGAAGCTCCGCCCCTGGAGATTTTGAGCGACAAGGCAACCAAAGTCGACAGTGGCAACATTCAGCAAAATATTGAAATTATCAGTCAGACTTTGGAAGATTTTGGTATTGAAGTCGAGATGGCTGAGGTTAACGTTGGCCCGACAGTTACTCAGTATACGCTCAAGCCAGCTACGGGTGTAAAGCTTTCCAAAATTGTAGGACTCAGCCAAGACTTAGCTTTGGCTTTGGCAGCACACCCTATTCGTATCGAGGCTCCGATTCCTGGCCGTTCCTTGGTTGGTATTGAAGTACCGAACAAGAAATCTGCCATTGTGCGTCTGCGCGAAAGTCTGCTTTCACCATCTTTTGACAGCATCAAGAGCTCCCTGGGGATTCCTTTGGGGCGTGGAGTTTCTGGTGAGCCGCTTGCCACTGATTTGACAAAGATGCCTCATTTACTGATTGCTGGAGCCACCGGTTCCGGTAAAAGCGTTTTCTTAAACTCTACTTTAATCAGCCTGCTTTATCAGAATTCGCCAGAAGATTTGCGTGTTGTTTTGGTTGATCCGAAGCGAGTAGAGTTTACTTCTTATTCAGATATCCCACATCTTTTAGCCCCAGTTATTACTGACCCTGTTAAGACTATCAATGCTTTAAAGTGGTTGGTCGCCGAGATGGAAAGGCGCTATAAAGTTTTTCAAGATCATAAAGTTCGTAATATTGACGCTTACAATGTTGGTGCTAATAAGGGTGACGGTGAAAAAATGCCATATATTGTATTGATGATTGATGAGTTGGCGGATCTTATGGCTGTTTCGGCTCGAGATGTGGAGTCGTATATTGCCAGATTGGCTCAAATGGCCAGAGCCACTGGAATCCACTTGATCATCGCGACTCAAAGACCATCGGTAAACGTTGTGACGGGCCTTATCAAGGCAAACTTCCCATCGAGAATTACATTCAACGTCACCTCCGGAACTGATTCGCGGACCATTCTTGATTCTACCGGTGCTGAGAAATTGGTCGGCAATGGAGATATGCTTTTCTTGCCAAGCGATCTAAGTAAGCCTTTACGTATTCAGAGCCCATTTATTTCTGACGGGGAGATCAAGGGAGTCACTGACTTTATTAAGGGGAAGCGAGAGAGTGATTACATTGACGAAGTCACCGAAGATACGAAAAAAGAAGGTGGTTTTGGTGACGCTGAGGGTGAGGATCTGTACGATGAAGCAGTGCGCTTGGTAGTCAAGACCGGCAAAGCCTCGGCCTCTTATTTACAGAGACGTTTTAGGATCGGATATGCGCGAGCGGCCAGACTCATCGACTTGATGGAGACGAATGGCATTGTTAGCCACGCCGACGGGAGCAAACCACGAGACATTCTGGTGGATCCGACCGATCTTGATCCAGATCCAAGCGAGGTGAACATTGAAGAACATAATGAAGTAACCGATGGTAAGATAGAAGAAATAAAGGAAGATGAGGAGGATTAATTATGCCAGTCGTTGTTAAAAAAGAAGAAAAAAAGGATTTAGTTACCGATAGCAAAGAGCTCCAAGAAGCACTTAATGAGATTGAAAAACAGTACGGTAAGGGGGCGGTTATGCTTTTGGGCGAAGCTCGGAGGCAGGATATCGACTCCATCCCAACCGGTTCCCTCTCTCTGGACTTGGCACTTGGGATCGGCGGTTTGCCAAAGGGTCGTATTGTTGAGATTTTCGGACCGGAGTCTTCTGGCAAGACCAGTTTGGCCTTGCACGTTATTGCTGAGGCGCAGAAGAAGGGACTGACCTGTGCTTTTGTTGATGCAGAGCACGCACTCGATCCGGAATATGCCAAGAGGATTGGGGTGAGGACTAAAGATTTGCTTGTTTCTCAACCAGACACTGGTGAGCAAGCTTTGGAAATCGTAGAGAGGTTAATTCGCTCCAATGCCGTGGGCTTGGTAGTGGTGGACTCTGTTGCGGCATTGGTGCCACGAGCAGAAATAGAGGGCGACATGGGTGATTCGCATATGGGCTTGCAAGCAAGGTTGATGAGTCAAGCTATGCGTAAGATTACCGGAGCTATCAACCGCTCGAACGCGACTCTTATCTTCATTAATCAATTACGTATGAAGATTGGGGTTATGTTTGGTAATCCGGAAACAACGCCTGGTGGCAATGCGTTAAAGTTTTACTCTTCTGTGCGTTTGGACATTCGTCGCATCGCCCAGATTAAAGAAGGGGAAAGGATGGTCGGTAACCGGACGCGAGTGAAGGTGGTTAAAAACAAAGTTGCGCCACCATTCAAACAGGTGGAATTTGATATTATGTATGGCGAAGGTATCTCACGAGAAGGTGAGATTATCGATACGGCTGTCGAAAGGGGTGTTGTGACCAAGGCGGGAGCTTGGTACGAACATAATGGTGAGAAAATCTCCCAAGGTCGCAACGCCGCCAAAGAACTTTTGAAAACAGATCCGAAATTAGCGAAACAGATCGAGAAAGAGATCCGAGCTTTGATGAAATAAAAGAGTAAAGGCCCGCGTATGGCTGGGCCTTTTTGAGTCCTCCTGTGAGAGGTGAACGACTAGTAAGCCGTCCTTCTTGTCAAGCTTTTAAGCTACCGAATGTTTCAAGTCCGAATTGCGGGACATCCAAGTCTCTCGTCAAGGACATCCCTACATCCCACTCTTCCTCCTTGTAGGATGCCTTAATTATAAAAGGAATCAAAGTGAAATACAAGATTACCAGTATAAAACAGCAACAAAAACTCAAAGACCGTGTCTCTGTTTTTGTTGACGGTAAATACTCCTTCTCTTTATCGCGGAATGAGTTGCAGGATCAGCGGCTTTATACAGGGCAAGAGTTTACCAAGACTAGGTTAGATGAGCTGAAAGATCTAAGCTCTCTGGACAAGGTTTATAATCGTGCTTTGCGCTTTATAGAATACCGGCCACGGAGCGTGAAGGAAGTGGTGGTGAAGCTCCGTCAATTAAAAGTTGAGAAAGAGAGTGTGGCAAAAGTCGTGAATAAGCTTTTGAGTCAAAAGTTTTTGGACGATAGAAAATTTGCCCAGCTTTGGGTGGAGCATCGACGTGGCTCTTCACCACGCGGTTCGTTTTTAATCGGTAGAGAACTTCATGTGAAAGGTATCGATCAAAAAATTATTGACGATGTTCTCGAAATAAAACCCGAGGATGAATTGGAGCTGGCAATCGAATTAGCTCAAAAAAAGATGCGAACCACAGAGGACCCGCAGAAAATTTTAGCCTTTCTTGCTCGAAGGGGTTTCCGTTATGACATAAGCAAGGGAGCTCTCGAAAAAGCTAAGTCGCTCCAGACGACCAATCAAGGCTAGCTGTGCCTTGTTCTAGATATTCATAAGCAGCGAGAGCAGCGGTACAGCCTTCGCCGGCAGAGATAACAATCTGTTTGTATGGATTGGTGGTCAGATCGCCCGCGGCAAAAAGGCCGGGGGTTTTTGTTTGTTGCTTCGGATCAGTGATGATTTGATTCTGCTCATCCGTTTCGACCAAATCTTTGACAAAATCAGCTTTGACTTCAAAACCGATTTCAACAAAAAGCCCATCAAGCTCTAGCTTCTTTTCTCCGCCATCTTTGTTTTGGGTCATAACATGGGTTAGCATGCCATCGCCATGTGCACTTTTAACCGTTGTGTTAAGCACGAACTCGACATTGTCTCTGTCCTTGATCCGATCAACATTAACAGCTTCAGCTTTGAACTTATCGCCACGGTGAATGAGGTAAACTTTTCTGGCAATCTTAGACAAAATTTCTGCCGCTTCAACGGCAGCATTGCCGCCACCGACCACAGCTGTGACCTTGTCTTTGAAAAGTGGGCCATCGCAAGTCACACAATATGAAATGCCTTTGCCGTCAAATTCTCCTTCATTCGTGATACCAAGATGACGAGATTTTTTGCCAAAAGCCAAAATAACAGCACGGGCCTCGATCTCGCCAACGCTTGTCTCGACCTTAAAAATCTCACCTTCTTTTTTTAAAGAAGCAACTTCAGCCATCTTAAATTCACTACCCCATTTTTCGGCCTGTTTTTTAAAACGTTCCATCAGGTCGTAACCACCTTGGGGCTCGATAAAGCCGGGGTAGTTCTCGACCGTGGGGGTGGTGGAGACTTGGCCACCAAGATCTTTGCTGATAACCAAGGTTTTGAGGGCACGACGAGCTGCATAAAGACCGGCGGTTAAGCCGGCTGCGGCGCCACCAATGATCAACAGATCGTATTTCATGAAATGCCCAAAAGAGAATTGATCTGCTCAACGTTAAAGCCAATGACGAAGTCTTCTTTTTTCACCTCTCCATTTTCGTCCAATTCCTGAATAGATGTTTGCGGGACGCCCATCTGGCCAGTCTTGGCAATGAGCTTTTGCCCTTCCTCCATGTTCTGTGAGAGGTCAATAGCCTCAAATTCAACTTTGTTTTCCTGTAGATAATTCTTTAATTGAGTGCAGTAAACGCAAGTAGGGGTTGAATAAACGGTAATCTTTTTCATGAGAACGGTTTGCCCGCCTAAGTTTTTTCGTAACAAAAAAATTTTGGCGGGGTTTATTAATAAATATGGTCGTGTTAATATTCTATCGCACTCGTCAAGTTTTTCTGGCTAAAATGTTTTTCTAAGGGGCGAGAACAAGCTATAATTAAAGCTATGGGTCGTTAGCTCAGTCGGTTAGAGCACCTGCCTTTTAAGCAGGGTGTCCTGGGTTCGAGTCCCAGACGACCCACCAGGTAAAAACACTATAAGATAAATGGCTCAAAATCCGCCAGCTGGCGGAGAGCCGTTTATTTTTGGGCAAATTTTAGGTGGTATAATGAACAAAGTATGTTACGCAGAGCTATAACGCTGATTTTAGCACTGGGATTGGCCCTGGGATCTTTCGGGGCGAATTTTGTTTTTGCCTTAAGTTTTCAGCAATTACCGAACGATCCATTGCTTTCACGTCAGTTTATTTATTTTGATGACGTGGGCGTGGTCGATGCATGGAATATTGAGAAAGGGCAAAGTGGTACAGTCGTGGCTGTGATTGATACAGGTGTGAATTTTTATCATGAAGATTTGATCGGCAAGGCTTGGACAAATTTTGACGAAATAGCGGGCAACGGTCGTGATGATGACGGGAATGGCTATATCGACGACGTGAATGGTTACAATTTCGAAGGAGGCAATAACGATATAGTTGACGTTAATGGTCATGGGACAGCTATCGCTAGCATCATTACGGCGCGAACGAATAATGCCAAGGGTATTAGTGGCGTGGCTTGGGGGGCGAAGATTATGGCCCTGCGGGCTTTGGACCAAAGCGGCAACGGGGGTTACAAAGGCGTGGCCGAGGCCATTCATTACGCTGTCGATAACGGAGCCAGTATCGTCAATATGAGCTTTGGGACAGACGTTCCGGTCTCAGAATTGGCGGATGCAGTGAAGTATGCTGCTGATCGAAATGTTATCTTGGTCTCAGCCACTGGCAACGAAGGTATTGGCCGAGTTCTTTATCCTGCAGCTTATGAAGACGTTTTGGCAGTAGCGGCTATTAATCGTTTGGATGTCTTGGCTAGCTATTCAAATTATGGACCAGAGGTGGATTTGGTGGCACCAGGGGATCACTATGTGGTGGCTGGGTTGGACAATCCGACCAGCTCGACGGCATATTCTGAAGCCAGCGGAACCTCTTTTGCAGCCGCATTGGTCAGTGGTAGCTTGGTTCTTCTCAAAAGTCATTATCCGAATATTGCCAATAAAACATTGGTACGTATTGTAAAAGATACGGCGGATCCTTTGAGCTTTGTTGGGCCGTCGCTCTTCTATGGACATGGTCGTTTGAATATTTTACGAGCTTTACAGGGCTCCGGTTTTGATCAGGCGACTGTGCAATCTTCAAAAAGCTCTGTATCGGCCGACGGCATTGATTTGGCCAACATCACCCTCAATTTAAAAAATTCGAATGGTCAGCCGGGTGTCAGTAAAAATGTGGCTCTCTCAACTAATCACGAATTAATTATTAATGGGCAGACTTTTGTGGCGAAAGAAAGCTTGATTGGTTCAACCGATGCAAACGGTAATTTAAACTTTCAAATCTCCTCGAATAAATCAGGAAGAGCTACCTTAAGCTTTTATAATCAAAGTGACGGAGGACTGATTAATGTCAGCCTTGAGTTGAATTTTGCGGCTTTGGCGAAGGCTCGGCATGAAGCAGAGTGGGTCAGTCAATCAGCCAACCCGACCTTGTCATCTGGTGAATTGGCAAATCTCCAATTAAAGTTGCGCAACACTGGCAATGTTGCGTGGGTGAATGGCGGTTCTTCGCCATTAGTTTTGGGCACGGATAAAGAGCAAGATAGAAATAGCACTTTTTATCATGGTAGCTGGCTAGGCTCTAATCGAGCGGCAAAACTGAAAGAGGGGGTGGTGTTGCCGAATCAGGTTGGGATTTTTGAGTTTACGATTCAGGCTCCTCTTTTCGACGGGAATTTTCGTGAATATTTTCGACCAGTCATAGAGCATGTCGCTTGGTTAAACGATCTTGGTGTCTACTGGGACATTCAGATTGGTGATGGTAGCACTAATGCCAATTTTGTACCGAGTGGTGAATGGTCGGCACAGGTCGTCAGTCAAACGCCGAGTCCAGTACGGCTGGTGGCGGGTCAGTTGGCCAGATTACGAGTGGAATATCAAAACACAGGGAGTGCCCAATGGTTTGGCAGTGGTTCGAATGCTGTCACTCTTGGGACCAGTGGGCCGAGAGATCGCTGGTCAAGCCTGAAAGACTTTTCTTGGTTGAGCGCAAATCGCGTTAAAATAATATCAACGGATCTTGTGCGTGCTGGTGAAACAACCGTTATCGAATTTTTATTAGAGCCCCCTGCAAAGCCAGGTACATATAATGAGAGTTTCGAGCTGGTGGCGGAATACGTATCTTGGGTAGTAGGTTCGCGTGTTAATTGGCAAATAATTGTTGAATAGTATGGAGTGGTTACAGCTCATTGTTCTAGCGATTGTTCAAGGCGTTACAGAGATAATGCCGATTAGTAGTTCCGGGCATTTAGCTGTTATATCTGAAGTGCTTGGTTGGCCAGACCAAGGTCAGGCTTTTGATGCTGTTTTGCATCTAGGGACTTTCTTGGCGATGATCATTTTCTTTTGGCGAGAATGGTTGGACATTATCCGTGGAGCCTTTGGTCGGAGACAAGCTCTCGGGGGTGAGGTGCCACAAGGATTTTATCGGATTATTTTGGCGGCTATTATCCCTGCTGGGTTAGTTGGGTTTTTCGCCGCTGATTTTTTTAATCAGATCCGCAATTTACAAATTATCTCGCTCATGTTTTTGGTAACAGCAGTTTTAATTGTTGTTTCGGCACGTTATTTTGATCACGGCAAGAAACATCTGAAAAATATTGGCTGCTTTGAAGGTATCGGCATCGGTGTTGCTCAAGTTTTGGGGTTGATTGCTGGTGTTTCGCGTTCGGGAATCACCATCATCGCAGGTTTGTACAATGGGTTAACTCGAGAGACAGCCGTACGTTTTTCGTTCATCCTTGGTGCTCCACTGACCTTGGCGGCTGGCCTGTATTCTCTGACGAAATTTTTGGCACGACCAGAGATTTTTGACATGACCCAGCTAATAGTCGGGCTGGGGATAGCCTGTGTAGTGGGCTATATCTCTTTGTCACTTTTTATGCGTATTGTAACTTCTGGAAAATTCAGTTACTTCGCTTACTATCTTTTGATTTTAGCTTTCGGGCTTATGTTATTTAGTTTCTTGGTCTAATGGATGGTCTTCTGGCAGTTTTTTTGACTTCAATGCTTCCCATCGTTGAGCTGCGTGGAGCCATCCCCTTGGGTTTGATCTCTTATGATTTGCCAATTTGGCAAACATTTGTTGTGGCCGTTGTCGGCAATTTCGTCCCCGTTGTTTTGCTGTATCTCTTTTTGGAGACAATTATAAAATGGCTACAAAAATACGGGAATTTTTGGCAAAGATTTTTTACTTGGCTTTTCGCCAGAACGCACAAACGTCATTCAGCTAAGTTTGAAAAATACGGGAGTTTGGCTTTGCTCCTTTTTGTAGCCATTCCTTTACCGATGACGGGTGGTTGGACTGGGGCCTTGATTGCTTATTTATTTGGTATTTCATTAAAGCATACGCTACAGTATGTATTGGGAGGACTAATTATCGCTGGTTTGATTGTGACTGGGATAACTCTCGGGGGGATTAATCTGACATCATTATGGACGGGATAAAAGAAAGCGAGACAAGTTTGGTCAGGGGAGCAAGCAACCCCTTTGAGGCCACTTTACGGCCCAAGATTTTTGATGAGTACGTTGGCCAAACGACAATAAAGGAGAACCTAAAGATTTCAATCGCAGCTGCCAAGAAACGAGGCGAGGCTTTGGACCATGTCCTCTTTTTCGGGCCACCCGGTTTGGGCAAAACTACATTAGCAACGGTTATTGCCAATGAGATGGGGGTTAATCTGAGGGCTACCTCTGGGCCAGCCATTGAACGGGCTGGTGACTTGGCCTCGATCCTAACCAATTTGGAAGACCGAGACATTCTTTTCATCGATGAGATTCATAGATTGAGTCGGGTGGCTGAAGAGATTCTGTATTCGGCCATGGAAGATTATCAGATCGATTTAGTGATTGGCAAAGGACCTTCGGCAAAACCGATCAAGATTGATTTGCCAAAGTTCACAATGTTGGGGGCAACAACCAAGGTCAGCTCTCTCTCCTCGCCGCTGAGGGATCGTTTCGGAGCGGTCTACTCGCTGGATTTTTATAACGAAGCTGAGATTGCTAAAATTATTATGCGTTCGGCTAAAATCTTGAAGTTATCTTTGGGTAAAGAAGAATCTGAGGAGATAGCTCGCTATGCTCGTTTTACGCCTAGGGTTGCCAACCGTTTGCTCAAAAGAATTCGTGACTACACAACCGTTAAAAATAATGGCGAAGTAGACATGAAGAGCATTCAAGCCGCGCTGGCCATGATAGGTGTGGATGAGAGCGGGCTAGACTCGGTTGATCGTAAAATTTTGGGGACATTAGCGCATAATTTTAAAGGTGGTCCCACGGGCCTTTCGACTTTATCGGCAGCCATCTCTGAAGATGCAGAGGCCATCGAGGAAGTTTATGAACCATACTTGATTCGCCTAGGTCTGCTAGAGAGAACAGCTCGTGGACGGAAACTAACCGCTGCAGGTTTGGATAGATTCGCAAGTAAGAAAGGAATGTTTTAATGGTTTTCATCATCTATGCTTTGGTTTTGCTCATCTTTGTCGTTTTAGCAACGATTTTGGTTTACCATATGTTCCGTTACAACATCCGAGGCAACACACATATTTTGGCAGCTAGTGTTTTCGTTTTAGTCTCATTGGCTATTATTGTTTCAACTATCATATCCATTCTCGTGGCGTAAGTTATGGTCGAACAAAAAATACAAGGCAAGGGAATCGTTAATGAAGTAAAAGCCATTACTCGTCCCGGTGAGCAGGTCGAGAAAGTTTACCGTCGGCATTGGGCGAATTTTTTGCCGTATATTTTTACAGTTCTGGCTATGCTAATTCCAGTTTTCTTGGTGCCATGGCTCTTGAATGTTGTGGGCTTTATTTCTTCTTCGACGGACCAGCAATACCTAAATATGATTGTTGGTTCATATATCTTATTTGTTTGGAGTTTTTTGGCGATGAGTTGGGTGAATTATTATTATGATGTTTTTATTGTGACCAATGAGCGTATTTTAGATGCAGAGTTGAAGACTTTTTTTACACGTGAGATAGGTGAGCTCAATTTGGCACAATTGCAAAATGTGGAGGTTAAGATTATCGGCTTTCTGGAAACTTTGTTACGTTTTGGCGATGTTCATATTCGTACAGCTGGGCAACATCCTGACTTTACTTTTGACAAGGTCCCGAATCCTTCGGTTATCGCTAACGAACTTTTGGAAATTCATGAACGTTTAATCGGTCAGAGTTATGGTGACAAAAGTTTGGGCGAGCGAGGCATAGTGGAGCGTAAAAGTTTTCGTGAAGTACTTAAAGATGAAGGTTTGGTGACTCAAGAGGATATTGCTAAGGCTGCCGCGGAACAAGCTGCCACAGGCAAGCGCTTAGGTGAGGCTTTGGTCACTTTGGGGATGGTCAAGCGTCGTGATATTGTGGATGCTATCGGTCAGCAGTACAATCTGCCGACTGTTGATTTAACACACTATGAATTTGACCCAACTGTGGTCGGTTTGATTAGTGAGCCTGTGGCACGCAAAGTGCATGCTATCGCTCTTAGTTACAGTGGGACGACAGTAACCGCGGCTGTGCCTCATCCACGACAAATGCCTGAAGTTCTGGGCGAGATTAAAAATCAAGGACTCGAGGCCGCTTTTGTGATTGCTGATGGAGAGGAAATCGACGCTGCTATTAACCAAAACTATCCAATCAAAAAGCCGGAATCAAATGGAGGTTTTAAAAACGGCTCCATCGATCCGGCGGACAGCCCAAATGGGGGCGAGACTACAGAATAATATTTGGCTCTTTGGCGTAAAGAGGCGCCGCCTGTTTAGTGATTTTAAGATTATGGGTCTCCATAATCTTTTTTAATTTCTCTCTCGGTGTGATGGTGTCGAAATCAACCAGCTCGACATTTTCACGTTTGAATTCTTGGCGATTGATGCGGATATGGTTTCCACCAAGATCAAAATTGGTGACAGTTTTAAGATTAATGTTCAGTTCATGCGCGAAAGTGTTGGCAATGCTGATGCCAACGCGGATACCGGTGAAGGAGCCGGGGCCGATAACAACAATAAGCTCTTTCAGTTTTTTCGGTGGACTGATAAGGTCGGCAATCGTTTTAATCAGAAAACCGCTCGGTTTCTGACGAGTAACGGCGCGACAAGTCAGCTTGCCGTTTTTAACGACGCCGATAACATTCACAAGTCCGGTGGTATCGAGTATTAGGGTCATTGGGTGATTTTGATTTCTCTTCTATCCTCGCCAAGATTTTTGAAATGAATAATCATGTCCGGTTTGGGCAATCTATCTTTGATCTTTTCTGGCCATTCGATCAAGACTAAATTATTTTCATTTATTGCCTCCATGCCGCCAATATCAAAAAAGTCATCGAAAGAATTGAGTCGATATAAATCAAAATGCCAAAGATAGCTATCTTTCTTTATTTCATATTTTTTGGCCATCACAAAAGTGGGGCTGCTGACAATGTCTTTAATATTCAATGTCTTGGCCAATCCTTGAGTAAAGGTCGTTTTGCCACTGCCGAGATCACCAATCAAAAAGATTAGCTCATCACCTTTCAGCCTCTTGGCTATTTTTTTAGCTAAGTCCCAAGTTTCTTTTTGAGAGCTAGTAATAATTTTCATACTACAATTAGTATCTAGTATTTTATATCGAGTATCCAGTAAAAAATAAACGGCTCAAATTTTGCTTGCCCGCGTAAGACAGTGGGACGCAGCCAGGGAGCCGTTTATTTTTGATGGTTTTTTGTTATTTTCTTGCGGCCCAAATTTTGGGCCGCAAGGTTTTTGAACCAAATTGTAAGATTCTGGACTGGGCCAGAATGACGCTAACCCTTAGCAATCACTAATCCCCAAATTTCTTTGGGTTCGAATGGTTTTAGAGCTTCGGCGCAGGCTTCGAGGGTGGCGCCGGTGGTGAGGACGTCATCGACTAACAAAACGATTTTGTCTTGTACATTTTCAGCATTGACCGTTGCCTTGAAGGCTCCATGCATATTCTTTTTTCTTTCTTCGGGTTTTAGTTCGATTTGTGGTTTAGTTTTCTTGGTACGCAAAACACTATTTTTGATCATCGGAATATTTGTGACAGCAGATAAATCTTTTACCAGAAGTTCTGCCTGATTAAAACCGCGCCAAGCTAATCGGTCACGGTGTAGAGGAACGGGGATCAGTACGTAATTATCTGCAGACTGATTCTGTCCCAAAAAGCCGCGAGCCAGAATATGGCTCAGGTTCTCATGCAGGGCAAAAATGAATTCATATTTATAGCTATGGATAAGGTCGCGGATTGGCCCTTCATTTAAATGAGTGGCGACGATGGTACCGGTCAGGTTGCTTTTGTAACGATGGTTTTTGCAGACTTTGCCTTGCGGAGTGATGCGGCCACAGTGGTAGCAAGTTGGTGTTTTCACAAAAACAATTTTCTGAAAACAGACAGGGCAAATAAACGTGCCCTCAGTTTGGCAGCCGAGACAATATTTGGGGAAAATCGTATCTACCAAAAAATCCTTGAATGGTTTCAAGGATTTTTCTATCTCTTTATTGAACATGGGAACAAGGTTATAGACGAGTCAGAATGACAATTAGGATTTAAGCGTAATTGATGACGCTGGTGTTATCAAAGAAGAAGTTTAAGATCTGGTCATAAGCGAACCCTTGATTGGCCATGTTGTAAGCGCTCCATTGTGAAAGGCCAACATGGTGTCCGTTGCCCTTGCCGTTAAATTGGAAGATGGGATTGGAGCCGCCGACAAAATTGGAGACGGTAAAGACCATGCTTTTGAGCTGACTACCGGGCATCTGGGTCCTGAACGTATAGTGAGGTAGAGAAACGGCGGCGCCGGTATCGAAATGGAAAATAAGCCTCTCTACTCTTTCAGAGCCAGCAAAAGTTTGAAGCTCTATATTGTTGATTACACCGTGACCAGATAAGTCGGAGAATTTTTGAATCAATTCATCACCACTGAGAGAATATGACCAAGCAGTCGCTCTGGCGTAAGGGTCAGTTTTGGCGATTAAATATGGTTTGGCCAAGGCTGGGTTAGACTGGCTCCACACGTCTTGAACAGCAGCCAAGTACCCGCCACTGTCAGAATGATAATAAGCACGAACAATCTCGCCTCCGTAGGTAATCACTTGTCCTGAGGTAGCTTGGGTAGCTTCTTTAATTTTTGGCCGAGCTGTTTCATAGTCATATCCATAATAAACTTGGCTGCGGGTATCATCGTAGACATCAAAAATATCAGCGATGGGGCCTTGCTTACCTGTCAAGGCAAAAGAACGAGCGGCTACAACCTGCGCTTTGATGGCCTCCATCGGCCAAGTATCTGGGACCTCGGCAAGCCCCCAAAGGTACTCCTCCATGCCGAGTTCATTAACCAGCCAAACGCGACCACTGAGATCGGAGCGCTGAACTTTGATGATACCGCGAAAGTCGTTATAGCGAGAGCTGATACGAGGATTCTCAACTCTCAAAACAGTATCCATAACAGGGATAATCTTGAGCCAGTTATAAATATTTTGAGTTCCAAGGCTTGAACTGGAGATTTGATATCCGCCAGAGATCGGGTTGATGCTCACATTCTCTCCGGCATTAATGCGACCGATAGCTTTTAGATTACCATCTCGGATTGTGAAAGCTCCGTTACCGCTGATGGTGATTGGGTCATCTATGTAAGTCAAACCAACACGAATCGGATTTTCTGGGATGTACTCTTCCTCAACAACAAAATTCCATTTCAGATTTACGTCTGTGAGCCATGAGAGACCTTCGGCTACCAACCCAAACTTTTCAGTGTATTCGCCAAGATCGTTTGGGGCAGTGACAGTAAAGGCAAAACGGGCTGTTTCTCCGGGCTGAACTTTGGTAGGCGCGCTGGTGATTCGGTTACCGCTTAGCCAACCGGTGTCTTGGAATAGACTGATTCGATCCAGTGGCCCCGCCGTGCCAAGTCTGGTGGCGGTGTCACCATTGTTCAGCCAAGGCACATTACCCGTATTTTTAAACTCTGCCCAAAGCTCGACTGTTTCTCCAGGTTTCAGAACTGATGGATCTGGGGCTTGGCTGACTAACTCCGCAGCGTATCTGGCTGGTGTAACATTCAGTAACAAAACAAAATTTTCTTTCATCCAAGATCGATTTTCAACCACCAAGGCAAAGTATTCACTTCTAGCTCCATTTTTGTTCGGAGCGGTCATTTTGAATTTGAAAGTTCCGGTTTCACCGGGGGCGACGCTCGTTTCTTCCATGGTCGTAACCCGATTTTGGCTGAGCCACGAGCTGTGGTAAAAACTGCTGTTTCTATCGAAAGGAGCGGCCGTGCCGATTCGGACAGGATTATCTCCGTTATTTGTCCAAGTCTCAGTGCCGATATTGCGCAATTTTAGAGCGACATCAACCTCTGTGCCTCCAACAACTTCGGTCGGTTTAGAAATCTCGCTGACTTCAAAAAGATAACTTGGCTCTGTGACATTAATGTCCCAGTAAACACCAAAATCTTCTAACCACGTTACGTTTTCAACTACTGGTCGAAAGTACTCTCGATACTGGCCAGTTTCATTTGGGGCGGTGATAGAAAAAACAAAACGACCAGTTTCGCCTGGTGCGACACTGTTTTGTACTAAGGTTGCGGCTCGATTGCTGCTCATCCACGAACCGTCATCAAAGATACTTTCTCTATCAAGGCTTCGTGAAGTCCCAAGTCTCAAAGGCATGTTGCCGCTATTAATCCAAGCGCTGGTGCCGGTATTTTGAAAGTCTACCCAAAGCTCAGCTTTTTGCCCTACCTTTAACGCTGGTGGGTAAGGTGATTGGGCCACCCATTTGGCAGAATATTCGCCAGCTGCCTTGGCCGGCAGGGGGGCAAGGGCAATTCCAGAGGTTGCCCCAATAATTAAAAGCGAACTTAAAAATATCCGAATATGTTTCATAACTTATAACATTATAACCCAAAATGAAGCGCCCTCTAAAATTTCTCAAAAAATAGTATAATAGAAACGTCTTTATAGTTATTGATAGCATTTTTTCTATATCTATCTAAAAAAGGAGGTGAGATGCTCAGCCCGAATTTGCGCTCACTTTTAAAGAGCAAGGCGGTACCTCGAATAGAGCCGGTGACTGAACTGAAGCCGGAAGTAGATTTTGTGGAAAATAAGTCATCCCTTGAAGTTGAAGAAGATGTCTCTTCGGAAGAGATTTTGATGGAAGAAGAATCAACCGAAGACGAAACTTTCTTGGAGTTGCCGGTTGATATTTATCAGACCAATACACATGTTGTTATTCATTCGCCCGTTGCCGGGGCAAAGCCCGAGGATATTAATGTTTCTCTCAAAGAGGATATTTTGGTTATTACACGTCGTCGTTTAGATGGTTATATGCCACGTCAAAAAAGCGAATCTTTCTTACAAGAATGTTACTGGGGTGAAATCTCTCGGAGTGTAACTTTGCCGGTACCAGTGATTGCCGAAAAATCCGAGGCAGATTTAGACAGCGGTGTTTTGACCATCAGCATTCCGAAAGTTCGTGCCAGCCAAACCAAAGTCATTCGAGTCCGTAGTGCTGGTCAGTAACCCAAAAAAATTAAAAATATTTTATGAAACAAAAATATCTCGGTCTTAAATTTTTCTCACTTTTAGTTTTAATCATTGCTTTTGTAGGAGCTGGCTGTGGGAGCTCCGATATTTTAGGTACTGACGATTCGGTTGTGGGAGAGCCAATCACTTTGGAGTATTGGCGTGTTTTTGATGATAGTGATGCTCTTGACCAAGTTATTGAGCGTTACAATGAGTCAAAGCCCAATGTTGAGATTGTAGTTAAGAAAAAGGACTACGTTACGTATGAACAGGATTTGTTAAATGCTTTAGCAGCAGGAACAGGACCAGACATTTGGATGATCCATAATGATTGGCTGCCAAAACATCAGGATAAGATCGAACCAATCCCAGCCAATGTGGTCGATACGAGTTCTTTTCAAGACGCTTTCCCGCAAGTGGTGAGTGATGATTTTGTTGTAGATGGAGACATCTATGCTGTGCCGTATTCAATGGATACCTTGATGCTTTTCTACAATGAGGATATTTTTGATGACAATAAAGTGCGTCGTGCTCCGGAAACTTGGGACGAGGTTATCGAGCTCGCGCGTAGCTTAACTAAATTTGATCGGAGTGGGAATATCATCCAGTCTGGGATTACTTTAGGGACGGCAGATACGCTTAGCCGTGCACCAGAGATCTTGGCAGCGTTGATGCTACAAAATGGGGCCAAGATGGTTTCTGATGACCAGACAAAGGCTACCTTTGATCTGCCGATTAAACGAACGGATGGCTCTTTCTTTGACCCCGCGGCCAACGCTCTGTCTTTTTACGCTGGCTTTGCTAATCCTGATTTCGTTGATTCCTCTAATAAGTCTTATGTCTCTTTCGACGATAAATTAACGACCATGCCGGTAGCTCTGCAAGCTTTTCATGAAGGAGATGCTGCCATGTTCATTGGCTACTCATATCAGATCGATACTATCCAGAGGTTAAATCCAGACTTGAAGTTCTCAACGGCTCCTTTGCCACAGATTAAAAATAACGACCGAGTCGATTTCGCTAATTATTGGGGCGAGACTGTTTCGGCAGATTCAGAGAACATAAGAGAAGCTTGGGAGTTTGTGGCTTTTGCTAGTCGCAATGTCGAAAGAATATTGCGTAATACAGGCAAAGCTCCGGCCAAGCTTGAGCTTCTGGAAAGAACCAGCGAAAGCAAACTGATTTACCCAATCTCTGTTTCCGCGGAGACAGCCAAGAGTTGGTATCGTAACAATGTTGAAGATTCCGAGGATGTTTTTCGTGAAATGATTAATGCGGTCTTGCACAACAATGTCAACCCGGAGACAGCTGTGCGTAGAGCCGCCGAACAGATAACCGATATTCTTCAGGCTGATGATTAGACGTCGTCTATCAATTTTTGTTTTCACAATCCTGACAGCTACCCTTGTCGGTAGCTTTTTTGCGCCCGGGAAGGCTTTGGCGGATGGGGGAAGGGACCCAGTCTTACTGAACGTTTATCCCGATGACCCTCCACAATTGGGTAGACTGACGAGAGAATTGGAGGAATGGATGGGCGTGGAAGGCAGAGGTTCCACGGCAAATCTAAATCTCACTTTTTCTAAAGACCGAAACGCGCTCAATGCGGCTCCAGAGTTTTCAGTTAAATTTAATTTATCCGATAAAAATCCTAATTTAAGGACAGATTTTGACCTGTATCTTATGTTGGTGGATTCGAAAGGTACTACTATAGAAAAGTGGGATGAATACCCGACTCTCTATCATCCGCCAATGCGCAATGTGCAAGAGTTGGATACTTCTACTTTTTTGGCCGGAAGGTTAGATCATTGGCAACGTTCTTCCATCGACAACCCTTTGTATTTTTTGGCAGCCGCTTGGTATTCGAGTTATCAAGGTGACACCTTGGTTGGTTCAGGACGTTCTAACGTAACTGTTGCGAAACTCTCTTCCGGCCAGGCATATCCAATTGTTATTGAGAAGATAGGTGGCAAGTCTGTTGATTACAGGAAGACAAGCGCGGTGTCGGCTTCTTTGGTCCCGTACAAAAGAGATGCCGGTAGTGGCCGGGGCAACATTTATGATGTCGGAGTTAGTGTCCCATATGGTGATACTGCCAAGGGCATTGTAGTGAAAAGCTTTCGAGTAAAGGAGGACGGCTTCACCCTTGTGCGTGAATCAGGCAATCTTTTAGATGCTCAGGACGAGGATCCAAGCGGCAATTTCCTGTGGCTAGATAAGGGTGTGCCCATAGGAGAATATTTGTATGCTGTGTACATTAAATCTCCCAATGGTTCAAACAATTACGAAACTCCCCAGCTCAAAATGATATCAGTCAATGAAGATGCGGCTATATCTGAGGGAGATTTCAAGTCCGGTGAGTGGGTAAACGATTCTCGATATCAGGCAAGCCAAGGTAATACTTGGAATATTCCCAAAATCGAACTCCCCGGCCTCACGGGTGAAATTTTCAATCCTCTGAATACTGCATTGGGAGGTAGCGCAGACAATGGCCAGCTGGGCTCTTTGGTGGCGCGGATTATCAATTGGGCGGTGGCTATTGCTGGGCTTCTAGCAATTATTTTTATTATCATTAGCGGTTATCAGTATATGACTTCAGTTGGCGATCCGGGGCAGGCAAAAAATGCGATGGGCAATCTAACCTTTGCCATCATTGGTTTGGTCGTGGTTTTGACGGCTTATGTAATTATCAATACGATTGTTAGAGATGTTTTAAATGTGAGCATAGAAGGTGACCAAGCTGGGGACTATGTTCCTCAAGTTGAAGAATTGAATAATGGTGTTTAAAAAAAATATTGCAAAATTTTTGTTACTTATCTTGACGGTAGCGACCGGTCGCGCTGTTCATGCTGTTGATTTGAACAGTGTTGGCCTTGGCACGGAACCGGTTACTGATTTGCTGACTTTTGTGCGCGGGCTTATCTTTGCCATCAAATGGATGCTCGGTGCTTCAGCTGTGGTGGCGATTATTGCACTGATCATCTACGGTTACAAGTTTATAATTTCTGTAGCCTCGCCAGACCAACGTAATCAAGCCAAGACAGGCATTACTTGGACGATCATTGGATTGGTGGTGATTCTAACAGCTTCATTAGTTGTGGTTGGTTTGGGCGAAATCATCGGTGCCAATACTCAATCCACATTAAATCTTCAATGAGGTATAATTTAGCTATAGCAACTAAAATTTTGACGATGAAGAAAACTTTCTTTGATTTGGGCGTTAAGGCTATCGGTTTACTGGTCTCTTTCGCGCCGGTGACGGCACTGGCTGCTGATATCGGTGACGTCAAAGCTCCGAACCCCTTGAAGGGTGTTACTAGTCTTTTCGGAGAAGACGGGTTGGTCTGGAAGATTCTGGAATGGGCGATTGTCCTAGCTGGTGTTATGGCAGTGGTCTATATCATTGTTGGCGGCTACCAGTACATGACTGGTGGTGACGAAGGTGTCAAAAAAGGTCGCGGTACAATTACGGCGGCAATCGTTGGTCTTGTTATTGTTTTGATTTCTTTCGTTATTGTGAATACCATTCAGGGTGACATTCTTGGAGCGAAGTCTCTCCAGGGGGGTAGTAGCGGTGGTCTGTTTAGCATTTTCTAGTTTAGCTTGACTTATCCAATGGTCATATCAACTAATAATTAAAAGGAGAGTTCTATGGTCAAAAAAATTATTCATTCCTTGACTCTGGCTGGGATGTCCTTGGTGACTTCTTTCGCTGGTTTAGCCACAGCTTTTGGTGCTGCTGGCGATCCCGGTACAGTCGATTTGCCGAATCCAGTTGGACAGACTGATCTTTTCGAAGTCATCGTCCTGATTCTGCAATGGGCCATCATTCTTGCTGGTGTTGTTGCCGTTATCTACATCATCTGGGGTGGCTACCAGTACATGACCGGTGGTGATGAAGGTGTCAAGAAAGGTCGTGCTACTTTGAGTGCGGCAATCGTAGGCCTTATTATCGTTTTACTTGCCTTCGTTATCGTCAATACCATCCAGAATCGCATCTTTGATGTTGAGGTTGGTGGTGAGGATCTCATCGGAGAGTTATAGCGAACTTGATTCGCGAATCAAGCTTGTGATTTAAAAAAACATCCCCCGAAGGGGGGTGTTTTTTTTATGTGGCGAGACGTAATAAATTCTTTGAATTTAAACGTCCCAGCCACGTTTAAATTTTTCTAAATAATCCATGATGTGGCAGCAAGCCACGTTTAAATTTTTCTAAATAATCCATGATGTGGCAGCAAGCCACGTTTAAATTTTTCTAAATAATCCATGATGTGGCAGCAAGCCACGTTTAAATTTTTAGAAAAATTTATTAGGTGGCGGAGAGGGAGGGATTCGAACCCTCGGTACGAGATAACTCGCACAACACATTAGCAGTGTGCCCCATTCGACCACTCTGGCACCTCTCCACGCTTCTTAATTATACATTCTATTCTGTCCTAAAATAATTTCTCATCATTTTTTTAATTGTTCTTCGTCCCCAGCCGCTCTTGAGATATTTTTCGCGCGATTTGGCGTCTTGCGTATTAACAAATGCCTCATAGAATATCAGCGAATAGGGACGAAACGGTCTTGTAGCCTGATTCTTACCACTGTTGTGACTAGTGACTCTTTTCTTGAGATCGGTTGTGTATCCAATGTACAGACTTTGATCTTTCTGGCTTTGTAAAATGTAGACGTAATGCATGTGTGAGTGGCGAGACGTAATAAATCCTTCGGATTTAAACGTCCCAGCCACGTTTAAATTTTCTTGATTCTTTGTGGGTGGCGAGACATAATAAATTCTTTGAATTTAAACGTCCCAGCCACGTTTAAATTTTCTTGATTCTTTGTGAGTGGCGAGACATAATAAATCCTTTGAATTTAAACGTCCCAGCCACGTTTAAATTTTCTTGATTCTTTGTGAGTGGCGAGACATAATAAATCCTTTGAATTTAAACGTCCCAGCCACGTTTAAATTTTCTCCAAAGAAAATTTATTACGTGGCGGAAGGGGTGGGATGACATTCCCCGACATTATGTCGGGGGCCCTTCGTTCGCTGCAGGAAGGAACACGTTTATTATATATCATGGCAGCTCACGGGCGAACCTGTCTGGCTGGCACCAGAGGTTCAAATCCACTTTTCTATCAAATAAAAATCAGGGCTAAAGCCCTGCTTTTTATTTGGCGGAAGGGGTGGGATTCGAACCCACGAGACCCGTGAGGGCCTAACAGTTTTCAAGACTGCCGCATTCGACCACTCTGCCACCCTTCCTTTGGCATTATTAATGTTATCAGTCCGTAGGCTTTTGGGCAAAAGAAATCCCCCGTTTGTGTGCTTGTTAACACAGTTCACGGGGGAGGTTTCGCGAAGGTAAGCATTTGCACTATCCTCCGAGAATAAATTTTTCCTTGTCCGTAGGGATGGACAGGGTTGCGATCACGTCCATGTCTTGATCGGAGAAGGTTAGCCTTATGGAGCTTAGCCCTTCGTTAAGAGTTTTGTCGAAGTATCGGAATGAGATGTTCCGATTGCCGCCACTCTTGCGAATGTCGATTCTCTTTTCTCCTGCGTCCATTGGCCCCCACTCGGTCTCCTTTTGGCAGACAATCTTTTTGGGCAAGGGGTAGCGATCTGGAAAAAAGATTTCTATCCACACATAACTGGATAGCTCTTTTTCTTCTGTCAGGTCTTCGCTGGGGATGAACTCAGTGTTCTCCATTCTTCCGTAACGAATCCTAGGCTGAAGATTGGGGCTCAGAGAGGGGTCGATGGTGATGTTGAATCCTCCGACCTCTTTATCCTTATCCAATCCCGTGAGGTACATCTGGACTTCTACAAGCCTTTTGCCTCCGATTTGCCCGACAGGCAAGGTGAAGTAAGTGAACATCTTGTGGGTGTCCCGGAACTCAGAGTTGAATTCGAGTTCGTATGTTTCTGATCTTGTGCCGTTACTGACAACAACATACAGAGGCCAACTATCGTGAGGTGCCCCACTTTTACGGGTCGCTTTGAAACAGAAGGTTGGTTTTTCCGTTCCTTGTGTCCAAGCAAAAACATCAGGGTTGCTTTTTACTTGGTGAACAACTGGTCCAAGATTGGAGTCAGCATTAAGAACGGTGTTGTTGCTTTTGCGATGGAGGATATACTTTTCGCCGGGCATCTGGATATACTCAATACCACACCAGCTGATCCCGCCTAAATTTCCAGCTCTAGCATTGGCTGTGCCAGAGAGAGTGATAGCGAAGATTATCGCCATGATCGTGAAAATGATCAGACTATTCCGTAGCATTTTGTGCTCCTTTAAGGTGTTTTCTGTGTTTTTTCACTTAATTTACATGAAGCAACACAGATGATAATATAGTGTAGCACTATTTTTACATTTTGTCAAGGTATATCTGCTCTGGAAGCAGTAATTTATGCGCTCGTAGCTCAGTGGATTAGAGCGTTGGTCTACGGAACCAAAGGTCGCAGGTTCGAATCCTGCCGAGCGCGCCACGTAATAAATTTTTGGGAAAAATTTAAACGTGGCTGGGACGTTTAAATTCAAAGAATTTATTACGTCTCGCCACTATCCCAAGAGAATTTAAACGTGGCTGGGACGTTTAAATTCAAAGAATTTATTACGTCTCGCCACTATCCCAAGAGAATTTAAACGTGGCTGGGACGTTTAAATTCAAAGAATTTATTACGTCTCGCCACGAACCAGATTATTATATGAAGAAAGCAGACCTCGCAAAGCACAGGAAATTTATGGCAGAAGCTTTAAAGGAGGCTGAGAAAGCTTTGCTCAAAAATGAAGTCCCGATCGGGGCTGTTATTGTATTGGGTGACAAAATTATTGCCAAAGGACACAATCAGTCCAATCAAAAAAAAGATGCCACCATGCATGCGGAGATTATGGCGCTTAAAAAAGCATATAAAGAGATTGGTGACTGGAGGTTGGAAAAGGCAACGATTTACATCACTCTGGAGCCGTGCTTGATGTGCCTGGGGGCGATTCTTAATTCGCGGATTCATAAGATTGTTTACGGGCTGGACGATCCGGTTTTCGGCTCACTGAAATCAAAATTCAATAACGAGCAAGTGGCTAAGCTCTCAAAGAAGTTAGAGGTGGTGAGCTCGGTGGGTGAAGAGGAGTCCTTGGTCTTGATGCAGATGTTTTTTGCTCGACTCAGGAAACAAAAGCTGGATAAAGCTCTATAATAAGTGAGAGGTTATTTTTTCTGTCATCCCAGACTTGCCTGCCCGCCGGACGTGTCCGTCGGGACGCGGCCAGGGATCTGGGATCCAGAAATTATCAAAACTGGATTCCAGCTGGAGTTTATGCTGAATTTAATTCAGTGCTGGAATGACAATTTGAGACATGGAAGGGTGCCAGAGTGGTCGAATGGGGCGCTCTCGAAAAGCGTTGAGCCCTCACGGGTTCCGTGGGTTCGAATCCCACCCCTTCCGCCACGTAATAAATTTTCTTTGGAGAAAATTTAAACGTGGCTGGGACGTTTAAATCCGAAGGATTTATTACGTCTCGCCACTATCCCAAGAAAATTTAAACGTGGCTGGGACGTTTAAATTCAAAGAATATATTACGTCTCGCCATGAACCAGAGCATAGCTCGGTTCATGACTAGTCCAGAACCGAATTTTATTCTGGTTCTGGGCCAATAAAGTTGAAAATGATGAATCTAAAAAATAAAAAAGTTTTGGTCTTCGGTCTCGGTATTCTTGGTGGAGGTGTGGCAACGACCAACTGGCTTTTATCGAAGGGTGCCAAAGTTACCGTGACCGACTTGAAAAACGCCAAAGACCTCGCCCCTTCTCTTAAAAAGATAAAAGGTCCGGTTAAGCTGGCTCTGGGCGGTCATGAGGATAAAGACATCAAAGGTAACGACATAATTGTTGTGAATCCGGATGTTTCCTTTCGCAATCCATACATCAAGCTAGCTAAAAAGCTTGGTAAGCAGGTAGAAAACGAAGCCACACTCTTTTATAAAAATTTTGAAGGGCCCAAGATTGGCGTCACGGGGACTAGGGGGAAAACCACAACGGTTAATTGGGCAGCGCACTTTTTGGGGGTTCCAGCCATTGGGAATTCTGACGTTAATCCATATCTAAAAATGCTAGACCAAGAATTTGCGATTGCGGTAACAGAGTTGCCTTCGTATCTTTTGGAACTATTTTCTGAAGCTCCGAATATTGTCGTCATAACCAATATTTATAGGGACCACCTCAATCGATACGAATCATTCTCTGATTATGCTATGACAAAAGCTAATATCTTCAGGCGTCAAACAGCCAAGGATCATTTAATTTTAAATTATGATGATGATTGGACAGAATCTTTCCTGAAGGAGAGCCCCAAGGCTCAGATATTCTTTACTTCCAAAGAAGAATTACCAAAAGAGGCGAACGGTATTTTTTGGGCCGGCGATTCCCTCTATTACCAGCTGGGTTCTAAAAAGCAGAAAGTATTAGATATCAAGCAGTTTCTAAAAAGATGGGGCGAGCACGGCGTCTATAACTTAATGGCCGCTTCTTTAGCTGCCCATCTCAGCGGTCTGTCTTGGTCAAAAATCTCTGGTCAGATTGAGACGTTGCCTCAAATCCCTTTTCGTTTGGAGACGGTATACAAAGACAAAAGAATAGAAATCGTGAATGATACTGCGGCTACATCTCCAGAAGGCGGTATCGCGGCGATCAAAAAATTTGCTTCCCCAAGCTGTATTTTGTTAGCTGGCGGTACGGACAAGGAATTGGATTTTGAGGAGTGGGCCAGGGTCGCTAAAAGATATCTGAAAAAAGAAAATATTTTCCTTCTCGAGGGGAGCGCCACTGACAAAATGTTACGTTCTCTCCGAGGCGTTAAAGTTTCTGAATCATTTGAGGGACTAATCAAAGCTGCCACTGCGAAAGCTTTGACCTACGAGAGCAGTGTGTTATTGTTTTCTCCAGCCTCAAAAAGTTTTGAAAAATTTAAAAATGAATATGATCGAGGCGAACAATTCAATAAATTAATAAAGAAATGGACCAAACCCTTAAAAAAGCGTACCAAGTAATTTTTGGTGAAGAACCTGAAGATTTGGAGGACTGGAGGATGGCTGAGTTGCTTATGGACAATTTTAATGTACCTGAGCTCGGGGAAGACTTGGCCAAAGAGGTCATTTTTAGAGTGACCAATCATGTCGAATATCCAAATTCTGAAACTACGCAAGAGATTGTTATCAGGGCTGAAAGAAAAGCCACGGAGCTTTTCGATGGGCTTAGTGACGAACCCCACATGGATGATATTGCATGGGAAGAAACAAAGTATTGGGCTGAGAAAAGGAATGAAGGCGAAGAAGGCCGAGATACGATCGGTGGCGAGCTGAGGATTAGGTAAATTTCTTAAAATTACATAAAAAATAAATGGCTCACGAGTCGGAATCAGGAATTAGCCCCAACGGGGCCCCGTTGGGGAATTAGGAAAATTAGTCAAAAATAAACGGCTCCCTGGCTGCGTCCCGCTGTCTTACGCGGGCAAGCAAAAAATGAGCCATTTATTTTTTAACAGTTTCGTCATTCTGGCTTGTCCAGAATCTCATTTCCTTGCGGCCCAAAATTTGGGCCGCAAGGTTTTTGAGTGATCGAGCTATAATTTAGATATGAGGCTGACAAGTTCACGGATTTTTTTGTTTTTTCTACTGAGTTTTATTGGCGGTGTAATTCTTTTTAGTTTTTGGCCAATAAATAATATTTATCCAAGCTTGCTTTTTTTAAGTCTAGTGATAACGATTGCTTTTTATCGTCATAAAAAAGTTTTTACAATTGGCTTAGCTGTTTTCGGCTTGCTCCTCGGTCTCTCGCGCGGGTTTGTCTCTAATCAACCGATTAACAGCGCGCAACACATCAGCCAATTTAATGATCAAGAGCAGATTGAAGTAATCGGCCTAGTAGTGACAGATCCTGTTAGCGAATCTGGTGTTCAGGAGTTCACATTACGAGCCAAAGAGGTCAAAAGTAGTGCCGAGGGATTGGTTTTGTTGAAAGTTCGTCGTCTGACCAGCATCCATTATGGGGATGTTGTCACGGCAAGACTGAGCTTATTAACGCCAGCTGAGTTCGAAGATTTTTCTTACAAAGATTATTTGTCTCGTTATCATATTTATTCGGTGGCTTATTACCCGACAGAGTTCGAAATTACAGGACATGGGTCTGGCAATTTCTTTTTAAGTTTAATTTATGACTTACGCCGGACTTTGCTGAGTGTCATTAGTCGCATTCTGTCTGAACCGGCCTCGGGACTTTTGGTTGGTATTCTGCTTGGCATCAAATCAGCTCTGCCCGAAAATTTGTTGGAAAATTTTAACACAGTTGGCCTAACGCATATTGTGGTCGTCTCTGGTTTTAACATTACGATTATTGCCCATCTTCTGATGCGACTGACCAAAGGCTTTTCTCGAAATCTAGCTTTTTGGCTAGCGGTGATTGGCATTTTGGCTTTTATCTTTTTGACCGGTGCCGAAGCCTCAATAATTCGTGCCGCGACAATGGGTATTTTGGTTTTGATCGCTGGCCGATTGGGGCGGCAGAGCAATTTGCATGTTGCTCTCATTCTGACAGCAGCGATTATGATTTGGCAAAACCCGCGAATCTTGCAATTCGATGTCGGTTTTCAACTCTCTTTCTTGGCCACAGCTGGCTTGGTTTATATCGCACCGATCTTGCAAAGCTTCGTCAAAAGATGGCCAGTTTTGTTGGGTGAGACTTTGGCGTCTACCGCCAGCGCGCTTATCATGGCTAGCCCCATTATTGTCTATAATTTCGAGAGACTGTCTTTAGTCGCGCCATTGTCGAATCTATTGGTTCTGCCGATTGTGCCTTTGGCAATGCTGGTTGGTTTTGTGGCAGTAATCTTTGGGCTTATTAACATAAGTCTAGGTATCTTGGCGGGTACGGTGGCGTGGGTGGTTTTGCACTATATCATTTTAGTCGCGAATTATTTATCTAGGTTGCCTTTGGCCAGTATCTCGGTAAGCGGGTTAAAAATATGGTGGTTGGCAATTTATTACTTGATTGTTTTGGGCTCGGTCTGGTGGTGGTCAAAAAAGGTAAGAAAAAATGAGCACAAAGTTTAAGGATAGGATTGTCTGGATAATTGTTATCGGTCTTTTTCTGATAACAATCTCAGCATGGAGTGCGGTCTTTGCCGCTGGTGACAATTTATTGAAGGTTCATTTTTTGGATGTTGGCCAAGGGGATAGTGCTTTTATAGAGCTACCGAATAAATATCAGATTTTGATTGATGGTGGACCAAGCAACGAAGTTGTCAGTCAACTGTCGAAAGTGATGCCCTTCTATGACCATAGTATTGATTTGATCGTCGCTTCGCATCCACAAGAGGATCATATTTTTGGTTTGATAGAAGCTTTGAAGCGTTATCAAGTGGATGAAGTTATGCTTAGTGGGGCTGAGAATGATATTGAAAGCTGGTCTGAGCTGAAAAGATTGTCTGCGGGTAAGGTCGTTACACCGACGGCTGGGCAAGTTTATAATTTGCAGGCGGATGTTCAGTTCAAGGTTCTCTGGCCGAGAGCCGGATTAGATTTTGGAAATTTGTCGGACGTGAATGAGGCCTCGGTAGTTTTGCGGCTGACTTACGGTGATCAAGATTTTCTCTTTACTGGAGATTTGGGCACAATCACCGAGCCAGAAGTCAGCTGGTCAGACGTTGAAGTCCTCAAAGTAGCTCACCACGGTAGTCGCTACGCAACAAGTGAAGAATTTTTAAATAAAACCAAGCCGGAAATTGCTATTATCTCGGTGGCGAAAAACAATTCTTATGGTCACCCAACGCCAGAGACCCTAGAAAGGTTAAAGGATATTGGGGCAGAGGTTTGGCAAACGGCTATTTCTGGAACAGTCACTGTTTTTTCGGACGGAGATGATGTTTGGGTCAAAAAATAGTTATTTTGCTTGCTCGAAGTGGCTCCATTCGGTAAACTGGTAAAGCAGATGAAACATATTGAAATTAATCTCTGGAATGCCGTTTTGCCTTTGTTGAAGCTGAAATCCGCTATCCAGAGAAATGAATTAGGAGAATACGATTATGGATTTTGTAACCATCCTTTTGGTGGGGGGGATTGCTCTTGCCGTGGGCTATTTTTTACGTGGCACGGTGGGCAAAAAGAGCTTAGATGCGGCTACGCAACAGTCTGACAAAATTATTGCAGATGCGAAGACGAAAGCTCGAGAGACAGAACTAACGGCCAAGGAAGAGGCCAACAAGATTACGGCCGAGGCCAAAAAGGACGAGAAATCTCGTCGTGACCAGATCTCTAAGTTAGAGCAACATTTGGTTAAGCGTGAGGAAGATATCGATACTCGAAGCAAAACTCTTGAAACCAAGAGCGAAGCTTTTGGTAAAAAAGAAAAAGAGTTGGCAGTTCTCGAGGAGAAGATTGGGGTAGAGATTGAGAAGCAGAAAGAAAAGCTGAGTGCTGTCGCTAAGCTTTCACGTGAGGAAGCCAAACAGCAGCTTCTGGATGCGGTTGAAAAAGAGCACAAAGCGGAGCTGGTGCAGTTAATCCACAAGATGGAGCTGGAGGCCAAGGAAGGTGCCGATGAGAAGGCCCGTGAGATTATCAGCACAGTGATGGACCGCATTGCCTCAGAGCAAACGACTGAGCACACGGTGTACTCCATCCAGATCAAATCGGAAGACATGAAAGGCCGTATCATTGGTAAAGAGGGTCGCAATATCCAAGCTTTTGAGAAAATTACCGGTGCGGACATCGTCATTGATGACAGCCCAGATACGGTGGTGGTCTCTTGTTTTGACCCAGTGCGACGTTACATTGCCAAGCGGGTTTTGGAGACTTTGGTAGCCGACGGACGTATTCATCCAACACGGATTGAACAGTTGAATCAGAAGATTTCTGAAGAAGTGGCTGTAGAGATTAAGAAAGAAGCCGAGCTGGCTTTGGCAGAGCTGGGTATCACTGGTGTTCATCCAGACTTGGTCAAGGTTTTGGGTCGGTTAAAATTCCGAACCAGCTATGGTCAAAATATTATGCGTCATACAATCGAAGCAACACACATCGGTATGATGTTGGCCAAGGAGCTGGGTGCCAATGCCGAAACTGTCAAATTTGGTTGCTTGCTGCATGATATCGGTAAAGCATTGGATCAAGAAACGGGTGGAAGCCATATTGAGGCTGGTATCCAGATTGCCAAAAAATATGGCTTCTCAGACGCTGTGATCCACACCATTGCTGCTCATCATGGTGAGCCAGAGCCAGAAACGGTTGAGGCTTTTATTGTGAGAGTTGCGGATGCTATCTCTGGGGCACGACCAGGGGCAAGACGCGACACACTGGAGAACTACATTAAACGTTTGCGTGATCTGGAAGCGATTGCCAATGACTTCCCTGGTGTTGGTAAGGCTTTCGCAGTCCAAGCTGGTCGCGAGGTGCGTATCATGGTTATGCCAACCGAGGTTGATGATCTTGGTGCCATCAAGCTCTCCAAGGAAATCGCAGCCAAGATCGAGAAGGAGATGACATATCCAGGTACAATCAAAGTGAATGTAATCAGGGAGACGAGAGCGGAAAGCGTAGCTAAATAAATTAAGGAGGAAGATGGTTAAGCATGAACTGACAACGTTGCCAAACAAGTTGCGGGTTTTGACGATACCAATGAAGGGTGCGCCGTCAGCAACAGTTTTGGTGATGGTTGATGCTGGGTCTAGGTACGAAAATTTAGACAATCATGGCATCGCTCATTTTCAGGAGCACATGTTCTTTAAGGGTGGTAAGAAATACAAAAACGCCAAGATTGTAGCAGAGGAGACAGATGCCATGGGAGCCATCAGCAATGCTTTTACTGATAAGGACAGGGTTGGTTATTGGATTAAGGTTGCAGCTAACAAAGTAGATAAAGCAATTGATATCCTTTCCGACTCTTTGAAACATGCGGCTTTTAAAGAGAGAGATATTAACACAGAGCGGGGTGTTATCCTCGAAGAACTAAATATGTACGAAGACATGCCTCAGCGGACTGTCTTGGACAAATTCGAGGAGCTCGTATTTGGCGACCAACCCTTAGGTCGCGATATTGGTGGAACGAAAGAAAGTGTTAGGGGTATCGAGAGGCATCACTTTGTTGATTACAAAAAACAGTTATATACGCCTGACAATATAGTGCTTTGTGTTGCTGGTGGGGTAAGTCATGACGAAGTTGTCAAGTTAGCCAAAAAGTACTTCGAGGGCTTGGATGGACAAAAGTCTTTGGAATATTCACCATATGAACCGACACTGAGACCAAAAGAATTTGTTAAGGACAAGAAGACTGAGCAAACCCATCTGGTGATTGGTGGAGAATCTTACCCCGATCAAGACGAAAGAAAGTATGCGCTTTCTCTTTTGACAGAAATTCTTGGAGGGTCTATGAGCTCACGAATGTTTCAGACCATTCGTGAAAAACATGGGCTGGCTTACTATGTTCAAACAATGGCTGATGGCTATCAAGATACGGGTCTTTTCTTAACTCGGCTCGGTGTTGACAACAGTCGCGCTGAACTAGCAGTCAGGGCAGTTATAGATGAGTATGCCAAGATTGCTGGGAGCAAGCCAGCAACTTCAGCAGAGCTTGCGAAAGCTAAAGGTTCTATTCGTGGCCAGCTTCTTTTGAGTTTTGAAGATTCAAGCAACATGGCAAACTTTTATGCACGTCAAGAAGCTTTGTATAATGAAATTAAGAGCATCGACACTGTTTTGAAGAAGCTCGATCAAGTAACGGTCAAAGATGTAAAAGAAACGGCCAAAGACTTGCTTCGATCTGAAAAGATGAAATTAGCAGTGATCGGTCCTGTTGGCAAAAAGAGTTTTAGCAAATTATTAAAATTTTAGATTATGGAAAAGACACTTATATTGCTCAAACCGGATTGTTTGAGAAAGAGTTTGGCAGGCGAGGTCATTAAACGCTTTGAAGGTGCGGGTTATCGGCTTTTGGCCATGAAGATGTTGACGCCGAGCGAAGATTTGGCGGGCACGCATTATGCTGACCTCGGTGAAAGAATCAGCCCAGTGGTTCAGGAAAATATGATTCGCTTCTTAATTTCTGGTCCGATCGTCGCCATGGTTTGGGGCGGCGGGACTGGCATGATTGGTGAAATTCGTGAAAAATTGATTGGAGCCACGGAGCCAAAAAGTGCTGCGGCCGGTACAATCCGTGGAGATCTTTGTGATGATTCTTATGAAGCAGCGGATAAAGAGAATCGGGCGATTGAGAATTTGACGCATGCTTCAGACTCAGTAGAGAACGCTGAGAAAGAGATTGCTATTTGGTTTAAGCCGGAAGAAATTATTTCTTAAAAAATGACAAGCAAGGAGATCCGCCAAAAATTTATTCAGTTTTTCGAAGATAGGGGGCACACGTTGGTGCCGTCTTCTTCACTGATCCCAAAAGACGACCCATCAGTTCTTTTGACAACGGCTGGCATGCAACAGTTCAAAAAGTATTATGCAGGGGTCGAATCTCCTCATGGCGATAAAGTCATTAGCATCCAAAAGAGTTTTCGTACTTCGGATATTGATGAGGTTGGTGATGACACGCATCAAACTTTTTTCGAAATGTTAGGAAATTTTGCTTTCAATGGACAAGTTAATAAGGCTCAAACTATTAACTGGGCTTATGAATTTTTGACAGAAGTAGTTGGCATAGACAGAGATCGTGTCTCGGCTACTTATTTTGCTGGCGACGACAAATCATCAGAAGATACTGAATCTTTCAAAGAGCTGGAGCAGCTGGGCTTGAAAGAGGTGAGGTCGGCTGGTCGTGAAGATAATTTTTGGGGACCGACTGGGGATGAAGGACCATGCGGGCCGACTGTTGAGTTTTATGTTGACGGTGTCGAGGTCTGGAATCTAGTTTTCAATGAATATTATTGCCGCAAGTCTGGTGAGGTGGTTTCGGCTGCTAACGGTCTAGGGATTGATACGGGTATGGGTTTTGAACGATTGGTAACGGTTTTGCAGGAAAAGAAAAATGCTTACGAAACGGATCTTTTCGATTTTATTATCAAGGGTATCGAAGAGGCAGCCAGTATCGGATATGGTTCTGATGAAAAAACAGATCAAATTGTCCGACAGATTGCTGATCATTTGCGCGGTAGTGTTTTTCTTATTGGCGATGGTGTCACGCCCAGCAATAAAGAGGCGGGGTATGTTTTGCGTCGACTTTTGCGACGAGTGATTAATCACAGCATCAATCTTGGTAATAAGAGTCTACCGATTGACGTTGGGGAGAAAATCATCGTCCATTATGGCGAGATTTATCCTGGTTTACTGACCAAGCAGGACGAGATTTTGGCCACAATCAGCCAAGAGCGGGATGTTTTCGAGAAAACTCTGACGAAGGGTCTTGCCGAATTAGAAAAAATGGGTGGGAAAGACATCTCCGGTAAAGAGGCTTTCAATATTTTTAGTACATATGGATTGCCGCTTGAGGTCATTCGGGATTGGGCTGAGAAGAAAAGTGTCAAGGTCGACGCAAAAGGTTTTGAGCAAGAGTTTGAGAAAGCCTTTGCCAAACATCAAGAAATTTCGCGAGCTGGGGTTGAAAAGAAATTTGGTGGGCATGGTTTGGTTGGCGAGGTAGACGAGAATAGCACAGAGTATTTGGCAACCCTACGGAACCATACGGCTACCCATCTGTTGCATCAAGCCTTGCGCGATGTTTTGGGTGAACATATAGAGCAAAAAGGTTCCGACGTGAATGCTGAGCGCTTACGGTTTGATTTTGTGCATCCGCAAAAATTGACTGATGAAGAAAGGGCCAGTATCGAAAAAATCGTCAATGAAAAAATTGAAGCGTCTCTGCCGGTCAGTATGGAGGAGGCTCCTCTTGAAAAGGCAAGAGAAATGGGGGCATTGGGTGTTTTTGATGAGCAGTATCAAAATCTAAAAACGGTGAAAGTCTATACGGTTGGTGATAAGAAGCAGCCGTATTCCATCGAGCTTTGTGGAGGACCTCATGTGGGAAATACGTCTGAGATTAAGAGTTTCAAGATAAGCAAAGAGGAAAGTAGCTCTGCTGGGGTGCGTCGTATTAAAGCAACAACTGGTTAAGGGTTCTATGAATTGGTTGAATAAAATAATATCTCGCCAATCTAATTCAGCAAAGAATAAAGATGCAGCTATTGCTATTGAAATCGATGGTGATAGGATAACTGCCGTTTCTTTTACGCATGATAAAAATTCTATCAAGCTACTGTGTTCGGCAGTGGTTTTCATGAATGAGAGTGAGCTTCTACCAAGTGAAATTGTCAATCAAGAGAACGTGGCTCGGAAACTTGAGAAAGTGCTAGCCAAGGTGGGTTACAATTTGCCGGTATCCTCGAATGAGATCATCCTCTCTTTGCCAGGGGAATCGGTTCATAATGTTTTAGTTCATGGTAAGTACGAGAGAAGTAATCCTCGTGCCAAAATTGATCTCACAGAGCTGAAGAACTTAATTTACAAAATAGAGTGGAAATCTTTCGATCGGATGAGACGTCTTTTGGATGTTAAGAGTGGTGGTCGGGACAAGGACGTTCGTTTATTAAATTCTGAGATTGTAAACTTGGAGATAGATGGACATACGGTTGCTAATCCCTTGGGGATGAGTGGCTCAAAAATTATCATTTCCGCTATAAGCACCTTTGTTCAGACAGATTATTTAGAAGCTTTTGCTAATATCTTAGGAGAGCTTGGCTACGATCTTGTTAGTGCTCAGGCTGCCCCGATTGCCTTGGGGAAAATCATCAAAGACGAGAGTGCTGTAGTTATTAATATTCGTCGGGAGAGAACGGATGTTATCTTAATGTTAGATGGCAAGGTGCTGGGGTTTCGTACTTTCAACCTTGGGACCGATGCTTTTTTGAAAAAAGTAATTTACGGTTTGGGGGTAACGGATGACGTGGCTTCGGCTCTTTTGAATGAACAGGTTGATGAGGGTTCTGCAAAACTATCTTCTCAGGCGATCCAAGCTAGAGAATCTTTGGAGGAGATTAATGCAGTTTGGTTGGATGGTTTTAAACTTGCCTTGCAAGAAGTGGCTGCTAATCTGGAGCTCCCCAGTCAGTTTTATATAGCTTGCGACGATCCTAGTGGGGTGGTGATTCGGCTTGCTTTAGGTAGAGCAAGTTGGCGGCGAGGCTTAAGTTTTGAAGGGCGTTTACAAATCAATGAACTTTCGACAGATTCTTTAGAGCTTATCAGAGAAGATTCATCATTCAACAGAGCCGGTCTAAGTGTCAGCCTGGCTGGGCTCATATCCTTGGTGCATGATGCCGAGGGTCCGAATGTAGTCGAGGAGGTTTTGAGCAGGGTGGCCAAAATAATGCAATGAAATTCAAGCTTTACCTCGAGTCGAATGATACCCTGAATGACATTCTTGTGTACTTGTCTGGGCTGAAGAATGCAGAAATTGTTTTGATTCTAAGCGCTAGGCCGACTTGGCTGATGGGCGATATCGATCGTAGCTTGTTTGAAAAGCATATCCGTCGCTATAAGCTGAAGGTTCTTTTCGTGGCAGCTGACAGGGAAACATTAAGCTTGTTGAAGGCAAGCGGGCTTAAAAATATTGTGCCTTTAAAAAAGATGCCTCGAGGGGCAACGGTCATCAAGCGTTCGATGGCTGGCATATCACGTTCTGTTGAAAATAGCGCTGTTTTCTCCAAAAGCAAAGTTCGAGGTGCCAATAATGCAAAAAGTCATCCACAAAGCTTTTGGTCGTTACGAAAAATATCCAAGCCCGTGGCAGGTTTTGCTGTATTAATTTTGATTGTTATAGGTGGTTCTTTATTTTTGAGCCTTTCCAGGGCCAAGGTGACGATAACTCTAGCCTCCGAATCATTGAGAGCCAGCACTCAACTGGTGCTGGCTGCTGAGGATGGTATACGACAGGCCCCTTCCGGTGCAATTGCTGGTCGATATGTAGAGATGTTGTTTCAGAGGTCACAGGAATTTCAAGCTACGGGGCGGAAAGATCTAGGAGGGAAGGCTCGCGGTCAGGTGACCATTTTTAATGGTAGCGATGAACGAATTAATTTAGTAGCCGGGACTTCTGTGCAAGATTCCGTGGGGCATATCTTTAAGCTCGCCAATGATGTGATCATAGACAAAGCCAAGACAACCGAAGATGGGGAGGAAATCTTGGGTCATGCTGGCGTGGAAATTGTGGCAGCGGAGTCTGGTACAGCGCAAAACATTGGAGCAGCCAAACTTTTCTTTCCACAGCTAAGCTCTGTCAGCAAAGATTTACTCTTTGCCGAAAGTGAATTAATAGGTGGGGGCACCGAAGAAACAGTAGACATTGTTTCTAGCGAGGATGTTGAAAATGCCAGTCAGGTTATGTTGGATAGGTTCAGAGAAGAAGCTCTGGTTGATTTCTCTCTAAATTTGAAGATTGGAGAGGTTCTGCTGCCAGGGTTGATAATCAGTGAAGCAACAAGTATTAATTCGAATGTTAATGTTGGTGGACAGGCTGAGTCTTTCAAGCTCAATGTACAAGCTCGGAGCTGGACAGTTATCCCGTCTGATCAGGATATAGACAAGCTAGCCATGTCTGTCATTACAGAAAAATCAAAGGAGGGTTATGCATTGGTTGAGAATCCAAAAGATACATTAAGATATCAAACTCTCAATACCGAAGATTTGGGCATTATTGTGGCCAATGTTTTGGTTGATGGAACAAGTGCTGTAAAAATTGATGAAGAAGCTCTTAAACAAAACTTGATTGGGAAGACATCTTCAGAAGCGAATGAAGCCTTGTCTAGCTTGGAAGAAGTCATCAGTAGTCGAGTTGAACTTTGGCCTTTTTGGGTTAGGCGAGTTTCCAGCAACCTTCATTTCGAATATCTTTACATAAATTCATGAATTTTATAGGGCTTGATATAGGCAAAGTACGGACCGGTGTAGCTATCTCCACAGATGCTAAACTGGCTTCACCTTTGAGCATAGTCTCTACAAAAGAGCTGGCTCGGTGCATGAAGAGCCTATTGGCAAAATTTGGGCCCAGTCATCTTGTAGTTGGCTTGCCGAGAGGTTTATCTGGCCTTGATAGCAGACAGGTGGGATACACTCGTTCTTTGGCTCTGGAAATTGCTAAAAATTTAAAGTTGCGGGTTACTTTCATGGATGAGAAGCTATCCACCCAAGAAGCCAAGAGACTAACAGTTGCTAAGAGAGTTGATGATATCTCAGCTCAGATCGTTCTTCAAGCTTATCTTGAAAGCCGAGAATAAAAAGGATCAATTTCCTTTTGAATGCTTGCAAAGGCTGTCTAGCTGTTGTTATAATAAAGCTGTTGCTTAACTTAAGGAATATACAAATTGCTATATCAATTAACTTAGGGGGTTTAGCATGACCAAAGCACATCTTGTTGAGCGTATCGCCAAAGATGCTAGAGTTAGCAAGCGGGCTGCGATGACTGCTGTCAACACCTTCATCAACGAAACCAAGAGCACTCTTGCCAAAGGTGGCAAAGTGACCCTAACCGGTTTTGGAACTTTCATGGTCAGCCAGAGAGCTGCTCGTCGAGGGGTTAACCCTCAGACCGGCACAGAGATCACCATCCCAGCGATGAAAGTGCCGAAATTCAAGGCTGGCAAAGCTCTACGCGGTTTAGTTAAATAAGCAAAGTACAAAGAACTTTTTGTAAGACACTAAAGAATCACGGTTTGACCGTGATTCTTTGGTTTTAACCTTGCCGAATGTTAAGATAAGTTCACGATTATTATCTTGGACTATGAGCGAAATTGAGGAAATAAAAAAGAAGATTGATATTGTTGATCTTGTCTCTAGGCATGTCAATCTGAAGAAAGCAGGTCGAAATTATAAAGCGACCTGCCCTTTTCATAATGAAAAAACACCTTCGTTCATTGTCAGTCCGGAAAAGCAGATCTGGCATTGTTTTGGTTGTCACAAAGGTGGAGATATTTTCTCTTTCTGGCAAGAAATAGAAGGAGTTGAGTTTTATGATGCTTTAAAGAGTTTGGCTGATAAAGCGGGTGTCGAATTGAAAAATTCTTTCAAAGGGGGCGATACCAAAGCTTCTTACAAAAAAGTTCTTTACAAGATAAATTCACTCGTTGCCGCTTTTTATCACAAGATCTTAACCACACATGAAAAGGCAAAATCAGCCACAGATTACCTTGAAGAGAGGGGTCTGAAATCGACAGCCATAGAAGATTTCAATATCGGCTTTGCGCCAGACAAGGTGGACTTGCTCAAACAGTTTTTGATCAAGCGTGGTTTCAAAGAGAGGGCTATGTTGGATGCGGGTGTTTTGATGGAAAAACGAGGCCAGTTGATAGATAAATTTAGAGGTCGGGTTGTTTTTCCAATCTGTGATGTGCGTGGACAGGTATTGGGATTAATGGCGCGAGCATTGGACGAAAAGGCTGTGCCCAAATATCTCAATACTCCGGATACCCTCATTTACCGTAAAGGGGAGACAGTTTTTGGCTTAAACTTAGCGCGTAGAGTTATTGTGGAGAAAGATGCAGTAATTGTGGTCGAAGGAAACATGGATGTGGTGACAGCTCATCAAGCCGGTTTCAAGAACACGGTGGCCACGACTGGGACTGCCTTCACAAGTGATCAATTGAATTTGGTCAAACGTTTCACCAGCAATTTATATCTGGCATTTGATAATGACGAGGCTGGCAAGACGGCTACTCGACGTGTGGTGGAGATGGCTCTGCCGTTGGGTCTGAATATCAAAATCATATCTTTGGGCAAGTACAAAGACCCAGATGAGATGATCAAGGCCGACCCAAGGGGGTTCGGGGCCGAATTTGAAAAAGCGGTCTCGGCATTGGATTTTTATTTTTCTTTGGCAGAGACTGAACTGGACACCAAAAGTGCCACATCGCAAAAAAACGTGACCAATGGCCTGCTAGACCTCATTAATTTATTAGTTAATTCTGTCGAGCAAGATCATTATTTGAATAGATTGAGCAGTCTGGTGGGTGTGCCCGTGGATATCCTCTATGAGACTTTGGACGGATTGAAGAAAAAAATAAGACTTAATCCACAAGTCATGAGTTCCATCCCAAAAATTGAAATAAGTGAGGCCAAGAAGCTTTCCAAAGAGTGGCTAACGCCGAGACTTATCGGCTTGGGGCTTTTCCGTCCCAAGAATATGCCGATTATCATTGAAGCTTTTGATAATCTTGGAATGGCCGATAATCAGTTTGAGAGTGTTTTTTTGAAGATAAAAAAGTGTTACAATGGCGATGTTTTAAATTTCTCGCTTGCCACACTTGGAACAAGCTTGAGCCATGGCGAACATTCTTTGTTAAAGCGCCTGGTACTAATTATTGAAGAAAAATATGGCCAATTGAGCGATGAAGAAATTGCTCGTGAGGTGTTGTTTTATGTAGATTTGCTCAAGAGACACCATCACAAATCTGGTAAGATCAAACTTTTGCGAGAGATTGAAAGTGCCGAGACAGTAGGCAATCTCGATAAAGTTAAAGAGTTGACGAATAGATTAGTTAAACTAAGGGACTAAATATGCCCCCAAAGAAAAGAGCGAAGCCTTCTACGAAGAAGAAGGCATCATCACGGACTAAAGCGACAGCTAGAAAAGGTCAGCCAAGAAAAGTGGTTGCCAAGAAAAAACAGGTTAAGAAACCTGCAGTCAAAAAAGCGGCTGCCAAAAAGAAGGCAGTTGCCAACCCCAAAGGGGCCCCTTCGGGGAAAGGCCGAAAAGTGGCGACCAAGAGACAGGCTAGGAAGCCAGTAGCCCCCAAAAAGCGGATTCCAAAAAAGCAGGCAAAGAAAACGACAGCCAAGAAGCCCAAGGTAGTCCGCAAGCCACAAGCTCGTAAGGTGGCAGCGAAGAAGCCAGTCGCCCAAAAAACAGCTCGACGTGGTCGTCGACCAAAATTCACGGCTGAGGATTTTTCAAAAGAAATCAAAAGCTTGATAAGAAAAGGTAAGGGTCAGGGGTTTGTAACCCAGCAAGAAATCCTGCAAGCTATCCCGCAGGCTGAGGCCAGCATTGAGCTTCTGGATGAACTTTTGGCACATTTCTTTGATATTGGTATTGAAGTTATCGATGTTCGCGATGATCTCATCTGGAGCACGACTGACAAGACAAACAAGAAACAGGCCAGCAAGAACCTGTTGGATAACATCTTGCGTACCACTACCGCCAAGGTCAGTGATTCCGATTTGAGCCTAACTTCACTTAGCGAAGATTCGGTGCGTATGTATCTAAAGGAAATTGGGAAAGTCTCGCTTTTGAAAACCCCAGAAGAACAAGCACTGGCCAAGCGTGTAGCCGAAGGCGACAACGTAGCCGCAAAGCAATTGGCAGAGGCCAACCTGCGTCTAGTCATCAGTATTGCCAAAAAATATATTGGTCGTGGATTAACGCTTCTGGACTTAATCCAAGAAGGTAATATTGGTCTCATGAAAGCTGTGGTCAAATTTGACTACAAGCGTGGTTTCAAATTCTCAACTTATGCAACTTGGTGGATCCGCCAAGCCATTACTCGGGCCATCGCTGATCAGGCCAGAACCATTCGTATCCCTGTCCATATGGTGGAGACAATGAACAAATTGGCTCGTGTTCAACGTCAGTTGGTCCAAGAGCTTGGTCGGCCACCAGAGCCGGAAGAGATTGCTGCCGAGATGGAGATTGAGGTCGAGAAAGTAAACCATATTCTCAAAATCTCACAGGAAACCATCTCTCTTGAGAAACCGGTTGGCGATGAAGAGGACAGCTCTTTGCAAGACTTTATTCCTGACGACGAGCATATGAATCCAGATGAAGCCTCAACTTTCGAACTTCTGAAACGGGATGTTGGCGATGTTTTGCATCTGCTTACTCCGCGCGAACAAAAAATCCTCAAGATGCGTTTTGGCTTGAGCGGGGAATATAGCCACACGCTCGAAGAGGTCGGCCGCGAATTTGGCGTTACTCGCGAACGTATCCGTCAGATTGAGGCCAAGGCCTTAACCAAGCTTCGCAAATCCAAAGACTCCAAAAAATTGAAGGACTATTTAGGAGAGTAAGGGCTAATCTAAGCAATTTATTCAATTTAAACAATCTCACCAATCTAATCTATGAAAGATAGGGACATTTATGGCCACTGTCGGCTTTTCTCCAAGGAGGCGGTAAGAGCATTAAGCAGTCTTAAAGTTGGTTATCTACATAGACCAATTACATTACAGCTTTTACGATCAGCAACTTCTGTGGCTGCCAATATGATGGAGGTTAGCGAGTCAGTTTCCAAAAAAGACTTTATCAACAAATTGGGCATTGCTTTGAAAGAAGCTAAAGAGTCAATCCACTGGATCGAATTATTAGTTGAATATTATGAGAATAAAGATTTGTTATGGTTGAGTCAGGAAGCGGAAGCTTTGGTTAAAATTTTATCAACTATCAAAAGAAAATATTTAACGTCTGAAATTATTGGTTAGATTGCTATAAATTGGTAAAATCAATTATTGGATAGATTGGTATAGATTGGATAGATTGTTTAGATTAATTCTTATTCCGGGGTAGCTCAATGGCAGAGCAAACGACTGTTAATCGTTAGGTTGCCGGTTCGAGTCCGGCCCCCGGAGCCAAATAGGATGGGTATCGAACCCCCCCCTTCGGGGCTGTGAGTTTGACCCGAGCTAACTAAAACCGCTCTGTGAGCCTATAGCTCTAGACAATTTGATGAAAGAGTGCTATGATCGATCAGCCATGCCCGTGGGGCGTGGCATTTTTTTGAAATCAAGTAATTTTTATGGAAATTAGGAATATCGCTATTATCGCTCACGTTGATCATGGAAAAACGACCATTACCGACGCTTTGATGCGTCAAACGGGAGCAACCACGAATGGATCCATCGGTATGGATAGCAACGCGCTCGAACAGGAGCGCGGTATCACGATTTATGCCAAGAACGCGTCCATGTTTTATAAGGGCACCAAGATCAATATCGTGGATACACCCGGACATGCGGATTTCGGTTCGGAGGTGGAGCGTGTTTTGCGGTCGATTGATTCCGTGATTCTGGTGGTGGACGCCCAGGAAGGCCCGATGCCGCAGACAAAGTTTGTTTTGAAGAAGTCTTTAGAAATCGGTCTTAAACCACTGGTCGTTTTAAATAAAATTGATAAGCCAGCCGCTCGGCCCACGGAAGTTATCGAAGAAGTGCTCGAGCTGTTTATGGATTTGGGGGCTAACGATGAACAGCTAGACTTCAAGACGGTTTATGCGACTGGGAAAGATGGCATCGCCAAAAAAACGCTAGATCAGGACTCGCAAGATATGACCCCATTGCTCGATGCGATATTAGAAAATATTGCTCCGGCTGTTTCGGAAGTAAATAAGCCGCTACGTATGCAATCGTTTAATTTGGATTATGATAATTATCTTGGTCGTTTGGCAATTGCTCGAATCTACGAAGGAACAGTAAAGGAAAAAGATCAACTCTTTATCAAGCGAGTTGACGGCACTGTGCACAAGGGGATGGTCACCAAACTATTCACGTTCGAAGGCTTCACAAGAAAAGAGGTTCAGAGCGCTGTGGCGGGAGATATCGTTGTAGTCGCGGGGTTTCCTGATATTTACATTAGCGATACGATGACGACTGACGAAGATGCCGAGCTTCTATCGCATATCGCGGTCGATGAGCCGACCATCTCTCTGGGGCTTTCGGTCAACAGCTCTCCCTTCTCGGGTCGCGAAGGAAAATTCGTGACCAATTCACAAATCAAAGAACGTTTGAAAAAAGAGTTAGAAGTGAACGTGGGGATTAAGATAGATTTTTCAGGATCTGATCAGTATATCGTTCACGGACGTGGAGAGATGCATATTGCCATTCTGCTGGAGAATATGCGTCGTGAAGGTTATGAAGTGCAGGTTTCTCAGCCGCGCGTAATTTTGAAAGAAGAAGATGGGCAAACTCTTGAACCATTTGAGGAACTCATCATTGATGTACCAGAATCTATGGCTGGGACCATTATTGAAAAGATTGCCAAACGTAAAGGGACAATGATGGAAATGAAAACAAATAATGCTAACTCACGACTTGTGTTTGAAATTCCCACTCGTGGCTTGCTGGGGCTTCGCTCGGAATTTATGATTGATACCAGGGGAGAGGGAATCATGGCGTCTCGAGTCATCGGCTTTCGTTTGCATGTGGGTGAGATCAAGCGTCGGGAGGTTGGCTCTATGGTCTCTATGGCTGCGGGCAAAGCGCTCGGCTACGCCCTCTACAATCTACAAGATCGGGGTACGCTTTATATCAGTCCGAACATAGAGGTGTATAAAGGCATGGTCATTGGTAACGTTAGCAAGGGTGCCGATATGACCGTTAATCCAACCAAGGGCAAGCAGTTAACCAATACGCGGGCGGCAGGAACCGACGATGCCTTGAATCTGATACCTCCGCTGGATCTTACCTTGGAACGTGGTTTAGAGATTATGGCAGACGATGAACTGTTGGAAATCACTCCACAGTCCGTGCGCCTTCGCAAGAGAGCGCTAAATAAGTAAATAGTGACCCAGAGGGCATTGACAGAACATCTCCCCTTTGGTAGACTGGATTGTTAACTAATGTTTGGAGAGGTTTCTTCAAACGGCTCGAATCTTTTTTGTGTCATTATGTGACCTCTAAAAATTACCGGGTCACAAAATTTATTATGACAAAAAAAGAACAGTTTGCTGGTCATTTTCATGACCTTGGGATAGCAGAAAATATTCTCTCTATTCTTACAAAAAACGGATTTGATACTCCGACACCGATCCAATACCAGCTTATTCCGGGAGCTTTAGACGGGAAAGATGCGGTTGGTATTGCTCAAACAGGGACTGGCAAAACCTTGGCTTTTGGTATCCCGATGATTCAGCGCCTTATGCAGAGCAAAAAACAGGGGCTAATTTTGGTCCCGACTCGTGAATTAGCTCTTCAGGTAGAGCAAGCATTAAAACAGATCGGGACTCCTTTGGGCTTGCGTTACGCTGTTGTTATTGGCGGAGTTCCGCAGTATAGACAGGTGAAGGAATTGAAAAGAGATCCCCATGTTGTTATCGCTACACCAGGTCGGTTAGATGATCTAATGAAGCGGGGTCTATACGCGCTCAGTCGAGTCGGTATTGTCATTTTGGATGAAGCGGATCGTATGTTAGATGTGGGCTTCTTGCCGCAGATCCGACGTGTGCTTCAAACCGCTCCGAAGGATAGGCAGACAATGCTCTTTTCCGCCACGATGCCAAAAACTATCTCGGTGCTTGCAGGTGAATTCATGAAAACTCCGCTTAGAATTGAGGTTGCTCCACAAGGAACCTCTGCAGAGAACATAGAGCAGGAAGTGTTCATTGTGTCGAAGGGCAACAAGATGCGCTTGCTGGGACTTTTGTTAAAGGAGTATCGAGATGACGTAACACTCATCTTCTCACGAACCAAACACGGTGCATCGCGAATCGCGCGCGATCTTCGTAATTTGGGACACTCGGCAACTGAGATTCACTCCAATCGTTCTCAGCCACAGCGAAAGGCGGCGCTGGAAGGATTTCGAGAAGGGAAGTTTCGCATCATGGTCGCTACAGACATTGCCGCTCGCGGGATAGATGTGAAAGAAATTTCGTTAGTCATTAACTTCGATCTTCCAGATAATGCCGAGGACTACGTTCATCGTATTGGCAGAACTGGACGCATTGGTCGTCATGGAAAAGCCATCACTTTTGCGATGCCATCCCAAAGGGCAGATTTGAAAAAAATCGAACTCTTGATTCGTAAATCGCTACCGATCTTGTCTCACCCATCCCTTCCAAAAGAAAAAGAAGAGCCTATCGCCCCGAAAAGGTCTCATGCTCAAGGACGAAATAGATTTTCAAAATCATATCGAGGCAGAGGCTCTTTCCCTAGACGTCGAAGGTAGTGGTGCGGGGATTGATAAATTTGATATTTGCGAAAGAGCTGCGGTGTAAACATTCAAAATTTTAAGAAACATAAAAATCTGCTTTTTAGGCAGATTTTTTGTTATGATTCTGTCAACCTTGAAAATCTAGGAGGTGGCAGAATGACAAGATCGGAAAATGAATTATGGTCATCTATAGATGAAATACGTCTCTGGAACTGGTGGATTTCTTGTGAATCTATGCCCAATCTGAAGGAGAATATTTGTGCATTGGGTGATATGGTAATCCTCGAAAATGATTCGAGGCGGCAGCGCGAGGCTCTGCCGGGTTGGATTGCTATGTTGGCCAACCATCGGACGCAGTTGACCGCCGTGATGGTCTTGAGTGAGAAGACCTATCGGCCAATTAAGAACTGGCTGATGCAAGAGATTGGGCCCCTGGTTGTTCTGTCCGAAAGTGGCGGTTTGAGCCATCGAACCACTGAATATGTCCAGAAGGCATTCGGGGTTCTACAATAATAAAAGCCCCGCAAACGGGGCTTTTTACTTGACATTCGCTCTTTATGGTGGTTGTATTTGACTATTAGAAAATAAGGAGGCACTGGTGTTGGAGATTGCTCTTTTCTTGGGGGCCACTCTTATTCTCGTGGCTCTTCTCGTCGTTTTTCTTTCTTGGTTGGCGGTCAGGGAGTGTGAGTTCCCGCCACCGAGGAAGCATTAGAAAAAAGGGGACGCCAGCGCTAGGCGTCCCTTCTCTTCTTAGCCCCGTGCCGAATCGCTTCATAAGCGTACAAGGCATTGAGAGCTTTTTGTCGAGTGCTGCCCTTTATTTTGCTGAGTGCTCCCGTTTTTTTGATCGGACGCCAAAAATCGCCCACCTTTCTGAGCCTGATATCTCCCTTTGCGTCGCGAGCATACGGCATATTACTTCCATTATATCACTGCAGGTTTCTGGGCTATAATGAGAATATGGAATATCAAACTTGGTTGATTATTATTGGTCTAGTTGTCCTCGCTTACTACATGTTCATGCCCAGACGTGAAGTGGATTTTAATCTGATGGGCTCGCAGGAAAAAAGAATCGAGAAGACGTTGGAGTATTTAACTAAGAAGAATCAGATCAATAACAAGATTTATCGTAAACTGACCCGTGTTTCGCAATCACAAGCCACGCGTGATTTTGATGCGATGGAAGAGCTGGGACTAATCGAACAAGTCGTTAAAGGCCGACATACTTTTTATCGACGTAAGCACTAATTTTTGGTAACTGTCATTCCAGACTCCGATCTGGAATCCAGAACTATAAATAAATTACTGGATCCCAGACCCTGGCCGCGTCCCGCGTTAGCGGGCAGGCTAAATCTGGGATGACAATCTAATGAAAAATAAATGGCTCATTTTTTGCTTGCCCGCGTGATGCGCGGGACGCAGCCAGGGAGCCATTTATTTTTATACTAGATTCTAGATACTAAATACTGGATACTAATAAGGTATGCAAGAACGGAAGAATTTTGTTAGGAGAAAAGAGGATTTTGTCTGTGAGCATTGCGGGCAAAAAGTGAAGGGAGACGGTTATACCGATCACTGCCCGAAGTGTTTGTATTCAAAGCACGTTGATGATGTTCCGGGGGATAGAGCCAACACTTGCGGTGGTTTGATGAAGCCAATCCGAGCCGAACAGGTCGGTCAAGACATCAAATTAGTCTATAGGTGCAGGGACTGTGATGTGGAGTTTCGGGTCAAGGTTTCTAAAGAGGATGATAGTGAGGCAATCAACCAAGTGATGCGCAATGCTATTCTCTGAACTGATTAATTTTAATTTGCTTGATTTTGTGCGGCCATTCGCCACTTCTTTTTTGATTGTGCTTGTTTTGACACCAGCGATTATTTGGTTGGCGAATCGTTTCAGTCTATTCGCAATACCAGGTGGAAGAAGGATTCACGTACAACCGATTCCACAGCTTGGTGGGGCTGCTATTTTCTTGGCGCTTATTTTTTCAATTCTCTTTTTTGTGCCTGTCGATAAACATATTTTGGGGTTGATGATCGGTCTCTCAATCATTTTTATTACCGGTCTGGTCGATGATGTCTATGAGCTAAAGCCCATCTGGAAATTGCTCGGCCAAGCTCTGGCGGCTATTGTTGTTATTCTTTTTGGTGTTGGTATCGAGACCATTGCCAATCCTTTCGGCGGGCTGATCCATCTAGATTCTTGGCAATTTGATGTTATTAAAATCGGGGGATTAGATTACCAGTTTACGGTCTGGGCCGATCTTTTTACCTTTTTATGGTTGATGATCATCATGAACGCTATGAACTTTTTGGATGGCTTGGACGGGTTGGCCAGTGGAGTCTCTGGGATCGCTGGAGTGACGCTTTTTGTTTTAAGTCTATTCGCAATTGTGGATCAGCCCACAACGGCTACTTTAGCAATCCTTCTGGCTGGGGCGGCCTTGGCGTTTCTTATTTTTAACTTTCATCCGGCCAAAATATTTTTGGGCGATTCTGGCAGTCTGAATCTCGGTTTTATGATCGGGGTGCTGGCCATCATCAGCGGGGGAAAGGTGGCTACGGCACTCTTGGTGCTGGGACTCCCGATTTTGGATTTCTTCTATTCCATCATACGTCGCATCGTGGCGCACAAGCCAATCTACGTTGGTGACAAAGAGCATCTGCACCATTTGCTTATCGATAGCGGCTTAACTCAGAGAAGAGCCGTTTTCCTTTTCTATATTTTGACCATTGGTTTTGGTATAGTGGCTCTGATAGCGGGTAGTTTTGACAAGCTTATCGGTCTTGGTATACTCGGAATAGTGATGATCGTCTTAATCTATATTCTTAAGAATTTCAGGCGCTAGTCCCTCACTTATTCTTTGCTCCAAAATCTAGTGAGGGATTGACAAAAGTAGGTATTTATAGTATAATTATATAATTGCCCAAGCTAAGAAAAATAAAAACAAAAAGGGACGAACTATCATGAGTGGTAATAACATGGATAAAAAACAGTTCCAAAAATTTGTAAAAAGTATCCTTGACGTGGCTTTTTGCCCGCACTGTAATTCTGCTTATAGCGAGAACGATGTGCAATATCTGGGTGAGATTGATGCCATGTCCTTATTGCGTCTCAGTTGCCCGCAGTGTCAGGCGCCGGCTCTTGTCAGCGTGGCCTTCACACGTGATGGTGAGCAGCTTGAAGGCCTGAGCGTTACCAAAAAGAGTAACCGTCGAGAAAAGGCCGAGGAAGCAGTTGATTACAATGACGTTATTGATACTCACAATTTTATGAAAGGTTTTGACGGTAATTTCGAAAACCTTTTCCACGCTTCGTAAAAAATAATAATCTCTAAGAGCCCTCTTGAAGCCAAGGGGGCTTTTTTATTCTTGACGCTAGGCGGCCAAGGATGTATAGTGACTAAAGTATTACACCTAGGCTATGATTGCAGCGAAAAACGAACAACTAGAGCTGAAAGCCGAGAAGCGCGAGATTTCCGGCAAGAAGGTCAAAAACTTAAGAACCGAGGGCAAGGTGCCCGCGGTGGTTTATGGCAAAGAGATCCCACCGGTGGTTTTGGCTTTGGATGCGCGGATTTTTGGCAAAATCTATAAACAATCTGGCGAGAGTACGATTTTGCAATTAAATATCGAGGGTGAGAAAGAGGCCCGTAACGTTTTGATCACCGAGACCCAATTTCATCCAGTAACTGACGAAATCCTGCACGTTGATTTTTATCAGGTTCGTATGGACGAGAAGATCAAGACAGAGGTACCTCTGAAGGTTGTCGGTGAATCGCCAGCAGTTGAGAATTTGAATGGTGTTCTCCTCATCAACCAAGACGAAGTTGAGGTAGAGTCTCTGCCAGGTAATTTGCCACATGAGATTGAGGTGGATATTTCGTTTATCACCGAGCTCGATCAAGCCATTTTGGTCAAAAATTTGAAGTTGCCAAGCGGTGTTGAAGTCACGAATGATCCAGAAGCAACTTTGATTGTTGTCCAGTCGCCAAGGTCCGAGGAAGAGATGGCAGAACTAGACAAAGAAGTGACTGAAGACGTTGACTCCGTTGGAGTGGAGGAGAAGGGCAAGGAAGATGGCGAAGCCAAAGAAGGCGAGACCAAAGAAGGCGAAGCCGAGGCTAAGGGAGAGAATAAACCCGCCAAAAGTCCTGCGGACAATCAGGCGGGCAAGGAAGATAAAGGGAATAAATAAGGACGCAAAGATTTTGAAAAACTCCCCAAATCTTTGGGGAGTTTTTAGTTTTTAGAGATTGGCTTCCTGGGGGTTGCTGGTCGGTTACGATTGGGGATAAGATATCGCCTCTTATTGGAGCTGAGGTCGATAAAATCATCAGCTTCCTCAATCAACTTTCCAGAAGCAGTTTGACGAAAAGCCATAACTTCGCCTCTGTGACCGTACATTTTTAGGTATTCAATCAGGTCAACGTAATCGCCGTCTCCAGAGACAAGGACAATCACATCCAGCTTTGGTGATAAGCGAATAGCATCAACGGTGAGGCCAACATCCCAATCACCCTTCTTATTACCACCGGCGAAAGTTTGCAAATCTTTACTGCGAATCTCAAAACCGCCTTTCTCTAGAGCCTCCCAAAATGTTTTTTCCTCTGGGATGTCGGCTTTGATAACATAAGCAAAAGCACGGATCAGATTCCGGTCGGCAACAGCATCTTTAAGTATATTTAAAAAATTGGCCTTGGCATTGTGTAGGTTTCGTGCCGAATAATACATATTTTGTACATCGACAAAAACACCTACGCGCTGCTCTTTATGTTTGGCTAAATCAGAAGACATGTTTCTATTATAGCAGAATTATCCATCAGTTCTTGCTGTGCGCCTTGTGTTGTCGGAGCAGGCTAAAAGCATTGACGAAAAAGAGAAATTATGGTATAATAATTAGATAACAATTTGGAAGTACGAAAGGGGCAACGCCCCTTTACCGTTAGCCAAATTGTGTCGGTTAAAATCAAAAAACCAAAATAAAAATGTTCGGAAAGCTTAAAAATACTTTAGTTGAGTCTGGATACGATGTTCGTCTGACGAACCGGTTCAAAGACGCCGCCAAAGGCCAGATCGAACCAGACACACTGACAATTTTTATTAACGGTAATTTAGAGCTCAATGATAGGGCTCTAACTTTAGTTCACGAGCTTCTTCATGAAATGTTCCCAGAATGGGGGGAGAGAAGGATTGAGAAGGTAGCCTGTCAGACCTTTGAAAAATTGACTGTGGCGCAGCTTGGATTTTTACAGTTCTTTGTGCTCAAGAAAAATGAATATACAGAGCCAGTCATAAACAGGCGACTCTCTTATTCTAGGGCTTAAAAAAGTATGGGGATGATCCGCGCCCGCCCGTAAGGTGGGTTTTCTATTGTCCAGAGAGTCCGTACCCGCCCAACTTTAGCCTCTCGTTACGATTTTTGATAATTTTTTTGAGGATTGGCTTTGAGAGAGATGATACAATATGTTAAAGTCTTTGTTAAAGTTAGGCGGGCGTATAGTATATAGTATGGTGGATTTTTAATACCTGCCCCGGTAGCTCAGTGGATTAGAGCAACTCCCTTCTAAGGAGTAGGTCGTAGGTTCGAGCCCTACCCGGGGCGCCACGTAATAAATTTTTTGGGAAAAATTTAAACGTGGCTAGGACATTTAAATCCGAAGGATTTATAACGTCTCGCCATGGTTGGCTTTCATGGTGGCTATAGCTCAATGGTTAGAGCATTCGGTTGTGGTCCGAAAGGTTGTGGGTTCGAGTCCCACTAGCCACCCCAGCAATATTTTGTAGCCACAAAATATTGCAGTACCTAGTATCTGGTATTTTGTATCAAGTATTTTATTTTTTCGGTCATACTAAATACTAGCTTCTAAATACTGAATACTTTAAAATCTAGCGAAGCTGATTTTAACGGGGAGTGGCCTGCCCGCAATGCTTTCAGCATAGCTGATACAGGCGGGCGCAGCTTGGTAGCGCGTCCCGATAATTATCGGGAAGGTCGCAAATAAAATTTATGGATGAAAGGGTACATTTACATTATTAGGAGCCAAAAGACAGGCTCATTTTATGTGGGTTCAAGTCAGAATGTAGATGAGCGTTTGGCTCGACATAATCAAAATCGAGAAAGGGCAACAAAAAACAAAGGCTCTTGGGTGCTTGAATTTGTTCAAGAATATTCAACTATCAAGGAAGCAAGACAGGCTGAATATAAATTGAAAAAATTAAAGAGCAGGGATATCCTTGAGAAAATAATCGAAAACCAAAAACTTACAATCAAATAATCATCGGGGAGTGGCGCAGCTTGGTAGCGCGCTCGCTTTGGGAGCGAGAGGTCGCAGGTTCGAATCCTGTCTCCCCGACCAGCAGGTATCGTATAACGGCTCATTATGTCACCCTTCCAAGGTGAAGATGCGGGTTCGATTCCCGCTACCTGCTCCAGCGTGGCCCGTTCGTCTATCGGTTAGGACGCCAGCTTTTCAAGCTGGAAAGAGGGGTTCGATTCCCCTACGGGCTACCATCCTTCGTTAAAACTACGGAATGGCTCAGCCAATCTCAAGACCGCTCTAGAAGCGGTTTTTTCATTCAGTAGTATAATAGGAATAGATGCATTCGAGTCGTGTACAAAAAGCTGCCATGCAAACTTTCCGTAATTTCTTACGAGTTATCCCTATGGTCTTGGGGGTTTTTCTCTTGTTGGCTTTGATAACTTCTATTATCCCTCAGGACTTTTATCGCAAAGCTTTCACTGGTGTGCCAGCGCTAGATGCGTTGGTCGGAGCGGGGCTGGGTAGTGTCTCAGCTGGGAATCCGCTAACTAGTTATATTATTGGAGGGGAGTTACTCCAAAAAGGGGTTAGTCTCATTGCCGTGACTGCTTTTATCTTGTCGTGGGTGACCGTGGGCATCGTCCAGCTACCGGTAGAGGCGGCTATACTCGGCAGGAGATTCGCAGTAATTCGTAATTTCATTAACTTTATTTTGGCAATTATTATTGCTCTTTTAGTAGTTCTA
>Ga0210057_1000743_pt1 | contig 53223 bp, 53 predicted proteins | sample CryGeyCG2114_010_2_FD_183968 | JGI IMG/M metagenome (GOLD analysis project Ga0210057, IMG submission 183968) | Groundwater microbial communities from aquifer - Crystal Geyser CG10_big_fil_rev_8/21/14_0.10 (SPAdes) (version 2) | ecosystem: Environmental > Aquatic > Deep subsurface > Groundwater ...
GATCTGAAAAGAAAAATCAAAAACTGGAATGATTATTACAACGATTTAGAGCATTGTGGTTTGAATGGCAAAACGCCAAATGAAATGCTAAAGTTAATTAAAGTGCCAAATGTCTGTACCTAGAACAATTGCGCGGGATCACACTCGCACTTGAATCGGGCATCAAGATCGCGTTTAACCGCGTCCTTTTCAAGGGACATACGGATGACCTTCCAGAACAGTTGGCCTTCGTTGAGCGGTATAAAAGCCGACTCAAGCTCTACACTCTCATGTGGACACCGCAAAGCGCGTCTACACACGAGATGTTCTATCAAGACTGGCGTCCGGTTGTGCGAGGATCAGTATTGCCACGCACCATCGAGATAGTCAGGGTGAGAAAACAGCTTGGACGTGGCCGTCTTAGGTTCCATCTGGTTGGAGGTGGTTCGGTTGAGGTGAAGTTGGGAGACAAACTTGATCGTAGTGCACACCCCTGCGCTTCGTGTTCGTTCAAAAATGAATGCGAAGAAGGTTTTGGTGACTACGTTCGAGTCGATCCGCGTCTCCATCTCTACTTCTGCTACATGCGCAGAGACATCGGCTTCCAAATACCGTAGTTCTTCGGAAGGCCAGAGGAGCTGAAGCTAAAGTTGCAAGAGGTACTCGGCGGCAACACAAACGTCGATAATTTACTTGCAACTGCGCCACTACGCCTCACTGTGACGCCGTTCTGCAACTTCAACTGCAGGTCGCCAGGTGCTGATCAGGGGTGGTGTATGGAAGAGCCGGGAGAGTACATCTACCCGAAAATCCGGCCAACCCTTTTAGGAAAGGAGGATGTTTAAACTCAACGCCGCGAAAGTGCAAACTTACGCGGCGTTTTTCTTTGGTGGGTTTGCAAATGTGATCTCTGGAAGTTTGATAATAATATTAGCAGGAATGCCAAGCTCTTTTTCATACACGATATCAATACTTCCGAAAACAGCTTTTGTAAAGTCAAAACCTAATTCTCCTGATACTTTTCGGACCAATTCCTCTGTTTCCGCTTCTACTTCGACAAATGGATTAAGACCTGGCCATGTGTCTATTGTTACTTCAGCTCCGTCACGCTCCCACACTTCTCGCATATTTTCTTGAAATGCTTTTGCTGGGATATCACATGCTTCAAAAAAATCAGATGCGATATTAAAGTCATTCACCACAAGCTCAACCTCATAGGTGTCGTTGATGCCGGAGCCATGAACCTCCTTTACGGTCATAGTAACCTTATCTGCCTCTTGGCGAACCCGTCCCCATTTATTACGGCCTGGCGCAACGCGCGAAAAATCAAAAGTTTTTCTACGCATCATGTACTCGGGTGTTTGCAACGCAAAACCAGTTGCTCCGAGCTTTTTTCGTACATCTTCCTTATCAACTGATAGATAGGTTGCCTCGATTTCTTTTTTCATATGTAAGATGCATTTATCGTAGCAAAATTTATTTCACTCGTCCATCTTTTCGCGCCGCGCATTCCTCCCGCACCCTCCTGCGCGGCGGGAATCAGAATCTCGCCAAAAAAGAATTAGTCGAGGCAAAGTAAAATCCTTTTCCTCCCGCAAAATAGTTTTTGCTTTGCCTCGGCCGCATTGTATTTCGACCCGCCACACTGCCCGAATATCTTTACGGGCAGAACCCCAAAAAGAAAAATGTCCTTTCCATTTTAGAAAAATCCACCCCCGCAAAAATTAAGAAAAGCAAGGAACATTTTTCTTTTTGGGGTTGCCGAGTGAAGCGAGGCGGTGGCGGGGGCTTTCGTGGAGCGTACGTCTTAATTTTAAGCCACCACGCGCTCCGCGCGTGCGATTAGCCATCATCACGAATTTTTGATAAAGTAAGTTCGAGTGAAGTCGTAAAGACACTCCAGAATCAGGCTTTCAAACAAAACATTCCTGGCATTTCTGATTTGGCATCGGTGAAATTCTTTTTGAAAAAGGCAAGGGCAGTTTCTTTTGGGGAATTCAGGAGGGAGTTATCCACATCGCGTGGATTTGACTATTGTGATATAAGGGAGTAATATTTAAGCATTAACGCAAATACTTAATTATGTTAGAACCAACGCAAATATCAAAAATTAAAGAAACACTAAAAAAGAACCCGGCCCTTTCTTTAGTCGGGTTGTTTAGTTTGCTTGGGGACAAGAATCGCTTTCTCATTATAAAAATTCTTATCGAGCAAGGAGAAATGTGTGTCACTGATCTTGCCAAGGTGCTGGATATTTCAATATCGGCAGTATCGCAGCACCTGCGGATACTTGAGATGTCGAGGATGATCGAGGGCGAAAAGATGGGTCAGATGATGTGCTATAAACCAAAGATCGACGATCCCCAAATCAAGAAGATTATCAACTTAATGTAAAATAATATGACAAACAATAATACACCACTCAATATCAAAGTAATTGCCGGCAGCACTCGCGAGGGTCGTTTTAGCGACAAGGCCACCGCGTGGATCGCCGAGGAAATCAAGAAACAAGAAGGAGTTATCGTTGAGGTGCTTGATTTGCGCAATTACGAGATGCCATTTTTCAACGAGCCTGTGAGTCCGTCGTTTAAGAAAGAACCTTACAAAAATGAAGCCGTCGCTCGTTTTACCAAAAAAATAGAAGAAGGCGATGCTTTCGTTATAGTTACACCCGAATACAATCATGGCACCTCCGGCGTACTTAAAAACGCGCTCGATTGGGTGTATCCGGAATGGAACAACAAGCCAATCGCTTTCGTGAGTTACGGCAGTGTCGGAGGAGCGCGAGCCGTGGAGCAATTGCGCCTCAATGCCATTGAACTTCAAATGGCGCCTATCCGAGCGGCCGTGCACATTCCGGGCGAGCAATATTTTCCAGTGTTATTTGGCAAGGCGGAAGCTAAAGATCTCTTTGCTTCACAGTCCAAGAAAGCAGAAATCATGATCACCCAGCTCTTGTGGTGGACACGGGCATTGAAAAAAGCTCGTGAGTAAAAAATTATCAATTCAGCGCGATTATAAAAAATAACTTAAAAATACTATGAAAAATGTAACCATATATTCAACGCCAACTTGTCACTTCTGTCATACGGCTAAAGAGTTTTTCAAGGAAAACGGTATCGTCTTCACGGACTATAATGTTTCGGAAGATTCTGCGAGACGTGATGAGATGATTCAGAAAAGCGGACAAATGGGCGTGCCAGTTATTTTTGTCGATAATGAAATGGTAACAGGTTTCGACGAACCAAAACTACGAAAGCTTTTGGAGATTAAATAAAACCATGATCGGACTCGCCCTTTCATCATTTTTTGCCGGTCTCCTCACTTTCTTGGCGCCATGCACCTTGCCGTTGGTGCCCGGATATTTGGCATTTATTAGTGGAACAGGTGAGGGCGGGAGTGAGCGGAATCGAGGCAAAATCTTTTGGAATGGTGTCGCGTTCATTGTTGGGTTTAGTCTAGTTTTTATCGTGCTTGGCACCATTGCCGGACTTATTGGTCAGACATTCTCGCCGTACCAAGTGTGGCTTTCACGTATTGCCGGGGTCTCAATAATTATTTTCGGATTATTTATGATTGGGGTTTTGAAAATTCCCCTGCTTAATAAAGAGCAACGCTTTCGAGCGCCGAGTATTTTCAAGCGAGGAAATTTGTTTGGTTCTTTTTTGTTCGGGAGCGCTTTCTCTCTCGGGTGGACTCCTTGCGTTGGTCCGATCTTAGGTTCCATCCTCCTCCTTGCGAGCACCTCTGCCACCGCCCTGTCTGGCGCATTTCTTTTGGGGACTTTTTCGCTCGGTCTGGCGGTGCCGTTTCTCCTCATCGCTTTTAGTATCGGTAAAGCGGAAGCATATTTAGGAAAAATATCAAAGTATCTCAATATTGTTTCTGCGGTCGGAGGAATATTTCTGATTATTCTCGGAACGCTTGTGCTTACCGACAAAATGCCGGTGTTCTTGGCGTGGAGTTATCGCTTATTCCGTTTCCTTCATTACGATCGTCTGATAGAGTTTTTATAAAGGTAATTAAATAAAAATATGAAAAACAATTCTTATGAAAAAGGCTCATCAAATATCATTATCGCTATTGTTGTTGTCGTTGTTTTGCTCGGCGTTGCTGTTTACGCCACACAAGGAGGAAATAGCGCAAAAAATAGCAAGGCCGATACTAAAGCACCGGCCCCCGCAAGTGGGGAATTCGCGAAACAAGTCGCTCCCGATTTTTCACTCGAAAAACTCGGTGGCGGGACCATTACGCTGGCCGAATATAGAGGACGAAAGCCAGTTGTGCTCGACTTCTGGACAACCTGGTGCCCAAATTGCAAGCGAGATATGCCGCATCTAAACACCTTCTATGAAAAGTATCAGGATAAGGTTGAGGTTATTGGAATTGATATGCAAGAAAATCCTTCTTTAGTGCAAAAGACTATTACCGACTGGGGTATCACCTTTCCGATCGCCCTTGATACGAATGGTCAGACATCACGTGCTTACGGGGTTAGATATACAAATTTCCATGTCTTGATTGACATAGATGGCAATGTTGTTAGAGCTGTACCCGGAGATATTAGCGAGTCGGATATTACATCACTATTCAATCAAAATTAAATGTATGGCAAAAACAATTAATCAAAATCATCAAATAGTGTACATCTGCAGTGAATGCAAGATGAAGTATCACGACGAAGCAACTGCCAAAAAATGTGAAGCATGGTGCAAGAAAAATAAAAGTTGCAACTTGGATATCATCAAGTATGCAATCAAAGAAGACGGGCATTAAAATCTATGAAATCAAAAGAAATTCTAAAATTAAGTGATTATAAATATATGAAAGAAAAAACTAAGTATGGAATAAAAAGAGAAGAAAGAGAACGCGATCGCGAAGATCAAGGTAAGCGTATGCGTGTGGCGAGAACGAAAAAGTCACTTGGACGATACGGTATCCTTTTTGTTGCACTAGTTTTCGTTGGGTATGGAATCATTCTTCTGGCACGTTCAGCTGGGCCTCAGGGTGAGGATTTTAGCATGGCGTACCCTCTTCAAGGAAGAGACCATATCGCTTTTGGATCAACGCACCCGGAATATAATTCAAACCCGCCATCGTCAGGTCCACATTATGAACAACCTGCTCGTGGAGGATTTTACAATGAGGTCGTTGATGATGAGACTGTCGTCCACAACCTTGAGCATGGTGATATTTGGATAGCTTATCATCCGCGAGTAAGTAATGAGGTTAAATCAAATCTTGAAAAATTTGCCGGACGATACGTTGTGGTTTCACCGCGGTCAGCGAATAAAGATGATATCGCCCTTGTTGCTTGGGGTCGCGTCGATACCTTTAGGATAGAAAATGGCGTGCTGGATGAAGAACGCGTTAAGGATTTTATCCGTCGTTATGATAATCGCGGGCCGGAAAAAGCGCGCCAATTACAAGTTGGGCACGGTGGTTTTTAAAATAATCATAATCACGATGGCACATCAAATTAAAATTATTCTCGCAGTCCTTATCCTCGTTGGTGCCGGTACTTTTTGGTATTTCGTAAATAACAATAACAACAAAAGTTCTAAGATAGATACCGCGTCAGATTCTCCAATTAAAAAGATAAACCGCAATAACGTGGCAAAAGAATTTAATTTTGAAAACCAAGGACTTAAAACAAACACCGCTAAACTATCGATCCCGCTTGATAAAATTCTTGATGGCGGTCCCGGTAAAGATGGCATTCCGGCGCTCACTAATCCGAAATTTGTCAGTGTTAAAGAAGCCGGTAAAAATACTAAAGATGATGTCGATGGAATGGTCGTGGCTTTTGGGAAGGCGGTCAAATTTTATCCCTATAACATAATGGTTTGGCACGAAATCGTGAATGACGTTGTGGGCGGTAAATCGCTGACAATCACTTTCTGTCCTCTCTGCGGATCAGCAATAGTTTTTGATGCCGAAATAAACGGGAAAGTCGAACAGTTTGGAGTATCGGGAAAATTATACGAATCAAATCTGTTGATGTACGACAAAAGCACGGAGTCTTTATGGTCGCAATCTATCGGCACGGCGGTTGTTGGAGACAGAACAGGGGAGAAACTCTCTGTTTATCCATCACAAGTTTTATCTTTCAAGATGCTCAAAGAAAGATGGCCTCATGCCGAAGTTTTGAGTACCGATACCGGATATAACAGAAATTATGCTTTTTATCCATACGGAGATTATGATAACAATAACAGTCTTTACTTTCCAATTTCCATAAAAGACAGTCGCTTCCCGCCCAAGGAGATAATGTTTGTGGTTAATGCCTATGATAAATCGATAGCTTTCCCGGTAAAACAATTAAGCGGTTCTCTTGCTTCAGTCGAGGTTGGCGGAAATAAAGTTACCGGAGCAATAATTGACGGGGAAATTATTGTGAAAGACGCGACTGGTAAAATATTGCCCGGGTATCACGAGATGTGGTTCTCGTGGGCAACGCGCCATCAAGAAGACGGCGTTGTTTGGAAAAAATAGATATGGATAAAAATACACGCAAAATCCGGAATTTAGAGGGCACAAAACTGCCAGCAATTTTTATCTCTAAAAATAACACTTTTAACTCATTGATTTTTGCTGAAGAGATAAACAAACAAAGAGATGTTGAGAATTTAAAAGAACTCCTAATGGCTCGAATCAAAGGAAAAGATCCATAAATTGAAATTATGGAAGCAAAAAAGAAATTATTAATTGTTTATTAAAAAAATAAAAATATGAATTACGATACAAATCACCTTAAATCAGGTATTAACGCCGGTCTAATCGCGGGAGTAGTTTTTGGAGCAATGATGGGGATGATGGGAATGTTGCCAATGATTGCGATGCTCATTAAATCGGAGTCAGCCGTCCTTGGTTTTGTCTTACACTTGGTGTTTAGTGCTATTATTGGAGGAATATTTGGATTAGTCTTTGGCCATGCGGCGATAAACAAAGGACCAGCAATACTTTTTGGGCTTGTTTACGGTGCTGTTTGGTGGGTCCTGGGTCCGCTCATGGTCATGCCATTATGGCTCGGAATGGGAATTCAATTGTCGGCAAAAGGAGCGGTGATGGCCCTGCCAAGCCTATGGGGACACTTGGTTTTTGGATTTATTCTCGGATTAATTTACCCAATGTTTGCTAAATCGGAAAATCAAATGGTTGAGACGAAATAAAAATATAAAGGATGATCAAAGACAAAACATATGATGTCGTCGTGATTGGTGGCGGAGTTAGTGGCACCGCACTCTTTTACGCATTGAGTAAATATTCAACGGTAAAATCAATCGCGATCATTGAAAAATACGGATCATTTGGTCAAGTTAATTCTAAATGGAAAAATAATAGCCAAACCTTGCACATCGGAGATATCGAGACAAACTATTCGTTGGAAAAAGCTTCCATCGTAAAACCGGCGGCCTTGATGGTATCTCGGTATGCCTTATCTCTGAGGGGAAAATCCAAGAAAATAATTTTTCCGGTGTCCAAAATGGTTTTGGCTGTCGGCAAAAAAGAGGTTGACCAACTTGAACAGCGTTATCTTGAATTCGGAACACTTTATCCTGACCTGAAACGACTGGAATATGATGAAATAGCGAAAATAGAGCCTGCTATTACTAAAGGAAGAAGTAGAGAAGAAATGATTCTTGCTCTATATACTCCAAATGGATATGCGGTTGATTTTGAGGCTCTGGCTGAGTCTTTTGTGGAGGAGGCGACTAAAAATAAGACCCAAAATAGAGATATTGATGTATTTCTGGATACGGAAGTAACCAATATCAGGAAGAGTAAAAATAGCTATAAAGTAAACACGAGAAACGGAGCGTTTGAGTCAAAAGTAGTTGTTGTAAACACTGATGCGTATAGCTTATTCTTTGCTAAATCGCTTGGTTACGGGAAAGAGTTTTCGCTTATTCCGATAGCGGGTAATTTCTACTTCAGCAAACAAATGCTTAAGGGGAAAGTTTATACCATGCAGGACAAAAAATTGCCATTTGCGGCGGTGCATGGCGATCCTGATGTTCATATCCCAAATAAAACAAGATGGGGACCAACCGCCAAAATGTCTCCGGTACTTGAAAGTCGGAATTTTAGCACAACCATAGACTATTTTAGATCCGCTTCATTGTTTCGTTTTGTGACAATAAAAAGTTTTGCGGTGATTTTGAGCGATATGGCTCGTTTTGTCTTTCTTCTCAAAAATACTCTCTATGACGTACCGATTGTTGGCAAATATTTCTTTGTAAAAAATGTGCAAAAAATAGTCCCAACTATTCAAGCAAGTGATTTGCAAAAGGCAAAAGGGTTTGGTGGAATGAGGTTACAGCGTGTTGATACCAAGACACACGAGTTACAACTTGGAGAAGGAAAAATTATTGGTGATAATATTATTTTTAACATGACCCCCTCTCCCGGTGCCAGTGTTTGTCTCTTTAACGGTATGCGTGATGCCGAAAAGCTAATGGAGTTTTTTGTCGGGGTGTACCAATTTGATAAATGCAGGATGGAAGATGATTTTGCTGGCGGTTGCTTTGACCACGATAAGAAAGTCGTTTCAGAAAATGCATATGTGTCTTAAATATTACAAAAGTGGTAAAATTAAAAGGTCGACAAGTTAAATTAATAATTAGTTATAAAAAATATGTTCACACAATTATTACAATATAATGATATCGGGTTGCTTCTACTACGAATAGCGATTGCGATTATTTTCTTGTATCACTCATTACCAAAACTTTCCAAGGCAAAAGCAATGTCCGCGATGATGGGGATGCCCGCGAGGATGATATTTATGCTCGGCATGGTCGAGATGCTGGCGTCCCTCGGTATTGCGTTTGGAGTCTTTACCCAAGTTTCAGCTCTGCTTTTGGCTATCTTAATGATCGGTGCGATTGGAATGAAGGCTATGAAATGGCATGTGCCGTTTGCGGCAATGGATAAAACCGGCTGGGAATTTGATCTGATCCTTCTTTTCGCGAGCATCGCTATTCTTCTCGGCGGAGGCGGCTCAATAGGAATTTAAAATTATGGACACCAACTACGACATTATAATCATCGGTTCCGGAGCGGCCGGACTTAGCGCGGCTTTGTATGCCGGCCGGTATCACACGAAGGTCCTTGTTGTTGCCAAAGAATTTGGCGGGGAGACCGCGAGGGCGGGTATCATTGAGAATTATCCCGGCGTTCCCGCCATCGATGGGTCTGAACTTATGAATCTGATAAAGAGGCAAATGTTAGATCTCGGGGTAGAGATTATTAATGCCGAAGTTTCTGCCGTAGAGAGACAGGGGCATTGTTTTGAAATAACGACCCCCAACGCTACCTATCAGACTCACGGGGTTATCTTTGCCACGGGAGCAAAAAGACGGCGTTTGGGATTACCAAACGAAAAAGAATTAACCGGGAAAGGGGTCCATTATTGCGTTACCTGCGATGGCCCGGTCTATGGCGGGAAAACAATCGCCATGGTCGGTGGCGGAGACGCCTCGGTCAAAGGAGCAGTGCTCGCCGCCGAATATGTAAGTAAATTATTCTTAATTGTTCGTGGCCAAGAAGTTACCGCCGAGCCAATCAATCTTGATAAAATGAAAAAGTTAGGGAATAAAATAGAGTTGATATTGGAAACGGAAGTCAAGGAGATTGTCGGTAAAGAAAAATTAGAGAAAATTCGTTTATCGCGAGCGTTTAATGGCAGAGATGAACTCATCGTGGACGGATTATTTGTTGAAGTGGGAGCGATACCGAATGTTGAATTGGCAAAATCACTTGGTGTTCTGCTCGATGAACATGGTTATATCAAGGTTGATAACATGATGCAGACAAATGTTGATGGTGTTTTCGCGGCCGGCGATGCCGTTAATCACTTCGGTTCATTCAAGCAAGACATTACCGCAGCCGCCATGGGCGCGGTGGCCGCGACTTCGGCCTATAATGACAGGAAAATTCACGGCGAACTTTGCCGGGTACATTGGCGTCCAGCTTCCGCGATCGATCGGAAGACCTAGATTATTAATTAATAACTAACCAAAAAAATATATGCAAAATATGAAATCAATGATGATGCCGATGTTTGTTCTTTTGATTCTGATTATTTCTGCCCTCTCATTTGCGTGGCAAGGAGTCAGTCTGCAAAATCAAGTGGCGGTAGAAGAGCCGAAATTCCACGCGCTTCAACAAGAGTATTTTACTCTTTCTAAAGTAGAGCGAGAGGCGGCGGTAACCGGTTCGGAGCTTAATCAAAAACTTGTCCAAATTCAAAATTATCCATCGGAGTTATTGAGATTAAAATTAATCGGAGTCGGTAAAATTCTTACGGGGATTTTATTAGCACTTCTTGCCATCGCCTTCCTTCTCTTTATGATGCCGATTCGTTTGGCACAATTAATGAAAGAAAACAGACAGCAGCAAAAATCAAATAATAATTAGAAATTAATATAATTAAAAAAATATGAACAAAGAATATAAATGCGCGAGGTGTGGTTCCGTGTCAAAAGATACTTCGGGTACTTGTTGTGGCGCTCCAAGGAAGGAAGTTACATCTACGGACGGAGACGGTCATGATCATAATAAAAAAGATATGAGTGGCGTGTGCCTTGCCTGCCAAGGAGGCAATGGAGCACATACTTGCGGTGTGTAAGGGCAAATAATTACGAAGTACCACGTCCGCGGGTACGCGGAGACTCTCTCTTGTTGACAAAAAACTGAAGAGATCAGAGGGAGAAAACCGATTATCAGACAAAAACCATCTCACATGCTAACTATCTTAATTGCCGGAATTACTCTTGATGTCATTGGAACGATTCTGATTGCCTATACGGTGCTTCGGGTGCATAATCGCGCGCGCCAAGAACGAGCGATTGATTCCCGTGTCATCAGTGAGATGAAAAAGGAGAGGACCGCAACCATTCTCGGTATCGTATTGATTATTTTCGGGTACGTTTTTCAGATGTTTGGGTTTCTCGCATAACAAGGCTATGAATAAAATAAATAATCAAAACCTAAAAAATACCCCCTCTATCTTCACGATTTTCGGCGTGACTGGAGATTTGGCGGCCAAAAAAATTATTCCCTCTCTTTGGCATTTATTTCAACATGGTCGCTTGCCAGAACGTCTGTCTGTCATCGGGTTTTCGCGAAGAGAGTTTTCGGATAAAGAATTTAAGGACTTGATTTTGGAAGCGGTAAAAAAACACGCGGATTCAAAAATAGACGATAAAAAAATTGACAGTTTCTTTGAACTCTTTACCTATCACACGGGAACATTTGAAGATGCAAAGGCCTTTCAATCCTTATCGGGTCGCCTTGCAAAGATAGAAAGTGGCTGGGGTGTCTGCGCCAACAAGCTTTTTTATCTAGCTGTCCCCCCGTCTTCATACGAGCAAATCTTCAAAAATCTCGCTTTAGCAAAACTTAATGTGCCCTGCGGAGGAGATCTGGGGTGGAGTCGTATTTTGATTGAAAAACCGTTTGGGACCGATCTCCGAAGCGCCCAAAAACTACAATCGCTTCTCTCCACCTACTTCAAAGAAGAGCAAATTTATCGGATTGACCATTATTTATTTAAAGAAATTATTCAGGGGATAGAAAACTTTCGTTTCTCCAATAATCTTTTTGAAAATGCGTGGGATAACACGATGATTGAGCGGATTGACATTCGCCTGCTTGAACCTATTGGGGTGGAAGACCGAGGAAGTTTTTATGATTCCATTGGCACGCTTCGTGATGTTGGACAAAACCACATACTCACCATGCTGGCGGCAATTACCATGGAGTACCCCGCAAGTATGAACGCGAGAGAGATTCGAAAAAATAGAGCCACTATTTTGGAAACACTTAGGCCCTGGACAAAGGAAACCTTGCGGAAGGAAACCTCCAGATCCCAATATCTTGACTATAAAAATATACGGGGGGTAGCTCAAAATTCGGAGACGGAGACATACTTCGCTCTAAAAACAGAGCTTCGGCACCCTCGTTGGCGTGGGATTTCCATATACATGGAAGCGGGAAAGCGGATGGGAGAATCGCGCAAAGAAATCGTTTTGACGCTAAAGCACCCGAAGGTGTGTCTTCTGTGCGAGCGAGGGTTGCACGCGCCAAACAGAATTGTTTTTCGTCTTGAACCAAATGATGAAGTCATTATTCATTTCTGGACGAAAAAACCCGGGTTTGAAAAAGTCATAGAAGAACGCGTTTTCTCTTTCTTTTTGTACGAAAAAGAGACAAAAGTTCAGTATGTAGAAGAGTACGCAAAAATTATTAACGCGGCGATGGAGGGTGACCAAACATTATTTATCTCTTCTGATGAAGTCCTCGTATCTTGGAAATTTACCGACCCGGTTATCGAAGCCTGGAAACAAAATTTAGTGCCTTTAACTGGCTATAAACCCGGGATTACTCCCGGCCCGTCATTCTCACAAAAATTATCAAACGGTAAAAATATAGCAACAAGCAACAAGACTCCCGAGATTGGCATTATCGGTTTAGGGAAAATGGGGGCTAATCTCGCAAGACGTCTAAGCATGAAGAAATGGAGAGTTGTTGGATTTAACAAATTGCCTGAGGCCACAAAAGAGCTTGAAAAAGAAGGTCTTGTTGGCGCTTACTCTCTTTCAGAATTTGTAAATAAACTTTCTGCTCCGAAGACCGTATGGCTGATGGTCCCCGCCTTCGCTAAAGCTACGGCGGGCAGGCCCGCTTTAAGCCCAGTGGATGAAGTGATTTTTGGAGCAGATGGCCTAGAGCAACTGCTGGAGAAAGGCGACACGATAATTGACGGTGGTAATTCTTTCTACCAGGACTCTGTTCGCCGAGGAAAGCGATTGAAAGCAAAGGGAATTAATTTTCTTGATGTTGGCGTCTCTGGCGGACCAGCCTCTATTGCTCTTGGGAAATTTGCCATTATGGTAGGGGGGGATAAAAAGATATATGAAAAAAGCAAGCCAGTTTTTGACGCGATATCAGATACGCCTTCAGGATATATGGGGCGTTCCGGCGCGGGGCATTTTGTAAAAATGGTTCATAACGGCATTGAGTACGGCATGATGCAGTCGCTCGCGGAAGGATTTGCCATACTCAAAAAATCGCCGTTCAAATTTCGCCTAAAAGACGTTGCCAATGTATACAATCAAAACAGCATTATCACGTCGCGCTTAACCCAATGGCTGGAGGAAGGATTCAAGGAGTATGGAGAGGACTTAAAAAAAGCTTCCGGATCGGTGGCTCATACCGGTGAAGGTAAATGGACAGTCAAGGTAGCCAAAGAACTCGGCGTTTCCGCGCCTATCATCAAGAGCTCGTATCTTTTCCGCGTCCGATCAAAAAAGAATCCAACCTTTACGGGGAAAATTCTTTCCACGCTTCGCGCCGTTTTTGGCGGGCATAAAATTTAATTATAAAAAAATGATCATATGATAAGACCACAACATCTAAAAACAAAAATATTTTTAGACGGCGGCGACCCGAAGGAGACGAAAGAAATTATTGCCCGGCTCGGATTTCTTGACGGTCAGACGACCAACCCGACTTTGATCGCGAAAAATCCCGACGCGCGGAAACGACTCGCCGCGGGGGATAAATTCACCAAGGAAGAACTATACGATTTCTATCGCGGCGTGGTGAAGGAAATATCCGCTCTCGCTCCCGCTGGCTCGGTTTCAATTGAAGTATCCGCCGACAAGAACACCTCCGCCGACGAGATGTTCGCGCAAGGGAGAGAAATGTTTTCGTGGATTCCGAACGCGCACATTAAATACCCCACGATAGCGGCCGGGCTTGAGGCGGCACAGCGTTCGGTAACGGCGGGAATGCGCGTCAATATGACGCTGTGCTTTACCCAAGAACAAGCGGCGGCGGTGTACGCGGCAACCCGTAGCGCGAAAAAGAGTGAAGTGTTTGTCTCGCCATTTGTCGGCCGGTTGGATGACAAAGGTAAAAATGGTATGGATTTGATTAAACACATCGTCAAGATGTACGCGTCCGGCGACGGTCACGTGGAGGTTCTATCCGCGAGCGTTCGGAGTATGGCTCATTTTCTTTACGCGATACAACTTGGCTCCGACATTATTACTGCCCCTTTCAAAATTCTCAAAGCATGGGGCGAACAAGGCATGCCAATTCCTGGGGATGATTTTGTATATCCAGCTAAAGAATTACAAGCGATTCCTTACCAAAAAATTGATTTGCTAAAGGATTGGAAAAAATTTAATCTTGCGCATGAACTCACCGACAAAGGTCTTGAACGTTTTGCTGACGATTGGAACGCGCTTATTAAGTAGGTAAAAAGAGATTATGAACTATAAAAACATTGATATTCTTAATACGTTTACTCTGGACACTGTCCCCGACTTGGATGTAGCGGTCTTGGGAGCGCTGGAACTTTTTCAAAAAGAAAAACTGCCGCGGATGGAAATCCTTTATCAGCGTCCGCTTGTGGTGGGTTCCGGCAACGCCGAAGCGACCGGGAGAATTATTTTTGAAGACACCGACGCGGTTTTCGCTTCAGAGAGTAATTTTGAGAGCAAGCTTAAACACGTTCCGGATATTGACGGTGTTATTCTCATTTCAGCCTCCGGCGGGAAGCACGCGCCGATGATAGCAAGACGCGCCAAAGAGCTTGGCAAGCGGGTCACCCTTATTACCAACAACCCAAATTCAGAGGCTAATAAATTTGTTGAAGGTGATAATATATTTGTATTTCCAAAAAATCGCGAGCCTTATACCTACAACACCTCAACCTATCTGGGGATGATTTTAGGAAAAACAAACGAAGACCCGGAGAAAATACAAAAATTTATTCAACAACGAATAGATACTCTTACTTTTCCCGATTTCTCGCAATATGATAAATATTTTCTCATCATACCGCCGAAATTTTCCGGTATTATGCGGATGCTTGAAGTTAAATTCATTGAACTCTTTGGCCGGAAAATTGCTCGTGATGTTGAAACGAGCGAGTATATGAAGCACGCGGTAACCGTAGTGCCTTCTAATGAACTTTTTGTGAGCTTGGGCGAAGAAAATACGATGTGGGGCGAGCCGGACAAAAGACTCCAGCTACCGCTTCCGGAAAATGCCGGGTATGCCGCGATGATGGCAATCGGTTATTATGTTATCGCGCAAATTCAAAAACGGCACCCGCCGTATTTCAAAGAGAATATAGCCGCTTATACAAAACAAGCATCGGAGATATTTGGAAGCACAATCAATCCGATTGTTGAATAGTGAGCCGCCATTATATGGAAAAAGGGATAAGAATAATACTCAACAAAAATACAATCCTATCAATACTGGGTGTCGCGGTTATTCTCGCGCTTTTTGTTTTTCTATCATTTATAACAACAAGTTACAAAAACGAAATAAATGTACTCGCGGAGCGCGGTGGGGTGTTTGGTATGATCGCCTACGTTTTGGTCACGGTAATTGCGGTAGTTGTCGCGCCAATTTCAACTATTCCTCTTATTCCCGTTGCCTCTGGTCTGTGGGGATGGTTTGTGGCCGGGGTGCTTTCTATTGCCGGTTGGGCCATCGGCGCCCAGATTGCCTTTCAGCTGGCACGAAGCTTCGGCAAACCGCTTGTGGCAAAACTTATTTCCCTTGAGAAGATAGCAAGATTTGAAGAACGCTTATCGAAAGAACACATGTTCTGGACGATTGTTTTTCTTAGGGTGGTTATACCGGTTGATGTATTGTCATATGCCGTCGGCTTATTTTCAAACATGAAGAGCGGTATGTATTTTTTCGCGACTCTTGTTGGAATTGCGCCTTTTGCTTTTGTGCTCGCGTACGCCGGAACCTTGACCGTTTGGCTACAATTCATGGTTTTTCTTATCGTGGCCGTAATTTTTATAAGTTGGGGTGCAAGCGCGAGGATGTTATCAAACCACAAATATGAAAAATAAAACATTTGACATTATTATTATCGGCGCCGGTTCCGGAGGGTTGAATATCGCGGTTTTTGCAAATCGGATCGGCTTATCAACCTTGCTCATTGATAAAAGTGATAAAAATATCGGCGGTGACTGCCTTAATTTCGGCTGTGTGCCAAGCAAGGCGCTTATTCATATCGCTCGCGCGATACAGGCGGGACGCAATCTTGAAAAATTCGGACTGGAAACTACCGGCACGATAGACCCGCGTGCGGTCATGGCGTACGTAAAAAGCCGGCAAGATATCATCCGTGAACATGAAAATGCCGACTGGTTTAGGAAAAGTGGAATATCGGTGGCGCTTGGGGAGGCTAAATTTACCGGCTCCAATAAGGTTATGGTGGGAGATACCGAGTATGAAAGCAAGCGTATCGTGCTTGCGACGGGCTCACGTCCGCGCGCCCTATCCCTGTCGGGAATAGAGCATACGCAAATTTTCAACAATGAAAGCATTTTTGACATAGATTTTCTTCCCCAAAACCTTGTCATTATCGGCGGCGGACCTATTGGTATAGAAATCGGGCAAGCGTTCCAACGCCTGGGCTCGCAGGTTACCATTCTTGAACGAGGAGAAAAATTTCTTCCAAAAGAGGATAAAGACATTACTGACATTTTGTATAAGCGGCTGGTGGGTGAAGGAATGAATGTTCTTTTCCGTGCTCAAGCAAAAAATATACGAGAGAGTGGAGAGTTGGTTGTGGAAGTTGACGGTCATGAACAACTGCTTCCGGCTGAGGCGTTATTTGTAGGCATTGGCAGGCAGCTCAACATTGAAGGTCTTGATTTGGATAAGGCAAACATCGAACTTGAGGAAAGCGGGCAGAAACTGAAGGTTGACCAGTATCTGCGCACGACCAATAAAAACATTGTCGTTTGCGGTGATGTTGCCGGACAATATCAATTTACGCACGCGGCCGAACTCCAAGCCGGCGTTATCATTCGCAATTGGTTTTCACCGTTTAAGAAAAAACTCATTAACGATAACCTTTCGTGGGTTACCTACACTGACCCTGAAATCGCGACATTTGGCATTTCCGTAGAGGAGCTTAAAAAACGCGGTGTCTCGTATGAGACAATAGCGGAATCTTTCTCTCATGATGACCGCGCCATCACGGATGATTATCGCGACAGTCTGTTGAAAATTCATGTCTCTAGGAAAGGGAAAATACTTGGTGGAACGATGATTGCTCCACACGCCGGCGAACTTATCCAAGAATTAATATTGGCGCGGACCCACAACATGTCTCTTTCGGATATATTTGCTAAAATTTATCCGTATCCAACTGCCGCGAGAATCAATAAACGCGCCGCTCAAAATTACCAAGGGCGGAAGTTGAATCCGCGTTCAAAAAAACTTTTGCGTATGTTGTTTCGAATTTTCGGATAGAAATTTAAACTTAATAATAAATCTATGGAATTAGACAACAAAAACATAAATAAAAATTGGTCCCGTCGAGCGGTAGTATATCAAATTTATCCTCGGAGTTTTAAAGATACGGACGGAGACGGTGTCGGCGACCTCAAGGGCGTTATGGAAAAATTGGATTACTTGAATGACGGCACGGAGGCGTCTCTGGGCATAACCGCCATCTGGCTTAATCCTGTTTATAAATCGCCGATGAAAGATTTTGGTTACGATATTTCTGATTATCGTGATATAGACCCGCTTTTTGGAGACTTGGCTATTTTTGATCGGTTAGTCGCTGAGGCGCACAAACGTGGCATCAAAGTAATCATGGATTTTGTTCCAAACCACACTTCGTCGGAACATCCCTGGTTTCAGGAATCAAAAAGTTCAAAAAATAATCCCAAGCGAGATTGGTATATCTGGAAAGATCCAAAGCAAGACGGCTCTCCCCCGAACAACTGGTTATCGGTTTTCGGTGGATCGGCGTGGATGTTAGATGAAGAAACCGGACAATATTACATGCACAGCTTCCTTCCCGATCAGCCTGATTTAAATTGGCGAAACAAAGATGTTCGCGATGAAATGGCGGATGTTTTAAGATTTTGGCTCAAAAGAGGAGTGGACGGCTTCCGAACGGATGCGGTATATCATTTGATTAAAGACGACGAATTTAGAGATGATCCACCTAATCCAAATTATGAGGCCTCGAAGGACGAACCCTATAAGGCGCTTCTCCATGTGTATAGTCAGGGCCGGCCGGAGCTCGCGAAAACAGCAAATACCCTATGTAATGTCCTGGGCGAGCACAGTAGCAACATATATATGGTGAGCGAGGCTTATTTAGGGCTTCCTCAAATGATGGAGCTTTATAAGGCCTGTGATAACAGTTTGCACGCGCCTTTTAATTTTAATCTGATGATGCTCCCGTGGAACGCGGCGGCATTCAAAAAATTTATTGATGAGTATGAAGAGAAGCTCGGACCCGACGACTGGCCGAATTACACGCTCGGCAATCATGATCGCTCGCGATTGGCAACCCGACTTGGGCAAGATCGCGCCCGACTTGCGGCCATGATGCAGTTTACGCTTCGGGGTATGCCTTTTGTGTACTACGGCGACGAACTCGGAATGGAAGATGTGCCGATGCCGGCTGATGCCGTAATTGATCCATGGGGGAAAAATATGCCGGGGTTTGGCGTTGGCCGCGATCCGGAGCGAACGCCGATGCAATGGGATGGAAGCTCCCATGCGGGGTTTACGATCGGGGTGCCGTGGCTACCGGTCGCCCCCGATTATAAAGAAAAAAATGTAGAACGCGAATCTCGTGACCCGAATTCCGTGTTGTCGTTTTATAAAGAGCTGATTCATCATCGTACGAAATCGCCGGCGCTTTTAATCGGTTCTTACAAACCGATGGAAAGCGGCAACGAACACGTCTTTGTCTTCGGACGAGAAGGTGCTTCCGAGAAATTGCTCGTTGCCATAAATTTTTCGGACTCGGAGCAAATAGCGGCATTATCGGTAAATGGGACACTTTTATGCAATACGCATCGAGGCCAGTGCGGCGGCGAAAAAATCCAAACGACGCAATTAAAACTTAATCCCCATGAGGGGTTAATAATAAGATTGAATTAATAACGATGTTTTTATTATTTGACATCGGTGGAACAAAGATGAGGCTGGCGATTTCTCGTGACAGCAAAAGCTTTGATGAGCCTAAAATCGTTGAAACACCCCAAGATTTTAACGCGGGAATGTCGCTTTTTCAAAAAATTACCCTGGAACTTTCAGGCGGGGAAAAAATTAACGCGGCAGCGGGTGGCATTGCCGGACCCCTTGACCGTGGAAAAACGAAGTTGATTAATTCCCCGAATTTACCCGGGTGGATTGATAAACCGCTTAAAGAAACCCTGCAGAAAATCATAAAAGCTCCCGCCTATCTTGAAAACGACGCCGCGGTTGTCGGTTTGGGCGAGGCGGTGAACGGCGCCGGCCGAGACGAAGAAATTGTCGCCTATATCACGGTAAGCACCGGTATCGGCGGCGCAAGAATCGTTGACGGGAAAATAGACAGGAATATCTTTGGTTTTGAACCCGGCCATCAAATCATTGATCCTATCGGAGCGCTTTGCCCGATGTGCGGTTCCGCGGGACACTTGGAGGGTCATGTTTCGGGCGCGGCGTTTAAGGCGCGTTTTAACAAAAGAGCGTATGAAATTACCGACCCCCAAATATGGGAAGAAGGGGCAAAGTGGCTTGCGTATGGCCTAAACAACACCGCGGTTTATTGGTCACCATCGGTCATTGTGTTAGGAGGATCAATGATAACCACCCAAAGCCCCGGAATTTTAATTGAGAGGGTGTCACATCACCTGAAAAAGACGCTTACAATATTTCCGGAGCGTCCGCGTTTAGCAAAAGCGGAACTCGGCGATATTGGTGGCCTTTATGGAGCATTAGAAATATTAAAACAAAAAATAGCAGTTTAGGGAGACCCGCCCGCGGCCCCTCTGGCCCTTCGCGGGCGGGGCTTTCGTTCATCACGAATTTTTGATAAAGTAAGTTCGAGCGAGGTCGTCAAGACACTCCACTCCGGCCTCTGCCGTGGCGGACTACGAAGTGTGGGACAAATGGATAAAACAAGCGAATTGAAAGAGGTGATTGAGAAACTGGAGCAGGCGATGCAGGCGCCGGATTTTTGGTCTGATAAAGAACGGGCTCAAGAGCAGATTAAGGAATTGGGCCGACTGAAAGCTGAATTGGCCGGCGAGGGCAAGTATGACCAAGGCGACGCCATTATCACCATCTTCGCCGGCGCCGGCGGGGCCGATGCCGAGGATTGGGCGCGGATGCTCTTTGAGATGTACTTCAAATGGGCCGGCCAAGAGCATTTTGATTTCTCGGTTGTTCATCAAAACATCAATGATCATGACGGCTATCGCAATGTCACTTTTGAACTGCGCGGTCGCGGGGTTTATGGTATACTTAAAAATGAGTCGGGGGTGCACCGCTTGGTGCGGATCTCGCCATTCAACGCCAAGAATTTGCGTCACACTTCTTTTGCTCTGGTAGAGGTGTTGCCGCGATTGGTCAAGACGGAGGAAGTTCAAATTCCCGACGAAGAATTGAAAATCGAGTTCACTCGTTCCAGCGGTCCCGGCGGCCAGAACGTCAACAAGCGGGAGACGGCCGTGCGTTTGGTCCACTTGCCGACCGGTCTCTCGGCTCAGTCGGACTCGGAACGTTCGCAACAACAGAATCGCGACAAGGCGTTGGCGATTCTCTCCGCCAAACTCTACAAACGGCAAGAAGAAGAACGGCTGAAGAAAGAACAAGGGCTCTACGTCAGCAAGACGACCGAGATCGAATGGGGCAATCAAATTCGCTCTTATGTCTTGCATCCTTACAAGATGGTTAAAGATCATCGCACTGAAGTCGAGACGAGCGATGTGGAAGGGGTCTTGTCGGGCGAGTTGGACCAATTTTTAACAGCCGAAAAAGATTTATAAAAATGATTTACTTCGACAAAGTTTCTAAAATCTACCCTAATTCCGTGGCGCTTGAAGAGGTGAGTTTTACCATTGAGCCGGGCGAATTTGTCTCGGTGGTCGGTCATTCCGGTGCCGGCAAGACCACTTTACTCAAGATGATTTTGGCTGAAGACGTGCCAACCTCCGGCAATGTTTATTTCGACTCGGTTGACATTCATCGCGTCAGCAAACGCGATTTGCCATCTTTGCGCCGGCGCATCGGCAGTGTTTTCCAAGATTTTCGGCTGTTGCCAAGCAAAACGGCCTACGAAAACATTGCTTTCACCATGGAGGCGGCGGGTCGGCCGGACGAAGAGATTCGGTCCGACGTGCCCCACGTTTTGGATTTGGTCGGTTTGCCGGGCAAACTCCATAATTTTCCCTATGAACTCTCGGGTGGCGAACGGCAACGTTTGGCGATCGCGCGAGCGATTATCAACCAGCCGGATTTGCTGATGGCCGATGAGCCGACCGGCAATTTGGATCCGATCACCACGGCGGAGATCATTGAAATTTTCAAAAAAATCAATCAAATCGGCACCACAGTCATTTTAACCACGCACAATAAGAAGGTGATTGATAACCTGGGCCGACGCGTGATCACCTTGGATCAAGGGCGAGTGCTCCGAGATGACAAAGAGGGTCGTTATGCCTTATAATTGAGTTTATGATCAGAACCAACATCAAACGCATTATCAAGCTGGGATTTGTTAATTTTTGGCGCAACGGTTTGGTGTCGGCGTCTTCAGTGTTGGCCATGACGATCACTCTGTTTGTGATCGGATCGCTCTACCTGGGAACCAGTTTTCTCAATTCGGCCTTAACGGAAGTCAAAAACAAGGTGGACATCAGTGTCGCTTTCAAGGCGGACGCGCCGGAGACCGATATCTTGAATTTAAAAAAAGATTTGGAGCTGATGCCGGAAGTGGTGGAGGCAATCTATTCTTCGCGCGAAGCCGAGCTGGCCGCTTTCCGCCAGCGTCATCAAGATAATGCCATTCTAATCAGCTCGCTCTCCGAGGTGGGCAATCCGTTTGGCGCTCGACTCAATATCAAGGCGGTTGATCCGACTCAATACGAGAAAATCGCCGACTTTATCGCCGGTAAAAACGATTTGTCGGTCGGCGGTTCAAGCATTATTGACCAAGTCAGTTTCAAAAAAGACGTGGTTGACAAGCTGTCTCGCTTGATTGAAACCAGTCAACGCATTGGTTGGGCGGTAACGCTGGTTTTGGCTTTGCTCTCGATTTTCGCCGTCTTCAACACCGTCTCGCTGGCCATCTACACTTCGCGCGAAGAAATTTCGGTGATGCGCTTGGTGGGTGCCGGCAATCCTTACGTGAAGGGTCCGTTTATGATTGAAGGGGTGATGGCCGGAGTGATCGCTTCCGGTCTGGCCCTAGCCTTGCTTTATCCGGCGGTCTTGTGGGTGCGCGATACCACAGCGGGAGTCTATGGCGGGATCAACCTGGTTTCCTTCTACTTCACCAATTTCGGCCTGATTTTCTTGCTGCTGTTTGTTTCCGGCGTGATGTTGGGTTTGTTGGCCAGTTTTTGGGCGGTGCGGCGGTACACGAAGATTTGAAAATTTAGGTTTCCTGAAAGGGGCCAGACAAGGTTTAACCTTGGGAGATAAGGGTTATTTTTTTGGTTTAATTTTATGAAAACAAAAGGACACAAATACATTTTCGTTTTGGGCGGGGTAATGTCGGGCGTGGGTAAGGGCGTGACGGCTTCTTCGATTGGCAAAATATTGCAAGCGCGCGGTTACCAGATTAACCCGATCAAGATTGATCCTTATCTCAACGTGGATGCCGGCACGATGAACCCGATCGAGCACGGGGAAGTTTTTGTTTTGGATTCCGGTTTGGAGTGCGACCAAGATATGGGTAATTACGAACGCTTCTTGGAGGTGGCGGTGCCATCGGAGAGTTATATGACCAGCGGGATGGTTTATAAACATATCATCGACAAGGAGCGCGCTTTGGGCTATGGCGGTCGGTGCGTCGATCCGGTCCCCTATATTTGCGAAGAAATTTCCCGCCGGCTCAACCAATCAATCAAGAAGACCGGCGCCGACATCAGCATTATCGAAATTGGCGGCACCATCGGCGAATATCAAAACGCCATGTTTATCGAGGCGGCGCGGGTGCTCAAGTTGCGACACCCGACCGACGTGCTGTTTGTTTTGGTCAGTTACTTGCCGGTGCCGGGGAAAATCGGCGAGATGAAAACGAAGCCGACGCAAGCGGCGGTGCAGACGATGAATTCTTACGGCATTCATCCGGATATCATTATTGCGCGAGCCGACCGACCTCTGGACCAGAAGCGCAAAGAAAAAATCGCTTTCTCCAGCAATATCTCGCCGTTCGACATCATCTCGGCGCCGGATATCGAGAGTATTTATCAGATTCCGCTTAATTTTGAAAAAGACGATCTTAGCACCAGACTGCTGGATCGGCTGGGACTTAAACCGCGTCAGACCGATCTTAAGGATTGGCGCAAGATGGCCGACCGAATCGAGAAAGCGAAAGTGGAAGTGCGGATTGCAGTGGTGGGAAAATATTTTAAGACCGGCGACTTCGTGTTGGCTGACGTGTACTTGTCGGTAATCGAGTCGTTGAAGCACGCGGCCGGTCGCCTCAACAAAAAGATCAAAATTGATTGGTTGGATTCAAACGATTACGAAGAGGATCCGAAAAAACTTAAAGAGTTGAAAAAATACCATGGGATCTTGGTGCCGGGCGGTTTCGGCGAACGGGGGATTGAAGGTAAGATCAAGGTGATCCGGTTTGCTCGCGAAAACCAGATTCCCTACTTTGGTTTGTGTTACGGGATGCAGTTGGCGGTGGTGGAGTACAGTCGGCACGTCTTAGGTCTCCCCAAAGCGCACACCACCGAGATTGATCCCGAGACTCCGGATCCGGTGATTGTGATTATGGATGCCCAGCGTCAACTGGTGGCCGATAAAAATTATGGCGGAACGATGCGTTTGGGCGCTTATCCTTGCCGGTTGGTTAAGGGGACGGTGGCCGAAACGGCTTATCGCGCCGGCGTTTCGCCCAAAACGGAGATTAGCGAACGCCATCGTCATCGGTATGAGGTGAATCCGGCTTACGTGGAGCGCCTGACCAAGGCGGGATTGATTTTCTCCGGGGTTTCGCCTGACGGGGTTCTGATGGAGATCGCCGAATTGCCCAAGTCGGCGCACCCGTTTTTCTTGGGGACTCAATTCCATCCCGAATTCAAATCTTCACCCTTGAATCCGCACCCGCTCTTTCTGGCTTTCTTGACGGCGGCGGTTAAGATCAAAAGTCGGACTTCGGCCTGATCTTAAATCTCGTAGATCGCGCCGTACTTCTCTTTCAAATAATTGGTAAAAAATCGGGCCGAGAGTTCCTCGCCGCTGATCTGCTTGATCAATTGTCTGGCGGGGTAAGTTTTGCCGTGGCGATGGATCTGATGTTTAAGCCAGTCGTTGATTGAGCGAAAATCACCCTCCGTCAAACGGCGATCCAGATCGGGCAAATCTTTTTTCATTTGATGGTGCATTTGAGCGGCATAGAAGTTGCCCAGACTATAGGTGGCGAAGTAGCCAATTTCCCCGCCGGCCCAATGGGCGTCTTGGAGCACCCCGACTTTATCGTCGGGCACGGCTAATCCCAAGTACTCCTTCATTTTGGCGTTCCAGGTGTTGGGCAAGTCGCGCGGTTCCAGTCGGCCGGCGATCAAGTCTTGCTCCAATTCAAAACGGAGAATGATGTGTAAATTGTAAGTGACTTCGTCGGCCTCGGTGCGGATGAAGGACGGTTCGACTCGATTGATCAGACGGTAGAATTCCGTTAGAGCCAGTTGCCCGAAGGGGTCGGGGAAAGCGGCTTGCAGTTCGGGGTAGAAGTGACGCCAGAAGGGCAGACTCTTCCCTAAATTGTTTTCCCAGAGACGAGATTGCGACTCGTGGATTCCCAGCGAAACACTCTCGGCCAGAGGCGTGCCGAAGTGCTCAACCGGCAGATTTTGCTCATAGAGCGAGTGACCGGTTTCGTGGATGGTGGAGCCGATGGCGTAGAGAACATCGTCGGTCTTGTAACGAGTGGTCATGCGCACATCCAAGGGGTGGAGGTTGGTGGAGAAAGGATGAGCGCTCTCGTCGAGCCGGCCGGCGCCGAAATCGAAACCGATCTCGGCGGCCAGTCGGCGATTGAAGGCGATTTGTTGATCGAGGGGGAAGCGACCGCGGAGCCGGCCGGCATCCAGCTTGATCGAACAGCGCTTGATTGTTTGCAAAAAGGGCACCAAGAAGTTTTTCAGTTCGGTCAAGAGTTTGTCGGCAGTGGCCGTGGTTGTTCCCGGTTCGTAGAAATCAAGCAAAGCATCGTAAGGCTCGCCGGCGTAGCCGACATACTCGGCCTCGCGACGTTTGAGAGCGACAATTTTCTCCAACCAGGGCAACCATAAAGCAAAATCGTTTTCGGCTCGGGCGGTGACCCACACCGAAGCCCCTTGGGAAGCGGTCGCGGCCAGTTCTCTGACGTGGTCTTCCGGCAATTTCCGGGCGCGTTCATAATGGCGGTGAATTTCGGCCACCATCGTCGCTTCGGCGCCTTTCAATTGATTGGCATCAAGCGCTTGTTTAAGCTCGGTCAAGAGACCGTCGCTGTTGATCGCGATAAATTGACGATGAGCCAGAGCGCTAACATGGGCGATGGTCTCGGCGCGGCTTTTGGCGGCTTGGGGTGGCAAATTAACCTCTTGATCCCAAGTCAAGAGATTGATGGTGGAGTCCAGATAAGCCGATTCGCGCAAGCGTTCCTTCAATTGGTCGATTGCCGCTTGAGCCATGAGTTTAGAGTGCGTTGATTTCTTGGTCGATCGGCTGGAACTCCGCTTCCAAATCGCCTAAATCCACACGGTTGAGTTCCGCGTTGATCGCCGTCAATTCTTCAGCCGTTTGTTCTTCGGAGCCGGTTGGCGCGATCTCGGGTCGGAACCAGATCATTAAGGCGACGACCGCAATAATGATAACAATGATGAGGTAGTTTTTCATATGATGATTTCGTTAGTTTTAGTTGGTTCTGGCGGTGGTCGGCGCGCTTGAAGTGGCGTTGCTCATAATGCCGGCCAGATTGGTGACGGTTCGACGCAAGGCCTCTTGCCCGGCGCGAATCGCGTCGCGAACTTGTTCGAGATCTTCTCTCAGAGCTTGTCTCGTGGCGCCGACATCGCGCTTAAGAGTGGTTTCGGTCTCGATTTGGATTTGGTAAGTCTTGGCGGTTTGGGCCAGAATGGCGACACGGGCCGCGGTGAGCGCCTCTTCGGCTTTCGCCAAATCGGCGCGGGCTTGGGACACTTCGCGTCCGGCGCGCTCGATGGTGTCAACGCGAGCTTTGATTCGGTTTAGAATCTCGCTTTGGCGATCCAAAAGGTTGGAAAAATGTTCCAGGATTCTGGCATTGAGTTTTTGCAATTGATCATTTATTCGCAGGGTGGCTTGTTGTTTACGCTCGTCTCTGATGACCGAAATTCGCTCTTGCAGAGCGGAGCGGCGCTCGGTCTGCAGTTTTTCGCGTTCGGCTTGTCTGGTTTCAATTTGTTGCCGGAAGTCGGTTCTTGTTTGTTCGGTTTGCAATCGGCGCGCTCGGCTGGTGGTGGCGCCGGGTCTGTCGGTTTGAGCCGAAACGAAGCCGGCAAACAGTAAGATCGGGAGCAAAGATAAGGCCATTAGATGATTTTGTTTCATAAGATAACGTTTTTTGGATTATTTGATAATAATAAAGGCTGATAACTAAGGCTTGGTCCGGCCCATTTTACCATGGTCCGAAGGTCTAATCAACCAATAAGGGATTGGCGCCTTCAATTAATTTCGGTTTACTGGGATCGAAGACCGGCTCTTCTTCAATGAGATCAGTGGGATCAGAGCCGTTGGAAGACGAGTTTGGGAGGGAAGATTCGTTCGGCGGCGCTTCATCGATCGGCGGGTTAGGCTCGTCCCCGGGCAGAATTTTAAACACCGTGGCTTTGGTTAGGTCAATGATCGTTTCCGCTGTTTGGCTTAGGGCGGCGGTGAGGGTATTGAGGATTCCCTTGCGTTCGGAAATGATTTCGGGTTTGGTTTGTTTCTCTGGTGGCAGGCCTTGTTGAATTAGATTCTGAATCAGGTTGAGATCCTCCGTTTTATGGTTAAGCGCTGGTTGATTTTGGCCAGTTTTGGGTGAGGTCGTTTGGTTGTCGGATGGGCGGGCCGGAGCCGGGGTATTGGTCGGAAGTTCGTCGCTACCTCCGATCAAGATAAAAATAAAACTGAACATAAAAACCAGACCGAGACTGATGGCGAACCACCATTGACGATTGATGCCGTCTTCGTTCATCTTATATTCTATTTTACAATACTAACTCAAAATTTGCACGAGGAGTGTAAGAATTTGTTTTGACCAACGTCATCATAAGTAATGATTGTCTCCGTCGGTAAGTCTCAATCTGAAATTTGGTTGCCAAAGACGACCAAAGCGGGGATTAGATGTGGTTCTTGGTCCGACCCGCCAGCCGAGCGGGGACGAATTCTCTCGTTCATTAAACGCTTAGGCGCCACCGTCGACTTTGTAAGCTCGGCGGCGGCGCTGATTTAGTGGCGGTTAGACATTGGGGTTGATTTATGTCAAATTTATGTTAATCTGAATCCAGAAAGGAGGTTTTGTCATGGACTTTGTGTTGAATCATGCGATTATCTTGATGGCGGGTTTCTTGACTCTGGTTTCGGCGGCGGCAATTTTTTTCAGTTGGCTTCTCGCGAATTGTTTATCTCGCCCGCCCGCCCTCTTGGAGGAAATAGAGAAACATCGCCGAGAGTTGGCGGCCACTCAAGCCTTATTAAGTCAAGACAGAAAAACCGACCCGAAGACTGATTAAGCTCTTTCTTCTTCGCCGACCGCGGGGCGCTTGTCGCCCCGCGGTTTTATTTTAGCTGGATTTTTTCTCTTTTTTCTGCTAAATTACGTTTGTTAAATCATAATTTGCGGGATCGCCCGCCCGCAACGCTTCGCAAGCTCGTCTTGCGTGGCGGGCGGGTCTAATGGTTAGATGTTCTATACTTACGTATTAAGAAGTTTGAAAGACGACAAATTATATGTCGGTTGGACTGATGATTTGAAGAATAGAATTAAGATGCATTCTTCCGGAAAAGTCATTGCGACCAAAGATAGATTACCGTTTAAATTAGTGTATTATGAAGCCTGTCTGATCGAGAAGAAAGCGATTGAAAGAGAGAAATATTTTAAGACCGGGTTTGGTAGAAGATATTTGAACAACAGACTTAGTTGATAATTGCGGGATCGTCTAATGGTAGGACACATCCCTCTGGAGGATGGTATCTTGGTTCGAGTCCAAGTCCCGCAGCCTTTCTTCTTGTCAAGGTCTCACCTTGACAGCTTGGGTGACAAACTTGCTGTTTGTGCTAGGATGGAAAGATATGAAAAATGCAATTATTTGGGGAATTATCATTCTCGTCTTAGTTATTATCGGCAGCTTTTTCTTGTGGGGTTCAAACGGAAATGATGAGCCCGCGCCAACTATTACCGATCAAGAGCCGTTGGTTAAAGAAGTGGTTCCGGCCGTGGATAAAACCAAAACGGTTTTGGGGGTCTCGGCCCAAGGTCGCGACTTGGTCGCTTATCATTACGGTGATGGTGCTAAAGAAGTGATCTTCATTGGCGGGATCCACGGCGGTTATTCTTGGAATACGGTTTTGGTGGCTTATGAGCTGATGGATTACTTGGCCGCCGGCACCAGCACGGTGCCGGCGGGGGTGAAGGTGACCGTGATTCCGGCGCTTAATCCGGACGGTTTGTTTGCCACGGTGGGCACCACCAGTCGTTTTGCCGCGGCCCAAGTGCCGGCGTCGGAAGATTTGCGCGTGGCCGGTCGCTTCAACGGCAACACGGTGGACCTCAACCGCAACTTCGATTGTGATTGGCAGGCCAACGCCAAGTGGCAAAACAAAGATGTCTCTGGCGGCACCACTGTTTTCTCGGAGCCCGAAACGCTAGCCGTTAAGAATTATATCGAACAAGTCAAACCGGCGGCGGTGGTGGTGTGGTACAGCGCGGCCGGCGGGGTCTTCGCCTCTAATTGTCACGATGGGGTTTTGCCGGAGACCGCCGAATTGACCAAATTGTTTGCCAGAGCTTCCGGTTACCGTGCTTACGATAACTTCAATTTCTACGAAATTACCGGCGATATGGTCAACTGGTTGGCCAAAGAAAAAATTCCGGCCATCAGTGTGCTCTTGACCGATCATAAGAGCACCGAATGGTCCAAGAACTTGGCTGGCATTAAAGCGTTACTTAACTATTACGCCGAATAATGCGTCAGACTCCCATTATCTGGTTGCTAGGAGTCTTTGCAATTCTAGGACTCTTGACCGTCGGGATCTTGGCCTGGTCTCGTCCGGCACCGGTGGTACCGACAGAGCCGGCGGTGGCGAAGTATCCTCGGCAAGAGACGATCGGCTTCTCGGTCGAGAATCGGGCGATTGAGGCTTATACTTACAGTGTCGGCTCTTCGACCAGTTCGACTAACTCAGGGCAAGTAAAATTACTTTTTGTCGGCGGGATCCACGGCGGTTATGAGTGGAACAGTGTCGTCTTGGCTTACGAGTTGATGGATTATCTGAAAACTAATCCCGATCTCCTTCCGGCCGGGGTTGCCGTGACGGTGATCCCTTCACTCAACCCTGACGGGGTGTTTGCCGTGGTGGGCAAGGAAGGCCGCTTCGCGGCAACCGAAGTGCCCGTCGGAGTTGACCAAGTGCCCGGTCGCTTCAACGCCAATCAAGTGGATCTTAATCGCAATTTCGATTGCAAGTGGCAAGCCGAGAGCCTGTGGCGCGGCCGGCCGGTGAGCGCCGGCACTGCGGCTTTCTCGGAGCCGGAGGCGCGCGCCTTACGCGATTTTGTTTTGAAAAATAAACCGCAAGCGGTGGTCTTCTGGCACAGTCAAGCCAACGCCGTTTACGCTTCAGAATGCGAGGCGGGGATCCTGCCGGAGACGCGGAAGATTATGACGGCTTACGCGGAAGCCGCCGGTTACCAAGCGGTGGATACCTTCGATGCTTACGCAGTCACCGGCGACGCGGAGGGCTGGCTCGCTGCTCTGGACGTGCCGGCGATTACGGTTGAACTGGCCACGCACGAGACGATTGAGTGGGAGAAAAATCTGGCCGGGGTCAAAGCTTTGCTTCAATTATTTGCCCCGGGCGGCGAGGCAGACTAGTTTCTCTGGACGACAAAAGGAATTGTTGTTATTTTGAAGCTCAAGATGTCTCTTTTCTTCTTGCTTAGAATTTTCAGTCTTTTGGTGATAATGCTCTCATTGGTGGGTGGCGGTTTGGTGATCAGAAGTCTTTTTGGCTTTACGGAGACCCCCTCGCCGGTGTTCGAACCCCGAGGGGAACCCTTGGGGAAGTCTCCGGAAGTTGTCTTTGGAGTTGATTTGCCTCCGACCAAAACTTTAGTCAACGATTATCACGTTTACCAATCTTTCAACAATTGCGCCCCGGCGGCGCTCTCGATGGCCTTGTCTTATTACGGCCTCAAGTTGAGTCAAGAAGCGTTGATGGCCGATCTCCGTCCTTACAACAATCCGCGAGGGAAGAACGACAATAAGTCCACCGTACCGGTCGAGTTGGCGGCGCGAGCCGAAGCGGAGGGTTTGATTGCTTACTTTCGTCCGGCCGGCGATCTTGATTTGATCAAAACTTTCATCGCCAATGACTTTCCAGTGATCGTGCGGACTTTGCTTTATCCCGACCAAGATTACGCTCATTATCGAGTGATTAAGGGTTATGGCGAGGGGTTCATTGTTCAGGACGATTCGTTGGAAGGGAAAAATTTGAAATTCTCCGATCAGGAATTTTTGAAATTGTGGCAACCGTTCAATTACGCTTACTTGGTTTTGGTCTCGCCAGAAGATCAGGCGTTGGTGGAAGAAATTTTGGGCGAAAATCTTGATGAGACGACGGCTTGGCGTCGAGCGGTTCGTCGGGCCGAAGCCGAATTGGCTTCTGATCCGAACAGTTTGGCGGCGCAATTCAATTTGGCCGTGGCTCACTACTATCTTGGTGATTACCCGGCGGCGACGGCGGCGTTTGAGCGGGCGGAGAGCCGTCTGACTCACCACTGGCTCTGGTATCAAATTGAGCCGATTAAGGCTTACTTCGCGCTCGGGGAAGACGAAAAAGTTTTGGCTTGGGCCGAGCGGATTTTGAATGATGGCAATCCGGCTTATGTCGATCTCTATTTGCTACGTGGACGAATTTATTTGAAACGGGGTCAGGTTGATTTGGCGCGGGCCGAGTTCAAGCAAGCGTTGTTTTATAATGTTAACTCGCGCGAGGCTCGCGAAGCGTTGATCCGCGCGGCCGAATAAGCCGGACAAATTTGAGGGTTAAAAGAAACCCCGCCGCTTGGTAAGCGGCGGGGGCGCGAAAGATCTATTCTTGATTGGCGAAGAAAATTTCTTCCCAAAGTTGAGCCGACGGCGTGACCATCTCGAATTGTTCTTGGTCGTTGAGCTGACGCAAGGTCGGCAAAATCTCCAAGACTCGCTGTTCCGGCGTCAGCTCGATCGGACAGTCAATCTCCAGAAAAGCCAGAATGACGCGGAAATAGAAACCGCGATCTTTTCGTTGATGATGCGGAATCAACCACTCCAAATCATCATGACAATTCCGACACAACCAGATAACCAGAGGACGCATCTTGTTTGATTTTTTGGTATCAAATCTCCTGGGCACGATGTGGTGCCTGGTTAAAGGCCTTGCTCTCCGACACTTGGGACAACAACCTCGATGGTCTTTAGTCATGGTTCAATCTCCGGTTGCGAGCCACTCTCTGACAAAGAATCCCCTCTAGGAAGCATTCTTTACTTTTTTGGGCGCTTCGTCAAGTTATGTTAAAATAAAAAAGATATGGCCAAAATCACGATTATCGGCGCGGGTGAGTTGGGTCGAGCGCTGGGTTCGGTGCTGCGCCAACACCAACTTGCCTATTGGGACAAGGACGAGACCAGATTGAGGGTGGTGGTTTCCGGCGAGCTTCCTGATTTGCCCGAGAGCATGATTGAGGCCGATTTTGTTTTCCTCTGCCTTTCGTCTTGGAACCTTAAGGAAGCGCTGGCCTTCCTGCAACCTTATTGGCCTCGCTCGGCCGTGGCGGTGATCTGGTCTAAGGGCTTTGACGGTCCGACCAAAAAATTGCCTCACGAAATCGCGTCCAAGCTCTTACCGCCCAAAGTGGGTTTGGTTTCGGCCGGCGGCGCCATGCTGGCCGAAGAAATTGGCGCCGGACGACAGGGCGCTTGCCTCTTAGTTGGTGAAGATGCGCCAAAAGTGGCCGAGCTTTTTGCCGGAACCAAAATTTCGGTTCGCGTGAGCGATGATCTTGATGGTTTGGCTTGGGCCGGCGTGCTGAAGAATGTGTACGCTCTCGGTTTGGGTTTGGCTGAGGGTTTGGGGTACTCTTTGGCGGAACGAGCGATTGTCTTCGGCCGGATGCAAATCGAAGCCGGTCGCTTGATCAAGATTTTGGGCGGCCAGCGGGAGACTTGGCTGGCACCGGAAATTACCGCCGACTTCTTAATCACCAGCTTCAGCTCCGATTCACTCAATCACCAGATCGGTTTCGAGCTTGGCCGGTTCGGTCCGGCCGAGAGCACCGGTAAAATCAGCGAAGGTCTGATGTCTTTGCCGCCTTTGCTTGAGCGTTTGGGCTCTGATCAGTTTAAATTCCCGCTTTTGCTAAAATTGGCCGACATCTTCTGCCGCCAAAGTTCACCGGCAAGTTTTCAGGAAATTTTCGATTAATCGAAGAGTTCGGCCACCACCGCTTTAACCAGCGCGCCGTCAGCGGCGCCTTGGGCCGCCTTCATCACGGCGCCGGTTAAGAGACCAAGCTTGGCCTTGTCGGTAATTTGCAGTTCGGCTTTTTTGGCGATCGCTAAAACGCGAACCTCTTCCCGAGAGAGGCCGGTAGGTAGGAACCCCTTAATTATTTCTAGTTCTCGACTCTCCGCTTCGGCTCGTTCGGGCCTATTGCCGAGCGTAAATTGCTCGATGGATTCTTGGCGCTGTTTGGCCAAACGTTTGAGCACGGTCAAGGCCTCCTTGTCGGTGGCCAGTTCAGCTGGTTTCCGGCCTTTGGCCATCACTTCTGAAGTGAGGGCGGCCGAGATATTACGCAAGGCTGAGAGCCGGTCAGTGTCTTTGGCCAACATCGCGGTTTTAATCTGATCTTTGATTTGTTGGTGCATCATCACGACTATTCTAGCATATGTGCTATAATCCGACCAATGACCAACGTGGAATTCGAGCAAGCCATGGCTAAATTGAATCCGGCTCAACGCGAAGCGGTGGAAGCGATCGAGGGTCCGGTGATGGTGATCGCCGGACCCGGCACCGGCAAGACCCAGATTCTCACTTTGCGCATCGCCAACATTCTGCTTCAGACCGATACCCCGCCCTCTGGCATTTTAGCCCTCACTTTTACCGAAGCCGGTCAGAAGGCGATGAAGCGGCGTTTGCGTCACTTCGTCGGCGGACGGGCCGACGAAGTGGGGATCTTCACTTACCATGGTTTTGCCGCTTCAGTCTTGGCCGAATTCGGCGAACACTTTCCCCACTTGGCTCGGGCGCGGCAACTTTCGGAAGTGGAAGCCGAGACTTTGGTGCGCGAGATTCTGCGCGAGAAACGGTTTGCCAAACTCAGGCCCTTGGGTGAACCGGAATTCTATGTTCATAAAATTATTCACGCCATTGCTGATTGCCGCAAGGAGGCTTGGACGCCGGAACTAACCGCTAATCACGCGCGACAGGAGATTGAGCGACTGAAGAATGATCCAGCTTCGCTTGCCACTCGTGGCGCCACCAAAGGTCAGCTCAAGGCGACGGTCAAGAACGAGATTATCAAGGCCGAGCGCACCATTATCTTCTCGGAAGTTTACGAACGGTACGAGACGGCCAAGCGCGAGCAGAAGGGTTATGATTTCGACGACCTGATCTTCGAGGTGCTCCAAGCGCTCGAGTCTGACGAACTGCTACTTCAATTATTGCAAGAGAAATATCTCTACTTGTTGGTTGATGAACACCAAGACACCAACAATGCCCAAAATCTGCTGATCAAAAAAATTGCTGATTTCTACGACGAACCCAACCTTTTCGTGGTGGGCGACGAGAAGCAGGCGATTTACCGTTTCCAAGGCGCTTCGGTGCGCAATTTCTTGGCCTTCCAGACTCGTTGGCCGACGATGAAGATTATTTCGTTAACGGAGAATTACCGCTCGCCCCAAGATCTGTTGGATGCGACCTTTGCCATGATTGAACACAATTATGATCAAGGTGAGCATGAACTTCTACGGCAACCGTTGCGTTCACCCGATCTTAAGAAAGATCAATCGGCTTCAGTCTTAGTTCCGGGGGTGACGGTTGTTTCGGCTCCGAATGATGTCACGGCCGAAGAATATCTAATCAATCAAATTAAGGATATTGTTGAGCGCGAACCGGAGCGAACTGTCGCCGTAATCGGAAGGACCAATCGCGAAGTGAGCCGAGCTTTGGCTTGCTTGGTGGCGGCTGGGGTGCCGGTGGTGGCTGAGCGGGGTACCGATATCTTCGCCCAGCCGTTCGGCGTGCTCTATTTTAAGTTGTTGGAATTTTTGGCCGACGAGTCTCAGCTTGAGGCCTTGGCTTACACCTTGGCTGGCGGTTTGTGGGGGCTTGATTTGGCTCGTTCGTCCGGCTTGATCAAGCGACTCCGTAGCGGCCGGCTGCCCGATTTCGAGAAAGAATTGCCTGACTTGGCGGTCTTGAAAAAAAGAATTGCCCGGTCGGGAAGCTTGGAGTTTCTGATTATGGCGGTGGAACTCTCCGGTTTGGCGAAGGTGGTAGCGGCTGATCCGGCCTCGGCCCAAGGGTGGCGGGCGATCATTGATCTAGCCAAAGATCTGGCTCGTAGCAAGGGACTGGAAGATCCGCGCTTGTTGATCGCCGAACTGCTTGCTTACCGGCAAATGGCCGAAACGCGAGTGATAAAGCTTGCCTCTGGCGCCACCGACGCGCCGGTGGTGGTGATGACGGCCCATGGCGCCAAAGGGTTGGAGTACGATTACGTTTTCTTGCCTTATGCGGTGGACGAATCATGGTTCCCTAAAGGGCGCGGGCGATCCTTCGTTTGGCCGGAGGCAGGTGATGATGGTGATGAGACGCGCGACGCACGGCGACTCTTCTATGTGGCGTTGACTCGGGCCAAACGGTCAGCCACGATCATCTCTTATCTGGTTGATGTCTCGGGGCGGAATTACTCGCCGTTGCGCTTTGTCTCGGAGCTGGCTCCCGAACGGGTGACTCAGATTGCTTTACCCAAATTCTCCGGATCATTGCCGGCGCCGGTCGGTAACTTGATTGAAAAAGATTTGACCGAGAGCCGAGAATATGCCAAAAGATTGCTTTTGGAACAAGGATTGTCGGTGACGGCACTCAATCATTTCTCTGATTGCCCAAGCAAATTTTTTTATAAGAGCATCTTAAAATTACCCGAACCGCCCAACCCCGCTTCCGAGAAAGGCAATGCCATGCATGAAGCGTTGGCGGCGATTTGGTCGTTGCCGAAGAAGAGCGAATCGGCCATGATTGGTCTGATGAGCGAGACGATCAAAAATTATTTTCAACATTCCCTCTTGCCGGCTTACGAGCGCGAGGCCGCTCTCGATGAACTCTTGGTAGCCGTGTCGCCGGTGGCGGTGGCGCTGGCGGATCACTTCGCTCAAGCGGGTCGGGTGGTGGCGGAGAAGTGGCAAGAAACCGTTTTTGCTGGCGAGTTTGGGGGTTGGCCGGTGGCGTTGCCCTTGCACGGCAAACTGGATGCGGTCATTGACCAGCCGAAACAGATTCTGGTTTATGATTACAAGACCAAGTTGGCGATGAGCGAGTCGGCGATCAGGGGTGAGACCAAGAACGATGACGGCAATTACTTCCGTCAATTGGTGTTTTACCGGATTCTGCTCACCGAGATGGCCCAAGGTCGAACGGTGTTGCCGGCGCTGGTCTTCGTTAAGCCCGACGAGAAGGGGCGTTGTCCGACCGTGGCTTTGCCGGTAACGGCCGGAGATGTGTCGCGGGTAGAAAAAGAAATTCAAACCCTGATCGATAGCGTCTGGTCCGGTCGCTTCCTCACTGACCGTTGCGCCGACCCGGCTTGCGAGTTTTGCCGGTTGCGAGAGCTAACAGGGGATAACTGATCTAGTCTTTTTGACTTCTTGGTGTTAAGATAATAAAAATTTTATGCGCTTCCTTCGCTCAACTCTCTTGATCCTCACTTTGTCTCTGGTCTGGTTTGTGGTCGTCACTCCGGTTTCGGCCGCCACTCTCACCAAATCCGGTTGCAGTCAATGTGTTGCCGGCAACCAGCTCACTCTCTCTTGGTCTTCAACACTGACCGGCACCGTCTCCACCAAGTTATTCCTCAAGAACACCGTTACCCAAACGGTCTATCCGATTTATCGCGGCAGCGCGCGAACCGGTTCGTACACTTATTTGGTTGGACGCAATGATCTGAATGGTCGCGTTATCCCCGCTGGCCATTATTATCCCACCATTACCATCACCGCCATTGTCACCGGCTATGATAGCAAAGTCGAGATTGCTTACGGCCCGACTTTTGATATCGTCGGCAGTGGCAGTTGCTCCATCACCCAAACCGTTTATCCGCTGGCCGGTAAGGGTGGCACAGTGACCCCGCCAGCCGGCACCACCTTCAGTGTCGGTCAATCCAAGGCGATTACCGCCATGGCCAAGCCCAGCCACATTATTTTATCCTTCTTCATCGACGGCGTGCGTCAAACGAGCGCCGAGGGCAAGACTAACTACACTGGCAGTGCCAATTGCTCGACTGCCAAGACCATCAACCTCTCGGCTTATTTCGCTCCGGCCCCACCCAGCACCGTGACTCCCACCGCCGATGCCGGCTCCACCTTTACTCCTCCAACCAAAAAATATATCTATTACGGTGGCCGATTGAAGTTTGAAGCCAAGGCCAAGCCGGGTTACGAAATCATCGGGCTCTACATCAACGAACGAGATAATGCCGAAACCGCCAGAGGATTTCAAATCAATCCGCCCCAAACCACGCTCTCACGCACTTTTGTTTATCGGGTCGCGCCCCAGACGATCCGAGTGGTTACTCGTCTCAAGGAGGAAAAATGGTACATTACATCTTCGGCCCAACCGATCGAAGGTGGCACCATTGATCCGCTGGGCACCAAAACCTTGCCGGTCACCACGATTACTAAAAGTTACAACATTATCCACAAGCTGAATTGGAAGATCAAGGAAGTGAAGATTGACGATGTCGTGCAAGAGATCAGTGATTACTATGCCATCTTTCGCAACCCCTATAAAGACCGGCGGACGATCGCGGTCGAATTCGAGCCGGCGTGTGAAGATATTACGCCCGAGCAAACCTTGGCTGATCTTCGGAATAACCAACAAACTTATATCAATTTACCCGATTTTCGAACCTGGGCGAGTAATAATCAATGGCTTGTTAATAATCAAATTTATGATAATCAAGTTTGTTACATCGCGACTGATCCTGGTGGTGTTTATCACGGCAATTTGGCTGATTTTTCCTCTGATTTGATTTTTGAAAAGACGACAAAAATGTTATCGGCAAAAAAACCAGCCCTTATTGGACTGCAATTGATCGGAAGTCTAGTTCAGCCTCCCGCCCTTTGGTCTGGGGTTCACGGTCTCTTGGCGACTGATATCTCTCGAACTCTACTGTCGGTGAATCCACAGCGTTACAGCTACAAGATTGAGATGATTGATTCCAATGATCTGGCGCGACACAGTTTTAATTGTGAGGACAAAATCAGGGCGGGACGGAGGCGGATTCACTGCCCTCCCTCGTCTTATTCGATTACTGGCGCTAATATTGAAAGTATTGAGGTGTTTATCGACGACGAAATGGATCGCCGGAATAATTTATTGCTTAGTCTGGATTCGGTCAGGGAAAATCCGGTTGAGTGGTTAAAAAATAACTACACCATGCTCCCTAATTTTAGTCTTGGAAGCGTTGGAGGTGTCTGCCTCGGCTGGTCCGAATTCAACGCCAAGGCCTCAATCTTGGTCAAAGAATGTCCCTTCAAAGACACCACCACGGCCAGTCCAAGCCAATCTCCGGTTACTGGTGTTGCCACTCAAGAAGGAACCACTCCGGTCACTAATGTTGCCACTCAAGAAGGAACCACTCCGGTCACTAATGTTGCCACTCAAGAAGGAACCACTCCGGTCACTAATGTTGCCACTCAAGAAGGAACCACTCCGGTCACTGATGTTGCCACTCAAGAAGGAACCACTCCCGTCACTAATGTTGCCACTCAAGAAGGAACCACTCCCGTCACTAATGTTGCCACTCAAGAAGGAACCACTCCGGTCACTGATGTTGCCACTCAAGAAGGAACCACTCCCGTCACTAATGTTGTCACTCAAGAAGGAACCACTCCGGTCACTGATGTTGCCACTCAAGAAGGAACCACTGTCACTTCTCCGGTTACCACTCCCGTCCCCGCCAACCTCCTCACCAACAACTCCTTCTCCAGCGGTCTCACCGGCTGGATCGCCCAAGGCCTGGCCCAGAAGTCAGCGGTCGTTACCAACGGCGCCTTAGTCATCACCAACGACGGTAGCAATTCTCCCAATTACTACCTCCGGCGCCAATATATCACGGTCAAACCCGGCGTCACTTACCAGTTCGGCGGCAAAATCACGGCTGATCTGGGAGCAAAAGTCGGCACCTACAATTTCTGCCAAATTGACCTCTACCGCCCCGGCTCCTTCGACACCAACGATATCACCTTGGCTCAATCCGGCACCAAAATCTTCACCCGCATCAAGACCATCCCCGGCACTCTGGGTAGCGCCCCCGTCACCGTTCACCTCCGTCTCTTGACCGGCTACGCCCTAAACGGCACCTGCGCTTATGACGATATCTTCGTGCGGGAAGTTCCGACTACCGCTACTCTTCCCGGTCTCAACCAATTGGCCGGTGTCTGGGCGATAATGAGGGGATTGTTTGACAGAATTACCGGAGCGTTTGCTTTTTAATCGGTAATATGATATAATTAAGAGAGAGGTGTTTAAGAAAGGAGGTCTCCCATGAGGAAACTCTCTTGTTTGATTGTTGTTCTTGCTTTTTCCTGTCTGTTGTCCGGGTGCCAGACCAGAAGATCTCGTTATATTGATCTAGGTTGGACCTGCCCGAGCCATATTACGCCGGAGTTGATCCGGCAGAGGGCGCGAGAGCAGGGCATCGAGATTGAGTAAGGAGAGAGGGTTCGGCCGGTTTCTTGATGAAACCGGCCGATTATCATTTAGGATCTTTTACTATTTTGTATCCTTGAGCGACCAGAGGGGGATGAAGCTTAAGGTGAGGAAGAGGCCTAGAGCGAGGAAGAGGTAACGCAAATCGAAGAAGATTAAGAAGGTGGAGACACTGGTGGTGGCGACGAGATATGAGAAAGGCGCGTTGATTCGCGATAGTGAGATAATCTCGGCGTCCTTGCCGTTGATTTTTTTAAACAAGTAAGTTTCCTTCATAATTTCGATTGCCGCGGCGCCGGTGCGGGTCAAGAAGAGTAGCGCGGCCCACACCAGCCAGTAACCGGAGTCGAGGAAGGTGATGGCGGCGGTGGCGGCCGCCAACACCACGAAACCGCCGATGAGAATCTCTTTTTCGCCCAGCCAGCGGTCGGCGATTCGGCCCAACGGCAGTTCAAACAAGACAAAAGGCAAGAGCATCACCGTGAAGGTCAGACCGATCTCCGGCCAAACCAAACCCACGTGGTTGTGGAGGTAGAGCGGCGTATAAATCACCATGGCGGCGTAGAAGAAATTAAGCAAAAAATCCAGACTCAAGATCCGTCGCAGAGCGGCAAACTTGGCTGTTCGACTCCAAATCAGTTTGCTTAAACCGGCGCGCAACGTGTTGGGAGCGGCTTCGGTGGTGTCGGCGACGTTTTGCAGGCCGAATAAAGTGATCAGAACCAAAGGCGCAAACAGAAGACCGGTGGTGGCGTAGATCAGTCGATAACCGCCAAGACTGATTAAGTAGGCGGCCAAGAGCGGCGAAGAAAGCCAGGTTAAATTTATCAGCGTTAAGAAGATGCCACGAGTGGTGCCCGTGCCCTTGTTATCGGTGATGTGTTCCAAATAAACATCCATGGCGTAGCGCGCCAGGTCGCCCAAGATGAAGTAGAGGCTGAAAAATAGCAACGGCCAAATGAAGATTGTTTGCCAACCGGTCTTGGCAAACTCTCCGCCGCCGCCGAACCAAGTCAAGAGACTCAAGAAAAGCAAACCGGTGAGAGACAAAATCAGCAACATCGTTCGACTGCCGTGACGCTTGACCCAGCCGGGAGCCAAGAGCATCAAGATAATGCTGACGATTGAAGTGCCGGCGTAGAGCCAACCGATGGATTTTTCCGGCAGGAATTGGCTCAAGAAAGAGGAGTTGACGTAGCCGGGCAGCGAAGAATAAACGGCCATAAAGAGGCCGCCGGCGTAAGTGTAGAGACGCAGTTTGCGATTCAACATAATCGTTTCAATTATACCTCAATCAAGACTGGCAGGATAATCGGTCGTTTGTGGGTCTTCTGGAAGAGGTATTTACCCAGTTCTTCGCGGACGGAGTTTTTGATATAATCGAGATTGATCGGATGCATCTTGGAGGCCGATTCCTCAATGGTTTTTTTAATCAAGAGGCGGACATAACGGAGCAGGTCTTGCGATTCTTTGAGATAAACGAAACCGCGCGAGATGATGTCTGGCGACTTGCGCACTTTGCCATTAGACATATCCACCACGGCGATGAAGACGAACATGCCGTCTTGCGAGAGCAATTGGCGGTCGCGAATGACCACTTCTTGGACGTTGCCGGTGCCGAGACCGTCAACCATGACGATTTTGGACGAAACATTTTGCTTCAAGCGGACAAAATTCCGGCCCTCATTTTGGATCTCCAACACTGAACCGTTGTCGGGGACGATCACGTTTTTCTCCGGCAAGCCAAGTTCCATGGCTAAATCTGCGTGCACGCGCAACATAAAGTGGTGGCCGTGCACCGGCATAAAGAAGCGCGGTTTGAGCGCGCGGTGCACCCATTCGAGTTCGCCACGATAGGAGTGACCGCTTGAGTGCACGTTGGCGGTGCCGTAATGAATGATTTTGGCGCCTTGGCGAGAGAGATTGTCTTTGAGTTTTTGCACCGCCTTCTCGTTGCCGGGAATGACCGAGGAGGACAAGAGCACGGTGTCGCCTTTATGCAGTTTGACCGTGCGGTGTTCCTTCTGTGAGATTCGCATCAGGGCGGCGAATTCGTCGCCCTGAGCGCCGGTCGCCAAGACCACAATCTTGTTTTCGGGGTAGGAGTCAATTTCTTCCGAACTGATGATCGTCTTCTGGTCGGTTTTGAGGAAGCCGAGTTCTTTGGCAATCTCAATGTTGGTTTTCATCGCGCGACCTTCGATTGCCACCTTCTTGCCCAACTGCTCGCAAGCCCCAATGATGGCAATGACCCGCTCAAAGAGCGAAGCGAAGGTGCCGATCACGACTCGACCGGGAACACCGGCGATCAATTCCTTCAGATTCTTGTGCACCTCTTTTTCGGAATAAGAAAAACCAGGTTTTTCAACATTGGTGGAGTCGGCCACTAAAAGCAAGGTCTCTTCTTGACCCAAACGGGCGAAGACCGCCGCCTCTTTGGGCTCAATCACGCCGTCTTTGTGGTCCAGTTTGAGATCGCCGGTGAAGATGATGTTGCCGTGGGGCGTTTCGATAATCACGCCGATGGAGTCGGGGATGGTGTGGGTGGTGGCGAAGAAGCGAATATTTAAGTTGCCCAACTTGATCTTGTCTTGATGGTCAATGACTTGGATGTTGGGTCGAACGAGGTGAGGAAATTCTTCTTGCCGTTTTTTGATCATCACGGCCGTAAGGAGCGAGGTGTAGATGGGCGGGTTGCCGATTTTCTCAAGCAGGTAAGGGATACCGCCAATATGGTCGAGGTGGCCGTGAGTGACCACCAGGCCGCGAATTTTGGTCTTGTTTTCTTCCAAATAAGCGGTGTCGGGGATAATGTAATCCACTCCGGGGGCGTCATTGCCGGGGAAGGTAAAACCGGCGTCCACCACCACGATATCATTGCCGATTTCAACGGCGGTCATATTCTTGCCAATTTCCTCCACGCCGCCTAAGGGCACCACTCGGATATTGCCTGGTCCGAGCGGGGGTAATTTCTCTTTAACTTCCGGTCTAACCTCGTGGCCCTTGAAAGCATTTTGACTGAAGGGTCGACGAGGCGGACGCGATGATTTGCTGGCAAATTTGCGCGGGGCCGAAGCGCCCTTAGATTCGGTCGCGGGGTTTGGTTTGATTATCGGCTGGCCGGAGTTGTTTTGGCGCGAACCGGCTTGCCGGGCCTGCCCGCCGGAGCCTGGCTGTGCCGTCCCGTAGCCTTTGACGGAGGATGGCTCGCTCGGCGAAGCCTTGGCGTAGCGGGGACGCCGTGGGGAGCTTGCTGGGAAAGTTTCGACATTGCCGTTGCTGTCGACGCGCAGGCGTCTGATTTGGGTCATAAAGTTTTTTTTTAAGAGAAATTGATAATTCTAGATTTTGGCGAAGATTTTCCAGATTCGGTCAACGCGGAAGTACCACCGATGCGCTTGAGCGAAACGATTGGACGGGTTGGCAATCACTGGCAGTGACACCCCCTTCAGATCGTCCGGCACCACGTAGAGGAAGTCGGGTTGGTAGAGGAAAACGGCCGGACGATCAGCGGTGATCTCTTGAGCCAGAGCTGAATATTTTTCGGACAGATCTTTAATCGTGGCGGACTCGCGAATTTCTTCGAGCAAGTCGTCAACCTTGCTGTTGGCATAGAGGGCGATGTTGAGACCCGGGTCGAGACGTTGCGACGAATGCCAAAAAGAGAAGAGATCGTAATGCCGGCCGATAATCTGGCCGAACAATAAGACATCGTAACTGCGAGGGCGAATCACGTCTTGGGTCAGATCACTGGGTTCGAAGAATTCGAGCTTGATCTCAATGCCCAATTTGGACCAATTGGCGGCCAGCTTTTGGGCCGAGAGCTTCAACTCTTCGATATTGGCTGTCGCCAGCGTAAAAGCGGCCTTGGTGGCGGGCGCGCCTTTCACCCCGGCTTTCTCCAGTTGGCCGTGATCATTGATGATCCAACCGGCTTTAGTCAGACGTTCTTGCGCGGCGGCTAGATTGAAGGTGGTGGGGGCCATGGCTTTTTCGGCGCTGGTGATTGACGGGGGCAGAGCATTTTTGAGCGGGGTGCCGTAACCGGCCAACACTTCTTCCACCAAGCCAGTTCGGTCCGTGGCCAGATCGAGGGCCTCGCGGATTGCCGGGTCAAGCAAAATTTGGTTGCGACTCTGATTGAAGAAAACGGCAAAAATTCTCGGCAGGGGCGAACGCAAGATGCGGCGACCGGCCGTTTCAAGTTTGGTCGCAGTGGCGGTGGTAATGGCGCTGGCGGCTCGAATCTCACCGTTGTTTAAAGCCTCGAGCAACTCCCCGTCGCTGTTGTAGAAGCGCAAGATCAGATCAATTTTTGGAGCGCCCAGGGCAAAGTTTTTGAACGGTTTGAGCCGATAACTTTTCGGAATGCCGTTTTTATCTTTGGTGACGGATTCAATTTCGTAAGGTCCGCTGCCGATCGGTTCGGTGTTGAGGCCGACCAACGGGAATTGTTCCGGCGTCACTTCCTGCCACAGATGGGCCGGCAGAATGCCCAGGGTGGCGTTTTCTAAGAAAAAATTAAATGGCCGTTTGAGCGAAAATTGGACGGTCCGATCGTCAAGCTTGGCCACTTTGACCCCGTTCCAATTGCCACGTTTGGGGCTCTTGATCGCTTGGTCTTGGGCCAGTTTAATCGTGAAGACCACGTCGTCGGCGGTTAAGGGTTGCCCGTCCGACCAAGTTAGATCGGGTTTGAGGTAGAAGGTGTAAGTTAGGCCGTCGGCCGACAGTTCGTAATTTTCGGCCAAATCCGGTTCGTAACCTTGACCGGGGGCCAAACGCAAGAGGCCCGAGTAGATTAGGATCGTTAGGTCGCGATCAGCATCGGAGGCGGTCAAGAGCGGGTTGATAAAACGGGGAGAGCCGGTAATGCCTTCGCTTAAAACACCACCCTTGGCCGGCACTTCGATCATTAACGAGCGGTTCCCCTTGAAGACCAGAGCAAAAAAACTGACAACGAAAATCAAACCCAACAGCGTGACCGCCAAGCGCCAAGGTTTGGCGAGGGAGTGGAAGGCAAAAAGCCACTCCTCACCGGAAGGTAAACGCAATTTCTTAAGCCAGAGAGAGATTTTTTCTTTCACGGGAGTGGATAAATAAAGTGAGATCGATGAAATTTTTAGGAGAGATTTATTGGAAGAAGAGGGCCAAGGCCGCCGACAAGGCGAAGAGGATAGCCAGAACGATGGTGGCGATAAAAAGCTGTTTCTCCAAACCGCGCTTGGTGCGCCAGCCGGAGGCGCCACTTTGACTGCCACCGAAGGCGCTGCCGAGACTGCCCTCGCTCTGTTGCAACAAAATCGCGCCGACCAACAAGACGGACAAAACAATTTGCGCGTAAGGCAAAAGCACGCTCAAGGAAGACATTGGCGACAGTATAGCAGATGGGGCCAAAAAGACAAGGGACATAAACTTGACAGTCATGAGTCACCTGCTATACTAAAAATACTAGATCTGAAAAGGACGTTTCGCACGTCCTTTTCTTTTTGTCTACATTTTAAACTCGATTTGATTCTTTAACAAATCCTCAATCAAGATCCCGAGACCCAAATTGCCGCCACTGGCGTGGGTTCACCCGATCGAGAAACTAATTACTTCGGCACCTTAACCCTCAATGCCGTCAAACGCTTCCAACTCAAAAATCAGATTGTCGCTTCACCTAATTACCCCGGTTATGGCTTAGTGGGGCCGAAGACGAGAGGAAAGTTGAATGAGCTGTTGAAAGCTGGAAATTAAAATTAACAATTAATTAGACGACCGCACAATTAATTGTTAATTTTGTTTCTTAAAGGATAGAGAAAAGATAGAGAAAGTGTTAAAATTAAAGAATGGAAAAAGAGTTTGACCGGTGGAACAAAACTAAAAAAGAAATTGATCAATCTTCCGAAAATCGGTTTTATCACCCGCGAGAGATCTGGTGGTGTACTCTAGGGATTAATATTGGCTTCGAACAAGACGGATCTGATCAAGAGTTCCGTCGCCCGGTCTTGGTGTTGCGAGCTTTTGGCAAGATTTGCCTGGTGGTACCATTAACGACTTCACCGCAAAAACATAAATTTAGGGTCCCAATCGGTTTGGTTGAAGGGAAGGAGCGAGCGCTATTATCTCCCAATTGAGAGTCGTCGACACCAAGAGATTTGTTAAAAAAGTGGAGCGAATAAGCGAAGATCAGTTCGAGATAATCAGAAAAGCCGTTAATTTTTAGATTAACGGCTTTTCTTGAACTTTTTGCCTCTTGCGAGGCGAGCCCGAAGGCACTTGTACTTTAAGTGTAGCAAATTTCAGGCGATTGTCAACTCTTTTTGGTAAAGGCCTACGAGGGTTGATTTTTTGGTTTTAGACTGGTAAGATAATGGCGTATTAACAGTCTAAACATAATTTTTTAAGGTCTTATGCCAAAGAAAAAAACCAAGAAAAAAGCCGGCGCCAGCGTCTCAACCGGTTCGAGCCAGCCCAGATTCAAAGTTCGTCCGCTGGGCGACAAAGTGCTGGTGGCGACCGAGGAAAATGACAAGGCCAACCGAACCAAAAGCGGGATTATTATCCCCGAGACCGTGTCTAAAGACCGGCCCGAGACCGGGCGGGTGGTGGCGGTCGGCGAGGGGCGCCGATTAGACAACGGTCAGCTGGTGCCGGTCAAAGTTAAACCGGGCGACAAGATAATTTTCTCCAAGTACGGACCGGACGAGATCAAGATTGACGAGCAAGATTATCTGATTGTCAGCGAGGCCAATATTTTGGCGATTATTGATTAAGCGACAGCAAAGTTAAATTTAACAAACATAAAAAGCTATGGCAAAACAAATTATTTTCGGCGATGACGCTCGTAAAGCGCTCAAGCGCGGGATCGACACGGTGGCCGGCGCGGTTAAGATCACGCTGGGTCCCAAGGGTCGCAACGTGGTCTACGACAAGGGCTACGGCGCGCCGGTGATCACCAATGACGGCGTTTCGATCGCCAAAGAAATTACTCTGACCGATAAAATGGAAAACTTAGGGGCCGAGATCATTAAAGATGTGGCCAACAAGACTAATGATATTGCCGGTGACGGCACCACGACGGCGGTGGTTTTGGCTCAAGCGGTGATTGAAGAAGGCTTGAAACGCACTTCGTTGGGCCTGTCGCCCATGGGTCTGCGGGCCGGCATTGAAGCGGCGACGGCCGAGGTGACCGCCACGCTCAAAGCGATGGCCAAACCGATCAAGTCCAAGGAAGAAATCGTGCAGGTGGCGACGATCAGCGCCGAGAACGAGGAGATCGGGGCGATTATCGCCGACGCCATCGAGCGGGTGGGCAAAGATGGCGTGGTGACAGTGGAGGAATCTCAGCAATCTTTTACCGTGGAGTCCGAATTGGTGGAAGGGATGCAATTTGATAAAGGTTACATTTCGCCTTATATGATTACCGACGGCGAGCGACTTGAAGCCAGTTATGCCGATCCTTATATTTTGTTAGTTGATAAAAAGATTTCTTCGATTAAAGAGATTTTGCCGTTGTTGGAAAAATTGGCCCAAACCGGACGCAAAGAGTTGGTGATTATTGCCGATGATATCGATGGTGAAGCGTTGGCGACTCTGGTGGTCAACAAGATCCGAGGCACTTTTAATGCTTTGGCGATCAAGGCGCCGGGGTACGGTGATCGCAAGAAAGAGATGTTGGCCGATATTGCCGCCTTAACGGGTGGCACGGTCATTGCCGAAGAGGTCGGTCTTAAACTTGAGACGGCCGAAGTGGAGATGTTGGGCCGAGCGCGTCGCGTGGTGGCCAGCAAAGAGGCCACGACAATCGTGGGCGGCAAGGGTGGCAAAAAAGATATCGACGAGCGGATCTCGCAGATCAAGAAACAGTTGGAGAATTCCGATTCTGCTTACGATAAGGAAAAGTTGCGCGAACGGTTGGGTAAACTCTCCGGCGGCGTGGCCGTGATCAAAGTGGGGGCGACCACCGAGTCCGAGATGAAATACAAGAAGTTAAAGATTGAAGACGCGGTGGCGGCGACTAAGGCGGCGGTTGACGAAGGAATCGTGCCTGGTGGCGGCGTGGCTTTGATCAAAGCGGGGGAGGCTGTCTCTAAGAAAGGGGTCAAGTCGTCCGATGAAGAGATGGCCCAAGAGTTTGAGACCGGGGTGAAGATTCTGCTCAAAGCGCTGGAGGCGCCCTTACGTCAGATTGTAATCAACGCCGGCAAAGATGATGCCGCCGTGATCATTGAGAAAGTGAAAATCAGCAAGACGTTCGAGGGCTATGATGCTCGCGCCGACAAGTTGGTAGACGATATGATTAAAGCGGGGATCGTGGATCCGGTGAAGGTGACGCGCACCGGCTTGGAGCGGGCCGCCGGCGCCGCGGCGATTTTACTCACGACGGAAGTGGCAATCGCCGATGAACCGGAGAAAGACAAACCGGCCGTGGGCGGACCGGCTGGCATGGGCGGGGGCATGGACTATTAAGGATACTCGTAAAATCATCAGCTGTGTTATAATTAAAACTAGTGAATTAACAGCTTTAATCGCTTAAAAATTATGACTTTTACCTATATTGTTTTAGCTGTGGTCGTCGTGCTGGTCCTGTGGTTGACGCTGGCCTATAACGGCTTCGTTCGACTAGTTAATCGCACCAAGGAGGCCTGGGCCGATATCGACGTCCAGCTCAAGCGTCGTTATGATCTGATCCCTAATCTGATCGAGACGGTGAAGGGTTACGCCGCGCACGAGGCCGGCACCTTCGATCGCGTGACTCAAGCGCGCGCCGCCGCCATCTCTTCGGAGCAAAGCGGTGACCCGGCCAAGATGGCCGCTTCGGAGAATATGCTCACTGGCGCCTTAAAGAGCATGTTTGCCGTCGCCGAGAATTACCCCGATCTGAAGGCCAATCAGAACTTCTTGGAATTGCAAAAAGAATTGTCGGATACCGAAAACAAGATCCAAGCCGCCCGTCGCTTCTACAACGGCAATGTCCGCGACTTGAACACCAAGATCGAATCTTTCCCCGACAACATCATCGCCAACCTCTTCAAATTTGCCCCGCGCGATTTCTTCGAACTGGAAGAAGCGGCGGCCAAGGAGCCGGTGGCGGTGAAGTTCTAATCCCCCGCTCCCGTTTAAGAAATTATGGCCACCTTGTACACTCAACAAGACGCTAACACTCGTCGCACTTGGTTCTTGATGACCTTGTTTTTGGTCTTGGTGATCGCCCTCGGTTGGCTGATAAGCGCTTATTACGGCAATCCAATGATCTTGTATATTGCCGTATTCTTTAGCTTGGCAATGAACTTCGCCGGCTATTGGTGGAGCGACAAAATTGTGCTGAAAATGGCCGGCGCGACGCCGGCCAAACGCGAGACTCATCTCGAGCTTTATCGTATCGTGGAGAATTTGGCGATCACCGCCGGCCTGCCGTTACCCAAGATTTATCTCATCAACGACCCGGCCCCCAACGCCTTCGCCACCGGCCGCGACAAAGATCATGCTGTGGTGGCGGTCACTACCGGTCTGTTGTCTATCCTTGGTAAGAATGAGTTGGAAGGCGTGATCGCGCACGAGCTGGCCCACATCGGCAATCGCGACATTCTGTTGCAATCGGTGGTGGTGGTCTTGGTTGGGTTGGTGGCGATTTTGTCGGACCTGTTTATTCGCTCGCGTTTTGTCTTCGGTTCGTCCGACAACCGGGGGAAGGGCGGGGGAGTTTTGGCGATTGTCGGCATTGTCTTCATTGTTTTGTCGCCAATCATCGCGACGCTGATCAAGTTGGCCATCTCGCGCCAGCGCGAATTCTTGGCCGACTCTTCCGGAGCGCTGTTGACGCGTTATCCGGAGGGGTTGGCCAGCGCCTTGGAGAAAATCAGCGGTTACGGCGCGCCGTTGAAGCGCGCCAGCAACGCCACCGCCCATCTCTATATCGCCAATCCCTTCGGCGGTTCGCCGCGGCGAACTAGTGCCGGCTTGGCCAAACTCTTCATGACTCATCCGCCTACTGCCGAGCGCGTCGCTCGCTTGCGCCAACCCATTTAAAAAACCGAAAAAAACCGAAGGGTAGTCCTTCGGAAAGCCATCTTAATCATTAAGGGCGCTTTATCAATGGCAATTACTTCGGAATTTTTGAAAAATTTTGCGTAATCGGATGAGGTACGCCCAACCCCACAACCAATATCTAGAATTTTACCTTTGATGTCTTTATCAAAGGAACAGAAGCCTAATTCATTTACGGTTCGATATAAGCCTTCAGATTGGCCGAAATTATTCAAATATCCATAAGCCCAAAGGGCTACGTATTTTTCGATGAAAAAAGCATCTTTATACTTTCCACCATGAAGCAAATCGGTATCGTCTTTATTTTTATCTATCATTTTTATAACAATAATGAATATCTTTAAATAATTTCCTAAACTCTGTCACTTCTTTTTTAATACTGTCTGGATCTTCTTTATCGACAAGAAGTCTCTTAAAAAAAGAAGCGATGATGGCCATATCTTTTTCTTTAGCTCCAATCCGTGTTATTTCCGGTGTGCCAATCCTTAAACCACTGGGACGCAAGAAAGATGAGTCTCGTGGTAACATATTTCTGTTGACGATGATATTTGCTTTCTCCAGAAGCAATTCTGCTTCGTTGGCAGGAAGGATTGAAGAAATATCGATCAGAAACATATGTGTTTCAGTAAAACCCTTATTTTTAGCCAGTACGGTGAAGCCATAATCCGACAGATAGCCAGCCAGCGCTTTAGCATTAAGTAATACTTTTTTGAGATAATCTTTACCAAATATCTTTAATTCCTCAATCGAGAGTACGCTCGCGACGGTCTCATGCAGATGATGTCCAGACAAAAAACCAGGGAAGGTGGTCCTCTTTATTTTTTCTGCAAATTCGTCACGAGAGAGAATGAAGGCGTGCTGTGGTCCAGGAATAGTTTTACAAACTGTCATTGTTATGATATCCGCACCATCGTCGAATGGATTCGGGAATAGGCCAGTCGCGATTAATCCGGCTACATGCGACGCATCAAACAAGACAATTGTCCCGGTTTCTTTACAGACTTTCACTAATTCTTTTACCGGTTGACTAAAAAGTATCACCGAGCCACCCAGAACGAGCATCTTTGGCTTATTTTCCCTTATGATCTTAATTGACCCCTCAAGATCAATAACAAAGTTTTTTTGATCAAAAGGTAGCTCCAAAACATTCAACCCAAAAACTTTTTTGGGACCAGTACCGGCCATACTGATGTGAGCGCCAGATGAAATAGAGATTGATGCGATTGTGTCTCCGGGTCTTGTGAAAGCACTAAAAATAATCATATTCGCCATCGTTCCTGAGATTGGACGGATATCGACGAAATCAGCTTTAAACATTTTACGCACCAAATCTATCCCGTATTCCTCTATCTCATCATAGTACTTAATACCAGGAAAAACTCTTTCGCCAATCCACCCCTCAGCAACTCTATTACCAAAATCAGATTTTAAAACATCATTCACGAGCGGACTTAGTTTGTTTTCACTTGCGATTAAATTTATCGTTTCATCCATCCAAGCTTCGTGTTTTTCGACAAGTTTAAGCAAACTAAAAAAATTGTCTTTGTTTGTGTCCATTACTATCAATCAAAAGATGTCCGGAGCTTTTTCTCTTTCTCAAAACGTTCAATGGCCAAACTGATCAACATGTCCACAAGCTTGGCGTAAGAAATGCCGCTGGCTTCCCAGAGTTTTGGGTACATACTGATTGAGGTAAAACCGGGGATGGTGTTGATCTCATTGATAAAGATCTTCTTGTCTTCTGTCACAAAGAAATCTATGCGAGCCATACCCTCACAACAAAGCACTTTAAACGCCTTCAGAGCTAACTCCTGAACTTTTTTAGATGTTTGTTTGGAAATGCTGGCCGGAATCGAAAGCATGGCGCCATTCTCATCAAGATATTTGGCTTCATATGAATAAAATTCATGACTAGGGACGATCTCTCCACATACCGAAACAATTGGTTTTTCGTTACCTAAGACGGAACATTCGATCTCTTTACCCTTCACGTATTCTTCAATCAGGATTTTGTTGTCGTATAAAAAGGCGGAATTGATAGCGGTAGAAAATTCACTTTTATTATGAACCTTAGAGATACCAACCGAAGATCCAAGATTGGCCGGTTTGACAAAGAAAGGCACCCCGAGCTTGCGTTTAATTTTCTCAAAGACGATGTTTTTTAGTTCGTGTTTTTTGTACACCAAGAAATTAGCGGTGGGTAATCCGGCGTCGCGCAAAAGTCTCTTGGCCACATCTTTATCCATCCCAACCGCAGAACCGAGAACACCGGCCCCAACAAAAGGCACATTAGCAATCTTAAACAAACCTTGGATGGTACCGTCTTCCCCAAACGTGCCATGAAGAATTGGAAATACAACATCAACTTTTCCCAATCTTTTTTCATTTTCCACCAAGAATCCCTCTCCGCCATAAGGCGTTAAAGCCTTGCTAGTTTCATTTTTTTGTTTACCCAACAAAACTTTCTTGCTGGAAAGTAGCTCTGTCTTACTGAAAGGCAGCCAAGCGCCTTCTTTATCAATCCCCACAAGCGTAACGTCGTATTTGCTTTTATCAAGCACGCTGATGATACTTTGGGCCGATCTAACAGAAACTTCGTGTTCGGCTGATTTTCCACCAAACAAAACCGCGACATGTATTTTTTTATTCTTCATAAATTAGAAAATTCCTTTGTATATTCAATGATTAATCCTATCAAAAATCAAGCCATTAGACAATTTTTTGTTAAATAACCATAAAAAATAAGAGTGGTCGCATGAGAGCAACCACTCTTGAGTCTAAAAACCGCTCGTACTCAGGGCTCGATATACGAGTAGGATGCCGGACCACCTTTTACCAAGGCATCCATCTGATTCCCCCAATTGAAGTGCCACAATTCGGGTCCGTAACAACTGAAGCCAGCCTTGGCCATAGAGAGAACAGTGTTGGTCCTATTCTTGTCTTGTGCACGCGCCGATCACCCCCAGGAAACTTCTTCCGCCTCAGTTTGAGGTGATAAAAAGCTCCAGCGTCTTCCTCCATCCAGTCGAACGGGATACCGAGGTTTGCGGCCTTTCCCTCTTCGAAAAGCCAGATGTCGACCGCACCACCGGTTGTGTGAGGACTCGGAGCGGTGGGATCCTTAGACGGCCAGCTGACATAAGTGCGGTTAGCTTCATGCATTACCGCCTGCAATTCAGGTGGTAAGCTCTTGAAGTAATCTCGAATCGAGTCAAAGCTGTCGAGTTGGTCGAACTGCTCTTTCTGGTCAAACTTGTTGGCGGTGAACGCCCTCATGTAGTACCAGAAGAGATTTTCTTGGAGTTCGACCGATCGCCAGCCGTCGTACACCATCAAGTCAAACCCTCGGGCTTGCAACCATGACTGTGCCCGTAAAACCTTCTCAAAGGCTTCCTCCCGCAAGTAGATTCTCTCGTCAGGCACAAGCTTCATGACCCTGGCATAATAGGGAAAGACCATCGCTTCCGGAACCTGAACAAGTGACTGTCCGTTTTCCTTGATCGGGATTTTCCTCCAATCTCCTGACCGATAGGCTCGCAGTGTGTCAAAACGTAGTTTCTGTATCTGAAGATACTCAAACAATGTACACACTCCTTTTCGTTTAGATTTTGAATGAACTACCCACTACAAAACATTTTTGTAGTTACTAATATATCTTAACACGATATCACCGTCTTTGCAATAATCCCGTATACTATACAATCCCCTTTAGTAGGGCTTATCTCGGCTTCACAGATGACATGAAACCATAATCTATTCCCCTTCTCATCGGTGGGGGCAGTTTTATTGTAAGTCTGATTGGAATCTTCATCTCTCCAGGACCATCTTCATTGTTATGTCTAGTTGTGTTCACACCATGTCGATAGCTAGAGAGGACATTGATATTATTTATTGGAAGATAACCATAAACTTGTAATTCTTGCTTGGTGCCAACCACCCTATCTACAATTCTCCTTATAATTGCTTTTCTGGACTCAAAATTCAAGT
>Ga0210057_1000744_pt1 | contig 53205 bp, 55 predicted proteins | sample CryGeyCG2114_010_2_FD_183968 | JGI IMG/M metagenome (GOLD analysis project Ga0210057, IMG submission 183968) | Groundwater microbial communities from aquifer - Crystal Geyser CG10_big_fil_rev_8/21/14_0.10 (SPAdes) (version 2) | ecosystem: Environmental > Aquatic > Deep subsurface > Groundwater ...
TTGTTTCGGCTGTTGCTAAAAGAAGATCGGGAATCTGAACGCCCCCTTCAAGAAGTGGCTCTCCCTCCACGAGAGTGATACCTGGCCAAACAGCTCCAAGGATTTCGCCAGCTTCTGGAGCGGGCCCACCATTTTCAGGAGGCGCTCCAGCCGGGGTAGCCATTGCTCGGGAAGCATTTGGCGGCATGACGGTTAATGCAGCCGCTCCCAATCCACTCCAAATCATTCCCCTTAGCACTTGTCGGCGGTTATATATTTTTGAAAATACTGAGTCTCTTTCAGACATATACCCTATAGTATAAATTGGATTTACCTAATGTCAAGAAGATCTATTCAAACAACCTATAATATTGCATACCTGGTATGTATTTATTTGCTTTTCTCTTATGGTTATTGTATGTCGGAGATGAAATAATCAGTAAATGCATATTTATTTGTTGCCAGATTTAACCCTTTTCCCAAGCGCAAAATCTGATCTTCACCAAAAATAATATTATTATTTTCTTCTCTGACTAGTACTTTTGCGGTGACCGTAATGTGCACTTTTGACTCACTATAAGTAGGATAATTGTATCCGAGCTTTGGCATATATTCTGCTTGCGCATTGGCGATTTTTTTGTCAAGAATTTCAAAAACATCTTCTTCGCCATTGTTATACGTGTCTCCCACTTGAATTGCATCAAACTCCCATGGCTCTGCCCACTTTTTTACAAAGGTGATATTCTTTATTAATTTATTTTTTAAAAAGGGTTTTTCCGACATTTCAATAATTGTTCCTGATGTTTGCACCGAGGGAAGCTCCAAGTCTATAGGGCTACCAACTCCTATTGTTACTCGTTTAAAGGAGTAAGTATCAGTTTTTTTATTCTTTGATACCTTGATTTTTGCGTCTATATACACAACATATTCATCCGAACTCCACCATGGATAGTTTCGAACCTCAAGTACTTCGATCATGGGCTTTCCTGAGAGACTTACCTCAACATCTCCTTTTTTAATTGCATCAACCATCCAAACTGCTGGCTTTGCAGTATTTGCCCACCACAATCCTTGGGAGATTTTGATTTTTGCATATATATACTCATCTTCTGAGCTCAAAAGTTTGTAAGCAGCAATCAATCCAACAAAAAGGATTATTACCGCAATGATGGAAATAAAATAATTAGCTCGAACAAATTTCCAGACTAATTGGGGCAATGATTTTTTCTTTTTAAAAAACATAAATACTTTTTCCATATCATTCGGAGATAATCTTTTTTTTCAACAGTGCGCCTATGAGGTTGTTAATATCTTTACGTGCTACCTTTTCAGTCACGTCATATGTTTTTACCAGTGTAGTATTAATTTTTTCTACATCAACTCCTTTTGAAAGTTTTTTGAAAATAAATGCAGCAGTCTCATTGAAAGTAAGGAGAACTGAATTTTCACTATCAAAAATTATCATTTCATCCTCAACATCCTGATAAACAAATCCCTTATTTATTTTGATTTTTTTCTGTTTCATTCTCATATAGTATACTATGTCTTGTGAAATCTTCAGCAGTTAAATTTATTGACACAGCGCTCCGTAAGACTAATCGAATCAAATGTTTCGGCAATAGTATGGCTCCAATCCTTCTTCATGAAGATGTTGTATATTACAGAAAAATTCTTTTTTCTCATATTAATATCAACGATATAGTTATTGCAAAAGATAAATCAAACTATATCACCCATCGTGTCATTTTTAAAGGAAAAAATTACATCATCACCAAAGGTGATAATAATTTTAAGATTGATCCTCTCATTTACTCAAAAAATATTATTGGTCGTGTGTATCAAGTCAAACGAAATGACCAGTTTATTCATCCCGACACCATGTATCTCTTGCAGTCGACTCAATACTTTGAAGCAATAAACGATTGTATTTCTGAGCTTAACAAGCATAATATTCCCTATGTTCTTCTCAAGGGGCTCATTCTTCACCTGTACTATTCAAAAACCCATCCACGACGACAGTATACTGACTTTGATATTTTGGTAAAACTAAATGATTATCAGGTCATTGATCAAATACTGACTCGTCTCGGATACACGATAAAAGACGATTCCATATCTTCACTTCAGAAACGGATGCTTGATAAGTCCATCGAGGTAACATATGTACGAAAACGTGCTTCATTTTTCCCGATAGCGATCGATGTCCACTTTGAACCAGTGTTTATGATGACTCAGATTGGCACACTTGACGCGCTCTATGAGCAAAAAAATATTGATGAACTGGGAGATCTTTTTCTCAACAATCAACAGGTAGTAACACTTTATAATTCCCCTTATCAAATATTGTCACCCGCACATCTTGTCGTATATCTGGCGCTCCATTTTTTTCATCACAACTATCGTGGCATTCATAGACTTGATCTTCTGAATGCGGTGATTAAGAACATTTCTCGCCATAAGAACCGCGCTGTCTGGAAAGAAGCTGCCGATCTGATTCTCAAATATCAACTAGAAAACTATGCATATGGATCATATGTAATCCTACAGAAATATTTTAAAACACCAATACCAAAGACTTTTTTGAAAGAAATAGCCCCTTCAAAAAAAATCATTCGATACATCAATCAGCACTTCAAAAAAAATGACGTTTTTGAAACAGAGCCCCGTAGCGCTGAGGGAACACAACTCTTTCAAAATCTCTTTTATCTATCGCCAAAGCCACTGATGACACGTCTACTTGTATTTTTGAAGCCCATTGTCATATATATGATTGTATGGGCCATCTATTCAAAAATGAGGCGAAGATTTCTCATCTTTTACCGTCGATATCGAAGTTGACAATAATAATTTATTGACCTATTCTGTCAGCAATATGCAACGACTTATCGCTTTCTTTCTACTCATTTTTTCATCCCCTTTTCTTGCAGTGATGTATATCGTTGTTCGCATTACCTCAAATGGACCGTTTATCTTTCAACAAATAAGGGCGGGAAAAGATAAAAAACCTTTCATTATCTATAAAATAAGGACTATGGAAGAAAATGCAGAAATAAAAAAACAAAAGCTATTACCACTCAATGAGCGTACTGGCCCGGTTTTTAAGATACGCAACGATCCACGATTTACAAAAGTAGGGAAAATCCTATCTCGATCCGGGCTCGACGAGCTTCCTCAGCTTATTAACATTGTTAAAGGGGATATGGTTTTTGTAGGTCCTCGACCATTTCCCATTGATGAATCTGAGAAAATTCCCCGAAACTATGACAAACGATTTGATGTCCTTCCCGGAATCACATCGTCGTGGGTGACTCAGGGACCAGATCGGCTATCGTTTGCCGAATGGATGAGGCTTGATTGTAAATATGTGGAAAATAAAAACTGGACAACGGATCTAAACATTGGCATCAAAACAACACTCCTTATTATTCGGTTCATTCTAAAAATATAAGAGGCTGTTGAATAAATCATTGAACCTTCATCAAACAAGGAATTGTGTTTGTTTTAATGCTTTCTATTCTAATTAATCTTCTCAACCTCATCATACACAAACCAACAATCATACCCCTCTTCTCCGCACAGAAACATGATATTCCCCTCAAGCGAAGCATATTTTTGTTGTTGCCCTGCTGCCCATTTCTTTGCAAATAGATACCGATTAATATGTGCAAACAAAAATTCCTTGGCCATTTGTTTTCCCTCTATGTCTTTTTTTAGAAAATATATCCCTTCTACCACCGTAAAATCATTTAATGGTGAAGCCTCGTACGCTCTCATGTAATAATCAAGCGCCTGCTGTTTGTTAATGTCCATATACGTGTTTCCCGCTGAAATAAGTGTTTGTGGATCTCCGGGAAAGAGGAAGAGATATTGATCAGTCCATCTTTGTTGAGATTTACTATCTGCTCTATTCTGAGAACTATCAATAAGAATGGGGTACGCATTTTTATTCAGCGGATATAAGAATTGAGCAAATTGAGGTTTATTAATTGCAAGAAAAAAAGTGCTGTTAATTTTCAGAAATACAAATATAAATAATATAATTGAGGTAATAAAGAGGGTGTTGAAGTGAATCTTCATGTTTCTTCGCTCTGAGTAAAGAAGTGCAGCGATAATAAAAAAGAACATAAAGAGCATATAGTTTCTTTTGATTGTGTTACCCATCATGAGAATTAATAATGTGGTGAAGGCGAAAAAGAATCTTTCGTTCAAAATACTATCACTCTGTTTTACCAGTACAAAACTCCTCCAAAACATACATCCAATCATCCAAAAAAATAGAATTCCACCAATAATTCCTTGTTCTGAAAAAATATCAAGAATAAGATTTTCACTTACATAGGTTGTGAATTTAGTGATTGGAGTATATTTTATTGACGCATAAAATAAATTATCTGACCCCCATCCAATCCAAGGGCGCTCTATTAGTCCTTTTATCGCTTGTAGCCCGAAATGAATTCTTCCACTAATAAATCCTTTATAGCGGGGCATCCCAAACAAATCGACAAAAAAATCATGAATCCTCAGGTACCATTCTGGACCACTGGAAAACCAAGCAATGATAATAGACAGAAAAATACAAACAATGATGAAGCTTCCTAATATTACATATATCCTTTTTGGTAGTTTTCTTTTTTTTATAAATACTTCAAATCCAATGAAAAAGAGACTGATAAGTGCAAATGTTGCGTATGCAGCTCGTGTATAAGAAAATACCAAAAATCCAAACAAAAGAATAAAAGCTATTTGCTCGTTTTTCATTTCCCCATATCTCCATGATGGCAAGAGCATTGCCAGCGGAATCAAGAGAAAAACACCAAGTGGATTATGCGTACCAAATGGATCTGCCACATATTGATGCATATGTCGTGGAATCAGGACGCTCCATGCTTCTGGCAGCAAATACTTTAGAAATACCGCATAAATTGCAAAAATAAATCCAAGTGCTACTAATCCGTAAAATATCTTTTTTAACATTTGCTGCGTGTGTGCGTTGTAAAAAAAAATTGTGGTGAGAAATATTACAATCCAATAGATCGTGTATTCAAAGGAGCGCTGAATATTTGGTGCAAGAATAATTGAAACAATTGAACTGAGCAAAAAAAATATCACAGCCCATCCTAAGTAATAAGGCACTTTTAGTTTCATTTCACCATTTTTGCTATATATAGTGATAATGCCTAGAATCAATGGCAATGACACTACGAGCAAATAAATGAACTCGCGATTTACGCCAATACCCTCAAGAAAAATGAGAAATAATATCACTATGGGAAATGTAGTTTTTGGGTTAAAAAATTTCATCAAATACAGTATACAATTCAAAATAATGAAGTTGGAAACTATTGCTCAAGTAATAAAAATATGCTACTCTAGCAGTAGTATAACCACACGTATGAATACCATAATAAATTATAAGCTTCCAAAGATTTTTGGGTTGTTTTTTACTTTCCTTATTTTTTCTGTTTTTATTATTTTACCAATTGATGTTGAAGCGGGAGATTATTGTAATTGCTCCCCTGATGATCATGGATATGTTGGAGAATTTCCTATTGCAGGTCGTGTTATAACAGATGCTGGTGCGGGGTGGGTATCATGGCAAGATTCAAATGCACCTCAAGCGTCAAGTTGTACAGGGGGCGGAGCCACACTTGCTGATGGCGGATTCACCAGTTGCCCATCATCGACTGGATTACGAGTAAAAATTGTTGACGATTGTAATACTGCTGATCACTACGTAACACAGTCAAACCCTCAAGCCGCTTGGTGGTATAGCACCTGTGACAATTCAAACCTTACCGTGCGTCTTGAAAATATTCATCCGGATTATAAATGCTTGCCGTTTACTATTGGTGCTGATACCTTCACGCCAGATACAAATTGTGAGGTGACGATACCAGATGCGCAAAGTGGATGGTGGTTTAAACTTGGCCTCAAGGATATATTGCCCGTTGGGTACCATGAGCCAAACCCTGCAACCATACCAAGCTGCGAACAAGTTACTGGTTGGACATGTGATGGGGACAAATTTGATCAGCCACTTGACGTTCATATTTACGACGGCGCTACATTTCTTGCTGCAACAACTGCGAGCGTGAATCGAGAACCTGCAGTCGGCGCGCAATGTGGAGGATTCGTAAACCACGGATTTAGTTGGGTTATTCCTGATACCCTAAAAGATGGGGTCGATCACAATCTTCATGTCTATGCAATAAATATTGATCAGAGCGGGACGCCAAACTGGCCTTCATCCCCAAACCCCCTCCTTACCTGGTCGCCACACATCATAAACTGCACTCCCGATCCTTGGTACAAACTACAAGGCGCATCTCTCTATAAAAATGGGGCAGTTAATAATTTTATCCCCGTAGCTCTTCAGGCGTATGATACCGATGACACAACTGATCGATTTTTAATAGTTAGAGGCACAAATCCGCCACGAGCAACTCAAGAAGGAGTTGTAATATCTGGATCAAACATATATCAAGGCGGCGCTCAAGTTTCAACAAATCAGTGGCGACGACAGAACTATACCAGATCACTAGGATATCTGGGAAATATTAATTCATTTATCGAATATGTAAAGCTTCGAAAAAAATTTGTGGTGATTACTTCTCTTGCGGATATGGAGTCTAACACTATAAATATCTTTAATGGCAACGTCGACATAGGCACCACAAATCCTGGTCAAATTAATGGTTCGATTACCAATGCAGTTCTTCTTGCTACAGGAAATATTAATCTTGACGCACCACTCAACACCTTCAATCCTGGTGGCAATTCTATTGCATTAATAGCGGCCGGAACTATTAATATCAACTCAAGCGTTCAATTAATTAATGGTGTTTTAATCGCAAGCCAAGTCAACCTCTCAAGCGATGTTAACCCTTCCACTCGCGAGCTCAAAATAAATGGAAATCTCATAACAACAAATGATCTTGATTCCCCACTTCTTAAACGTGATCGAACGATCTGGCAGCGCCCATCCTTGTTTGTGGTTTTTAATCCAAATATGTATGTTAATCTCATGACGCATCTTTCCACTATCATACAAGAAGGAAGACAACTGCAGTAATGCTATGGAACATCAATCATTTTTTGTTCGCCTTCATACTTGGGTCTTGTATCTTTTTATATTTCTTCTCCCCACACAACTGGGCACCTTTTTCTTCATTTCTCAATCATATATTGATGGGATTCGGATCGACTACCTTGCACCTTCACTCTATTTGACCGACATACTGGCATTAATTCTCATTATGTTAATGATAGGACCGTTTCTTTTATCAAAAAAGGTAGTTTTTAAATTTCGTGACATCTTCTCAAATAAGATTGCGCTGGTGGGATTAGTATTGATCGTTTTCAATGTTATATTTTCTCTTAAACCCATAATCACTATCTATTCGTATATAAAAATTTCTGAACTTTGGCTCATTTATTTATTCATAACGCAGTCTCGACTTCATCCTAAAAAACTCCTTCAGATATTACTATTTTCAGCTGGTATGCAACTCCTTCTTGTTACATCTCAAATTATGAATCATGGTTCATTGCAAGGAATATGGTACTTCTTGGGAGAGCGATCATTTTCACTCGCAACCCCAGGAATTGCTAAAATTTCGCTGCAAGGAATTGAAGTGATACGAGGGTATGGGACATTTTCCCATCCCAACTCACTCGCAGGATTTTATCTTTTATTATATGGATTTGTTTCGTTTTACCAACCTTTTAAAAAATACCACATCCTCCGGAACATGTTTTTAGCTATCACAATCGTGCTTATTTTATTTTCATTTTCAAAAATTGCAATTGTTGGCTTATTAGGCATTATGATATATATCAGTTTGAAGAATAAAACTCATTGTTTTATTTGTCGCGCATCCCAACTTATCGTACCAATAGTTCTTGGGGGCATCTTCCTCTCTGGAGTTGGAGATCCAGAATCAATAGATAAAAGATTATGGCTTGCGACATCCTCATTTAAAATTATTCGTGAACATTTATTTATCGGCGTTGGTTTAGGAAATTATTTAATCGCGCAAAGCACATTTTCAATTCCATACTCATATTTTTTTCTTCAGCCGGTGCATAATATTTTTCTTCTTATAACGAGTGAGATCGGGGTGCTCTTTGTTTTTTATTTGCTCTATCTTCTGAGAGAGAATATAATAAAACTTTGGAAAACACCCGTTGGAATAATTGTTATCTTGACTATTATTTATACCGGCATGATGGATCATTATTGGCTCACCCTTCAACAAAATATGCTCCTTATTCCGGTGGTTTTTGGATTGCTCTTAAAACACAAGTCTGTGGTAAAATAAATGGTCTAGTAGGAAGTAGCTACAAGCTAAAAGCCAATATATGCCCGGTCGTCTAATGGTAGGACAACGGACTCTGAATCCGTTTATCTTGGTTCGAATCCAAGCTGGGCAGCCTGATTGGACTCAGACCGATTACTATATACATACCAGTAACGATTAGATTATTCCAGTAAGCTATAGACGAAAGCTTCATCTAAAAACCTATCTCGGTTCTAAGGTAGTATCATATGCTTCAAAAAACTCTTAGAAACTATAAGGATTATGTTAAAGCTCCAAACATGCCTAAAAAACCATATCCTGGAGAGTGCTCGGATTCGAACCATTTGGGATTATAGTTAAGGTGTGATAATTTTACTCACGGCTAAACTGAAATTATAGGATAGAATATAGAAATTATTTATTTTCTAATTCCTATTATTTTTAAAAAATGTGTGCGAGCCCATCGTACTTAGAATGGAACTCTTTGGAGGAGTATTTGTTTAAGGTATGTCAAACATTTAGGCAGGTGCAGATTGAAGTTTAATAATATTGTCCGTAACCTTAAGAATTTACATAATCTGTTACATATATATTTGAGTTAACTGGAGGAGAGTAATGATAATTAAAATCTCCTGATAATTTATAAACTATAGATCTAAGTAAGTCCTCTTTTTAAAGGTAGATTGACCCTCCTTTGGAAACCCAGTAATTATAGAGAGTGCATTTGGATAAATCGTACATTCTACGGGAGTTTCACCATATATTCGAGAATCTGCGTGGACCATTTTAGGAATTTTTGACTCTATTCTTATTTTATTTGATTTAAAAGATTTTATTTTACGATATTGTGGCTTTTTTCCTAGAATGAGACCAATTAAGTGTTGTAGGAGTTCAGTCTTACTCATTTCATAGAGCGATACGGTTAATTTATGATCATTCAATTTTGCATGAGGGGTAAGAGATAATCCAGGTCCCCAAATGGGACCGTTTGAAACTATAACAAGTGATGCTGATGATTTAATTTTACTATCATTTAAATATACGTCTACAGTATCAGATGAGAAATTAAGGAAAGTATTTATAATTCGAAAGATGTTACCGTACATCTTTTTATTAAAAAATGTTGAGGCATAGCGATGCATAACTGCATCAATTCCAATCCCAGCTTGCTCAGTAAAGTAAAAAGGATCAATTTTTTCCCCACTAAGTTTCGTGATTACTCCCACGTCAATTTTTCGAACTCGTCTGATTTTAAGAAGTTGGACAGCTTTTTCTATATCTAAAGGAATAGCCAACATACGTGCATCATTCATGACAGACCCAATCGGTAGAATTCCAAGTATTATATTGGTTCCTACGAGTCCATTAATAACCTCCTCCACTGTTCCATCTCCTCCTGCTACAATAACAGTATCATATCCTTCTTTGACACTTTCTCTAGCAAGTTTCGTTGCGTGTCCAACATATTTTGTCGGTGCATAGTCAACGGGAATTTGATACTGATAAAGTAAGTCCTTTATATCTTCTAAAGTCACAACCGTTTGTAAAGGATTAAGATGTCGTTTTTTGCCTGCAAGCGGATTATATATTAATTTTGTTTTCTTAATTTCTGATGTTTTATCCATTTGCCTTAGGAATTAAAATTTTTCTCAGTAATTTTTCTGTTTTTAATTATTGTTAGGACTCCTGTTAAAGGTGCCGTTAGTCTATGAAAAAATTTTAGTTTTCCATTCGTTACAAATTGTATGAGCATTTCTATAACAATAGAATGCGTACATATAACGATCGTTTTATAATCTGATTCTTCCATATCGGAAATAAAACTCAAGATTCTCTTTTTAAAATTCCAGGAAAATTCAAACACATATTCACCAAGTCGTTTGTCTGTAATAAACTTTTTACCTGTTACCTTACTTACGACCTCTGCTGTTTGCTTACAACGGAGAAAAGGAGAGCAAACATAGTAATCAGCCTTAATATCTTTCATGTAGACGGCCAGTCGTTCAATGCTTGGTTTTCCTTCATCTATTATTTGCGCAGAATAAAGTGCATGCCAATACCACTGCTTTTTCTTGGCTTGTAGAGTTAAACCATGACGAAAAATATAATATGATTTTTTCATTATTACATTATATACATTTTGTAAAGTAACATTATAATTCTTTAATTTTGAGAGGTTGCTTAAATTTCCAAATGTTTTCTTTAATCTCTTATCAATCTCTGTCTCAATTATTCAACGTAATTATTTGACATAATAATTCTAAACTCATAAAACATTAGTTTATTGATATAAGAGAGCTTCATAAGTTCAAGTGGGATGACAGTATATTTATGCTGTATTGGTAATTCCTTTGAAAGCTTTAATTCCTTCCTAGAGACTGAAGAGCAAATTTCAAACTAGTTGGCATTTTCTATATATGAAGGGTACTCCAGATTGAGTGTTTTAGATTGTTCTAATAATCTAATGTGAGCCAGGAGGTCCCAGAATGGAACTCTTTGGAGAAACAAAAAGAAGAATAATTTCAATTTAGAGCATCCTGGAGAAGTTCGAATACCGGTGCGGCAGCAAAGAAGAAATTATCTCCTCAGAAAAAGGTACACCCCTCAATAGCTCTTCGTGTTTTAAGGTCACTATTACAAAACATCTATGGCATAACTATTCTCTTTTTGCTCTTTACTCTCGATGTTTAACACGCTTACTGTTTCATTCACTCTGAGCCTATCTCCAACCCTAATATCATCTAAAGAAATAACTGCTCCATTTTTTGTCACCATAGTTGTTAGCATTTGTTTATCATTGAGGCCAATGATCAATTCATGTTCTTTAGCGTCTTTATCCATTGCCAAATACATCGCAAAGCGTATATCTGGATTTTTTGAAGGATCTTTTTGCTCTTGGCTTCTCTCAATATTTACGACATAGCCCTCATATACAACAAAAAAAGAAGCATTCTTTGCAATGCCCAATTTCAAATACAGAGAAATACTTCTTAACGTATCTATATTAAATTCGTTAATAAATTTAGTAGCTTCATCAACAATATGCTTATTTGAATAGGGAATTATAGTAGGCGTTGTCACCGCTATTGTTGGAAACTGTCTAAAACCGTCCTGCTTGGCACTATCTTTATTAAGGATTGTCGATAAATAAACAAGCTCTCCTACGATGACCGTGAGTAATAAAACAATTACTATTTTTGGAGTATCACCTAATCTTGAATTATCCATACTTCTATTTATTGATTGTCTATTGATACTATCAATATATCGTAAAATCGTTCCTTTGTGTTAAGACGTATTTATATACACGAAGATGCACAGCAATAAACCATATAATCGAAATGAATTATTGTTTGATAACGATCTGATTTACATCTAAATATCGACGTGTTTTATTGATATCTTTAAGAAGCAGCTTCCTATCCACATAGTACACATTATTCAACTCGGTAAGCATCTGTTGGTTTGTTTTTCCTTGTACCAGTAGGTCTAGTATGACCTCTGCCTGTTCATTCATTTCAAAAACACATGCATTATCTGTATCAAAAATTAATAACGCATGATCAAACTTTTGGAAAATATATTTTGGGTTTTTTATAAATTTATGCATATGTGTTTATGTATTTTGCATATTCTTGTCAGTCAGAAAATTTCTGAAATAAGTTTTCATTTTTTTGCAAGTAAACTTCACGAACAGGATGCTGTGATAATAGGTTAATTAGCATTGAGTTGAGCTGTTTGCATTTCTCATCAACAAAGTCTGTTCGAGCAAGAAAATACGCATTAATATATATCAGATTATTTTCAGTAAGGTATTTTAGCTGTCGTTCGAGTGGCATAGTTTTAATGGTAAATTCATTGCTTTTAATTGGGGTAAAAATTCCTCGGAGTATATACTTTCCCTTTTTATTTCGATTTGACACACCTTTATCAAGCATTGAAGGATGAACATACCATTTACCACTTTCGAAAGAGAGAATAGATACATCATCGCTCAGAACGTTCGCGTTTGAAACGTTTTGAACAATGGTTGATTTTCCCACACCAGATGCCCCGGTAAATACATATGCCCCATGTTTATGAATAAAAAATGAAGAACTATGCATAGTAATAATATTTTTATCCATGAGAAACAGGGCAATAAGTGATTTAAGAGCAAATCCAATAATTTTTTTTTCTTCAGCGGTTTTATAAATGACACTTGATCGCAAAGGAGGTAAAAAATCATCCACGATAATATGAATATCATTTCCAGCTTGCCTGATCTTAGAAGCATTTGCAGAGTGAAGAGTGGTCTTTAGAATTTCATCTATCTGCTTGTTGTCTGTTTCGAGATAGATAGTATTTCCATCAATAATAATGCGGCGCATCATAAGAAAATCAAAAAAGTCTCTATCACCAACCCCATCTAATGAGCCTTCGCGCTTCAATTTTTAGCAAGTAAGGAATAAGCGTTTTGTATAATTTGCAGTAATCGGGCGTATTGCTTTCTTTACTCCCTTGTAGGTGGAATGCAAGTGGGCAACCTCCACAACATATATGTTTCCATTTACATGTTTTGCATTTATTTGAAATTTCAATAATTTCTTTTTGTTTATAGGTGAAACTTTTTTTCACCATAGTATCGACAATATCCGCATCATTTAGCGAACCTATCGGATCACTAATAGTCATGGGGCACGATGCAATCTGACCTTTGTGAGTAATTGTCATGTAACTAAACCCAATACCGCATGCACGATCATGTGCTCTTGAAATTTGAACTCTATCAAGAATCGTATTCATTGTTTTATAAAAAAAAGTTTGATCTTTCACCTCTAATACCTTTTCATATGCTTGACGGAAGGCTTTTTTAAGATGAACTATTGCCTCATCTTCATTGAGTGTAAGTTCTAAATCTTTGGCACAGGGATTATCTCGAAAGAGATTTGTACCAAAAGCAATATTATTTTTGTAACACCATTCAAAAAGTGCCGGCAAATGAGCAACATTATGCTTTGTAATTGTTGTAAGCATATGTACGGAAATATTTTCATCTTGAAGTAGTTTAATCCCTTTTTCGATATACTTAAATGTTGGTCCACCATTCACAAACATTCGTTGCATGTCGTTGTACTTCCCTATTCCATCGAGTGAGACAGCAACTGCGAAATTATTTTCTTTAATAAACTTTGCAACTTTTGGCGTGATCAGTACTCCATTTGTTGTCATTGCAAACTCGATTGGTATCCCGACTTCTTTTGCAGCCTTTTTGCCATATTTAACCATGCGGGTAATGTGATTGAATTCAAGAAGAGGCTCTCCTCCGGCAAAAGATATTTGTACAATATCAAAATGATTTTTTTTGCCATCACTCAGCATTTTATAAATTGCCTTCTTACCAATCTCATCAGTCATACGTTCTGAGGTCTTTGATACATGGCAGTAGGTGCATCGGAGATTACATTGATTGGTGACATGAAACCATGCTGAGAGCTTCCGTTTCATTGGTTGGTTGCGTTTGTAAGTAGATCCTTTTGTATAGACAAGACCTACTTTTTGCAATTTATCGATGAATTGATTTATTTGCTCTAATGTAGTTTGGTCATCTTGATTGCGTGCAAGGCGAAGTATGTCTTGATTTGTTCGTTTGGAATTTATAGAACGGTATATAAATGCGCTCGGTGCATCAAGGAGAATCAAACCTCTGTCGCTTGTGGGTTTAAATACGAGCTGATGTCCATCCACACTATCTATATATACATCTTTGTATTTGTGTAATACATTATTATCTTGATTTTTTGTTTCTAATATGCGCATATTGTATATCCACAACCACATGTACCGCAGGCACAATTGCTCTGTACCAAGAGATTCTCTAACATGTCGATGCCATCGCGATGAATAATACTTGATCGCAAAAAAGAAATTTTGAGTTTATTTTTTGCTATCTTTGGGCTTTTATATTTCCGTTTCATACCTGAATTATACATGCAAAGTTTTATATAATGCAAAGATGCATATCAACATCAACATTACCAATTATTGTAATCAAAAATGCGTATTTTGTTTTGCAGGTGCTGAGCTAAACACAGAGCGAATACCGAGAAATATGTCTCTGGCAACCTTTTCAAGAATACTAGCTGCACATAAAGATAAAAGCCAAAAAGTAATTCGATTAATGGGTGGCGAACCTTGCCTGCATGAGAATTTATCTGGATTTCTTGACCTTGCAAGTGAAAAAAATTTTCAAATTCATATATTTAGTAATGGCATATTAAATAAAGAGACAGTAGCTCTGCTTGCCTCATATAAAGACAGAGTTGCCTATGTATTCAACATTTCAACACCAAGTTTTCAACATAATGTTCTGGTGAGAAATCGTGTCATTAATCTCATTTCATATCTTGGTCAAATCACCAATGTAGGAGTTTCGCTCACCATAACTCCATTCACGTCTATAGATTATTTAGAACATTTAAAAACAGTTTGTGCATCTATACATAATGTCCGCATCGGTGTTGCAAATCCAATAGCTGGTGAAAAAAATAGCTACTCATTAAAGGATTTTCCACTATTTGGATCTGTTATGGTTAATATCATTTCAAAATTACGTGCTATGGGGTATGAGAAACACATTGCGCTCAATTGTGGACTTACTCGTTGTATGTTTTCCACAACTCAATTCTCTTACATGAAAAAGCACGTTGAATATATGGGATGGAGTTGTTTTGCAAAAGAAGGAAATATTGATGTATCTTCAGATGAAACAGCGTTTCACTGCTTTCCATTTTCTCGGGAATATCGGCTCCCAATAAAGGGAAGATCATTAGAAGCCACATCTAATAAATTATTTGCGCATCATATGCAAATTTGGGCACAACAAAAAAATACTATCTGTAAAAAATGTCCACATTATGGATTTGGCGCCGATCGTTGCCCTGGTCCATGCCTGGCATTTCAACACAATCAATAAGTGTTGGGATGAATAGTGTATCCCCGCAAGGGAAATCAAAGCTGGACAGCACATTTTTATTCTTCATACTATACTAAATGCATGTGGACTGCTTTTGACTTACTCAAACGATTTCTATACGACCTCTATCGAGCTATTATTTTTGCTGCAATCGAATTTGATGAAAACTTGCAGATGACCAAAACAACGTCGCAACGCATGCTTATTTGGGGAGTGATTGGTATTATTCTTATGCTTATTGCGTATGGACTACTGTATGTAATATGGTATTTCCTTGATGCGATACAAGTAAGCCCGCTCTAGTCTAAATACTCAATAGATAAATGACTCAAATAAGAACGCATTAATTATTTGGAGAACGAAGCCGATTATAATAAATAAGAGGCCAGCTATCCCCGCTTTTCGTTCAATCTTCATCTCCTCAAACACTCTACTGTCAATCCTGTGCTCTTTCCACACGCGATGATGCACCATAATTGCGGTAAATCCAACCATAACCTCTCCAACTGTGTGTAATGTAAAGCCAATAAGTCCAAGCATAAATATTGAGACAATTTAGTAATTAATTAAGCATATTTTCACTCATGTTGCGATAAGATATTACTATCTAATGATAGTATATACATATGCATAAGCCACTGGTTTTTTTTGTTGACATAGATAATGCGCTTTTGGATATTGATCGAATCAAAACAGAAATAAAACAATCTCTGATAAAAGTGCTCGGCCATGGTGAGGCAAACCATTTTTGGAAAGAGCATGAAGAATTTCGGTCAAAAAATAATCTCGTTGATTTTCCAAAAATAATTGAAAAATATTGCAAAGAAAAACATACGGATACGTGTGCCATAAAGCTGAAAAATATATTTTTCATCATAGATTTTAAAATGGCAATGTATCCAGCAGCAGCAGCAGCTCTCAAACATCTTAAATCATTTGGTAAAGTCGCTATTTTTACCGAAGGAGACATGGTGTATCAAAAGCGAAAAGTCGAACAACTTGGACTCAATAAGTTGGTGGACAAAATATATTTATATCTCCATAAGTCAGATCACATTGATGTAATTTTTGCAAAATGGAAAGGTTATACAAAGGTTTTTGTTGATGATCGTTCGCCAAAGCTTATCAAAATGAAAAAACAATATCCTGAAACGAGGATTGTTGAAGTGTGTCAAGGACATTACTCAAATAAAGATCATGTGTCGCATAAGAAAATTGATATGACTATTGAATCAATTGAGGAACTTCTTAAAATGACCGCTGCAGATTTTTATTGAATATAACGATACTCCCCGACGCAGACCGTCGGGTTACCTTATGTCATCCCCGACTCGATCGGGGATCCAGTCTGGATTCCCGTTTTCACGGGAATGACAATTATAAACATGGGACTTATTTGTATTGTTTTATGGTTCATAAAGAGATCTCTAAAAAACAACTAATCGTTATATACAATTATATTATCAATCAGTCGAACATTACCAATAGAGAGTGCCACCAGAAGTACTATGTCACTTTGAATGATTTGGGTTCTTTTTAACGGCAATGTACGAACTGCTACATATTCAATTTTAGAATTGGGGATTTGTAATAGCAAATCCATACAATATTTCTCTATTATATGAGAATTTCGTTCTCCGGATATAATTTTGTTTTTTGTATCTAATAATGCTTTGTGTATTTGCGCGGCGACTTTTCTATCTTCATCCGACAGTTGAACGTTTCGCGAAGACATGGCTAAGCCCGACTCATCTCTGACCGTTGGAACGCCAATAATTTTGACGTTTATATTTAAATCCTCTACCATTTGTGATACTACCATGAACTGTTGATAATCTTTGAGGCCAAAATATGCCCGAGTTGGAACACAAATAGTTAAAAATTTATGAACAACGGTCGCCATTCCTTCAAAATGTCCCGGTCGAAATTTCCCTTCAAGATCATGTGCATGGTCACCAACGGTGATTGATGTGTGAAAATCTGATGGATACATCTCTTGCTCTGATGGGACAAAAAGGTAGTCTGCATATGACTCAATAAGGAGCCTATCCCTCTCAATATTGTGGGGATATTTTTCAAGATCATGCGCATTAGTGAATTGTTTTGGATTTACAAATATCGAAACAATAACAATATCATTTTCTTCTCGAGCTTTTTGTATCAAAAAAAGGTGTCCTTCGTGAAGCGCTCCCATTGTGGGAATAAATCCGATAGTATTCTTTTTTAATCTTATATTATTCGCTATTTTTGATATCGATATTACTTTTTTTATTACCTTCATATTAGTAATTATAGAGTATAAATTGAGTTGTGCACATCTGTGTATAATATCATTATAAGTTAGATATTAACGGTAAATAAAGATTTATTGCGTTAATGATAATGTGCGCATAAATATATTACAATGATGAAATGACTACAGAAAAAATAGTTGGTTACTCTCTTCTTGGTCTTGGTATTATATTTATGTTTTTTGCAACATTTCAAATTGTACTCACCTTTACGGGAAGGGTTTCCCCTATTCAAATTATTAAATCGACCCCACAAAAGAACAATCAAAATACTGCAAATAATTTTGATAAAAGTAACCCTGAAGAACTTCTCAAACAAGCTCAACAAGATCCCCTTTCTCTCCTCAGCTCAGGTGGTGGTTTTGACATATCAAGTATTATTGACCAAAAAGCCATAAATAACATGCTCAATCTTACCGTGCATTACTTTATTATGCAGTTTTTGTTGAGTTTAGGATATAAGCTCGCCTTGCTTGGGGTGCAGATGATTCGCCCACTCAAAATTTCTATTGATAAAAGTCAGATAACTTCTCTTTTAGAATCAAATAAGACATAACTACCATAACAATATGACTAAAAGGCAGAGCCCACATTTTCAACTCCTTAAAGATGCATGGATAAAGCGTCATCAAAAAATACGGAAAGATTTGTGGAAAAAACATGACAAATCACTTCAGTGGATGCGTGATAATTCGAAACACCTTCTCGTCGGCTCAGCAACGGGCCTCCTTATGTTGGCACATCCTGCAAGCGCAGCAACGATCACCCAAAATCTCCTCCCCCCACCAACGCCCTCTGAGGAACGCACAGTACACAATAAGGAGGAACTTATTCGTCAACTTTCAGCACTTCTTCCCGAAAGCGTTCAATCTCTCACCGAAGACCAAAAAAAACAAATTGGGCACGTGCTCACCACTTTTTTTCATATGCCTGCAACAACCACGCTTGAAGGGAAACAGTTAAACAGAAGTTATGGCATTATTGGTGCGGAACAACATCTTATAAGATACCCTGGGGATACTATGTCTACTCACTTTTCGGATGAAAATGAAAAACAATTTTGGTCGTCTGGAATGGCTCCCGGACGTGGGGCTTGGGGATATTTCTCAAATTCTCGCTCAGATATGACGCGCCAAGATGTGTTGAGAGAAAAATATTACATTGCAGTCCAAACTTTTTTGTCTCCCGGATGGAATGAAGATCCGAATGGATTATATGCATTTTTCAAATATCGGAAAATGCTTGTGGTCAATCCTGAAAATGGCAAAGCCGTTGTGGTTGTTATTGGAGACGCAGGCCCATCGTTAAAAACAGGTAAGCAATTAGGGGGTTCTCCCGAAGTGATGGCACATCTTGAGCGCCAAGACGGTGGCGCCCGGGGTCCAGTGCTATACTATTTTATTGACGATCCAGAAAATACCATTCCGCTTGGACCAATTTCAGTTGAAAAATAATTATGAATAAGCAGTTTTATAGTCATCTTATCGATGTCACCGTTATACAAATAGAGCTTAGTAATTTAGATCTCGAACCACATGAACATCGAGAGCTGATAACACTTGTCCACACAACCATTCATCATGGGGTAATAGAGAAGATTCTTTCAGAACTGAATGAAAACGATAAGAAGACGTTTCTCACTAATTTGTCCCACGATCATCATGATAATATTTGGGCTCACTTGCACGATGTGGTTGAAAATATTGAAGAAAAAATAAAAATAACTTCTTCAGCTATTTTAGAAGAGTTACAAAGAGATCTAAACGAAGTAAAAAATTCAGTTTAGTTTATTAACGATAGAACACAGGCTTATCTGTTTGAGGAAGAATCAAACTCATTCTGCGGTCAGTTTTACTTACCCGTTCAACAAATACTTTAATCTTTTTTCCAATATCAAAATTCTCTTCGCCGGTTAGCTTACTCACATGAATAAGACCCTCAACACCAGGTTCGAGTCTCACAAAATATCCATACCGCTCTTTTCTTACCACTTCTCCCTCATGCTCTTTATCTTTTGGATACTTTTCAACTATCTCTTCCCATGGGTCATTTGCGAGTCTTTTCACCGATAAGTTTAGTTTCAAATCTTCTTCATTCTTTTCAACCACAATAGCTTTTATTATCTCTCCTTGCTTTACATAAATCGAGGCATTGGTTACTTTTTCCCAAGAAATTTCTGAGATATGGACCAACCCCTCTACTCCTTGGACTTCGCAAAATATACCAAACTCCGAAACACCAAGTACTTTTGCTTCGTAAACTTCATTAAGTTTGATTTTTGCAAATCGTTCTTTCATTTCTTTTTGTGAAATCTGCAGAACCGCAGCTTTTTGTGATACAACTAATCGATTTTTTACTTCATCAACTTCAAGCACCTTTACTTTTATACGTTGCCCTTGGAGCCGAGATGGATCTTCGAGAAAATCTGTAGTTAGTTGAATTTTGGGTATTACGCCGCGAATTCCCATAAAGTCAATAAATACGCCACCTTTTCCATATTCTCCACATACAACTTCAATATCAGCTTCTTCTTTCTTTTTTTCTTGGAGAATATTCCATTTTCCCTTTTCAAAAAATGATCGCATCGAAACGACTGGATATCCTTCTCGGGATTCTGTAGATATAATGCGGACTTTCACCGTGTCGCCCTCACCAAGATAGGGAAGATAGGTAGTAATTTCTTTTAATTCCTTTTCTCCAAGTACTGCCTGAGCTTTTGCACCAACATCAAATAAAACATTTTTTTTTGAGAGGGAAAGTATTTTAGCGTTTATTTCTGTTCCTTTTCGAATATTTGAAACATTATTTGCATGGAGGAGTATCTCCATTGGATGTAAATGTTTTTGATCGTTTGCTTTATTTGCTTTTGGCATAATTTCTAGCTCCTTTACTGTCCTAAACAGGTTATTACTATACCATATTTACCACGAAATACAAGTTTTTTTATCCTTGTTGTAAATAGTATATGTATTTATCTTATTTCTTGTAATAAATCCTTTACTTTTGTATTCTGATCCAATAAATCATTGAGAATACTAATATCTGATTCGGTTACTTTGCCGATTACCTGGGTAATAATTTCTCTATGTTTTTGGTTGCTTTGATTTAAATCAATAATAAAATCACTCGAGTACTCCCATCCTTGATTCTTCAATTCTTGAAGGATGGGGGGGATCATTAAAAACCGATGCTCACCAAGCTTTAGTTGATCTATAGCCATTTGTTCTTTACCCTCATTAATCAGGGATATTGAGGTAGCAATATTTTTATCAGAAAGATGTAAATATAATTTTGCTTTTTTAAAATTGTCCCTTGTTGTAAAGAGTAAAATATTGTCGCGAATTACCTTTAAAAAATAGAGTGGGTGTCCTGGAAGTAGGCCTGGATACGGAAGTTGATATAATACTTCATTTTTTTCAATATCGATCGATTCTGGTTTTGTGACAGAATAAAGCGCTGGAACAAATGTAATTGAAAGAACTACGACGACAATTGATAAAATGATTCGTTTCATAAATTAATTAAAAAATACAACCCCGCTCTCTTGGTACAAAATGACTTTGTCAATATCAAAAGAGCGGGGTTGCATCCTTGAGAAAAGTTACTTAACTCTTCTTTTAAGACTTTTTCCAGCGGTAAAGCCGGGTGTTTTTGTTGCGGGGATTTGGATTTCAGCTCCAGTTTGTGGATTTCGTCCTTTTCGTGCTGCTCGATTTCGTACAAGAAATGTACCGAAACCTGTTACCACTACTTTTTCACCTCGTTCCATTGCTTGCGCAACGGTATCAAAAACTGCATTTACTGCATCTTTTGCTGCTTTTGATGTGAGTCCTGCTTTTTTTGCAACCTGTGCAATTAGATCTGCTTTTGTCATTATTTTCACCTCCCTTCTATATTAATTTTCTCCAATACTCAATATAGAGTATTGGAGCAACAAATATCATAATATACCTTTACAGGGTATATATTCGAAGGCGTCTTGTCAATCCATACTTAAAATATCTTTTTGCAACAATCTATATCAAAATGTGTTTTGTATAAATTATTTTTACACTATTGTGACGGTATGAGTGATTTATTTTTTGAATATAATTAATAATATTAACTAATTGAATTTTGCCACTGCTTCTGCCCGGTACTCGCGCAATATCGTCACCTTTATCTGCCCAGGGAATACTTCAAACTTCGTTTCGAGCTCTTCCTTTATTTTAGACGCGAGTATAGTTGCCTCATCATCAGAGACTTCATTTGGTCTGACAATCACCCGAAGCTCTCGACCCGCTTGAAGGGCATATACTTCTTTAACACCTTTTTGTTTTTTTGCCGCCTCCTCAATGGTTGTTATTCTTTTTAAGTACTCCTGGAAGTCCTCGTGACGCGCCCCAGGTCTTCCTCCAGATACTGCATCTGATATGTACACAATAACCGCCTCAATTGATGGGAATGGGATATCCTCATGATGTGCTGCGACGGTATCGACAATTTTCTTTGGAAACCTATGCTTGTTTAACAGTTCAACTCCAAGATCCACATGAGAGCCTTCTTTGTCTGTTATTACTTTTCCAATATCATGAAGAAGGCAACCAATTTTTACCGTATTCACATCTGCCTTAAGCTCGTGAGCAAGGGCAACACCAATTTTCGTCTCCTCAAGAGTGTGTAAAATCATATTTTGTCCGTATGAGTATCGGAATTTGAACTGACCAAGCAGTCGGACTATTTCATTTGGAAGATTGAAAATACCCACTCTATGAGTGAGGTCTTCTCCTGCCTTTAAAATTGTTTGAGCAACTTCAGTTTTGACTTTATTTACAATCTCTTCAATGCGCTGGGGCTGAATCCTTCCATCTTTAATTAATTTTTCGAGAGAAATTTTAGCAACTTCCCGACGTATGGCATCAAATGATGATATACGAATAACCCCTTCTTCCTCAAGGTCGACATCTACCCCTGTCGCAAGTTCAAATGCGCGAATATTACGTCCATCTTTTCCTATTATTCTTCCCTTGAAATCATCATTTGGAAGTTGGATAACCGCAAGTGTATATTCAGAAACATAATCAGTCGCTCCATATCGCATGGCGTCGATAAGAATTTCTTTTGCTTTTTCAGTTGCACTACTTTTTATTTGCTCTTCTCCTTCGCGAATTTGCTTTGCAACATCGCCTTTGAGCTTGTCTTCCCAAGCGGTAAGAAGAAACTTTCGTGCTTCATCCTTGGTCATCTGGGCTATTTTTTCAAGCTTTGAAATAATCTTGTCTTTCTCATTCTCATATTCTTCCTTCTTTTCTGCAACGTGCGCCTCTTTGTCTCTCATCCCTTGCTCTTTGTTTTGAATCTCTTTTTCACGATCTTCAAGTATCTGCTCTTTTCGCGCAAGTCGTTTTTCAAGTTCAATTCCATCTTGAATCGCTTTTCTTCCCGCTCTTTCAGCCTCTTGTTTCGCTCGTAACGCCTCTTCACTCGCTTTTAGCAAAAGCTCTTTTGCTTCTTGTTTTGCTTTTTTTATCTCCTCTTGTCGTTCTTTTTTAAAAAACGACTGAATTAATGACTGGAACATAATGTTTATTTTTAAGGCAGCTTTTACGACTTGAAGGTTGATAGATCAATATGTCTTCACAAACCACACACAATATCCAAGCCAAATAAACCTCTGGCTTGTGTGGTTTCATTCTTTCTATTCGTTTTTTATTTCTCGAAAGTAAGTTGAAAGTGTAGAAAGTGACATATTAATAAATAACGCAATTGTTGTTCTGCCTCAATAATTATTAACCCCTCTATTGTACTGCGTTTTGTTGGATTCTTCAAGAAGAAGATCTATGTATATGTTATATATACAATATATTGTTGAAATGCGCATCATATGCCTGCTTTGCGACACTATATGAAAATCCCCTTCGTTGTAAGTGTCCAAGTGCCCGTTGCATTCGCTTCTCACTTTGGAGGTGGACAAGAAGGTTGTTTTTTTTCTTAAGAACATCTCGCGCGCGGGTAAGCTCGTCAACGCTATTCTCTTTCAACGCAGCTTCAATAATTATTGAAGCTACTCCCTTTTGTTGGAGCTCTTGAGATATTGCGTAGTTTCCTTTTGGATTTATATTACTACGCGATCGTACATACCCTTGGGCAAATTCAACATCATTAATGTACCTTTCCTTGATAAGGTCGGCAATAACATCATCAACAATGATGGTATCAAATTTATATGTTTGAGATTTTTTCAGAAGATACTGTCTCATTTCAAATTCGCTCCGTGCGCGGAAACGAAGATAAAAAAACGCCTTATTCATCAGTATCTGCTTTTGTTTTTTTTGCTGGTCCATGTACCTCTTTCCAACTTAGCTCTCTTTTTGTGATTCTACTTGTTCTTTTTCTTTGTTCATTGGAAGGGTGGCATACACCTTCTTTTCTATCTCTTTTCTCAATTTTGTGTTTTCTTTTAATGCACTCTTCGTCTGTTCCATTCCCTGACCAATCACTTCAGAATTATATTTATAAAATGCACCACTTTTTTCTAAGATATTATTTTCTGCAGCAATATCTACAAGTGAGCCAAGATTATCTACTCCTTCGGGAGTAATGCTAAATTCGGCTTTTTTAAAGGGCGGGGCAATTTTATTTTTCACCACCTTGACCCGAACGCGCGCACCAATAATCTCATCGCCTTTTTTCAGTGTTTGGATTTTCCGCACATCCATTCGTATAGATGAGTAAAATTTAAGCGCCATTCCACCAGGAGTTGTCTCCGGATTGCCAAACATGATCCCAATTTTCATACGAAGTTGATTGGTGAATATAATAGTTGTTCTTGATTTTGACACAACCCCAGTCAGCTTTCGAAGTGCTTGAGACATCAGTCGCGCCTGAAGGCCCATCTGCGCGTCTCCCATGTCCCCTTCTATCTCTGCCCGAGGAACGAGAGCTGCTACTGAGTCTATGACGATAAGATCAACCGCACCAGAACGTACGAGCGTCTCGGTGATTTCCAAAGCTTGTTCTCCGGTATCTGGTTGAGAGATGAGCAGGTCGTCTAGATTCACACCTAAAATCTCAGCCCACGTGGGATCAACGGCATGCTCGGCATCAATAAAAGCCGCAGTTCCCCCTTTTTTCTGAACCTGTGACACAATTGAAAGAGTTATGGTAGTTTTCCCTGACGCTTCCGGACCGTATATTTCAATAATTCTTCCCCGTGGTATTCCCCCAACACCAAGTGCTAAATCAAGTGGGAGAACGCCGGTCGATGTTGTTTCTACAGCTGTTGTTGGTCCATCTCCCATTTTCATTATCGAACCTTTTCCAAACTGTTTTTGTATTTGCTCAATCGCCAAATTGATTGCTTTATTTTTGAGACCTTGCTCTTCATTTGTGGTTTTTTTTGTCATTTTTTGGGTGTCAAATAGTAATATCACCCATTATTACAAACGCGTTGGTAAAAAGCAAATAATATAATGAGGTAATGGTATAACCAAAGCGTGGCGATGCGATTTAGGGTTATGTAGTTTTTCTGATTGCAAATCCTCCCGCAATAAATAGCGTCAAGATTGGGATCAGAACTGTTGGAGAACCTGTTTCAGGGATTTGTTGCACAGATTTTTTATTGTACATTGTATTTGTATTCTTCGTGGTAACTGTTATTTGTCCAGTTGAACCACTCTTTTCGACAGCATCTCTTCCTTCAATAATACTTATTTGTACTTGTGGAGTGGGGGTTTTCCCTTCTCCATTGGTCGTACTTATGGTGCTTTCGCTTTTTGTTGGAGTTGGTGTTGGAGTTTTATCGTCAAATAAAAAAGAGAATGGATTCCATTTTTCACTCTGTTCCTTTTCTATTGTTGGGATCATGGTTACTATTGGCTGGTTGGCTTGGGTTGTTGAGTTTTTTGCACGAAATTTATTACTTATCCATACGAAGGCAAGAATAAGAACAATAAATCCCAGAACCAAAGATATAATACGATTAAATTCCATAATGTGTTTAGTATATCATTATAGGCTAATAAATACAAGATCTTGTTACCCATGAGCTAAAACGAATAAATATACTTGTTTTATTCCGTTTGATTTTAATATTCGAGCAGCTTCATTTGCTGTGTTTGCTGAGGTAAACAAGTCGTCAACAAGTATGACTGTGTTTGAGGGTTTTTTATTAATATTCATTTCAAATGCCCCCCGCATATTTATCATTCTCATTGCTCGACTTTTTTGATTGGCTTGTGGCAGGGTGTTTTTGACTCGTACAAGATTTTTTTCTATTTTAAGCGATGTTATTTTTCCAAACGTTTTTGAAAGAATATCTGATTGATTAAATCCTCTCGTATTATATTTTGTTTTATGCAAAGGAATAGGGCATAGTGTGGCAGATGAAATTTTCGTGCTAAAAATATGAAACTTCTCATACCAAGTTGCTGGCGTGTGTTTTAAAAAATCTTCAAGCGTATTGTATGCAAGTCGATACTTTGCTTCTTTAATAATACTTCTTGTCACCCCACGGTATTGGACAACGGAAAGCGCGCCATCAAGGAGGGTCTTTTCGCGACAATAAGGGTGTGTTATTCCAAGAATTGATGGCCTAAAACATCCCGGACACACATCAATCCGCGTTGGTGTGATATTATTTCTACATTTTGAACAAAGAGATTTCCCAAACCCCTTACATCCGACACATCTTGAAGGAAATAATAAATCAAAAAACATATGTAATTATATCTTAATATTGTTAAGCCAATATGAAAACCCCTATTCTCAGCGCACCTTTCTTTGTATTTTATTGTGTGTTTTGACCGATACATAAGACCGAACTGAATAAGTGACCTAAAACTGATTTCTTTGTGTTAATATGTTTATTGTTTGTGGACAACTTATCCACATTTTATACATAAATCTATTTAAGCCCTATGTTGCAGTCTTTTTGGGATGAATTTCTGGCCTCTATTAAGGATAAAAAGAAGAAGAACCCTATTTATTTTTCTATTCTTCGAGATGCTCGTCCAATTGAAATAAAAGAAGACATCGTGGTTCTTTCTTGCTCAAGTCTCGGTGCGCTAAAATATTTAGAGAAAAAAAGAGAAGATATCGAAAGCCTTCTTACCTTTTATTTACATAAAAAAACAACAATTGATCTCGTTATTGCGGCAGGAAAGCAAAAAGAAGAAAGTCCGCTTTTGAGCTTTGAACCATCAAAAGAAGATGTATTCCGAAAGGCTGGGCTTCGTGCAAACTACACCTTTGAAAGTTTCGCTGTTTCTTCAACCAATCAAATTGCTTTTGCTGCCGCCCAATCAGTAGGAAAAACTCCCGGGTCATCATACAACCCTTTGTTTTTATACGGTGGGGTGGGTTTTGGAAAAACACACCTTGCACAAGCAATCGCACACATCGTCCTTGAGGACGACTCGAAAAGTGGCGTGTTGTTTTGCTCTGGGGAGGCTTTTATGAATGAACTTATCGAATCAATACGAGAAAAGACAACGCCCCGTTTTCGTAAGAAATTCCGCACACTGAAACTTATTATTGTCGATGATATTCAATTTATTGCAGGTAAACAAACAGTACAAGAAGAGTTTTTCCATACATTTAATAGTATTGTTTCGGCAGGTGGTCAAGTGGTTTTGACGTCTGACCGTCCGCCACACGAGATTCGGAAACTTGAAGATCGTTTGCGATCGCGCTTTTCTGGTGGTTTGATCGTAGACATTCAACAGCCAGACTTTGAGCTAAGAACTGCTATTTTGCTTATTAAGGCGCGTGAAAAAGACATTGAGATAGATATTGAGGTTGCAAAAATAATTGCTGAGGCAGTGGTTGACACGCGCTCACTTGAGGGCACCCTTCTCTCGCTTTATGCAAGAAGCGCTGCGGGCGACCATTCTATCAGCCTTGAACTTGTTGAGGATTTTTTTAAAGATAAAAGCTCTGAAAAGAAGCGAAAGCTCTCACCTCAAGATATTATTAAAATTGTCTGCTCGTTTTATGAAGTATCGCAATCTCAGGTGAAAGGTGCCTCTCGAAAGAGCACCATTGTGCTTGCGCGCCAAGTTTCAATGTTCCTTCTTCGAACTGAACTCGGGCTTAATCTTGAAGAAGTTGCATTTTTGGTGAAGCGTAAGGATCACACAACGGTACTACATGCTATGAATAAAATCAGAAATCTCACGATGAAGGATGTTGGGTTTCGTGAAGAACTTTCCTCAATCACTGCCGCTCTCTCTCCGTCAACATAGTTTCCACGTGATATGAACATCGGCTTTTCACTGGTTCTTTTTGTCTTGAAAATCCGTTCATGATCTTATACACTTGTCCACAGCCTCTAATACTACTATTTTATATATAACTATCCATGAAGCTCACAATAGATAAAGATGTTTTCTTCGAGAGTATACAAACAGCATACAAATTTTCCTCGGACAAGATCAACACACCAACGGTGTTACAAGGAATATATATCCTCCTCGACAAAACAAATATGCATTTCTATGCGACCGACCTCAATGCCTTTTGTCATATCACGATACCGATAATAACGACTAAAAGGGCCGATTTCTTCACCGAGCCAAAAAAACTTATGGAGTTTTTGCAAATATTACCTGCAGGAGAGGTTGAAGTAGAAATACAAGAAACAGGGATACAGATTGTTCAAGGGAAAACAAAAGGAAACTTTCAACTCATCGATGCAAAAGACTTCCCCTATCCTCCTGAACTCAAAGAGGAGGAACAATTGATAAAAACGGAGTTTTTAACTGAAAAACTTTCTCGACTTTTATTTACTGCGTCAACCGACGAAGCGCGACCAGTACTTACGGGAATAAACTTTGTTGCAGTTGGTGGCGAGCTTACCCTCGTAGCAACCGATGGATTTAGACTATCTGTTATTAAGGAGAAAAGAGCAGGTGCATTTTCCTCAATGATTGTTCCCTCGGGCTTTTTACGAGAGGTACTTCGGGAAGCTAAAAATCACAAGGAAGTAGGATTTACCTTTTCAGAGAAGGAACAAGTCGTCCGATTCACCATAGGGCAGAAAGAATTATATTCGCGGCTGATCGACGGAGAATTCCCCCCATACGAACGCGTCATCCCTGATGAAAAAAGGACAACGGTAACATTAAACAGAGATGAACTTCTCCGAAATACCAAAATTATTTCAATCTTTGCTCGAGACTACTCTAATGTTATTGTGTATGACTTTTCAGAAAAGGGCCTACTCCTTGCTCCGAAAAAAGAGGCAAATGCCGAAAATACCACCATGCAAGATATTGAAATTGTTGGAGAGCCTGTCCGTGTCGCGTTCAACTTTAGATATATGTTGGACTTTCTCAATAACGTATCATCTGAAGAGATTGTGATTGAGCTCCTTCGTTCTGATGCGCCCACCCTATTTAAGGTTAAGGGGGATGACTCATTTTTTCATATCATTATGCCGGTTCGCATCCAAGAGTAGTTAGATGTATAATAAGGATAGAATGAAACAGGACAATGTTACTATCAATATCACGACTCGAACAATAGCTCTTTTTACCCTCATTCCCCTATCTCTTTATTTCTTTTGGTTTATTCGAGATATACTTTTCTCTCTCCTTATTGCATTCATTATTATGAGCGCACTTCGTCCAGGAGTAGCTTACTTAGTAGGTAAAAAAACTCCTCGTGGCCTTGCCGTTGCCCTCGTGTATCTTCTTTTTATTCTCTTTTTTCTTTCAATCATTTCAATAATAGTTCCCCCTATTATTGTTGAAACCTCAAATCTCTTGAGGAGTCTGCCACTTATTTTTCAACAACTCTTTCCATACACAGAAAATGTTGTTAATGTAACTGATTTAACACGATATATACCAAATGTCACGAATAATATTTTCGGATTCATTTCTTCAGTATTTTCAAACACCCTCTTTGTTGTTACGACGATGTTTTTCGCCCTTTATTTTTTACTTGAAGAAAACCTAGTCGATAAATTTCTTCACCACTTTTTTGGGAAAAAGATTGCAGACAAACTTTCAGAAACGCTTACTTTAGCAGAGAAACGCATGTCTTCTTGGTTTTGGGGAGAAATAGCATTAATGACAATTGTCGGCATCTTTACTTATATGGGATTGGTTCTTGTTGGTGTGCGGTATGCATTGCCACTTGCCGTACTTGCAGGGCTTTTAGAAGTGGTGCCAAACCTTGGACCGGTAATATCTGCTGTACCTGCGGTTATTATTGGATTTAGTCAAAGTTACTTTGCTGGATTTTCAACAATGGCACTCTATGTGATTGTGCAACAACTTGAAAACGGTCTGATAGTTCCGGTTATTATGAAGAAAGCTGTTGGATTAAACCCAATCCTAACATTAATCGCCCTCCTCCTTGGTGGTCGAATTGGAGGAATTTTAGGAGTACTCCTTGCGATACCAATACTTCTTTTTGTTGAAACAATCATACGTGAATATTTTTCTCCACAAAAAACCAAACAAAATACACAAGCTGCGTGAAATAAGCGTTAATTATGCGGGGAAAACTCGACAATCATATCAAGCCAGTTTTTCTCCCTATTCTAAAATCCTTTTTGTCTCTATTTTGTAGAGCTCCACGTGTGGCTGATCAAATGCATTTACTTCAAAAAGATGTCCTAAGTACATCATCTCGATCATTTTAAATTGCATAAATAAACCAATTTCCCCCTCCCTCACTCCCTCAAACACAATTTCCATATAGGGAAGTCCCTGTTTTCCATATGCGATTTTTGTACCCGAAACAATTGCCTGCATAATGCTTGAAATTGTTTTACCTTTAATTGTCTGAATTATTCCGAAAGCCAATTCTGATGGCACCATTATCTCGTTATTATTGCTTTGGTCGTAGATAAATGTCGTAACTTTATCTTTTGGTCCGCCGAGATATAGCTGTCCGACAGAATGTAAATCCGTTGACCCAATGGAAACGGTCGGGGTGATTCCTTTTCCATCTTTCCCAACACTCTCCCCCATCAGTTGACGATACCACTTTCCTAAAGACTCAAGTTGTGGAAGGAAAATGAAATTATCATTTATTATTTTTCCACGAAGTGAATTTTGAAATAATAGAACAGCGGATATGGCTGCTAGATTTGAGTGCAAAGATGAATTAACGCATAATTCCCGCATTTTAACCGCACCATCTCGTAATTTTTGAATATCTACTCCCATTAATGCCAAGGGAAATAATCCAACAGAGGAGAGGACTGAATACCGCCCTCCAACTATTTCAGGAATAGTAAGAACATTAATTTCTAATTCTCTTGCTTTGGCATACATTTTTGATCCATTATTTGTTGTGACGACAAATCGGTCAGATATATCTCCAAATTTGTTTGAAAGGGTAGAGTAGAAGACCTCTAAATTTGCCATTGTCTCTGTTGTGCCACCAGACTTACTTATTGCATTTACCATAACCTGCCCTTTATTCGTAAGTCCATCAATAAGTTTTTTGACTTTGATCAAAACATCAGGATCCTGAGTATCAAGGAAGATCATTTTTGGAAAACGCTCTCTTTCCAAAGAGTCATAATACCCAAAAAATGCGTCATAGACGGCTTTAGTTCCAAGATTCGACCCACCAATACCCACAACAAAAATATATTTTAAATCATCACTCTTCTTATTCTTTGCAAGAGTAAGAACCTCTTTTAATATGCTTTCATCGGAAGGGAGGTTGAGAGAGCTTTCAACAGAGTTGTATCCACTATTTTTTACAACGTCGAATAAGTGTGAGTTATATTGTTCGAGTTTTGAAATGGATCGAGCAAGCTCCAGTTCAGAAACACCAGCGTATTTATAAAAGAATTTCATATAAATTTTTAATTAATAAACTAAATAATTAACATTTGTTACTTAAGTATTTACTGAATATGTTTTTAGAACGACTGAATTTGGTTCAATTTTTTCAACAGTGTATTGTGCAAGAGAAGAGGGTATGAAACACGAATGACCCTTTCTGACCATTACCACAATACCTCCGCCCACAATGGAAACTGATCCATCCCGAACATATAAATGATGATATTTTCCCTCAGTTTGAATAATTAATTTCTCTTTAGGTTCAATAATATCAACGGCATAGTAGTCAGTTGATAGTAAGTTGTTTTTTTCTCGAGAACGTTTTAGATATGAAATATCATTATGAGTGGGATCGGAATCTAAGTGTATAAAATAATCATCAATAGTAAGTTTTCGTACAGAGCCATCGTCTTTTATTTTTCCCTGATCAAACGATCGTATTGTCGCCTCGTCATCACTTGCTTCGATTTGCACCTCAAACACCACGTTTCCGAGGGGGGCATTTTCCATATCTTCTTCCCACGAGTGATGAATGGCGCCCATCGAAAGATCTATTAAGTCGTGTTTGTTTACCATGTGCTTATTAACAAACTGCCAGGGGTTTTTTACTTGGACAAAATCACTTGCTTTCAGGCGAGCCTGTTCAAGAGAAAGTTCCCCATGCATCACCTGACGAGATAAACTATTCATAAATGTATCAATCTCAACACAAATATTTTTATACTGGCTCATGTCTGCGCCAGGTGCTACACCAAGAGTTATAGATCCATTCTCTAAAAAATACCAAGATTCTGGCTTTGGCTTCCATTTTGTGCCCTTTGTATGTGGGTTAATATGGAGTTGGAACGAATTTCCACGAGCCTGATTGAGTTTGATCAATAGATTAATTGGCTCAAGTTCTGAGACTAACATTGATTGTTTGTCGCCCCCATTATTTATGAGTGGTTGGAGCTCGACACTATTTTTTACACTTATTGCAAGTAGTGAGGTGCTTGATAATTCGTGGCTTTGTCCAATTTTTCCCATTGATTGAGATTGGGCGCCATCCCAGTCTTTTAATTTTAAAATATAATCCCCACCCCATGTGGGTTGTTCGATAAGCTGGGGGATAATTAGGTATGGACGGCTCATACGGTGTTTTAGAGTAACGCATACATCATAAATGATTGGCTTAGTTCTTGCAAGAGTTCTGGAATTGGTTGTGTTGATGATAATTTCTTACTATAATCAATATATTCATGCACAATTCAAACATGCAACATATTAAAGGTGAGATATCTACCCTTATTGTTTTGGGCGTTTTGGTTGTCGCGGGGGCGGCAATCCTCATGACAACCTCATTAAATAAAGATCCAAAAACAACCGCATCTCATGCACAAACTCCATCGTGCCCCTATGATTCGGGACAATCAATCCAGCTTGGTGGCACTGAAACAGACGCAAATAATGCAGAAAACAGAGTACCAATCTCTCAAAATAGAGGCCTATATGATAGCCTGGCAAATACTGCTGGATTTACTCAAATATCCGACGAAGAAGTGTTAACGCTGACAAAAACAGATACTGGCGCCGTTGATGGAGGGGTTAAGAATATGATGGGTAGCATGTTTGGATATAAGCCAAAAAGACTCGTTTCTGCATACGACCCACCCGATGGGGGAACGTATATTTTAGAAGTGCCCGTTGATCCAAACAACAAAGATGTCAAAATGCCCAGCACGGGGTATGATATTGGGGGAGGAATGGAGGCCATGGTGGTTTTTGCAGCTTCAGACCGCGTGACACTTCATATAGGAAGGCATGAATATTTCACAGGTACAAAAACCTGCGCAAACGGAAAAACATGCAGTGGTGGCTATTGGATATATGTAAAAAATATTTGTGTCGACCAGCAAATACAAAATGCATATAATCAGGTTAAAGGAGCTCAAGAATCAGCGGGGGCAAATCTCAACCCCATCCAACTCCCCATGGTTCGTGCTGGTCAGGTTTTGGGAAAAGCGAATGGAAACAGTGTTCTTGTTGGAGTTCGAGACAATGGTCCATTCATCTCTATTTACAAATCAGATTATTGGGGAGGGGTGCCGGAAAAAGATCTCAACCCAGACCAGGGAACAAATCCAACAAGTACTACTGTTCCAACCAATCCGCCAGTAACCCCATCTCCAACGCCACGATGTCAACAAACAAACTATGTTCATTGTCCAAACACCGGCGTTTGTGTACCAGCCCTTGCAGAATGCGAAGGAGTTCCCACAAACACGTCCATTCCAACTTCTAATCCTTCCTCTACGCCAACATCTAATCCCAATACTCAAAATTCACCTACACCAAATCCAACCACTACCTGTATGGATATAGAGCAGGTATCAATAGACATATATCACATAGCTGGTCATACTCCCACACCTGTGCCAGCATTATTAAATAAGGCTAAGGCCATAAAAATTAAAAGAAAAACAAATACTTCAGGTGGAGTTCAAGTTGGATATAATGCGATACATATTGCGGGTCCGGGTAATTTACCCGATACATCTGGAGATGTTAATGAAAAAGGATTTGAAACTCAAGCCCAAGACGCACATTTTTTTGGAGAATATACATTGAATTATGGAGAATCAGTAAATCTTAAGGTTGATACATTTCCATTTCAAGCAAGTGAAAACTATGCAGGAATTAGTCCTTGTCGAACGATTAATTATACCTGCACACGATTGAGACAAGATGGATATGCCACATGTGAAAGAGGCAGCTCACAAACTTCCACATCTGGTAATAGTCAATCAACTTATCAAACAACTACTACTCCTATACCAACACAAAATTTAATATACTTACCATTTTTGAGCATGGGAGATGGTTCTGCTCCAACCCCCATTCCGACAGTAGTTTTTAGCGTAACGACCGACGTAACAACGCAAACATTTTGTTCCGAAGAAGTCCTTGCGTTTATGGCTAGCCTTGGAATTACCAAACCTGTTATTTGTATTAAATAAACTTATTCATATATATGCATAAAAAAAAGAAAACAAAGCTATACATTTTGATATTTGTCTCCATCTTATTTTCATTCAGTATCATGCGGTCTTTAAGCCCACGACTTTTTGTGGCAAATACTCCAACACTGAATCCTGAATTTGTTGCTACTCTTCAAAAATCCCCAGTGGCGATTTTTGCATATCTTGGAAATATCCAAGAAGATGCAACGCTTAAAGATCATTTAGAAACGGCAAAAATTCCTCGGGCAATCCCACCAGAAGGAACGAATTATGCTCCTTTTGCAAAAGGAGTACAGGCATCAGAAGGTGGCGAGAATGAGCGACGATTTGTAAAAATTGAAAAAGGAACAAAGTTGGAGATCCACACAATCACTCTATCAGGTGGAAATACCGTGAAGGTGTACGTTCCGGTTGAATAGTAAAACAATTGTAGGATACAATAAATTTAGTTACCAAAAATAATATATGTACTTTGGACCATTTTACTTTGACACAAAAGAAATTTTCCTCATTATCGCAAGTTTCCTTTTAGGATTTGCTCTTTTATTTGGGTGGGAAATATGGTGGTTTGACAAACAAGTTCTTCTTACCATGGTTATCCTCATGCTCTTTACAAAGGGGTTGCTTCCTGCAATACATAATGAGGCATTTTTTATTCTTGCGCTCATTACAATATTTTTAACTCTCTACATCCCTATCTTTCAAGTGGTGTTATTTTTCTTTCTCACTTTTCTTCTTTTCCGCCTTTTGCGCGTCATATAGACCACAAAAATGGTGTATAATTTAAACTAAATGAAAACAACCGCGCTGTTGTATCTCCGAGCGATCAGAGCAAACCAATGGATTAAAAACTTCATAATTTTTGCTGCAATTTTATTTGCGGGAAAGCTTTTTGAGCCCGACCTTTTTGGCAAAACCCTCTATGCATTTATTGTATTTTGCCTTTTATCTTCCGCGTCATATGTCTTAAATGACATTATTGACTATCACTATGACAGAAAGCACCCGATGAAAAAATATCGGCCACTTGCATCAGGCGCAATCTCAATGCCGCAAGCCACCTTTTTGGTATTTGTCATGACCATTGTGTCGCTCCTTCTTGCGTTGTTTTTCTCGCTCTCTTTTTTCTTCATTTCAGTAATTTTTCTTTTGCTCCATTTTTATTATTCTTTGTATCTCAAGCGATATCCTGTCATTGATATTTTCACCATATCATTTTCTTTTGTGCTCCGGACTCTTGCTGGTGTTGTTGTTACGGGGTATCACGTACCAATATGGCTTTTAATGACGATCTTTTTCATATCTCTCTTTATGGCCTCAGTCAAACGTCATGCCGAGCTTGTTACCCAAGGAAGTGACACGCGAGAATCCCTTTTTAAATATAAAGATCATATGCTTTATTTTCTTTCCACCACATTTGCTACTCTTACAATTGTTTCATACGCCTTGTACACATACACCCTCTATATTGATCCATCACAACAACTAATTTATGGAGGAAGACCCACCATTTGTCAGCAAATTTACGACAAACAAAAAGATATTAACGAATGTGAAAAAACAAATATTTTTCAATCGATTTCATCTGTATCAAATCTTGAGGCGCGAAAGCTTATGATGCTTACCATCCCCTTTGTGGTGTATGGTATTTCTCGATACGCTCAGCTTTTATATGAAAAAGAAGAAGGAGAGCGGCCAGAGAAAATCATCACCACAGACAAACCACTTCTCATCACGATGTTTCTCGCAGGGTTAATGACGGTACTTCTGATTTATGTGTTTTAATTCCCTCTTTATTGTATCAAGCTACATTGAATTGGTTTTGCAGGCCAATTATTTTCAAGAACAACTTTATCATCAAATGGTCCGCGGTATATTGGATTACTTTCATTCAATAAAGTTCTTTCTGCACAAGCCGTATCATCAAATAAAATTCTTGTATTACGAATATTTCTATCACCAAAATGTGTGGCATCGTGTGGGTTACAATCAATACATTTATCATTATCAAATAGGAATGTGACTTTGTTCACATCCGCTTGATTGGTAATATTAATTTTCCCCGGAAGGTAAAAAATATACTCTTGTTGCTGAGATGCGGAACCCTCAAGACTTTTTATCATATCAATCTCTTTGCCATCATATTGAAAAACAACTCTCGGATAGGTGAGCGCACCATCCTCACTCGTCGCAGTTCCATATCCAACAAATGTCACTTTTGTTCCACTATTCAATCCTGGTATTCTCAACACATCTCCACCAATAATATTTACGATAAGAACAACACTGAAGGTAAAGATAAGTCCCACAATAGATCCTGTGACATATCTCTTTCCTCGTGCAATCTGCATCTCCGCACCTTGTGCAGTAATCAGTATGAACGATCCATAGATCAAGGTTCCAAATGCAAGTACTCCTGTTGCAGGAAATATGAGCTTTGTTAATATAAAGTTTAATACCCCACCGGCAGCTCCGGGATCAGAGAAGGAAGAAAGAGAAGTATCCACACATCCAAGCTGAGTAAAGTACTTTCCTCGAGCAGGAGGAACCGGTTGATTTAATGCTTTTTTTGCCGGATCAAGACGAGGATCATTTAGATTCGTAATAACCTCAAGTGTTTTATTATCACCTGGTGCCCCTGTTATTAATGGATACAAGCATGCCTTACATGATTCCCAACTTTCAGGAGCTTCTCTATCTATACAATACCCACACGCATCACATTCTGCATATCGTAGTTGTGCATGAGAGGGAGAGGGAAGGAGGAACAGGAAGAAGAGGGATAAAAAAAAACATTGGATGAGCCTTTTCATATATAGAGAAAGTATACATCAAATAGAGAAACTCAAAAACGAATGTAGCCACTCAATGTATAATAAACAGTATGCGGAAGATTATTCTCATTGGTATTTTTTTATTGATCCTTATTGGAGGAATAGGCGCGATTAATTTGCCAGTACGCGCTGATGAACTTGAGGATATCAATAGTAAACTTTCTGAGCTTACCGCAACACTTCAATCATCAGAAAAAGCAACTGCCACGAATGAAAAACAACTTACGACCCTTACCGCACAACTTGCAAGTATTAAATCACAAGTAGTCAAAATTGAACAAGATGTTATCCAAAAAGAAAAAGATATCAAAACAGGAGAAGAGCGGCTTATTTCTCAAAAAAAAATACTCGACGAACGCGTCGCCTCGTTTTATAAACAACAAGGAAAATCAAATGACGCAATGCTCCAAATACTTGTATCTGATAATTTGACAAAATTTTTGAAACAATTTACCTATCAACAAAATCTTCTTGATGACGATCGTAAAACAATTGTGCGAGTGGTTCTTTTTGTCAAAGATATTGAAGAAAAAAAGGTTAAGTTGGAAGATGAGAAGGAGCGGCTTATTCCAATAAAAGAAAAGATTGACGAACAATCGGTATTTCTTGAAGGAGAGGTTTTGAGCGCAAAAAAGTATGAAAATAGTATTAAGTCTGAAATTGTTTCTCTTACCGCAAAACAACAACAAATATTATCTCAACGACTTTCAAGTTTGAATATCCCCCGATCGGCTGGCACTTCTGCACGTGGGTGCTCTGACGATAGGGGGATTGATCCGGGATTTTCCCCAAGAATTGCATTTTTTACGTATGGGGCGCCACATAGAAAAGGTTTAAATCAATACGGAGCTTGGGGGAGGGCAAAGTCAGGACAAAACGAAGAACAGATTCTATCCGAATACTACCCCGGGATGTCTCTGAAAAAAGATTACGATCAAGGGATTCAAATCCGGACTGATACGGGGTGGAGCGGTTCGATTGAAGATTATGTAAAACGTATTTATGAAGTGCCCGACTCATGGACTGATAACAATTTGGCAGTTCTCAAAGCGCAAGCTGTAGCTGCCCGGACTTATGCTCTCCGCTCAACCAGTAATGGAGCAAATACAATCTGCACAACAGAACAGTGTCAGGTTTTTAAGCCAGATGCTAAGGGTGGAAACTGGGAACAAGCGGTCAATGCGACGGCTGGATGGGTGCTCCTCGATGGAGGAAGTCCTGGGTTTACTCAATATGCCTCAACTCATGGAGGATATGTTATTAATCTGGGAAAATTTGATGGTCGAGACGGGAATCCGGGAAGCTTTAGTGAATTGAATGATCGTGCCTATGACAAAGAATCTCCGTGGTTTTATTGTGACTGGGGTTCACGATCAGAATATGCCAAGACCGCATGGCTCAAGTCAGAAGAAGTTGCAGATATTTTTAACACCCTTATGTTAGTAAAGGCGGATTCAAGCACGGCGGAAAACCTCTATCAAATCGACAAACCAAATCCTGCGGGGAAAGAAACATGGAGTATTGATAAGGTTAAGACAGAACTGAGAAATAAAGGAGGATCGCCATTTGATAGCATTTCAGATATATCTGTTTCTGCTGATTTTGGAGCTGGCAGATCAACGACAATTACGGCAAATGGACAAAGCTTCAACACCTCAGAGTTTAAAGATAGATTTAACCTGCGCGCTCCTGCAAATCTTCAGATTGTCGGACCGCTTTTTAATGTAGAAAGGAAATAGTTTTTTTTAGGGATTATCCCTCATTTAGGGATAATCCCTTTTACTATAAGATGGGCTTTGTTTATGACCATTTGGGTAAAAACCGACACCATAGTGATCACTCCAAAAAATCCCCACCATTCAAGCGATCGATAATTGGTCAAATCTTTCAAAATATAGACATAGAGAAAGTGAATAAAAAAGAGAGAATAGGAGTGCCTGCTCAAAAAATCAAACCACTTTTGCAACCAAGATGTAAATAGTTTTTTTCTCGTTAGAAAGCGATGAAAGTAATATAAAAACGTTATTAACACTGTCCCATATGAAAGATAGTAAAAATTAGGAGGATATTTATTTTCGGTAAAAACAAGAGTATGGCTGTTGAAAATAAGGATAAATCGGGAAAGGAAAAACCCAATGGTGAAAAGAACGAGCGCATACCAGGGAAACCACCTTTTTTCTTCTTCTTGGGTAAACCAATACACAAAGATCAAAAAGGCCGTCCAGGGAAGCCACATCATGAATCGAAACGATTCAATTGGTGGGGCAAAAAGCAATAAAATAGGAATCAGCCACACCGTTTTCATCAGAAATTTTCTCAGAAGATGAAATTTTGCAGCTCGGACAATAATCGGGATTAAAAAAATAACATACACAAATAGCACTACCAACCAACCAACGTCTCGTTCAGATCCTAGCAACAACCAATTAAGAATAAACTGATAGGAAACTTCTTTATGCAAAACAAAACCAAATAATAAAATAAGCACAATGGTAAAAATATAATAAGGAATAAGGAGTCGACGTAAGCGTTTGAAAATTTGGGTAAAAGAAATTGACCCGGCATCTTTTCGTTGAAACGCGACATATGCAGAACAAAAGATAAATAAAGGTACGACAAAATGGGAATAATCCCAAAGAATATATACATATTTTTGATCGAGAAAATATGCAGTAGCGTGAATGAGGATCATAAGTATTACCGCCAATCCACGCAAGAAATCGATCGTAGTGTTTCGAGCTTTGACCATATTCTCTTATAATACTATTTCATGTGCCTGATTGTTTGTGGTCATTTCCTTCAATGCTATACTTATATTGAGTTACAATTATAATAATTGCATGCCAAAAAAGAGCCCACGATCTCTCTATAACGTTCTTATTGTATGGCCACTTCACGCGTTGTTATTTATCCTCCGCATTTTATTTCTTGTTGGCCTGGTGGTTGCGGGTTGGTTTATCCTTCAAACAATTGGCATTCTCAATGTTCGTGTTCCGGTGACTGGCGCCTCAATGCTTCCAACGCTTCCCGAAGAGGGGTATGTTCCCTTTCAGCGTTATTTTCAAAATGAAACGTTTGAAAAAATATTGCCACAAACCATACAAAAAGGTGACATAGTTGTGTTTGAAAATGAAAGAACACATAAAGAACTTGAAAAACAAGAAAAAGACTCTACGGGATTTGTAAAAAGAGTTATTGCCACCGAGGGAGATATTGTAGAGATAAAAGATGGATTTGTATTTGTTAATGGAAAAAAACTACAAGAACAATATATTCTCAAACCACGGTCAACATTTGGGGGAACCGAGATTCAAGATTGTAAGCCGATCAAAGTTGCGGCAAACAATGCGTTTGTACTTGGAGATAATCGAAAAATAAGCATGGATTCACGGCAGATTGGTCTGGTGCCAATCTCAGACATTTTATTTTATATTCCGTACGAAAAACAAACCGATCGTTATGGAGCGCAATGGAGAGATGCGAGTCATGATTTTGATACAGAAAATGAATCATTATTTGATACCGACTTCTATACTTTATTACTCAATAATGAGCGAGCAAAACACAACCTCAATTCATTAAAATATCAAATTAAGCTCGAAAAATCCGCAAAGCTCCGTGCTGAGAAAATGTTGGCATTTGATGAATTTGACTCAAAAGCCCTTAAAAGTGGATATACCATGAAAGATGCGATGAATGATGTGGGATATTCCAATATTATATATGGCGAGTTTCCTATGATGGGTTTCTACGACGCTGAGGAGTTGTTTGATGCATTTATTGAGCAACCTGGAGCCCGTGAGTTTCTAATGAACAAAGATTATGATGAGATAGGAGTGAGCACCTTTGTAGGAACATTAAATAATTGCCCTGTTCAGGTAGTTGTGCAACATCTTGCGGGATATATCCCTCCAAACTATGGCTCCGGAGAAATTGAAAATTTCAAAGAGGCGTCGAGAAGACTTCGTGAAATTCAACCGGGATGGCTAAAGCTCAAAGAGTATGATGAATTTTATCAAAAAAATCAGTCTGACGTTGATAGACTGAATAGTCTTATTTCGACACGAATTTCTCGTATTGATCAAATAATAAAACAAATGGAGGAAAATAAGTGGCTTACTGATGAGCAAAATCAATGGATATCACAAGATGCGCAATTTTCTGAAGATCAAAACAATCTCGCAGACAAACTCAATCAGTAGCGTACTACTGATTAATTCTTCTTATCTAAGTTACTTAACATTTTTTCCATTGTTGCTGTATATCCGCGAAAATCAGACGAAGAAACATCCTTTAAAAGGTGTGATAATGTTTCCTTAATTTCCTTCTCAATTATTGGAATAAGCTCGGTACTTTTTTTTGAAAGGAGAATACATTTTGCACGACGATCTTCAGAATCGCTTTCAATTTTTACAAAACCCTTTTTTTTTAGTGTTGTTATCAGCTCGGTCACAAATGGTGGTTCGACGCCCATTGTGGTTGAAATTTCAACAAATCGACTTCCTTCGGGCTTTTGGAACAGTATTCCAAGAAGACTCCAGTCCAAAACAGATAGTTTATATTGATGAAGTGTCTCGGATACTGCATTTTTGATCAAGCGGTATGATTTTGCCTGTAGTCGAAGAAGGGTATAAGTGTCAAACTCAGTCGAAGCTCCTACGAGCTTTTTAAATGCAGAAGTAAGCATAAGTAAATGATTTGGTAACATAATTATTATATTTACTTTTACGCCAAAGAGCAAGGAGTTTGCGGCTTTATCTACGTACTTTTAACATATAATTGCTTTGATTTATTGTGCAAAATGTACAAATATCCAAACAATATCACCAATAAAATTATAAAACAACCTCAATATACTTGACTTTCCTTCCAAAACATAGAACAATGTGGTATGGAGGATAAGAAAGAAACACTGTTCCAAAAAGCAACACCACTGCCAGCGTCATTAAATCCACAAATTGTCTACGCATGGAAAGCGCCCTTGCGTGCATATAAAAAACGAAGCGGGAGCGTCCTTCGTTTTTATCTTGCCGTTGCATTACTTTTATCCGCAATTGTATTTTTTCTTGGCGACAAAATTCTTATCATACCGATCTGGTCGATATTATTTTTGTTTTACGTCCTAACAATAACTCCACCTCCCGAAGTTGAAAATCGAATCACAAAATTTGGAATAGAAACAGCAGGAATAACTCTTCGATGGGAAGCCCTGTCCTACTTTTATTTTAATAATAGATTCGGATTTACCATCCTTACTATTGTGACGCATCCACCCTACAACATGCATGCATATCTAGTGGTACCAAAAGATAGCACAAAATTGGATCTCATAAAAATTCTTGCCGAGCACATTGTCTATCAAGATAAGCCGGAGCTAACATTTATCGATCGGGTGATAAAGGCACTATCAAGTCTTGTGCCTGATGATGAAGAAGAGGAGAGTATTCCCGCAACGATTAAAATCGAAGTGTCCGACCAAAAACATCAAGGACCAATGGGCGAAATCAAAGATACGCTCGCATCTTTTTTCCAAAAACCTGAGCGGACATCTCCGTCACCCCAATCTTCCGAGACCATGCGATGATTCCCTCATCTGTAGTAATAAGATTACCATCTGATTCTTTTGCGAGCATAATTAAATCAAAATCCGCTGGACTATCAATAGTGCCTGTTCGAGTAGCATTTCGATAGCGATCTCGAAGACTTGAGATAATTTTGCCAACTGACTTTTGAAAATCCTTTTGGGGCAGTACTTCCTTCCCCATAAATGTTTCAGCTGCTTTAATTATTTCTTCTTCAGAAACTTTCATACCTCGATAGGCTCTAGAGCGATAATCTTCAATAAGATCATTAAATAGGTCTCCAGAAACGGCACTATCATGATAGGATGGGGAGCGCACAGTGACAAAGCCGAGAAATGCTTTTAGCAAAGCATCGTCTTGATTGTCAAAAAATGACTCTATTTCTTGGACTATTGCAGGGGGCATGAGTAGCTCTTCTTCGTTTTTTTTGGCCAAAGGAAGAATTTTTACCAAATTTTGAAGGATCTCCTTAGTCGATGGTCCAAGTCCCATATTGGCTTCCATATTAAACAAGATGTTTGTGTCGATTATATAGGTGTTCATGGGTCAATTATAACAGGGAATATATTGTCGAAAAGAGCCATTCATGCTCGGGTGATTGATCAGGGCTTTATAGTGAAGAAATTGGCCCAATTACTTAACGTAAATTAACAGAAATAGAGCCCGGTGAAAGCCCGTGATTTATTAAAATCACAACGAGGGATATGTGGGCTAATTGTAAGAATTTATCAATGATTAATAGGTACTATATTGGTTGAATTTTACACGTTTGTAGAAATATAAACATATAAGCACTTATATTTTTATATTGTGGTGGTGGCGCATATGAGGTTTTTTGTTCAAAAATAATGAAAGAACCCCACAAATTATTACAGGTTTAGACGGTATTTTAAGTTTCTTTTTATGATCTACTTTGATATAATAAATACAGTTGAAATACTACACCTAGTGGTATACATTAAGAATGCACTCAAGATATGAAATGCCTTTTTTGTCAAAATACAAACACAGAAGTAATAGAAACGCGAGTTTCAGAGAATCGCACAACGATCCGTAGACGAAGATCCTGTACGGGGTGTAAAAAAAGATTTACCACGTATGAGCGAGTAGAAGAGCTGCCGATACTTGTTATAAAGAGAGATGATAGAAGAGAGCGCTTTGATAGGAAAAAGCTTTTACACGGTATTTTTAAAGCAGTAGGGAAAACAACGATCACTGCAGATCAAGTAGAAGATATTGTTAATAGGGTAGAACAAGAGATTACCAATGAGGGTAAAACAGAGTTTAAGAGTCAGGAAATAGGGGATATGGTTGCAAAATCTCTTAAAAAGATGGATAAAGTGGCGTACATACGCTTTGCATCAGTATTTCGAAGATTTGTTGACGTGGAAGAGTTTGAGAAAGAGCTTAAAAAATTATTATAAAATAGGGTTCTATTTCGTGTCATCCCCGACTTGATCGGGGATCTAGTCTGGATTCCCGTTTTCACGGGAATGACAAACGTTTGGGGAGTGCGCGAAGTATTAATATTTTAGAATGGAGAGGACACATATGAAACTTAAAGGTGTAGCAGAGAAGGTATTTTTAGATAGATATTCTCTCAAAGATAAAATAGGTAATCCAATAGAAAAAACACCGGATGAAATGTGGCGGCGTATTGCTGATGCGATTGCTGAAATAGAAAAGCCAGGACAACGAAAAATATGGGCAAAAAAGTTTTATGATGCTCTTGAGGATTTTAAATATGTTCCTGGTGGGCGCATACTTGCTGGTGCTGGCACAGGCTATTCAGTAACCTACTACAACTGTTTTGTAGTGCCATCTCCAAAAGATTCTCGTCAAGGAATTCTCCAGACACTTGGGGAGATGATCGAGATTATGGCTCGCGGAGGCGGCGTGGGAATCAATCTTTCAACCCTTCGGCCACGAGGTGCGCGGGTTGAAAAGGTAAATGGATTCTCATCAGGTCCGTGTAATTGGGCAGAATTATTTTCTCTTACGACAAAAGATATTATTCAACAAGGAGGGACTCGACGTGGAGCTCTAATGCTCATGTTGTGGGACTGGCATCCTGATATCGAAGAATTCATAACAGTGAAACAAGATCTCACCAGAATTAATGGAGCAAATCTTTCGGTCGCCATTTCCGATTCATTCATGGATGCTGTTAAAAAAGATGAAGATTGGCCACTCATATTTCCTGATAAAAGTGATCCAGATTATGATACTGACTGGGACGGCGATATAGGGGGATGGAAGGCGCGAGGCAAAAAAATTATTGTCCATAAAGTTGTGCGAGCACGCAAAATGTGGGAGCTCATCGCACAGGCTGCTTGGCGCTCTGCAGAGCCTGGAGTTGTATTCTTAGAACGATACAACAAAATGCATAACAATGCATATTGGAATAAAATTATCTGTGTAAATCCATGCGGAGAAGAAGGTTTACCTGCATGGGGAGTTTGTAACCTTGGATCGATTAATCTTTCGGCATTTGTGCGTGGATATAAAGTAGACCAAGCAGGAGAATTTGAATTTGATCTTCTTCGGGAGACGGTTCGTACTGCCGTTCGACTCCAAGACAATGTTGTCGATATGGATCCCTACGTTTTTCCCGGAATCAAAAAAACCCAACTCGAAGGAGAACGGAGAATTGGGTTGGGAACAATGGGCCTTGGTGACACTCTCATAAAATTACATATAAGATACGGTTCTCCCGAGTCGATTCAATTTATTGACAAGGTATATGAACTTATCGCACATGAAGCATATCGAGCCTCGTCAAATTATGCTCAAGAAAAAGGATCATTCAAGAAATTTATTGCAAAGAAATTCATCAAAAGTGGCTTCATGCAAACACTGCCAAAAGATTTACGAGACACAGTCGAGAAGAATGGAATTAGAAACTCTGTTATTCTCATGCAAGCTCCAACAGGCTCAACCTCACTTATGGTGGGCACCACGTCAGGAATCGAACCGGTGTATGAGTTTGAGTACACTCGTCATGATCGTCTTGGAGAACATGCCATAAGGCACTACTTATATGATGAGTGGTATGAAAAACATGAAAAAGAGATGAAGAATAAAGAAATTTCTCGACCAGAGTATTTTGTCTCAGCAAATGATTTGAGCCCTGAAGATCACGTCATGGTGCAGGCAACGATTCAAAAATACGTCGATGCCTCAATATCAAAAACGGTTAATGCGCCAAATTCACATACGGTCGAAGACGTTAAGCGCATCTATACAATGGCGTATGATCAAGGCCTCAAAGGAATTGCATATATGCGTGATGGGTCACGACAAGGGGTGCTTGAAAGAAAACAATCACCAGAAGAGGTCACAGCTGCAATTGAAGGTATTAAGATACAGATGCCAACCGTGAAACCTCGACCGATGGTGGTGCATGGCGCAACATATAAAATCGATACTCCGGTGGGTCGCGCGTACATAACTATTAATACAAATGGTAACAATGAGCCGCATGAAGTATTTATGATTATTGGTAAAGCGGGAACTGATGTGTTTGCAATGGCTGAGGGACTTGGACGGATGGTATCGATGTACTTCCGCTCGACTACACATCTTTCCCCTGAAGAACGAATAAAGAACGTCATAAAAGAGCTTCAAGGAATTGGTGGTGGGCGCACTCTTGGCTTTGGAAAAGAGCGCGTACGAAGTCTTCCTGACGCAGTCGCAAAAGTGCTTCGTATGCATTTTGAATATCTTAACAAACAGAAGCAATCACAAACCAATGGGAATGGGTATGGATCTGATGAAAATGCAGAACTTGTTTCTCAACAAGAGCAGCCAGCACTTCTTGAAGAGGTAGGTCAACTAGAACCATTAGTTCGGCAACAGGCATCATCAACTGAAAAACACTTTGATCTTTGTAAAGAGTGCGGACAAGCGCTTCTTGCGCGCGAAGAAGGGTGCGCAAAGTGTTATGGATGTGGATATGCTGAATGCTAATTGATTAGGTTTTTAATAAAGATTCGAATCCTTTCAATCCAAGAATTTGCGGTATTCTCCAATTTCTGATCAGCCTGCTTAATGGTATTTAGTCCTTCTTTTGGAGTATCAAGTATTTTTTTTGTACTACTATTCAGTTTCTGAATATTTTCTGGATTAATCACCTCACGCGCAAGTTCTTTGGGTGATTTTATGTGAATTGTTGGTTTTGGGTTTGGAGTTTCTGTTGGGTCGACTTGAGGGGGTTGATACGATGTTGGGTTGGGATCAACTCTATATGTTGGCTGCCGATATGTAGGAGTAAGAGTATTTGTCGGTCGAGAAGGACTTGTTGGCGCAGCCGTAGAGGTAGGTTGATGTGGTGCAATTGTAGACGTTGACTTAGGTTGTGGCGTTTCAGTTACTTGAGGTTTGGGCGTGGATGTAGGCGCGCTACCAGATGATGCTATTGCCGGTAGCCCAAAGACGGGCTGCATCGTCGACGGAGAGTCTCCTTTCATACAACCGTAGCCATTGGGAGTAGCGCTATCATGGAATTCCCAGTACCAGCCGCAATTATTATTTGCTTTTGTTTCTGGGGTGCAGTATGTAGGATAACAATAACCTTTTTCCGGCCAGCAGCAAGCCTCTGGATTATTACTCCTAAACATTTCCGCACAGCAGGGTGGTTGTTGCAGACAAAAATATCTACCAACTTCAATACTATTTGTGTCATATGCTTGTCCGTATGGGGAATTACCTCCGACTTGTGTGCATCGATTATAATCAATAGAGCCGTCACTTTTTATTGGTTTCCTTGTACAGCCATCAGGATAACATTTGTCTTGATCGTTGCAGAAACATCCCGATGTGGCCTCGGAGTTTGCAATATTTTTTCTATTCTGGATCAATGTTCCCATCCCAATAACAGAAAAAGAAACAATTCCAAAAAAAATAACAATTATGAGCTTTTTGTGATCTTCGTGGAGTTTCATCATTATTGATTATAATAGAGTATAGAGTGCGAAACGAGCCGAAACGAATTTTTAATAAATAATTCAATATATGAGTATCACAACAAAAACAGGAGATGATGGAACAACGGCCATTTTTGGTGGAAAACGACTCACGAAAAGCGATGTGCAGATAGAAGCATGTGGAGCCGCCGATGAAGCAACATCATTTATAGGACTTGCGATAGAATCAATCTCTGAAAAGAAAGTAATTAATCTTCTTTCTGATGTGCAGATGCACTTATATTTGATAATGGCATATTTGTCTGGATCTTCACTTGACATCAAACGAATAAAAAAACACTTAAACGTCATGGAGTCGGTTATTAAAGAATATGAAAGAACACTTCCGAAATTAACACGTTTTATCTTGCCACAAGGGTCAGAACAAACATCGAGGCTTCATACTGCACGAGCAATCGTACGTTCGGCTGAGCGCCGAATAACCCATTTTATATATAAAAAAGATGCTCAAAACAAGAGCGATGCACTCACCTTACAGTACATGAACCGATTATCCGACCTTCTTTTTTTACTTGCGCGCATATTCGATAAGAATGAAGTCACCACATAAAGAAGCTTCTTGCAATTTTTTTAACAGTGAAGTATCCTAGGTCTGTTATATATTAGTTTGGTGAGCGTCACTTTCCCGAAATTGCTTCGGGAGGGGAAGGCGCCCTACAAAAAAACGGGAATCAGGTGTGAATCCTGAGCTGTGCCGCAGCGGTGACTCTTCACGCGTGGAGAGAAGTCCGAAGACCGACCAAACTGTACGAGCCGCTTTCATGCGGTGACCCCGAGCAGGGAATTTGTTATGTCTGTTGCCGAACTATCTCCAACAATCCATCTAAGAGCGCCTATCGCCCCTCATTCATCTTCCATTCATTCAGAAGGTGTTGTCTCGAGACCTGATTATGACGCATCGATTCTCCTATGGGAACGTGACGCCCCACAAGAACAATCTATTTTTGAATCATATAGTCCGATAAATGATGCAGAACGGCTTCAGGATTTAGAGCATTTGTCACCGGAACAAAAGGAATATTATATTCATGAAAACGTCATCTCATATTTAGAGGAGTTTGTCGGCAATATTTCAGTAAAAAAACTGACGGGAATCTTAAAAAAAGACGGTACTTTATCGATGCTTGGGACGGATGTGACAGATATGTATCGACACTCAGCACAACTTGCGGGAATCGGCTCTCGTGAGGATAGGGAAAAACATGGCCTGGATCAGATCATTACTCAGATAAATCAAGGTGCAAATCGCGCATTATGGATCTCGCCACCAAAAATTGCTAATTATGGATTTGTCTTTGCATTCGTTGCTGATGAATATGACGAAGAGTTAAAAGGACGCCCTATCAGAGAAATGCTTCTGCGATATGATGAAGATTTTCACTCAGTTGACCAAAGTAAAAGAATTTACCACACAATATGTCAGCAAATTGCTCCTGATTTACCATCGACTGACTCTCTGATGAGTTATGAAGATTTTCTTGCAAATCCTATCATTTATCAAAGTCAGGATAATTCCGATCTAACCTTTTTGCCTGATGCAGTAGGAATTTCTACTGATGACATTGAGAGGTCAGAGGTCTTTCGGAAAAATGTTTTACCAAAAATCTCGCCATTTCTTCAAAGGTATTCAACGCTTATTCAAGAAATGAGTCAGCTTGACCTTCAACATAATGCAGGTAAAGTTCGATATCTTGAAGAAGAGGCGCAACTCATGATTGGTGCCATGTTTAATACTGCTCGTGCAATTGAGAGATTAATGAGCGAAGATCATATCGATCTCCAGCAATATCGTCGTGACCAAGATCTTTTGAGGGAATTTGACAATCCAATACATTCTCAAGAAATGATGATGCTTACTGCAAGCAGAGCTTATCAGACGGAGTCATTGACGATTTTAGGCGGTTCAAACTGTCCTGTCGTGCAGAAAATTGGTGATAATGAGATGTCAGTTCTTTCTCGGGTTAATGATAGATTCTCATTTGGTGAGAGCGCCCAATTGTTTGGAGCGGAGAAAAATAATACCTGTGGAATGGATGATTGTCGTATTCGCAGCCCTCATTTCCATTGTCCATCTAAAAAAGAAGGGGGGTGTGGAGGACATATTCCATCGGGAAAAGGGCTAGAGCAATGTCCACACTGTGGATTAAAAAAAGATGATTATCAAGGGGCAAAATGCGATTAATTTATGTAAAATTAAATACATGAACGACGATCAAACTAAAAAAGTTCTTAATCATACCCCAATACATCATTTGATTGATGATGTGAATTCACCAGACAATACAAACAAGCAAACGATGCGGATTACGAAAGAGGGTGAGCCTATCGAAATTAATGCAGAAAAAATAATTCCTCAAGAGGTGGAGATTGTCGATACAGAACCACGAATTGAAGATCGCGAGGTTGAAAAATTTGTCGAAGTGAATCAAGAAGAGCCATCAATTCATCCTGAACTCAAAAAAGCAGGACTTCAAACAATCGACAATACATCTCTTGATCCAAAGCACAAAGTTGAGCTTCCTCTGTCTGATGAAAAAGTTATGGAAGGGCTTCATAAACCCATAACGTCATCGTATCGTTGGCTTGCTGAATTTGCATTTTTTATGCTCAAACAAGCTCATCTCTCCTTGAAAAAGGTCCACGGACATGTAGTTCGAGTAATGCAGAGATAGTGGATCCTTCATGCGAGCTTATGTCGCACTCAGGATGACCACCGCATTTTCTAGATGAATTATTCTATGCACTGGTCACTTTTTTTATTTCGTCTTCAAAACTTTCTTTACTATGGGCTCCGACAAATTGATTCTTCATTTCACCACCCTTAAAAATCATGAAAGTTGGAATTGAAAAAACTGAATGTTGACCCGCAAGTTGTTGATTTTCATCAACATTAATTTTGACAAACTTTACTTCTTTCATATTTTCAGAAAGCTCGTCAATAATGGGAGCGGTCATTTTACATGGACCACACCAATCTGCATAAAAATCAACAAATACTACCCCTTTTTCATCAAGGACATCTTTTTGAAATGTATCTTGAGAAGATGATATTACCGCCATAAAATAAATTGAAAAATTGTAACAAGAGTCACTCATTGTACCTCTGAAATATGTAGGGTTCAACACCAAAAAAAAGATAATAATGACAAGAATTCATAAAAGGGAAAAAAGAATATGTGTCACAAAATAGCGATAAGCTCTATTGAGATATATTTATATGCACCTGCCTCGTAAAAAATACTTATTACATACACATGTATATAGCAATATTGAAGTTGCTATTTGAATATGCGTATGCTATATTATAGGCTCATATGGATGAATACTTTCTCCCGAAACTTTTGGAGCGTTTTGTTGCGTTCCTAAAGGATCAGGGAAAATCAAAATTTACCGTTGTAGCTTATAAAAAAGATATCGAACAATTTATCGGGTATCTTACAGGACGTGAAAAAACCGATATCCGTGATGTGCGAAAAGATGATATAGAGGGTTTTATTCAAAATCTTCTCGAGAAAAAATATACAAAAAAATCAGCTTCAAGAAAATTAAACTCAATTCGTACTTTTTTCCGTTTTCTCAAGCATGAAGATGTCATTACTGCAAATCCTGCATTTGACATTTCTCATCCAAAATATACTCAAACCCCGCCACGAATCTTAAGCAAAATGGAATATAGAGCTCTTCGTGACGTTGCAAAAGAAGAAGCGCGCACTTATGCTCTGGTTGAAACACTGCTCCAAACGGGTATTAAAATTGGAGAGCTGTCAACATTGCGTCTTGAAGATGTTAATGACGGCAAGCTTCACATTCGACAATCGGGCAAAAACATTGAACGCGATGTCCCCCTCAACAATGCCGCAAAGCAAGCAATTGAGAGCTACTTAGAAGAACGAGGGAAAAATGGAGCTTCAACTCATATATTTATCACGCGAACAGGAAATCAGCTTTTGATTCGAAATATTCGACAAATCATTGATCGATGCTTTTCGGAGGTTGGAATAGAGAATGCTACCGTAAATGATCTGAGAAATACTTTTATTGCACATCAGTTGCGAAATGGCGCAACACTTGAATATATTTCAAATATCGTCGGCCACCGGCGCATTTCTTCAACAGAGCGCTTCCTCAATTTGGTAAAACAAGAAGCTGAGAGAAAAGAAAAGCTCGGAGAGCTCTAATCTGCTACAATATCTTCATGTCAGAATTTCATATAGACTTATACAGTGATAAATCACGCGTTGATATTATTACTCTCATGAGAGAGTTTGGTGATTATACTGAAAGTATTGATGATATTAAGCGAACTGAATATAAAAAGGGAGGAGCCGAATATTTTACCGACAAAATGATCCGCGAAGCACAAGAATATAACGGGGCAGTATTTGTTGCGCATATCGACGACGAAGTGGTTGGGTTTATTGGAGGGTATGTTGGTAAACAAGACAAAGACGAAGAGATGGAGGCGGTACCACTTTCTCCAGGAATTATGAGTGAATTTTTTGTCACTGCAAAATCAAGAGGGAAACACATCGGAGAAAAATTATTCAAAACATTAAAGAGGTATCTAAAAAATAAGGGTTGTGACGTTTTACGATTGGAAGTATTTGCGTCAAACATCCTTGCAAGAGATTTTTATACGAAGCATGGCTTTACTGAAAGGCTTATTACATTATCAAAAACTCTCAAATAATATGAATCTCACCATTTATACCGACGGAGGATCTTTAAATAATCCTGGACAGGCAGCATATGGATTTCTCATATACAATGGGAAAAAACAAGTTTATACTCAAAATGAACGCATTGGGATCGCCTCAAACAACGTGGCAGAATACACAGCGCTTATTCGTGCTCTTGAGTTTGTGCGCGATACTATTCAGAAGTCAAAGGTTCCCGCAACGGGCCTTTCGATTATTTCGGACTCTCTTCTCATGGTAAATCAAGTGAATGGTCTTTATAAAGTAAAAAACGTAGACATAAAACCACTCCACTCAAAAATCAAAATGCTTGAAATGGAGCTTGGGCTCCCGATGTCCTACAAACATGTGCTTCGTGATAAAAATACTGAAGCGGATGCCTTAGTAAAAGAGGCTTTAGGAAAATAATAATATCATCAAAGAATCTCCCTTTATACTTGCTGTTTTCTTCTTTATACTGATTGTATGGACCAGCACCCCGTACCACGACAGATCACCACCTTTGAATTCAAACTCATAGGATTTATGACGCTGCGTCAATTTCTCTATTTAGTAATCTTTTTCCCCATTGGATTTATCGTGTACAAAGTTATTCCAATTCCTTTTATAAATATTGTCTTAGGAGTAATAATTGGCGCTATTGGAATAGCATTTGCATTTATTCCTATTCAAGATCGACCACTTGAAGTGTGGATCAAAAATTTAATCAGACGACTCAACTCTCCGACGCAATATATCTATAAAAAACAAAGCGACAAAATTGGAACGATTGAAGATTTGTACTTTACTTCAG
>Ga0210057_1000745_pt1 | contig 53193 bp, 54 predicted proteins | sample CryGeyCG2114_010_2_FD_183968 | JGI IMG/M metagenome (GOLD analysis project Ga0210057, IMG submission 183968) | Groundwater microbial communities from aquifer - Crystal Geyser CG10_big_fil_rev_8/21/14_0.10 (SPAdes) (version 2) | ecosystem: Environmental > Aquatic > Deep subsurface > Groundwater ...
TAAAGGTGAAATCAATACCGATAAATATTACCCTGTAGAAAAAATCGCTCCTGGAGTTATCACAAGACAATCCGTAGATACTCCACTGCAAACAGGTATCAAGGCTATTGATGCTATGATCCCTGTTGGACGCGGACAACGTGAACTTATCATTGGCGATCGTCAAACGGGTAAAACTGCAATTGCAGTTGATACAATAATCAATCAAAAAGGTAAAGGTGTAATTTGTATTTATGTTGCTATCGGACAAAAAGAATCAAAAATAGCTCGTATAGTATCAAAGTTAGAAGAAGCGGGCGCTATGGATCACACTATAATAGTAGTAGCTGGTGCATCTGATCCAGCATCTCTATCATTTATAGCTCCATATTCTGGTTGTGCCATGGGTGAATATTTTATGGATAAAGGTAAAGATGTATTAGTTGTTTATGATGATTTATCAAAACAAGCTTGGGCATATCGTGAAATATCCTTACTATTAAGAAGACCTCCAGGTCGTGAAGCATATCCTGGTGATGTTTTTTATCTTCACTCACGTTTATTAGAACGTGCCGCAAAATTAAATGAAGAAAATGGTGGGGGGTCTCTTACAGCATTACCTATTATAGAAACTCAGGAAGGTGATGTTAGTGCATATATTCCTACTAATGTTATTTCTATTACTGATGGACAAATTTATCTAGAATCAGATTTATTTTATAAAGGTATCAGACCGGCTTTAAATGTTGGACTTTCTGTTTCTCGTGTGGGAAGTGCTGCACAAATCAAAGCTATGAAAAAAGTTGCTGGTAAAATGCGTTTGGAATTGGCTCAATATAGAGAACTGGAATCTTTTGCACAATTTGCATCAGACCTAGACGAAGCAACAAAATCCCAAATTGAAAGAGGTAGAAGAACTACAGAGATATTAAAACAAGGACAATATGTTCCTATGGATGTAGAACAACAGGTTGCAATTATTTATGCTGTTATTAATGGATATTTAGATGATGTAGCAGTAGAAAATATTGGTAATTGGGAAGCAAAATTTCATGAATATCTAGATACTCAAAGAGGTTCTGTTTTAGAAAAAATAAAAACAGAAAAAGCCCTAACAGAAGAAGTGGAAAAAGAATTAAAATCAGCAATAGAAGATTTTAAAACTCAAAACTCATAACTTGGGACTTATAACTCGTAATAAATAATTATCATCGCAAAGCGATACCTTAATTAAAAATTAGTAATTAGAAATTAAAAATTGAAGTAAAAAGAAATATGCCAGCAGGTACAAAAGCAATACAACGCAGAATAAAGTCAGTAACAAATACAAAAAAAATCACCAAAGCAATGGAGATGGTTTCTGCTGCAAAAATGAGAAGAGCTACAGACAGTGTACTTGCTACAAGACCTTATAGTAATTTAGCTTGGCAAATAATTAGCAAAATTAATAAAAGTGATACAGAAAATATTCATCCTTTATTAACAGAAAGGGATGATAAAAATAATAGAGAGATGGTTATTCTTGTAACTAGCGATAAAGGCTTATGTGGTAGCTTTAATAGTCAGATGTTTAGAGAAGTTAAAAAATTTATTAATACTGATAAAAAATTAGATTTTATTGTACTAGGTAAAAAAGGTGAAAATTTTATTTATAGAGAAAAGCTAACAGTTTCTGCAAGTTTTAACAATTTAACTAATAATCCTAAGTTTAATGATGTGAAACCAATTGCAAAAATGGCTATGGATAAATTTGTAGACGGTACATACAACAAAGTACATCTTGCATATACAGATTATGTATCAATACTAAAACAAAACGCAACAGTAAGACAATTGTTACCAATAGTACGTGATGAAAATCTGGGCTCGGTTAATAAAGTAGAAGAGGGGAAAGAAAAAAGTATAGAAGAAATATCAGAATATGTTTTTGAACCAGATAAAAAAGAATTACTAGAAATGTTATTACCAAAAATAGTTGAAACTCAGATTTATCAAGCGGTTTTAGAATCAGTGGCATCAGAACATTCTTCAAGAATGGTGGCTATGAAAAATGCTACTGACGCTGCTAACGATATGGTGCGCGACCTAACACTGACATTTAATAAGATTAGGCAGGCTGGTATTACACGGGAGATAAGTGAGATTAGTGCTGGTAAAGCAGCATTGGAATAAAAAAACTCCCAATTATTTGGGAGTAATGATCATTTAATTTTAATAGACATTTTAGAAGGATCCTGATTTTTACAATTTCTACATACAAAAAGCATTGTCTTGTTTCTTACTAGATGCCCCTGATGTCTTTTTTCCATAGCATCTTTAATAAAAGAAGGAACTGTTGATGGATTTAGGTTGGTAGGGACTGTAAAAATCCAATGTTCATGATTACTGCCATCATCTGCAATACGTCTGATTATAGAATAGCAATTATCACAGGTAATTTCTGCTTCTACAACTCTAGATTTTCTGCCCATTTAAACAACCTCCTAAGAACATATAATCATAAATAACAGATTTTGTCAATCTACTTTAAACTATTATCAATAATTTAAAGCAGGGTGATAAAAAATAACAATAATAATATAATAAATAAAAAAATATGAATGGAAAAATAAAACAAGTAATAGGTCCAGTTGTGGACGTAGAATTTCAAGAAGAGCTACCTGCGATTTATACAGCACTAAAAACTAGAATGCCTGATGGCACTGATTTAATATTAGAAACAGAACAGCATTTGGGTGATAATCTAGTAAGAACAATAGCTATGTCAACAACAGATGGGTTAGTTCGTGGTCAAGAAGTAGAAAATACAGGCAAACCAATATCAGTACCTGTAGGAAAAGAAACATTGGGAAGAATGGTTAATGTAACAGGAAATCCTATTGATGGAAAAGGAGAGATAAAAGTAGATAAATACTACCCAATTCATAGACCGGCACCAGAATTTAGTAAACAATCAACAAAAACAGAAATTTTTGAAACAGGTATCAAAGTTGTTGACCTTATCTGTCCTTTTATGAAGGGTGGAAAGGTTGGTCTTTTTGGTGGAGCTGGTGTAGGAAAAACAGTTGTTGTTATGGAGCTTATTAGAAATATAGCTTCAGAACATGGAGGATATTCTGTATTTGCTGGAGTAGGAGAAAGAACTAGAGAGGGTAATGATTTATGGCATGAAATGAATGACTCTGGAGTTATTGATAAAACAGCATTAGTATTTGGACAGATGAATGAGCCACCTGGTGCTCGTGCAAGAGTTGCTTTAACTGGATTATCTCTAGCAGAATACTTCCGTGATGAAGGTGGACAAGATGTTTTATTCTTTGTAGATAATATTTTTAGATTTACTCAGGCTGGATCTGAAGTTTCTGCTCTATTAGGACGTATTCCATCAGCTGTTGGATATCAACCAACATTAGCAACAGAAATGGGAGCCATGCAAGAACGTATTACTTCTACCAAAAAAGGCTCTGTTACATCTGTACAAGCTGTTTATGTTCCCGCTGACGACCTTACAGACCCTGCTCCAGCCACAACCTTTGCTCACTTAGATTCTACCGTTGTATTAAGTCGTGGATTATCTGAACTAGGTATTTATCCAGCTGTTGATCCATTAGATTCTAACTCAACAATTCTTGACCCTCAAATAGTTGGCGAGGATCATTATAGCGTAGCTCGCCAAGTACAAAAAGTTTTACAACGTTATAAAGACTTGCAAGATATTATTGCAATTTTAGGTATGGAAGAACTATCAGAAGAAGATAAGTTAGCTGTTTCTCGTGCAAGAAAAATCCAAAAATTTCTTTCACAACCTTTCTTTGTTGCAGAAACCTTTACAGGAACACCCGGAAAATATGTTTCTCTAGCTGATACAATAAAAGGATTTAAAATGATTTTAAATGGAGAGCTAGATCATATTGGAGAACAGGCTTTTTATATGAAAGGAAGTATAGACGAAGTTTTAGCAGATGAAAAAGCTAAAGAAAATAAATAATTATGCAGATCAATCTTAAAATTACAACTCCAGAAGGTATAACATATGAAAATAATGTTGACTCTGTAACAATACCTACAAAAACAGGAGAAATTACCGTGCTCCCAAATCATATTCCAATGGTTAGCGCTGTAGTTCCTGGAGAGATTATCGTTAAAAAAGATAACAAAGAAGAATATATGTCAGTATCAACTGGTTTTCTTGAGATTGGTAAAAATACACTAACATTATTAGCAGATACAGCAGAAATGGTGGATAGTTTAGTTGAAGAAGAAATATTAAAAGCCAAAGAAAGAGCAGTTGCGTTATTAGAAGAAAAAAGAAATATTTCTGACGTTGCCTTTGCAGAAGCCGCAGCAATGTTAGAACGTGAAATGGCACGTCTAAAAGTAGTTAGAAAACGTAGAAAACTTTAAAAAAACTTATTACCCTAAGACTATTGCAAAATTTTCATATTTATGATATTCTTGGGGTAATAAAAAAGGAGGTGAGAATGTCATTAAAAACTAAGACTCCTAGAATCACAGCTAATGATTTGCCGGAATCTTTAGCAAGAAAATATAAAACAATTTATAAAGCGCGTATGTCACACACTTGTAAAAATCTTATGATCTATTGCATGGACTTTCGTCTAGAAGAAGCCTTGCACCAATGGTTAGTAGATAAAGGTATGGATCATGATACTGATCAAGTATCTCTTGCTGGAGCAATCAAGGACTTGGTTAGCCCACAAAATCCAGGTGAAGCAGAAATGATCTTAAAACAAATTGGTCTATCTGCAGATCTTCATAATATAGAACGTGTAGTACTAGTGAATCACACCGATTGTGGTGGATATGGTGGCAAAAAAGCTTTTGATCATAATGATGAAGCAGAAAAGACTAAGCATAGTCAAGATATGAGACGTGCTAAAGAAATTATTCAGGATAAGTGGCCGCATCTAGAAGTTATGATGGTTTTAGCAGACATCAAACATGACGGAACTATCAAATTTCTAGAAATGTAATAAACAACTGACAAAAAAACAAAAGCCCAACATGGGCTTTTATCATATCTAATATTTAATACTCATATTATATATTAATAAGGAGCCAAAATTGTTTTATTCTTAGATATTTTACGAGTAGTTTTCCCTCCTTGTTTTCTCTCTAAATTTAGGATAAAATAATAAATATGTCAACGTTACTACAACAACTTAATCCAGAACAATTAGAAGCTGTTAATCATACTGACGGACCTCTTTTGATAGTAGCAGGCGCAGGAACAGGCAAGACCCATCTATTAACTACCAAAATAGCCTATTTAATAGAACAGGGGCTAGCTAAACCAGATGAGATATTAGCATTAACCTTTACAGATAAGGCAGCAGGGGAGATGGAAGAAAGAGTAGATAGATTGCTACCCTATGGCTATGTAAATCTTTGGATTAGCACATTCCATTCTTTCTGTGATCGTATTTTAAAAGAAAAAGGTATAGAAATTGGACTTCCAGAATATAAACTATTATCTGACATAGAACAGTGGATGATGATTAGAGAAAATTTAAATAAATTTGATTTAGATTACTATAAACCAATGGGCAACCCAACCAAGTTTATCAAATCTTTAATAACTCATTTTTCTAGAGTTAAAGATGAAGTTATTACACCAGATGAATATTTAAACTTTGCAGAAAAATTAAAAATAAAAAATGACGAAATTGATAATGCTGATGAAGAAAAAAAGAAAATAATAGAAATAGCCAACGCTTATAAAGTATATAATCAGTTATTATTAGATAATGAATTTTTAGATTTTGGAGACTTAATCAACTACTCTTTAAAATTATTTAAAGAAAGACCTGCTATATTAAAAGAATATCAAAATAAATTTAAATATATTTTAGTTGATGAGTTTCAGGATACAAATTTTGCTCAATACGAATTAGTAAAACTTTTAGCAGGAGCAAAAAATAATATAACCGTTGTAGGTGATGATGATCAGTCTATTTATCGTTTTCGTGGGGCATCAATGAGCAATATTTTAACCTTTACTACTGATTATAAAGATGCAAAGAAAGTAGTATTAACAAAAAATTATAGAAGTGGACAAAAAATACTAGACATATCTTATGACTTTATTTGTCAAAATAATCCTAACCGTTTAGAAGTTAAATTGGGAAAAAATTTATCCAAAAAATTACAATCACAAATAAAAATTCCGGGTGAAGTTATAATGATACAAGAAGCATCTTTAGAAGAAGAGGTGGCAAAAATATTAACAACAATTTTTGAAATAAAAGAAAAAGACAAAGATGCCAGCTGGAATGATTTTGCAATTCTTGTGCGTGCTAACGAATCTGCAAAACCTTTTATACATCAAGCGGAATTGCTAGGAATACCTTACCAATTTTTAGCATCCAAAGGACTTTATAATAAACAGGTAGTAACATGGATTATATCTTTTATAAAACTTTTAGATAATTATAGAGAATCAAGCGCAACATTTAGAGTATTATCTATGCCGGTATGGGGATTGGATGCTTATCAGATAGCAGATATAAGCTATCATGCAAAGAAAAAAGCTATATCATTATATGAAGCATGTGAGAATATAGAATTATATACAAAAAATGATAAACTAATCTCAAAAATTAAAGAGATTACAAGCTTTATAAATACATTGAGAGAAGAATCTAAATATAAAAAACCCTCACAAATAATTTATAAATTTTTAAGCGAATCTGGACTATTAAAATACTTAAAAAACTTACCAGAAAATATTGAACAAAAAAATAATTTTATTTATTTAAATAAATTTTATAAAAAAATAAAAGAATTTGAACGTGATAAGGATGATGTTCATATTCTGGATTTTTTAAATATTTTAGAATTAGAGATGGAGGCAGGGGAAAGAGGCTCTCTCCCATATGATCCAGATAATGGTCCTGAAATGATAAAGATAATGACAGTACACTCATCAAAAGGATTAGAATTTAAATATGTATTTGTAGCCAACCTTGTTGATAAACGCTTTCCATCAATAGAAAGAGGAGAGTCTATAGAGCTCCCAAGTGGACTAGTAAAAGAAATATTATCCGACGGCGACATTCACTTAGAAGAAGAAAGGAGATTGTTTTATGTTGCCTCTACTCGTGCAAAAGAAAAACTATATTTAAGCTGGGGACTAGACTATGGTGGCACAAGACCTAAAAAGCCATCACGGTTTTTATATGAAATGGGACTTATCAAGCCTATAGCACAAGAGAAAACACCTAAGCAAACAGGGTTAGATATTAATGAAAATAAGAAAATAATAGATAGTGATGAACAATTTTCGTATTCATTACCAAAACAATTTTCATATAGTCAAATCAAGGCTTATGAAACCTGTCCTTATCAATATAAATTAGGTTTTATATTAAGCATTCCTACAGAGGGAGGCTTTCAAGCTTCATTTGGTAGAAGTATTCACAATACTTTGTATAAATTTTTTCTTAAGATTAAAGAAAATAGCAATAAAAATACTAGCTTTCCATCACTTAAAAAATTAGAAGAAATTTATCAGGTAGAGTGGATAGGTGATTGGTACGAATCAAAAGAAGATATAAAAAAATATCAAAAAAAAGGCTGGGAAACATTAAAAAATTATTATCAAGAATTAAAAAGTAATCCACCAAAACCATTATATTTAGAACAAGAATTTACATTAAAATTTGGAGAAGATTCCTTTCGTGGCGTTATTGACAGAATAGACGACTTAGGTGATGGAAAAGTAGAAATATTAGATTATAAAACAGGATCTTCACCAAAAAATGATAAATTAACATTTAATCATAAAGAACAGTTATTAATATATCATCTGGCATCAAAAGATATATTAAATATAAATCCACAAAAATTAAAATTATATTATATTATTGATAATAAAAATTTTGAGTTTGAGGCAACTGACAAAGATATTATAAAGATAAAAGACAAGATACAAGATACAATAGCAAAAATAAAAAATGGTGACTTTAAAGCTACACCAGAAGTAAATGCTTGTAAGTATTGTGATTTTAGAAATATTTGTGAATTTAAGAAATGACGATAAGACGACGGACAACAGACGACAGACTACCGCTATAATTATTTATCCAAGAACTTTGCACTCTGGTATAGTAAAATACACCTCTATGCTAAATACTTAATACCAAACTATGGCATTTTTAGATTTTAATAAATTACTAGATAAAACTGGAAAAAGCTCTAAGCTTATAGAATATGCTATTATTTTTAAAATACTAAACTTTGCCAAAGAATATATCTGCGATAATTTTACAGAAGAAGTTGCCATAAAACTAAAAACAGATAGTTTTAAAAATGGAGTATTAACAATATCAACAACTAGCTCTTCTGCAGCATCTGAGCTAAAATTACATGAAAAAAATCTAGTTGACTTTATAGAAAAAAATACAAAAATAGGCATTATCAAGAAGGTGAGGATACTATTACTATAGTCACGTATTTCTCACAATGTTTTCACATTCTTAATAGTGTTAGAATATTGTGCATGGACATCTATTAAGCTTATTAGCATATTTTTAATATCTTGCTATTTTATCTAATAATTGCTAATATTATTATATAAATAAGGTGGAAATATGAATCTTAGACAGTATATAATACTAATGATTATAAGTTCCGTATTAGCATGGCTAACGTGGTGCTTTGTCTTGATATACACTAACCCAGAAGATGCAGGGTTAGGAATATTTTTTCTTTTTTACAGCACATTATTAATAGCTCTGGCTTCTAGTTTTTCTATACTAGGACTAATAATACGGGTTTGGATCTTAAAACAATACAATAGTGCATCTTATCTGGCCAGCAAATCATTTAGGCAAGCTGTATTACTTTCAACACTTATTATTGCTGTATTATATTTTCAAAATAAATCAATCTTAAATTGGTGGGTAATATTACTTTCAATAGTAATTTTAACCATGGTAGAATTCTTTATTATTTCATATAAAAATAAAGATACGTTATCTTAAAATTTTAACAGGAGGGATAGAATATGTTTAAATCTTTATTTGGTAGATTTTCAAAAGATCTTGGAATAGACTTGGGTACTAGCAATACTGTTATTTTTGTAAAAGATCGGGGAATTACAATCAACGAACCTTCAATAGTTGCTATAAATAAAAGAACTGGCAGAGTTCTTGCTGTTGGATCAGAAGCAAAAGAGATGGTTGGTAAAACCCCTCCTCATATAGAAACATGTAAACCGCTAATCAAAGGTATTATTTCTGATTTTGAAGTAACAGAAAAAATGTTACGTTTTTTTATAGACAAGGTTCACGAAGGTCCTTTTAATTTAATGCCTAGACCCAAAGTTGTTATAGGTGTACCGTTAGAAATCACCGAGGTAGAAAGAAAAGCAGTAGAGGATGCTGCCTTGTCTGCAGGTGCAAGAGAAATATTTTTAGTAGAAGAGCCGATGGCAGCCGCAATTGGAGCTAGACTCCCAATAGAAGAACCGGATGGCAACATGATAGTTGATATAGGTGGTGGAACTGCTCAAATAGCTGTTATTTCATTATCTGGAATAGTAACATGGAAAGCGCTTACTATTGCTGGTGATGAGTTAAATAAAAATATCATTCAATATTCAAAAGAAGTATTCAACCTACTTTTAGGTGAAAAACATGCAGAAACTATTAAAAAACAAATAGGCTCTGCTCACAGACTTCCAGAAAGACAAGAGCTGAGAATGAGAGGAAGAGATCTTATTTCTGGATTACCAAAAGAAATAGTTATAACAGATGATCATATAAGAGAAGCTTTATCAGGCTCTGTAAAAGTTATAGTTGAGAGTATTAAAGAAGTATTAGAACAAACTCCTCCAGAACTAGTTGCTGATATTTATGAAAGAGGATTAGTGTTATGTGGTGGTGGTGCACTATTACAAGGTATAGACACCTTGATTGCACAAGCAACAGCTATTCCAGTAAGAATTGCTGAGGATCCATTAACCTGTGTTGCTAAAGGTGCTGGTGCTCTATTATCAAATCCAACCTTATTAAAAGAAGTTGCATTAGAAAGTCAAAACTCTTTATAGTTTATGAAAAAGATTAGTATAAAAAGTAAGCGAGCAGGACTTACGGTGGTAGCTTTTATGCTACTTATTTTTTTACATTCCTTAGAAATATTAAACCCTATAGAAAAAACTATATTTAATTTTTTTGCTCCTATACAAAAAAATATATATTCTTTTGGCTTAGGAATTAAAGATACGGTGGAAACAATTAAATATAAAAATAATTTAACAGAAACAGAAATATTAAAAGCTCAAATAAGATCACTGACATTACAAAATGCTAAATTAAAAATATTAGGAGAAGAAAATAAAATTTTGAAAAAAGAACTAGGATTTTCTAAAACTAATGAGTATGATTTAGTTGGCGCTAGAGTTATAGGTTATGACTCCTTACATAATTCCACTCTATTAATTTTAGAACTTGAAGATGATAATGTTAACCTTGATGATATAAAGATTGGTATGCCAGTAGTAGTAGAAGATGGTATATTGGTTGGTAAAATATCTAACATTAATCAAAATAAGTTATTTATACAACCATTAATATCCTCTGAAAGCGCTATAGCCTCCACCATTTTAAACAGTAGCTATACTACAGGTATTATTGAAGGAGAATTAAACTTAGCTATTAAAATGAAAATGATACCTCAAACAGAAAAAATAAAAGCAGGGGATTTGATTATAACATCTGGACTAGAAGCAGAAATACCAAAAGGATTATTAATAGGAACGGTCACCAAAGTATCATATGATTCTCTATCGCCATTTCAAATTGCTCACATAACACCTTTAATTGATTTTACAAATCTTTCTAATGTATTAATTATTAAAAAATATTAAATGTTTAAACTTTTTATTAACATTTTAATAGTAATAGGATTAGTTGTATTCAAAATAAGTTTTTTAAATACTTTGCCTATTTTTAATATATTAAACCCTGTTATTATTTTTATAATATTTTTAGCAATTACAAATAATAAGCATTATATTATTATGGCTTTTGTAGCCGGGTATTTACTTGACCTATATTCTCATTATACATTTGGAATAAATATATTATCATTAACGTCTGTTGCTATAATTAGCAATTATGTCTATACTTCAGTTCTTACTAGTCACCGTTTCCTACCTTTGATATTTTTATTTTTTATCAATATTTTATTATTTCACTCTATAGCTATATTTACCATCTCCATACTTTCATTTTTAAAAATATCACCACCATCAAATTTAATTAACCTAGAAACATTAAAAATAATAACTAGTGAAGCGTTTTATACGGGTGCTATTATTGCTATATTTTATTTAATCAATAATTTTTTACAGAAAAAATTTTCTGGAATATTTTTAAAATAATTTATGTCTGATGATTTATTTTTTAACAATCAAGATAGTAAATATTCTCTAAAAAAAGAGTCTGGAGAAAACTGGATAGAATCTAGTTTTGGTAAATACGCTTGGTTTAACAATCAAAATACCGACGGTTCTTTTGTAGGTAAAACAACTTCGAGTCTAAAGTTTAATATTTTTAAATTGACTATTTTATTCATTATGATTATTTTGGCTAGCAAGAGTTTTTATCTTCAGATCGCTAAAGGTGCAGAGTATAAAGATCAGGCTGAAACAAATAGAATCAGAATAGTACCTATTATTGCTGAACGTGGAATTATATATGACAGAAATCAAAAACGATTAGTATATAATATTCCGGATTTTTTCTTAGCTATTATTCCTAAAGATTTACCAAAAGATGACAATGATCGTATGGATATGATGGAGCGAGTTTCTCATATTATTAATGTTCCTGCAAAAGATATTGAGGAGCGCTTAAGCCTTTATTCACCTTTTAACTATCAATCAGTTCCTATTAAAACAAATTTAGAATATAACGAAGCACTAGAATTAGAAATCCTAAATAATACCTATCCATCAATACAAATAGAAACTGGTATAAAAAGAGAGTATGAAGCTACAGATTCAATGAGTCATGTATTGGGTTTTTTAAGAAAAGTTAATCAGGAAGACTTAAATACAAACAAAACATATCTTCCAACTGATGATATAGGAAAAGCAGGGATAGAAGCAGAATATGAAAAAGTTTTAAGAGGTACATATGGAAAAAAACAATTAGAAGTTGATGCGTTAGGTAGGCCTACAACTATATTAGCAAAAGAAGATCCAATACCAGGACAGGATATAACCCTAACCATTGATAATGATTTACAAAAAAAGGCAGAAGAAGTTTTAAGTAAACATTTGAGAGTACATGGCCTTAAAAGAGGGTCGGTTATAATAAGCGATCCTAATAATGGTGAGATATTAGCAATGGTGAGCTTACCAGCTTATGATAATAATTTGTTTTCCGGAGGATTAAGTCTTGAGGATTATAGTAATTTAATCAATGACATTAATAAGCCCCTGTTTAATAGAAGTATAGCTGGAGCATACCCGTCAGGATCTACTATAAAAATGGTATTTGCTGCTGCAGCATTAGAAGAGGGTAATATTACAGAAAACACGACTTTTCAAAGTACAGGTGGAATACAAGTTGGTGAATGGTTTTTTCCAGATTGGAAAGTTGGTGGTCATGGAACTACAAATGTAAGAAAGGCTTTAGCAGAGTCAGTTAATACTTTCTTCTATATAATTGGTGGTGGAATTTTAAATCAAAACCTTGATAGGTTTACCATCGATGGTTTAGGTGTAGCAAAATTAACAAAATATGCTGCTAAATTTGGACTTGGTAAAAAACTAGGTATAGATATTCCAGGAGAAGTATCAGGATTTTTACCTAGTAAAGAATGGAAAGAAGAGACAAAAAAAGAAGCGTGGTATATTGGAGACACATACCACCTTGCAATTGGACAAGGAGATATGTTGGTTACACCACTTCAGGTTAATTATTGGACTAGTGTTTTTGCTAATAAAGGGACACTGTATAAGCCTCATATTTTAAAAACCGTCACTAAACAGGATGGTTCTATCAATGTTACACAGCCAGAAATACTTAATAAAAATTTTATTACAAAAAATAATATTGACATAGTTCGTAGTGGCTTAAGAGATGGAGTTTTATATGGAAGTTCCAGATCTTTGTTAGACTTAAATGTAACAACAGCAGGTAAAACAGGTACTGCGGAATGGCATACTAATAAAAAACCACATGCTTGGTGGACGGGTTTTGCACCATATGAAAATCCACAAATTGTGATAACTGTGCTAGTTGAAGACGGCGGAGAAGGTTCTAGCGTAGCACTACCAATAGCTAAAGAACTTATACGTTCATATTTTAATAACTAAATTGACAAAAGTAGTAAAGAAATGTAATATAAAATAAAACTTGTAGTAAGTTTTTTTAATTTAAAAGATACAATTATGACTAGACAATTAACACCGGAAGGTAAAATAAAATTAGAAGAGGAGTTAAAAAATCTTATCGCTAAAAGACCAGCTATTAGTAAAAGAATAGAGATAGCTAAAGATATGGGGGACTTAAAAGAAAATGCAGAATATCATGATGCGAAAGATGAACAAGGTATGATGGAAGGTAGGATTAGAGAAATAGAAGACATACTAGCTAACTCTGTTGTAGTAGAAAAAATTAAAAGTAGTGATACTGTAAACTTGGGATCAAAAATTAAAATAGAGGTTAATAATAATGAAAAAAATTATACTCTAGTTGGAGCTAATGAAGCAGACCCATTAAAAGGCTTAATATCTAACGAATCGCCATTGGGAGAGGCTTTAATGGGTCACAGGGTAGGCGATGAAGTAGAAGTAGAAGTGCCAGTAGGTAAAATTATATATAAAATTAAAGAAATCATATAACTTTACATATAAAAAAATTATTTTATTTAGAAAATGGGTCTATTGACCCATTTTCTATTTTTTGCTAAACTAATTTAAAGCTATAACACATATGTATCCTAATGTAAAATTAGACAAAATAATAAAAATACCTAATCAAAATATCATTATTGGCCAAAATGAAGTATTTGTTATTGCTGAAATTGGTAAAAATTTTATACAAACATTAGAAGATAAATCAGTAGAAGAATACTTAGAAAATGCTAAAGAATTAATAAAACTTGCCCATCAAACTGGAGTAAACGCAATAAAATTCCAGACTCACGTATTAGAAGATGAGCAATTAAATATAGATGTTACTTCTCCACATTTTAAAGGTTCTGACCGTTATTCTTGGGTGGAAAGAAATGAGAAAGCTACACCATTGTGGTTTTGGCAAGAATTAAAAAGATATGCAGATAGTCTAGGAATATTATTTTTCTCTACACCAATGTCTCGTAATGCTGCAAAAAAACTCAATAAAGTGGGTGTAGATATTTGGAAAGTTGGTTCAGGTGATATGCTAGATTTTGTTTTGTTAGACTACCTTGCTTCAACAAAAAAACCCATCATAATATCATCGGGAATGAGCAGTTTAAAAGAAATAGACAAAGCTTACGCTTTTCTTAAAAAAAGAAATGCTCAATTTTCTATAATGCATTGCATATCACAATATCCATGCCCCCCACAAAATTTAAAATTAGAAACTATTAATTTCTTAAAAAAAAGATATAACGTACCGGTTGGTTTTTCTGACCATTCCATAGAAGCAACACCTTCTTTAATAGCAGTATCTATGGGAGCTAAAATAATAGAAAAGCATTTTTCATTAAGCAGAGATTTATGGGGTTCAGATCATAAAACTTCTTTAAAACCAGATGAATTAAAATATTTAGTATCTGGAATAAGATTTTTAGAAAAAAATAAAAAAAATAAAGACACCATTGTCAATAACTTTAAATATTTTTTAACAGAATCTAATAATAGAGTTGTGGACTTAGAAGAAGAAAAATTTAGACCATATTTTAGAAAATCTATTATGTGCTCTAGAGATATTCAAGTAGGAGAGACTATTACATCAGAAATGCTTTATGCTATGAGACCTCAAACCTTTGCTGGTGGCATTTCCTCAGAAGAATATGAAAATATATTAGGTAAAAAAACAAACAAACTACTAAAAAAATACGACCCCATAACTTGGAATGTATTAAGTATATAAATTAAAAAATAGCGGATATCCGCTATTTTTTAATAATAAACTTGTATTCTTACAAAACAGAATCAATTAAACTCTTGATTTGATCATATGGTACTGCACCGGAAATTAATCTTTGAGTGCCATCAGGTGCGATCATGATCGTTCCTGGAGTGCCAGATATACCAGCAGCTGTCCCAGAAGAATAATCTTTTGCAACTTTATCTTTCATCTTATTTGTATCAAGACAATCATTAAACTTAGACGTATTTAGACCTAAATCTTTTGCATACTGTTTTAAATCTGCCTTATTAAGTCCAGTACCATCACTTTGACCTTTTTCAAACATTAAATCAGATAGCTCCCAAAATTTATTTTGCTCTCCAGCACATTCACTAGCTTCTGCGCTAATTTGTGCATTTTGATGAAAGGATAATGGAAAATGTCTATAAACTGTAGCAACATCATTTGGATAATTAGCTAAGATTTGAACCATTGTTGGATGAAATCTTTGGCAATATGGACATTGAAAATCACTATACTCAACTAATAATACTTTTGGATTTTTTGCACCCCTTATATGATCATCGGCAGATACAGTTATTCCAGGAGTAGGCTCTGTTAATGAGTCAGTATTACCACTTGGTTGATTTTGAATAACATTATTTCCAGGATTTTTTGCTATTAAGCTAGGTCCATTACCAAGACCTCCCCAAACATAACCAATAGCAAGACCTACTAAAAGCCCACCAACTACAAAAAGAGTAGTTTTATTAATTTTTATTGTAACTTCTGACATATAATAAATTACATTAAAAGCACTATTATAAAACGATATAGTTTTATAAATACCCTTAAGTAAACGTGTTAATTGTTTATATTATATTGTAGCATATATAATTAGTTTGACAAATAGCATAAAAATACCTACAATAATATATATCTTATATATAAAATTTTCATATGCAAAAAGACAATTTATCTACAGACGAGTCTATAGTTCGTCTACAAAAACTGCAAAACTTTAAAGATAATAACGTCTTACCTTATCCAGCTAAAGTAAAAAGGGGGATGTTAGCTCACGATGCTCAAGAGACCTTTAAAGAATTAGAAAAAACTGGTAAAAAAATTAAAATTCAGGGAAGAATAAAAACTCTTCGCGTTCATGGTGGGTTGGCTTTTTTAACTCTAGAAGACGGATCTGGTCTAGTACAAATAGCTTTACAGAAAAAAAATCTTAAAGAATATAAATTATATACTTCTAATTTAGATTTAGGTGACTTTATAGAAGTTACCGGCCCAATGTTTTTAACTAAAAAAGGAGAGAAAACCTTGAATGCACAAAGTATCAGACTTTTAGCCAAATCTATTCTTCCTTTACCAGAAAAGTGGCATGGCTTATCAGATGTAGAAATTAGATATAGGCAAAGATATTTAGACTTAGCAACAAATCCAGAGGTAAGAAATATTTTTATAAAACGAGGTCTTATTGTTAAAGCTATAAGGTCTGTATTGGATGATAATGGCTTTTTAGAAGTAGAGACTCCTATCCTACAAGCAATTCCAGGTGGAGCTACTGCAAAACCATTTAAAACTCATCACAATGCCTTAAATACAGATCTATATCTACGCATAGCTCCAGAATTATATTTAAAAAGATTATTAGTCGGTGGCTACGAAAAAGTTTATGAAATAGCTAGATGCTTTAGGAATGAAGGAATAGATCACTCCCATAACCCAGAATTTACACAAGTAGAATTTTATTGGGCATATTCTGAATATGAAGAATTAATGAAATTTACAGAAAAACTACTTACTACAATAGGCAAATCAATATCAAAAAAATTAGAATTTGAATTTGATGGTAAGAAATTTTCACTAAAACCACCATTTAAAAAAATAACTTTTAAAGAAGCTATTTATAAAACTAGCAAAATTGATATAGATAAAATAACCAATAAAGAAGAGTTGGCAAAAAAAGCTAAAGATATTGGGGTGAAGGTTGGAAAAGGCGATAGCTATGGAAAAATTTTAGATGAAATATTTAAAAAGAAGTTTCGTGCCACTACATTTCAACCAACTTTTATTGTAGATTATCCACTAGAACTTTCACCATTAGCTAAGAAAAAAGATGGTAGCAATAATACGGTGGAACGCTTCCAACTAATCATTGCTGGAATGGAGGTTTGTAATGCATTTTCAGAATTAAATGATCCACTAGATCAAGAACAGAGATTTAAATCACAAGAAAAAGCCAGAAAAGAAGGAGATGAAGAAGCTCAGAGAATGGATAAAGATTATATTACAGCATTAAGCCATGGTATGCCACCTGCATCTGGTTTTGGTATGGGAATAGATAGATTAACAATGCTTTTAACAAATAATCATAGTATAAAAGAAGTTATTTTATTTCCAACTCTCAAACCAGAAAAATAATTATGAAAATCCTGATAGCAACAAAAAATGGCGCCAAAGCAGGGGATTATAAAAATATACTAACAAGTTTTGGCATACCAACAATTACCTTAAAAGAACTAAATGATAATGATGATGTAGAAGAAGCTGGTAATTCCTTAAAAGAAAATGCTAAAATAAAAGCTCTATATTTTGCAAAAAAATATCATATGCCAGCGATTGCAGATGATAGCGGTTTTGAGATTGATGCCTTAGGTGGAGAACCTGGTATTTATGCAAGAAGATGGCCAGGATATGAAGCAACCGATCAAGAATTAAGGGATATGGTTATAAATAAATTACAAAACATTCCATTAAATAAAAGAACTGCAAAATTTACCAATGTTACAGTTCTAGCTAATGATAAAGGTGAGATGGTTGCAAATGGCACAGGATATATAGATGGCTACATACCTCTAGAAATTTCTCCCAAAAAAATAGAAGGCTTTCCATATCGTTCTGTATTATTTGTAACTCAGTTTAATAAATTTTGGTGTGACCTAACAGAAGAAGAATTTCGTCAATTAAATTTTCGTTATAAAGCTGTAGAATCAATAATTCCACAAATAAAAAATCTTTTAAAATAAAAATATGTTAGACATAAAATATATTCGTGAAAATAAGGAGGCTGTAGAAACCATGTTAAAAAATCGTAATAAAAATGCTGATCTAGATCAAATATTAAAACTAGATGAGGAAAGACGTAGTCTTATTTCTGCAATTGGTGAAAAAAGAGCAGAACAAAAAAATCTAGGAAAAGAAGATATAGAAAAAGCTAAAACATTAAAAAAAGAAGTAAAAAAACTAGAATTGCAATTGAAGGGAGCAGGAGAACCGTTAACAGTAATGTTAAATGCAATCCCAAATATTATAGAAGAAGATGTTCCTGTTGGTGCCGATGAATCTGCTAATCAAGAAATAAGAAAATATGGCGAACCCACTCAATTTAATTTTAAAGTTAAAGACCATCTTGAGCTTGGAGAACCTTTAAATATTATAGATGTAGAACGTGCTTCCAAAGTATCTGGAGCAAGATTTTCATATTTAAAAGGTGGTGCGGCACAATTACAAATGGCTATTATACAATATGTTTATGAATTACTCGTAGGACGTGAGAAATTTATTCCAATTATTCCTCCTGTAATAGTAAAGAGAGAAATTGCAGAAGCCTCTGGACACCCAGAAGCAACAGGAGATGAGGCTTATCATCTAGATCAAGATGACATGTTTTTAGTTGGTACATGTGAACAATCAATACTCCCAATGCATAAAGATGAGATATTAGATGAAAGTGAGCTACCTTTACGATATCTAGGTTACTCAACTTCTTTTAGACGTGAAGCAGGTAGCTATGGTAAAGATACAAAAGGCATATTAAGACAACATCAATTTGATAAACTAGAAATGTTTGTATTTTGTAAACCAGAAGATAGTAAAAAAGAACATGAACTATTAGTTGGATTAGAAGAAGAACTGATGAAAGGATTAGAATTACCTCATAGAACAATGCTTTTATCAACTGGAGATATGGGCTTTCCAAGTACAAAAACATATGACATAGAAACATGGATACCATCTCAAAATAAATATAGAGAAACTCATTCTTGTTCAAACTGTACTGATTACCAGACTCGCAATCTTAATATCAAATACAAAACTAAAGATGGTAAAAAAGATTTTGTTCATGCACTAAATGGCACAGCATTTGCAATTGGTCGTATTTTAATAGCAATACTAGAGAACAATCAACAAGAAGATGGGTCAATTAAGGTTCCTAAGGTGCTACAAAAATATTGTGGATTAGAAATGATTAAAAAATAATTTTAAAAAATATGGATTTAATACACTGGACAGACGAATATAGTGTGGGTGTAAAAATGATAGACACTCAACATCAAAAGATAGTTAAAATAATCAATAAATTAAATAACTTAATAGAAAAGGATACTATTAGTAGTGCTTTAAATGAAATTTTTGATGAGCTAGCGGATTATGCAAAATATCATTTTTCTACAGAAGAAAAATATTTTCATGAATTTGACTATAAATTAACTGAGGAACATGAAAAAATGCATAAATATTATATAGAAAAAATTGAACAATTTAAACAAGATAATAAATTAGATATTAAAAATGCATTTGTTGTTTTAGACTTTTTAGAAGATTGGTGGATTGGACATATCAATGGTGCTGATAAAAAATACACCAAATGCTTTAATGAACATGGTCTAAATGGTGTAGAAAAATAAATAAATCACAAAAATCATCGGTCAAATACTGATGATTTTTATTATACGATAATTGCAAAATTATCTAATTTATGGTAAAAAATAATAAAGGGAGACAAGCAAAATGATACAAAAAGACACAGGATCTATAAGTGCACTTAGGTTAATAAGATTAGCAAAAGAAGCAGATATTAGCAGACTCGCTCTTTCACAAGCTATAGCACAAATATATGGAGTAGCTGAATTTATAGATAGAAGAGTTGCAATAAGTATTCGTACTGGCATTATTTTGCAATGGGAAACTTTTTATAAAGATTATTTTGGTCTTGTAGTAAATCTTTCATTTGTAAAAATTCCTATTCATCGTATAGGATTTGAAAGAATTATTATCATGCTAGAACAGTTAAGTACAGATGATATTATTACTGTTCATCCAAGAATTATACCTACTAAAAAATTGGAGTATACAGCTTCTGACAATATATACATAAGACCGAGAACAGACTATGCAATACGCGTTAGGAATAGTATCTTTCCGGATAGAAACCTACACGGACTATCAGCAAACAATGTTCATGAGCTCAAAGTTAGGAGCATGACCCTTGGTGAAAGATTAATATTTGGATTAAAATTATTTCATGAAACTGGTCGTCATTTAGACACCTCAACATTTACACTTTGTAGTGGCTCTAGATATACAGATGATACAACAGTCCCTAGAGTTTACTTTCATAATGGACATGTAGTTATAGGTTATCAAAAAGTAAGAGTCAAAGACAAAAAAGCTGGTGCAAGAGAAGTTATACTATAATCCCGACAATGATCGGGATTTTTTCATGCCCATTATTGACAAAATAAAAAAAATATGCTAAATTCCTTAGATGGAGGAAGTTATGAAGCCATGTACTTATTGTCAATGTGTTGATGAACATAATCAACATTGTCCACACAAACAACCCAATAAATTAATTCAATGGAATCAAGGGTATAACGATGGAAAACAAGGATTACCAAAACAAAACACATGTCCTACATATGAGCTTGGTTGGTCTATGAGCATTCACCTTGGAAAAGCGAGCCTTCTCAACCATCCCGGATGTTAAATATATTTTGCCTGTAGAAAAATAATCTACAGGCTTTTTTATGATATAATGATATATAGTTAATAATATATATAAAAATATGAATTATAAAAAATTTACACTATCTTTAGTGTTGCCACAATTAGCAGGAATAATTGGAGCTTTTTTTACAACATCAGCCATACCTATATGGTATGCAAATTTAATAAAACCTAGCTTTACTCCACCTAGTTGGCTATTTGGACCAGTTTGGGTAATGTTATATTTTTTAATGGGTATATCAATTTATTTAATATGGAATGAGGCTCCTCAAAATAAAAAAATTATACAGCTCTTCTGGGTACAATTAGTAATTAATATGATTTGGACTCCTTTATTTTTTGGATTAAGAAATCCTTTGTTAGGGCTTATAACGATAATATTATTATGGATTTTAATAGTTATTTTAATTATAAAGTTTTGGAAAATAAACAAAACATCTTCTTATTTACTTATCCCTTATCTTATTTGGGTGAGCTATGCCTCTGCACTTAACTTTGCAATATTCTATTTAAATAGATAACATCGTCTTGACAAAGAACATAAAATACTATAAACTCTATGACATAGGAGGTGATTGACAATGTCAGAAAGTTTAGTAAAAATAGAGCCACTTTCTTTTGCTACAGTAGAATCAAATAGATATGATGAAGCTTTAAATAAAAATATTGCCTACAATATATCAGGCGTTATTGCTTTATTCATAACTATGGCAGCTGTAGTACCTATAGCAATGATTTCTTGTCCCTCTATTTTAGCTTTTCTTTTAAGTTTAAGTGGTACTGGTTTTTTAACGTTTTTTACAACTCTTAAACTTGTAAAAAGAAAAGAGATGAAGGTATTAGCTAATCCAATAACTCAGTTACATGGTAGACTAAGAAATAGCGTGCTTTGGTTTAATAATAGAGTAGCAATGTACAATCAATATCTCTTGGAATCTAATATGGATGACACTCTCGATACTACAAAACTTAAAAGTATGCATGAAGAACTGATGGACATTAGAAAAGGATTAAAAGCTAAAATTCAGGCTCTTGCACCACAACAATTACCTCAAGCACCGTGTATAGCACCCTTACTAGATAGCTTGAGTCGACTACAAGAGCATGAGTGTATTTTACCAGCATCTGACAGAATAAGGCTATTATCACAAGGTGAGGCTGATGCTAGCATGGCAGAAGTAGAAGAATTACTAAAATAATAGAGCCAAAAAGGCTCTTTTTTATATTAATATTTATACTTTTAAAAATATCTAATTTATGCTAATATATATAAATAATCAAAAAATTAGAGACAACAGATAATAACTATAATTATCTCGCAGGACTAATAATTATACCTAAACCCTAATCGCTAAACGCTATATATATGAAAACTTGGATAGAAATTTCAGAAAATAATATTCTGCATAATATACAGTCATTAAAAAAATTACTAAAACCCAGTACTAGTTTTATGGCTGTTTTAAAATCTAATGCCTATGGACATGGATTAGAAATAATAAATGCAATTTGTGTAAAATCAGGATTGGTAGATTGGTATGGGGTTGATTCAAAAGAGGAAGCTTTGATATTAAGAAAGCTAGGCAACACAAGCCCTATATTAATATTAGGGTACATACCTTATGAAGAATTAGATCAAGTTATTGAAAATAATATTAGTTTTGTAGCTTATAACTTGGAGCTTTTAACATATTTAGAAAATAAAAAATATAATAAAAAAATAAAAATACATATAAAAATAGAAACTGGTACAAGTAGGCAGGGGATAGCAGATCAAGAACTTATAGACTTTATCAAAAAAGCACAAGAAAACCAAAATATAGAGATCGAAGGTATCTATACTCATTATGCCAACATAGAAGATACAACCGACTCAACATATGCAATGGAACAATTAAAAAAATTTAATCAAAATATTCAATTATTAGAAAAGATGAATATTAACATTCCAATTAAACACTCTGCCTGTAGTGCAGCTATAATTAATTATCCAGAAACTCATTTTAATATGGTAAGAGCTGGAATATCTATGTATGGTATGTGGTCATCAGTAGAAACTAAAGCTGTAACACAAACAAACAATATTAACCTAGAATTAAAACCTGCCTTAACCTGGAAAACCTATATAGCACAAATAAAGACCTTAAAAGCTAATACACCTGTGAGTTATGGGCTTACAGAAGCTGTAAAACGCTATTCTAAGGTGGCTATACTACCAATTGGGTATTGGGACGGCTATGACCGCGGATTATCAAGTGTGGGCGAAGTTTTGATTAATAATAAACGAGCTAAAATTCTTGGTCGTATATGTATGAATATGATGATCGTAGACATTACAGATACACCTAATGCAAAAATTAATAACGAAGCCATACTGTTAGGCGATCAGATTACAGCAGAAGAAATGGCTAGAAAAATAGGAACAATTAATTATGAAATAGTAACTCGTATCAATCCAATGATCAAAAGATTTATAAAATAAACTCAAAACGATGTCTTATTATAAAAAACTAAATATAAAAAGTCCTCGTAGCCGAGAATATAGACAAAAAGACTTACGAAATCCATATTTTAAAAAAAAGACAGGAGCTATAAGCACAAGAACTTTATACAGCTTAATAATGCTTATGATTTCCATCTTCTTATGGGTATATTTTTTATTTGCTTCTAATGTATTCAAGATTACAAGCTTAACAGTAGAAGGATTAGATAATAATAAAAAACAATTAGTAACTACAGAAATATTAATTTTTTTTAATAGAAGAAGGCTGATATTCTTCAAGGGCTCTAATTTATTTTTATTAAAAGCAAGTAGTCTTAAAAAACACCTGTCAGATGCTGGGATAGTAATTGAAGACCTTTCTGTAACAAAAAAATATCCTGACAAGATAATTGTAAATATTACAGATAAAAATAGTGCACTTATATTCTTTAGTAAAGACGGGGGCTCTATACTAGCGGAAGATGGTACAGTGATAAAAAGGGGAGAGGGTAATAAAGATGCCTGGCAGATACTAAGCACAAATAATAGTACAACCAGCACTGACAATGTATCAAATAATGATATAGAAAATTTTCTATCACAAATAAATATAAATGGAGAATTTAATCATCCTATATTTTACGACGCTTATTATTTAGCTGGTAGTGAACCTGGGGAATTGCACCCAGCTCATAATATAATAAAAAACGTTTTAGAGTTTTCTAAAAATATTTATGAAAAAACTGGCATAATTATAAAAATGGTAGGAATCTATAGTAATAATGGAAGTGAAAAAATTATTTTATATACAAATAATAATTGGAAAATATATATTAATCCAGATGAAGAAGGTTTAAAGCAGTTTTATAAGTTTTTCCTTGTGTTTAACAATAAGATACAGGATGTAAACAAGCCTCTAGAATACATAGATCTACGATTTGGTGACCGTGTATATATTAAATAAGATGTTAGGTACCAAATAAAGAATAATAGCTATAATTACAATAAAATAAGGTTGAGATAGATGAAGCCTAATACCTATGCTTTTTTATTTTAAATTCTGTGGCGTCGCAAAAGGTATATTGTGCGACGCAATATATTTAATAAAAAACTTACTCTTGATATCCTCTCAATTGTCACTCTTTAATATACGTAATGTCATTTAATTATATTTTTTTAGAAAATATAATTAATATACTTTTTATATATTTATAAGCTTAGCTAGAGATAGATATTAATACCTATATATTATAAATTAGTCGTCCCCTTTTTATTTTTTTATATTTTATTTGCTAGTGTCGCAAAATATTTCAGCTTCTCTTTCACAGTAAATATTTTAAATTAAAAAAAACCGCAAAACTATTCTACGGTTTACCTATTTACTACCCTACCCCTTTACTCCTACTTTTCTGTAAGTAGTGAAAAAAGATGTTTAATCTCTAAATGATCAGGAGATATAAATGCTATATTAGGATAATCTACAGGAAAGCTAGAAATATTATCATTTTGATAAAACTCAACTAAAGAAATGCCAGACTCGGTAAAATCTAGTACTGGTGTAATAGCAAACATATAAATACCAAACACACCTTGTTTAGTTTTAACTTTATAATATTCAAATTCTTCTCTCATATGCTCTAGTATCTCTGGCTCTTCATTTTCAACTTTTAATGTTCTGAGAAAAAATGCGAATAAACTTTCTGAAACCCTTGTTTGTTCAATAAACACATTACTAAAACCAAGACCCTGTAACAACTCAGTTATTTGCATAATAAAATTATCATTACTCATCTTGCCCTCCTTATTTACAAAAATATATTAACAAAAAAGACCAATATTGTCAAGACTAAGAAATAAAAAAACTATAATATAAATATTATAGTTTTTAATAAAAGATATATTATCAACAACCTATAAATCAACTAAATAATTTAATGGATTTACTGGTATTCCATTTAATCTTACCTCGAAGTGTAAATGAGGTCCTGTAGTCAGTGGGCCCGCACCACGAGTACGTGGACTTCCGCCAGTCTTACCAATTAACTGTCCACGAGATACATAAGTATTAGGCTCTACATAAACATCTGACAAGTGTAGATAAACAGTAGAAATGCCTCCGGCATGGACCAATACTATATAATTATACACTCTCCAACTATCTTGATTACGAACCTTTAAAACATATCCTGGTGCTGGGGCTTTAAGTGGAGTTCCTTGAGCTGCTCTCAAATCTAATCCTGAGTGCTGACCTATAATATATCTATATGGATAATCTGGATCATGAAAATATGTGGTTATTTTAACCTTAGGAACTGGCCAAGTTAATACAACGTCTCCACTATATTGAAATAAGTCATTTTCTTGCAATTTTTTTCTTACATCGGATTCCAATCTAGTAATTTCAGAATCTAACTCTTCTTGCTGTCTTTGTGTATCAGCTAAAAGAGCTTGAAACTTACTTTCAGAAGCATAGGACTGCCCCACCAAAAATGATTTAGCAGCTTTTTGATCTTCTAATTTATATTTATAATCTTCTAAATTATTTTTTGTTGTAACAATATCATTTTTATGATTTTCTAAATCCCTTTGCTTAGACTCTTTATCAGACCTCAAGTTTCTTAATTCTTCTATAGATTTATTTAATTTATTTTGTATATCCTCAAAATATTTAATTTCTTTAAAAAACTTAGAGAAACTCTTATTTAATAAAATAATTTCAAATGGTGACTTATCCCCCACCCTTTGTAATTCTCTAAAATAATAAACTGATAATTCTTTTTGTAAATTTATTTTCTTTTCAGTATCTAAAATTTCGTTATTTAATTCTAATATTTCTAATTCTAATTTAGAAATATTAACTTCAGCCTCTTCTATTTCTAGTTCAGTTTTTACTACCTGATTATTAATCAATTCTATTTGGTTAGTTAATGTAACGGCTTGATTTCTAGCAGATTCAATTTTACTTTTATATTCTTGTAATTTAGTCTCTATACTCTTTAAAGTATCTTTTTTATCGTTAATCTTATCACTCAAACTAATAATATTAGGGTCTGTTGCACTATAAACTACACTTGGCATTACCAGTGCTAATACAAATATAAATATAAAAAATTTTTTAGCTAATTTCATAGTTTATTTATTGCGTCTTTCAATCTTTTTATAGTTTTTTCTTTACCTAATATTTCCGCTATTTCAAATGGTGGTGGTGAAGATAAAAGTCCTGACAAGGCTACTCTCATTGGCCACAGAATATCTCCATTACCTACTCCACTATCTTCAATTAATTTTTTAATTTCTGTTTCTAATTTTTCTTTTTTAAAGTCTTTTTTATCTAAGCTTACTAGCAGAGTCTCTAGAGCTTCTAAGTTATTTTTTGTACTTTCTTTATCAGATTTTTTCCATACTAGAATGTCTCCTTCATAATCTAGCGTATCTTTGAATAAAAAATTTGTCAGCTGTGGAATCTCATCTATACGCTTCATTCTTTCACGTTCTAGCTCTATTATTCTTGCTAACCACTTTTTATCTATGGTCTCCCCTGTTTCATTAATTATTAATTTTCCATCCCTATCAGTTATTATACCAGATTCTAGATACTCTGGCATACATAAATCAACTAACTCCTCTAAAGATTTATTCTTTATATATTCACCGTTCATCCAATATAATTTTTCTCTATTTAATATTGCACCGCCTTTATTTATAGATGAAAGATCAAAGGCATCTATTAATTCTTTTAAAGTATATATTTCCTGATCACCTCTTGGATTCCACCCTAATAATGCTACAAAATTTATTAAAACCTCTGGTAAAAAGCCTTGACCTAGATAATCTTCAACTGCTACATCTCCCTGTCTTTTAGATAACTTTGATCTATCTTGGTTTAGTAATAATGGAAGATGTGCAAATTTTGGCAACTCCCAACCAAAAGCTTTATACAATAAAATATGCTTAGGTGTAGATGGTAGCCATTCTTCACCTCTGATAACATGGCTTATCTCCATCAAATGATCATCAACAACATTAGCTAAATGATAAGTTGGAAAACCATCAGATTTAAATAATACCTGATGATCTATACTGGAATTATCAAACTCTATATCTCCATATACTTCATCATGAAAAGAGGTTTTTCCAGTTTCTGGAACCTTGAGTCTAATTACATGAGGTTCATTATTTTCTAACTTATTATTTATTTCTTCCTCAGTTAATTTTAAACATCTACCACCATACTTTGTGGGTAGTTTTTTTACTCTTTGCTCTTCTCTATCTTTTTCTAATAATTTTAGGGTACAAAAACAATGATAAGCATAGCCCTTATTTAACAAAGTTGTAATATGCTCTTTGTATATATCTAACCTTTCAGACTGTATGTAGGGGCCATAATGACCACCTTTAATAGGACCCTCATCATTATCTAGTCCTACAGTATTTAAAGTTTTTATAATTGCTTCTACTCCGCCCTCTACTAACCTCTGTCTATCCGTATCTTCTATTCTTAATAAAAACTTACCTTTATTTTTTTTAGCAAATAAATAATTATATAAAGCGGTTCTCAATCCACCTATATGCAAAAATCCCGTTGGTGATGGGGCAAATCTAACTCTAACTTGTTTTTTACTTATTGACATAAAAAGCTTATAATATTATTAGGAGGTATACTATGAAATTAATGAGAGTATTTGCAACTCTATTCCTAGCATTCCTTTATATTTTCTTTTTTAGACATATTGATCTTCAAGAAATTTGGAACGCTATCCTTCATCAGCACATTTTAATTAAAGCACGAGAAATTATTTTTTTACTTTTTCTAGGAGCATCCATTCTTAACATGCTTCTATTTATAGTATATGCTTCAAAAATAATTAACGTTATCTTGTTTCTTGGATCTACAATTATACTTATGCTGGGAATAATATTAATTGTTATTACTCCCGCATTTATAAAAATAACTTATCAAGCAGTAGAAGGTTTTGACTGGGGTAACTTTTCTCAATTAGTATTTTTACTTCTAATGGTAATGGCAAATATGTCCATAGCATCTCTCTATGAAAAATATCAACCAACATCACTAGATAAAGAATAATTTCTACAGCCTCATCTTTGAGGCTTTTTATTTAATAACCTTTCTACAAAACACTTCCAAGGAAAAACTATTACTGCTGTAAATATCCTCTTATATCTATGTGGTTCTTTGAATAAACGCCAAAGCCACTCAAAGCCTGATGACTGTATATGCTCTGGTGCACGTTCTGCTCTTCCGCTATAAAAATCAAAAGCTCCACCAACACCCATTGCTAATTTTACAGTTTTTAGTTTTTTTAAATTATCAAATATCCACTTTTCTTGTTTATAATGACCTAATGCTACAAACAATATATCTGGCTTAACACTATTTATATGTTTGACAATAACTTCATTATCCCATTTATCAAAACTCATTTCTCCATCACTGCCCTGCTCAGCACCTACTATATTAATTTTTGGTAAATATTTTTTAAATTTTTTTGCAGTATCTCTTGCCACCTCAACCCCACCACCTAAAAAATATACTGAATAATTTTTTTTCTCTGCTAATCTCAAAATATTAAACATACTATCAGTCCCCGTCACTCTATTATTCAACTTCCTACCAAGTATTCTTGCACCAAATTTTAATCCAACTCCATCAGGTATATTTATTGTAGAAGCATTTAAGATATGACCAAATTCTTGATCCTTACTAGCTAAAACCAACATCTCTGGATTTGGGGTTGTGACAAAAAATTGTTTTCCTGACTGTATCAATTTATCAACATGTTTTAAAAAAAATTCTTCATCTATGTCATCAATTCTGACTTCTAAAATATTTATACTATTCATATTAAAACGAAAAATGTTCTAAAATATTATAAATCGGACCATTCTCTGTTAGTTTACTCTCTACTAAATCAAACCCTTTTACTTGCCAATCAATATTATCTTTTTTAATTTCTTCTAGTTTTTCAAATTCTACTTTACCAGATTTTATTCTTACCAATGTAATATGAGCCTTGAGAGCTCTTTTATCTATTTCTACACCGATACCACTCAACCTTCTACCTAAATCATTAATTATCTTTTTAATACAATCCCCTCCTTTATCTATATTTAAGATGATAATTCTAGGAAAAGACTTATTAGGAAAGGCATTAATACCACCTAAAGAAACTGTAAAAGGATTTAAAATTATTACTAAATCTTTAGCAATTTTTTTAATTTGTTCAATTTTTTTAGGAGTCTGATCACCTAAAAAATGAAGGGTTATGTGTAAATTATCTTTTTCAACAAATTTTATACCTTTTATAGGCAAATATTTAGCTAATTTTAGATAAATATTGGCTATATCCTCTTTTACTCTAAGAGGTATATTGATAGCCAAAAATACACGACTCTTCATATAACTAATATTATCATAAATATTCGATAATTGGAAGAGTCTAAAATACATACTTTTACTAATCAAAATATTGACATCTTTTACTATATATGTAAAAATAAAATAAATTAGCACTCTCCTACTTTAAGTGCTAAAAATAATAAGGTATAATAATTCTTATAGCTTACAACTTATAACTTATAGCTTTTTATATGATGCAAAAATTCACAACAAAGTCACAACAAGCCTTGCAAAATGCACAAAGCCTTGTTTTTGATAATAATAATTTATCACTAGAACCAGTTCATCTTTTAATATCCTTATTAGATCAAAAAGATGGTGTTGTACCAAGCATTTTTAATAAATTAGAAGTAAATATAGATAATACAAAAAGTGCACTTTTGATAATTTTAAATAACTTACCAAAAGGTGGGTCAACAGAAAGTCCTATGGATTTACGAGTTTCTCCACAAACTGCAAAACTATTACATCAAGCAGAAAAAGAAGCAGAAAGATTAAAAGATGATTTTATTAGTACAGAACATCTTCTTTTAGCATTGACTGCAATTGATAGTCATTTAACTATATTATTAAAAAAATTAAATATTAACTATGAAGATATTTTAAAAGTCTTAGTTAGTATCAGAGGTAATCAAAAAGTAGACAGTCCAGAACCAGAAAATAAATATAGAGCACTGGAGCGCTATTCAAAAAACTTAACAGACTTAGCTAGAAAAGAATTATTAGATCCAGTCATTGGACGTGATGAAGAAATCCGTCGTTTAATGCAAGTTTTATCTCGTAGAACAAAAAATAATCCGGTTTTAATTGGAGAAGCTGGTACTGGTAAAACGGCTATTGTGGAAGGTTTGGCTCAACGTATAGTAAGTAGTGATGTGCCAGAAATATTAAAAAATAAAGAGTTGGTATCTCTTGACCTTGGATCTCTTATTGCGGGGACAAAGTTTCGTGGAGAATTTGAAGACCGCCTAAAAGCAGTGATAAAAGAAATAGAAGAGTCTGCTGGTGGGATTATTCTTTTTATAGACGAATTACATACACTTGTGGGAGCTGGCGCATCTGAAGGTGCGATAGATGCATCCAACCTATTAAAACCGGCATTAGCTCGTGGTAGATTACACGCAATTGGTGCAACCACTTTAAAAGAATATCAACAACATCTAGAAAAAGATCCTGCCCTAGAACGCAGATTTCAACCAGTATATGTTAAAGAACCATCTATAGATGATACAATTGCAATTTTACGTGGTATCAAAGAAAAATATGAAGTTCATCATGGTATTCGTATTACCGACCCTGCTATTGTTCAGGCTGCAAACTTATCCAATCGTTATATTACTGACAGATTTTTACCTGACAAGGCAGTTGATTTAATTGATGAAGCTGGCTCAGCACTTCGTTTACAAATAGATTCTCAGCCAACAGAACTAGATAGATTAAAAAGAATTTTAATGAAATTAGAAATAGAAAAACGTGCACTTGCAAAAGAAAAAGATCAAGACTCTAAAGAAAGACTTCTTAAAATAGAAAAAGAAATGGCAGAATTAAAAGAAAAATCAAATCAACTAGAGATTAAATGGAAAAATGAAAAAGAAATTATTGCAAAACTACGTCAAATTAAAAAAGATATTGATAAGAAAAAACAACAAGCAGAAATTACAGAACGTGCTGGAGAGCTTGGTCGTGTAGCAGAAATTCGTTATGGAGAGATTCCGGAATTAGAAAAAGAATTGAGAGAGTTTCAAAAAAAATTAAAAACTGTTCAAAAAAATCATCGTATTTTAAAAGAAGAGGTTACAGAAGAAGATATTGCAGGAGTAGTCTCTCGTTGGACAGGTATTCCAGTATCAAAAATGTTAGAAGAAGAAGTAGAAAAACTTGCTAAAATGGAAGATGTTTTACACAACCGCGTTATTGGACAAAACGAAGCTGTTAAATCCGTTGCTAATGCAATAAGAAGATCTCGTGCTGGCATTGGAGAAGAGGGTAAGCCAATTGGCTCATTTATCTTTTTAGGTCCTACTGGAGTTGGTAAAACAGAGCTTGCAAAAACACTTGCCGAGTTTATGTTTAATGATGAATCTGCAATTATACGTTTAGATATGTCAGAGTATATGGAACGTCACACAGTATCTAAAATAATAGGATCCCCTCCTGGATATGTAGGTCATGAAGAAGGTGGACAATTAACAGAAATGGTACGCAGAAGACCATACTCTGTAATTCTTTTTGATGAAATAGAAAAAGCTCATCCAGAAGTATTTAATATACTATTACAAATATTAGATGATGGACACTTGAAAGATAGCAAAGGGCGTAATATTAACTTTAAAAATACTGTTATTATCATGACGTCTAACCTTGGCAGTGAATATATTTTAAACGCAACAAGTAAAGGTGCCCTAGGATTTAATGTAGGTGGGCAAGCTACAAGTGAGGAAGATATCAGAAACACTATTAATACTCAATTACGTGAACGCTTTAAACCAGAATTTATCAATCGTGTTGATGAAATCATTATATTTAAAGCATTAGATAGGGCTGATATCAAAAAAATTACAGAACTACAATTAGAAAAAGTTGCAGAACGTTTATTGCAAAGAAAGGTTAGATTAGAAATTACAGATGGAGCAAAAAAATATATTGTTGATAAAGGGTTTGACCCTTCTTTTGGAGCGCGTCCACTAAAAAGACTTATACAAACAGAAATTTTAGACCCAATATCACTAGAGATTATAAAGAAAAAATATAAAGAAGGTAATACTATAGAGATAGATGGCGATAAGAATGGACTAACATTTGCTAAATTATCATCCCCTACACCAACCGCTGTAAATGTATAAACTAGTAACAGCAAAACAAAATACGTAAATTTTTTACGTATTTTGTTTTATATAACTTATTAAAAAATCCGCCAAAATGACGGATATGTATATTATTTATATCTTTGTAAAACCCTCTCTACCTGTCCTAATTTATTAGTAATTTCTACAAAAAGTGATTTAAGCTTTTCAGTTATTCCATCAACTTGTGAGAGCCTATTAAAAACATGATATAAATAAGCAGAGTTTAATACTCCTTCAACACCTGAACATCTACCAAGAAACACTTCTGCGAAAAAATGCTCTCCATTATTTCTTTTAACCTTATTTTTCAGGTCAAATTCAAGCATCATATTCACCCCTTTACTAATAATGCTATGAAGGAGTCCAGCAACTTCATTAAGTAACCTACCTGCCTTAGTCTTACCCTCTAATTGATACCTAGAAGCTAAGACTACTAAATCAGCCGAAAGCTTTCTAAAAAAATATGCAAAGAACAAGTAATTAGGCTGTGGATTAAGCTTGTCATCTAAAAATTTATCAATAAGTCTTATAGCTTCGTCTTTTTTCATAATACCTCCACTACCACAAACTTATCATGAATTTACAAAAAATACAAGGGTTGACCTAAGCCTTACGATATGGTATACTTTTTCCTAAGGAGAGTCCGATGAAAAACATATTAACACAAAAAATACTCATGGTATTGATAGCTCCTTTCGCTATTTTATTCCTTCTATTATTTGCTCTTTTGAACTGGCCATTATTTAAACTACTCCCTGACAAAAAACAGGAACAAAACAAACTAGAGTCGTAATGACTCTTTTTTAATTGCTGTTGCCTATACTTCATATTTTTGATATGCTTTTATATATATAAAAATTAGTAATATCAAAATTTTTCTATGAAAAAAATCATTATTTTATCTATTTTAATCTTATTATTATTACCCTCTAGTGCATTAGCATTTAATGAGGATTACATAATATCAGATACAGAGCTAATGGACTATAATTCAATGACCCTACAAGATATTAAAGTCTTTCTAAAAGACAGGAATAGCTACCTATTCTATTATGCTGATTTTTACCCGGAAACAGGTATTATAATGGAAGCTCCAGAAATTATCTATCGTACAGCACAAAGGTTTAAAATTAATCCAAAATTTTTACTTGTATTATTGGAAAAAGAACAAAGTTTAGTATCACTTACATTGCCATCGCAAAAACGTCTTGATTGGGCGGTTGGTTATGCAGTTTGTGACAGGTGCGAATTAAATCATCCATTAGTTACTAAATATAAGGGATTTGGAAAGCAAATTTATTATGCTTCTGATAGAATTATGAATACATATCTTCCGGATCTAGAAAGGTATGGCAATACACAAACAGGAATGGGTCCTGGAATAAGTAAAAAATTAGATTACAAATACTGGGTTACTCCAAAAAATAACGCAACTGCCGTTCTCTATACCTATACTCCACACATACAAGGTAATAAAAATTTTTACGTCTTATGGAAACGTTGGTTTAGCAATATTAAATATCCTGATGGCTCTATATTAAAAAATGCTAACGGACCAGAAATATATTTAATTCAAAATGGCGCGAAAAGACACTTCTTGTCTTATGGAGCTTTTATTTCTAGATATGGTTCTAATCAAATAATAGAGGTTGGAGAACATATTTTAGATAATTATCCAGATGCAACTCCAATAAAATTTGCCGATTACTCTATTCTATCAACTCCGGATAACAAGCTATATATGACAGTTGGAGACATGGTTAAACCCTTTGAATCAACAGATGTATTCAAAAAACTAGGCTTTCAAGATTTTGAGATAGAAGACGTAGAATCCGAGGATATTGCTCTATATGAAGTTGGTACTCCAATAACCCTAAAAAGTGCTTACCCGACTGGAGGATTGCTACAAAATGAAAATGGTGGTGTTTATTGGGTTTATAATGGGGAAAAACATCCACTTGTCCACCCTTCTCTTTTAAAACTTTTTCCAAAATATAGTGTAATAAAATCTGATGAAGTGACTCTTGCTGACTTCATAAAATCTGACCCAGTCAAGTATGGTGATGGTACATTACTCAAAGGATCATCCCCTGCTGTTTATTTAGTGTCTGATGGCAAGTTAAGACTGATACCATCAGAAGATATATTTTTAACATATGACTGGAAATGGGAGAACGTTGTTATAACTGGAGATAATGTTTTATCTCTTTATGAACTTGGAGAACCTTTAGGCATAGAACAGCATAAAAAATATCCTCAATTATTAATATCGTCAAATTAATATGATAAGTTTTGCTGGCATAGTTCCTCATCCTCCATTGTTAATACCTGCAGTGGGTAAAGATAAAATAAAACAATTAGAAGAAACTAAAAAAGGAATGGAAGATATTGCAAAAAAAATAGCAGATGCAAATCTTGATATTTTAATTATTATTTCAGCTAGCCACAAGATGCATACAGATGCTTTTGGTATTCTTTTAGCTCCAAAATATACAACAAACTTTAAAGAATTTGGTGATTTTGAAACTCATAATGAGGTTTTACCTGATTTAGAAATTATAGAAAAAATAAGACATTCTGCTATTGATAAGAATATTCCTTTTACCTTAATTCATGAAGAAAACATAGATTATACTTTTGGAGTACCAATACATTTTTTAATTTCAGGAGAAAAAACAAAAGTAATACCCATAGTAACTTCCCATCTAGATATTAAAAGTCATTATGAATTAGGAAGAATTATTAAAACAGTTATTACCAACAGCAATAAGAGGATTGGAATAATAGCTTCTGGGAGCCTATCTCATAAATCAACCTCTAATAGCCCCTCTGGATTTTCTCCTAAAGGACTGGAATTTAATGAAAAAATAAAAGAACTCTTAGAAACTAAAAATACAGCAGGCTTATTAACATTGGATCAAAAATTAATTAAAGATGCTAACGAATCCATAATATCTTCACTTGCACTATTAATGGGCGTTATGGAAAAAGCTAATTATAAAACTCAAATATTTTCTTACGAAGCCCCGCTTGGAGTTGGCTATATTGTTGCTAATCTAAAATTATTATAGAGATGTACGCAAAAATAATACCACTTACAAAACTTCCACGAAAATTTGAACATTTTGACTATCTAGTTCCAAAACAAATGGAAGATAAAATAAAAAAAGGCCACCTTGTGGTCATTTATTTTCGTAACCAAAAAATTAAGGGTGTTGTCATAGAATTAATACAAAATACATCTACAGATTTAGCAAAAATTAAAACAATAAACTCATTAACAAGTATAATTTTACCAGAAACGCTTTTAGATGCAGTAGATTTTGCTAGTAAAGAGTATCTAGCTTCTAGTGCATCATTTTATAAAAATATTATTCCAACACCTGAAGGAAAAATTAAAGATAAAGAAATTAATATTAAACCCTATCCCCTATTGCTTAATAAAAAAGGGGTGGAAAACGTTATTGATATTTTAAAAAATTGGCAAGAAAATAATAACTTTTTTTTATATGAAAATAATTTTAAAGAAGTGTTAGCTGTTTTTATAAAATTAATAGAAAAAAATCTTAAAAATAAAAAACAAATTTTAATTTTAGTTCCTACCCTACAAGACTTAGAAAATTTTGAATCATTTCTTTCACATCAATTTAAAAATAATTTAATTATTTGGAAGGCTAAAGAAAATAAAAATACTAAATATAAAAATTGGCTAAAAATATTATCTGGCAACACCTGTGTTATTTTAGGTACCAGACCTACATGTTTTTTACCATTTCAAAATTTAGGATTAGTTTTAATATATAATAGTACATCAGCGGACCATAAACAGTGGGATATGAACCCACGATATAATGCTAAAGAAGTTTTGGAGTTTGTTTGTAATAAAAACAATATAGATTTGCTATTAACAGATTACTGGCCTTCAATTAATACTTTTAAACAAATAACGGAAAAAAAGACTATGGAGCTAAACAAGCCTATTAGAAAAATAGAGTTAATTTTAGCAGATTTAAGAAAAGAAATAGAAGCAAAACAAAGCCTCTTAACGTTTCCTGTTTATCAGATGATACAAGAAGCTCATGAGCTGAAGAAACGTGTAATTTTACTTATAAATAGAGCGGAAAATGATAAAATATTTATCTGTAATGATTGCAATAATATCTTTAATTGTCCAACCTGTAATAAGCCTTTTGTTATTGACAATGACCATTTTTTATGCTATCATTGTAATAATAAAGTACCTATAGCAAAAACCTGTCCGAATTGCCATGGAATAGAGCTAAAATCCTTGCATGGTGGTATAAAAAGCATAAAAAAATACATAGAGCATGACCTAGCCATAGAAGTCCATACTATAAGCAAAGATCATCCAGAATTTCCAAAAGATTTTAGAATATTACTTTCAACTGACTATTTTTGGAAAAATATTTTTCACAAAATAAATAAAGATGATATTTATGGTTCTGCAATATTAGATTTTGATTTTTATCTTACAAAACCAGAGTTTAACCAAAGAGAAAATGCAGCTCTAGCATTAGAAAGATTTTTAAGTTTTGCTAATGATTTAAATTTAAAAAAAGCTATTATACAAACAGCAAAATTGGATAATAAAATATTTGAAAATATTCCTGAATTTTATAAAGAAGAGTTAGAGGAAAGAAAATCAACTCTCTATCCTCCATTTGGTAAATTAATAAAAATCATTTGTAAAGATAAGATGTTGCAAAAACTGGAATCTGATACAAATAAATTATATAATTTATTAAAAGAAGAAGGTTATCATCCAATGCCACCCTTTTCACCATATAATAAAAAACGTGGTGATAATAATTTAATGCATATTATCTTAAAAGAAAACTCGGATGCAAACTTATCAAAACTAATAAAAATAATACCTGATGAATATCAAATAGACGTAAATCCAATAAGTATTTATTAGCAATTAGTAATTATTATCCGTCAGAGCGATAATTTATGCCTAAACCCTAATTACTACACACTAAACGCTATTATAATATGATAATAACCTACCCAAACGAAATATTAAGAAAAAAATCAAATCTAGTAACATTAGATGAGATTAAAAGTGGAAAAATTAAAAAATTGATTAAAGAAATGAGAGAAAATCTAGTTGATGAAAAAGGTATCGGTTTAGCTGCTGTACAAATTGGTGTCCATAAAAGAGTTGTCCTTGTAGAGGTAGACGAGGGAGAGGTAAATGCATACATTAACCCTGTTATCAAAAGAAAGTCTTTAAAAAAAATAGCTATTGAAGAAGGTTGTTTATCTGTACCAGGTAAACATGGATACGTGAAAAGATCAGAAACTATCTGGCTAGAAGCATTGGATGAAACTGGAAAAAAATTAAAATTAAAAGCTAGAGGATTACCTGCGATTGTTTTTCAGCATGAAATAGATCATACTAATGGAATTCTATTTATTGATAAAATAAAAAAATATTAAATATTAATGGCTCATTTTTCGTTATCTTTCATACGAAAAATTATTCTGAGCGTAGCGTGAGAATCTCATCATTAATTTATTAAAATAAAACCAAGATACTAACAATAATTAAAATATGAATGAAAAAATACCTATAGGAGGAGAAATAGAAACTAAAAAATCTGTTGAAGGTAAACAAGAAAGTGATAAAACAGCTAAAGAATTAAGATCTGAAAAACTAAATCAATCAGTAGCAGATATCCAAAAATTACAAGCTGAAATAGCAATAGAACAGGATGAAACAGAAAAACAAAAAAAATTAGAAAAACTCAATGAAGAGTGGCTACTTTTTGCCGATCAATTATTAGAAAGTTCTGATGATGAAATAGATTATATGCATGGGGAAATGATACAACTAGAAATAAACTTAAAACAAATAAAGGATAAAAATAGTAATAGAGCAAAAGAAATACAAGAAAGAATAAAAATACTACAAACATTGTTAGAAGAACATTTTAATAATACTTACCCTCATATAGAAGTAGTAAGTAGAGATACCGGTTATTATGTTAATAGCATAATATTAAATGGTACTGTAGCAGATTTTGAAGAACTAGCACAATCTAATGATGGTAGATTTTTAAAAAAAATCAAAACAAGTAAAAATAATTGGCAAGATGTTATCACAAGTGAAGATATACAAAAAATTACCAGTCTTGATTTATGGGATAATGAGATAGAAGAAGCTGGAGCTAGAGCTATTGCTGGTTCAGAGACCTTAGGTAGTCTTACCAGTCTTGATTTAAGATATAATAATATAGGAGATGCTGGAGCTAGAGCTATTGCTGGTTCAGAAACATTGGGTAGTCTTACCAGTCTTAATTTAAAACAAAATAATATAGGAGAAGCTGGAGCTAGAGCTATTGCTGGTTCAGAGACCTTAGGCAGTCTTACCAGTCTTGATTTATGGAATAATAATATAGGAGAAGCTGGAGCTAGAGCTATTGCTGGTTCAGAAACATTGGGTAGTCTTACCAGTCTTGATTTAAGATATAATAATATAGGAGATGCTGGAGCTAGAGCTATTGCTGGTTCAGAGACCTTAGGCAGTCTTACCAGTCTTGATTTAGATGGTAATAATATAGGAGATGCTGGAGCTAGAGCTATTGCTGGTTCAGAGACCTTGGGTAGTCTTACCAGTCTTGATTTAGATGGTAATAATATAGAAGAAGAAGTAAAAGCAGAATTAAAACCAATATTTCTAGTAAAAGGGGTTGATGTTTGTTGGTAAATAATATTATTATGAAAATCGTATTCTTTGGTACATCACAATTCGCAGTACCAACTCTGCAAAATCTTGCAGAGAATTTTAATGTTGTATTGGTCGTAACAAAGCCTCCTCGTCCTGCTGGTCGTGGAAAAAAACTAACACCATCTGCAATAAATATAGAAGCGGAAAAATTAAAACTACCAATAGAGTGTGTAGAAAAATTTGATGACATTATTTTAGAAAAAATAAAAAAAGTAAATGCAGAATTATTTATTGTTGTAGATTTTGGTAAAATAATTCCACAGAAAATTATTGATATGCCTGTATTAGGCACAATAAATATACATCCATCAAAACTACCTTTATATCGTGGACCATCCCCTATTCAATCGGCTATTTTAAATGGCGAGATAAAAACTGCAATTTCTATAATGCTAATAGATAAAGAAATGGATCATGGACCTATTTTAGCTCAAAAAATTGTGAACATTGCATCTGAAGATACTTCGGAAACATTGTTTCATAAACTATCAATAGAATCAGCAGATTTTTTAATAGAAACTTTAAATAAATATATAAAGAATCAAATAAAAGGTATACCACAGGATCATACTAAAGCAACTTATACCAAAATTATAACCAAAGAAGATGGAAAAATTAATTTTAATAAAAGTGCTACTGAAATTCATAATATGGTACGTGCCTTCTATCCTTGGCCATCTGCATACACAACATATGATAATAAAAATTTAAAAATACTTGGTACTTCTACCACCACCTCTGTCATTCCTGCGAAGACAGAAATCTCACAAAAGCCTGGCATTTTTTTCAAAACAAAAAACGGCCAATTAGCCATTATGTGTAAAGATAAACCTTTAATTATCAACAATATACAACTTGAAGGTAAGCGTCCTATGACAGGTGAAGATTTTATTCGTGGCTATCTTTTCCAAGTAAAAACTATTAGATCAAACTAGAGAAGATCTCCAAACCATACATCCCTTAAATAGAATACTTTTACCTCATCCACCTTAAATAATAAAGTAATAAGCGTCATCTTAATAAGACATAATATATTTCACAAAAAAACTATAAAATCTTCTAAAATAAACTTTGTAACATTTATTTAAGTTTTTAACAGAACAGGCTATTCCCTCCTGATACCTACAAGAGCACCTATAATTAACATTCCGATCCCTAATGGATGGTTGAGATAAGGGGTAAACATATGGATAGACAATAAAACAAAAACTATCGTCAATCCCCAGACACTATATATATCCCCAGATTGCATTTTTTTAAATAATAAATATATGATCGTAAAAATAAAATATAAAAAAGAAAACAAACCAATAACACCCATTTTTAAAACTATATCTAGGTAACCCCACTCAAAAGCATATGTTGTATATTCCCCTGTTTTTAAAACAGCAGAAACTCTTGGGTCAAAACTTTTAAAGGTTAAAGTTTTACCAAAACCATAGCCAATCAAAGGGCTATTTTTTATTGCTGGCAAGAGTGGCTCTAACTGGCTAATTCTACTATTTAGTGCACTTTCTCCTATCTTTAATCTATTACCAATTAAAGAAGAATTCTTTGGAATAAATAAACTAATAAGTAAAATACTAGCAAATATTATAGCTACACTTTTTATAACAAATCTTAAAATACTTTTAAAAGATTCTTTTTTATAAAATAAAATTAATATTAAAATAAAAAATCCTGCAAAAAAACCAACCCAAAAACTTCTAGATAGTGATATATATAACGCACCTGCTAAAATAATTAAATAAAATAAATATTTTCTAAAACTAATTTTTTTATAAAAATCTAAAACTAAAATTAAAAACAATCCCACTAAAAGATATATTTGGGATTGTATAAAAATGCGATAAGCTCCATTTTTTAAAGATGTTATCTCCCCTATTCTAAAATCTCTAATCCATTTATAAATTAACTCTAAAATAGAAAGATTGTCAACTTTAATAAAAATTATAAATAACGCAAAAGTTTCTAAAGCCAATAAAGACGATCCTATTATAATTACTTTTATTAATTGATTAAATTTTTCTTTTGTATTAATATAATTTACTATTGGTAATATTAATAATAAATACAAATAAGAGTTAGCATCAAAAAATATATTAGACGGAAAAGCTCCACGCAAATAACCATGAACTATACCAAGTATCCAAAGTAATATAAAAATTATAAAAGATAAGGTTAATTGCTTTACCTTTGGCGACATTTCTTTAATAACAAGTATCTTATTTTTAAACAGACTTTTTGAACTCAGAACTTCTATCTTCGCAGAAACTATAAGTCGGAACATATCAAAAAACCACAAACTCATTATTATTAAAAATAATAATATACGTAAAGGTAAATTAAGCCCATCTGTACTAAAACTTAATAAATAACCAAAAGATCCAAGAGTTAATTCTAAATATAAAAGATATATAAGATATTCACGACGCCAGAGCCCTAAAATTAACCCTAAAAGCCCGAAAAAGACAAAACCTACACTATTTACCGTTCCATAAAAATAGCCTAAAAATGAGGCTCCTAATAAGGCTAAAGCTGTGTAAACTATATAACGGGTTTTCAACATCTTCTTCTCCCCCCTTTCTAAGAGGGAATTAAGAGGGGGTCTGGATTTTAGTATTGACATATTAATAAAAAAATGATAAATATAATAATATCGTATCACAAAGGACTAGGTGATAAAAGCCTAGTAGGGAGGACGAGATGCCAGAAGTTAAAGTTCTTTATACAGATCCGGTTATTGAGATTGATGGTGTTAAATATCATCATCACCCCAATGGTGGTGGACTTGTTGCAGAAACAGCATTTGTGTCAACAAGCGCATATGTAGGACCATTTGCACGAGTAATCCAAAAAGCACAAATACTAGGGTTTGCTAGAATTTGTGGGGAAGCAATTGTAGGTGGAAATGCTACAGTTAAAGATTTTGCTACAGTTGAAGAATCTGCTAAAGTCTTTGGCAATGCTGTAGTCTCTGGCAATGCACAGGTTTTTGGATGGGCTAAAGTTTGTGGCAATGCAGAAGTTAAAGATCGTGCACAAATTATGGGGAGTGCAAATATTGAAAGTAATACATTTGCTGGATGTGTACAAAAGCATTAATAATAAAAATAAAACCGCAAAATAATGCGGTTATTTTTATACTAAATACTTAATACTAAATACTATATACTAAATACTATATACTAAATACCGTGCTTCTTTATTATTATCTCTCTAGCATCATTATATTTTTTAACAGTCTTAAGCCATGGAATTTTATAAAATATTCTTGGCAACCATCTACTTTTCCCTTGTGGAGAACCTTTTGTCCAAAATAAAACTTCGGGCACAAAAACTCCTACTTTCCCCTGCTCTAACATAGTAAGCCACAAATCCCAATCTTGAAATTTAATTAAATCTGGATCAAAACCAACAAAATCTTTTTTTCTTATTAAAGACATTGTTGATATATAATTTCTCTTTTTTAATTCTTCTACATTAAATTTTTTAGATGGTATTTTTTTTACACCAATCTTAAAAGAACAATATGCATAAGATGGATTATCATTATCATCTAAAGCTTTTTTTAATTTAGTAAAAATATTTTTATCCAAAATAATATCATCATCACAAAAAAATAAATAATCACCATTAGCCTTTTCTGCGCCAAAGTTCCTTGCTACATTCGCACCGCTGTGATTTATTTTTAAATATTTTATTTTTTCTTTAAATATTTTTATTGTTTCAGAACTACTATCTGTAGACCCATCATCAACTATAATAATTTCTAAATCCTTATAAGACTGTTCTAAAATTGACTCTATAGTATCTTTAATTGTCTTTTCCGCATTATACATCGGAATTATAACACTTATCATAAAATCATTTAATCAATTAATCATGAAATCAAGGAATCATTTAATCAATTAATCATGAAATCATTTAATCATAAAATCAAGGAATCAATTAATCAAGAAATCATTTAATCATGAAATCATTTAATCAAGGAATTATTTAATCATGAAGTCAAGGAATCAATAAATAAACTAATTTAATAAATTTATAAGTATTTTTTCTAATTCTTCATCAGTGCTTATAACATATCCATCTTTACATTGCTTTACAGCTTCTGGAAGACCTCCAACATTAGATACTATAACCGGTTTATCAAACTGATCCACTTCTAAACATACCATACCAAATCCTTCCCAATTATCATTACTTGGTAAGGCAGTTAAAACAAAAATATCACAACCGCTATAAACGTTCGCTAGTTCTTTTTCTGATATCTTACCTAAAAAAATTACATTATCACTTAATCTTAAATCATTTACTAATTTTTTTAACTCTTTTTTATAAGGACCTTCCCCTGCAATTACAAAAACAGCATTCTCTACTACTTGTAAAATTCTTGGCATTAACTTGATTACCTTTTCTTGTCCCTTTCTTTTTACAAGTCTTCCCAATGATAAGATGACTTTTCTCCCCTCTAGATTATTTATTTTTTTAAAATCCTTTGTAGGTTCTGGCAATTTTTCTACCTTTGGATATCTAACCTGGTAATTATATACACGTCTAAAAATTGTTTGCAATAATCTACCCGTTGCCTCACTATTTACAATGATTTTATCTGCTTTATCTAGTATTATTTTTGCAAAATATCTTTTTCTGCCACTCTTACTAATATTTACAATATCTAACCCATGTAAAATAATAGTATAGGGCTTATTTAAAAAAAAGAATAAATAACCAGAGGGCAATACATGACTTATTATTATCCGCTCATATTTTCTTCCATAAAACCAACCCCAAAATATTAAAGGTAGCCATTTAGGCCATAAAGACCATAAAAGAGTATGTCTAAATACTCCTGACTTTATATCAGCTATTTTATTTTTAGGAGCTAAAACATCTAGACTATTTTCTTTAACATAATTATCTAGATATCTAGCAACACCACCTATATCTGGTTTATAATCAATTGTAATTAACAACTCTTTATTCATAAAATTTTTAGTCTATTTTTTCTCCATCTAATGGCTCTGGAACCTCTGTAACTTTTTTTGATTTTATAAAAATATTTTTTAAAAACTCTAATTCATTTTTCTTAATAATTCTGAGCAATACTGCAAATACTAAATAGGACATTGCTCCAGCTAAAACAGCCACATATACTGAGGTAAAATATAAAACTCCATCAACAACAAACAACATACCCATACCAGCTAATAAAGTTTTGCAAAAATAAATTATAATATTCTTTTTACTATATTTAATAACTTTTTCTACAAAAATAAAATCTAAAAATAACAATATAATATTAACCACTAAATACGATATACCTGCACCAAGCACACCATATTTTGGAATTAATAAAATATTCATAACAACTGCTATAACTGTTATTATTCCTCTATTTAACGTATTTGCGTTTTGTCTGTCTGCCGCACGCAAAAGTAATCCAGTTGGAAATGCTAAAAATATAAATGGTATTGCCAATGCCATAACTTTAAAAGTTAAAGTTGCTTCTGTATATTTTGGCCAAAAGTTTTGCAAGACTGGTCCAGCAATTATAAATAACCCTAAAGCAATAGGAATAGAAACAAAAGTTAAATAATTAAAAGATTTTTCAAATAAATTAATAAGTCTTTCACGACTTGTTGCATAATAATTACTCATTGAAGGGTAAATTGTCGCCTGAAAAGCACCAGGAATTAATGCTTGAAAAGCTGTTACAGCTTTTGCTGGAATACTAAACAATCCTACAGACGCATTATCTTTCATATAACCTAATAAAACAGAGTCAGAAACATTATAAATACGCACAAAAATACCAGATAATGCAAATGCTGGCATTATTCTAAAAAAATATTTTACAGTTGGTTTATCAAACATTGGACGTAAAGAATATCCTAACTTCTTTTTTATAATAATTCCGGAATAAATCATATTTACAAATGATGCTGTGGTTAAAGATAACATTACCATTACTATATTTCCAGTTAACTCTAATAATAATACACCGCCAACTAAAGTTATCATCTGAAAAATAATTATACCCATTGCTTCATATCCTAATTTTTGTTTTGAACGTAAAAAAGAATAAAAAGTTAAACTGAATGCATCAAATAGCATCACTCCTGTAGCTCCTAATACTAAAGCAATAATAATAGGATCGCTTTTTGTCAAAAATAATACAAACAAGGATATTATTAAAGTAATAAAAATTAAAGGTAATTTTAAACCAATCACAGTTCTTAAATATTTTTCATCTTGAGTATCTGTTTTTGCAGCTTCTCTTATCAAAATTGGAGACAATCCCAAGTCCATTCCTATAGAAAATAAGGTAGTAAAAGATAATGCCCAAACATATGCACCCAAAACTTCTGGTCCTAAACGGCTTGAAAGATAAAAAAAGTAGCCAAGAGAAATTATCTTTTGACCCAAAAGAGCACCTGTAAAAAGTATTGTATTTTTAACTATTTTTCCAGTTGAATGCACTGCTGACATAAAGTGTTAAAACGTAAAACTTGAAATATAAAACGTTATTAATATTAAAAAAACTGATTTATCTCCTTTTGAAAAAGAGAGAGAAATAATTATAAAAAAAATAGGCAGTTCTTTGACTACCTACATCTTAGCATTTTTTACTTTTTATTTCCACCCTTTATTTTTGACATGGAAGTCCTAGGAATTAAGTACGCTTTTTCTAATGTAGCACTTTTAATTTTTTCATGACTACTTAAAAAATCTAGCATTACCTGATATTTTTCTTTGCTAACACCTACAAGAAAAGTATTTTTAAATAAATCCAAAATATCCAATTCTAGCCCAAAAAGAATAACCTTAGCTTCATCTCAGAAACAATCGACTCAAATAAAATGACAATTTTTAACTGGGGTTTTGTTATAATCTACCTCTACATCTGTCTTTTCCATACCTTTAGTAACTGTATATAACCCATTCTTTCATTAGTACCGAAAGTAGTATTCTTTATAAATACTTCTAAAAATTGTACAGCATCTTCATCAGTCAACAGTATGCCTTGAGATTTTCCCGCTTCTAATAAAATTATTCTTGCATTACTAGCTATAGAAATGTTAACAAATAAACATCTTCTATTAAAATCAGGAAAGGCGGTTTTTAGTGTTGCATGAATAACAGCTGAATCAATAATTCTTTGATAAACAATCCACTTAAATGTTTTCGATACCATCAAAAACTCCTTTTAAAGATCTGTTTGTATCTTATTTATATCATGAAATTATCAATTAGTCAAGAGAAATGAAAAAATAATCACTCTGATGAGTGATTATTTTAAATATTTTTATATTGATTTTATCTCTTGCTCCACTGTGGTGCACGACGAGCCTTCTTAAGTCCAGGTTTCTTTCTTTCTTTTGTTCTAGAATCTCTTGTTAAGTATCCTACTTTTTTCAAATTCTTTTTAAATACTGGATTTAGTTCTAGTAAAGCTCTTGAAGTTCCCAATCTTATAGCTTCTGCCTGTCCTCTTTTACCACCGCCATTAACCTTTGCTACAACATCTAATTTTTTTAATTGATTTACTGATAATAAAGCTCCTAAAGCTACGTTAACCAATAACTCAGAACCTAAATATTCTTTTATATCCTTATTATTAATAGTTGCTTTTCCACTACCATTCTTAAATAACTTAACTATAGCAACAGATTCTTTTCTTCTACCAATAGCTCTGATAAATTTAACCTTGTCATCATCTAGCACTCCTTCAGATAATTTCTCTTCTACAACAGCAACATCTGGTTGTTCTTTAACAACTTCTTCATTTACCTCTTCTTCCTTCTCCTTCTTTTTTGTAACTTTTTTTACTGCCATAGGTTATTTTACAAATTTTAATCTCTTAATTCTTAGTGATCTTAGTTTATTTTTAGGAAGCATATTATTTACTGCAAGTTTAACAACTTCTTCATTTGATAACTCTTTCATTAATCTTGTTCTTAAACCACCTGGATAACCACTGTGATTATAATACATTTTTGCATTTTTTTTATTTCCAGTTACTTTTATTTTATCTACATTTTGAACATGCACAAATCCACCAGTATCATGCTCTGGTGACCAGTCTGGCTTATTTTTACCCTGTAATAATGTAGCTATTTTTGTAGCTATTCTACCAGGAGCTTGCTCTGTAGCATCAATTATATAAATTTCTCTTTGCATAATTATTTCTTTACTTTTGGTTTAGTAGCAGTTTTTACTGCTTTAGGCTTTACTATTTTAGTCTTTACAGCCTTTTTTTCTGTTTTTACAGTAGTAGCTTTTACCGGTGCAACACTCTCTACAAATTCTATTCTTACCATTTCTGCTCCATCACCCTGTCTTTTACCAAGTTTTATGATTCTTAAATAACCACCCTTTCTATCTTTCATTCTTGGTGATAACTCATCTAATACTTTTTTAACAGCTGATTCTATATAAAGTTTTGCCAAAAGCTGACGTCTAGCATGTAAAGTATTTTTCTTACCTAAAGTAATCATTTTCTCTACATAAGGACGTAAAACACGAGCTTTTGCTTCTGTAGTTTTTATTTTTTCATATAAAACTAAACTAGTAGCCAAACTTCTCATAAGTGCAGTTCTTGCTCCATCTTTTCTACTTAATGTTTTGTTTTTCTTTCTATGTCTCATATATTAATATTATTTTGCACTTTCTTCATCTACTACTTCTTCACTTTCGGAAGCTTCTTCTTCTGTTTCTTCTGGAGTTACCTCTTCTTCTGTAACCTCCACTTCCTCTTCTGAATCTGATATATCTCCAGTTAACAAAGAAAAATTATCGATTAATAATTGTGCAGCTTTACTAACAGCTTCCTGTGGAGTAAGGGTTCCATCAGTTTCTACTGTTAATGATAATTTATCAAAATTAGTTATTTGACCTACACGAACATTCTCAACATCAATAGCAACATTTCTAATTGGAGTAAATATTGCATCAATAGCAATCATTCCGGATTCTAATTTTGCACTTTCTTTTTCTTCTGTAACTCTATAGCCTCTGCCTTTTTCTGCAATTAATTCTAATTTAAATTCTGATTTTTTATCTGTTAATGTTGCAATGTGAGAATTTGGATTTACTATTTCTACATCAGCATTAGCCTGTATATCCCCTGCTGTTACTTTCTTTTCTCCAGTAACATCTAAAATTAATCTTACAGGTTCGTCTGAGTGGATTCTTAATCTTACTTGTTTTAAATTTAAAATTATTTCTAAAATGTCTTCTTTTACATTTGGAATAGTTGTAAACTCATGAGTTGCACCAGTAATTTTTACAGATGTGATTGCAGCTCCTGGTAAAGATGATAATAAAACACGTCTTAACGCATTACCAATAGTAATACCATATCCATGATAAGCAGGTTCCATCTCTAAAACAGCCTCGTTTACACTAGACCCTTTTTTAAACTTAATTTTTGATGGTAGCAATAATTTATCCATATTTATGTAGTATGTAGTTTTTAACAATTAACATTTAGTTAAGTGATAATACTACACCCTCCTAATTATTTATCTTGAGTAGTACTCAATTATAGTTTTAACATCAAATCCTCTTTCAGCAACTTCTAGCTTTGGAACAGATAAAACCTTTGCTTCTAGCTTATCTTTTGCTAAGTTAAGCCATCCTGGAACTTCTTTAGATTTTATTCTTTCTTTTACTTCATTTACTAATTTTCTATTAACCTTTGTTGGATTAATAGTAATAATATCACCAACATCTACTTGATATGAAGGGATGTCTACTTTTTTACCATTTACAAATATAAATCCATGTCCTACCAATTGTCTTGCTGCTATACGAGATACACCATAACCAAGTCTATATACAACATTATCCAATCTTGATTCCAATAATGCTATTAAATGATCTTCTGTATTAGTTCTTTTTTTAACAGCTTTTGCTACGTAATTAGAAAATTGACGTTCTCTTAAAACGTATGATCTTTTTGCTGCCTGTTTCTCTCTTAGCTGTTTACCGTAGTCTGTTAATTTAGATCTTTTATTTGCACTTGGACCATGAACACCAGGAGCAAAATTTCTTTTAACGATTGCACATTTTGTACCAAAGCATCTATCTCCTTTTAAAAAGAGTTTAGTTCCTTCTCTTCTACATTGTGCACACTTGCTATTTTCTGTCATAATAATTTATTGAAAATTGATTATTGATTAAATACGTCTTGGTCTAGGAGCTCTAGGACCATTATGAGGTATTGGTGTTATATCTTTAATAATTGTTACACCAATGCCGTTAGCATTTAGTGATCTTACTGCAGAATCTCTACCAGATCCAACACCCTTTACAAAAACTTGAACCTCTGAAAGACCATATGGTTTTACTTTTTCTGCTACACTAGCAACGATAATACCTGCTGCATATGGTGTTGCCTTCTTAGGGCCTTTAAAACCACAGGATCCAGCAGAAGACCATGCTAAAACATTTCCATTTAAATCTGTTAAAGTTACTATTGTATTATTATAGGTAGCTTGAATATAAGCCTTTCCAGAAGAAACCTGTTTAATTACTTTTTTCTTTTTCTTAACTACTTTTTTTACTGCCATATTTTATATTAATTGATGATTGCACAATGCAGATCTCTATATTATTATGTTTTTTGTCCTGAATCTCTTCTTCCAGAACCCATTGTTTGACGTTTATTTCCTCTTACAGTTCTAGAATTTGTTTTAGTTCTCTGACCTCTTGCAGGAAGTTTTTTGATATGTCTGCTACCTCTATATGATCCAATTTCCTTTAACCTTCTTATGTTAGCAGCAACCTGTCTTCTTAATTCTCCCTCTGTAACATATTGTTTTTCTATAACATTTCTTAATTTATCAACTTCTTCTTCAGTCAAATCCTTAGTTCTAGTATTAGGATCAATATTAGCGGTTTTTAAGATTTTTTTTGATTGTGCGGGACCTACACCAAAAACATAGGTTAGTGCCACCTCTATTCTTTTATTTGTTGGAATGTTAACTCCAGAAATTCTTGCCATAAAAAATATTTATTAAAAATTAACCCTGTCTTTGCTTATGTTTAGGGTTTTTACAAACTACACAAACTCTTCCATTTCTTCTGATTGTTTTGCAATCTTTACAGATTTTCTTTACAGAAGCTCTAACTTTCATAATTTATACATTTAGGAACCTCTCTTAAATATATTATCTATTACATTTTTTAAATTTTAGTTAAAATCACTTCAAAATTCTTTAGCTTAACTTTTAGATAAACTGCAAAATTTATTCAGTGATTTTCCCTCAAAATTTAAAAACTTCACTACGACACTATATTTAAGAGAAGTTCCATTATTAAAATAAAGTACACTGCTCGCGTACCATGAAGGTTTCTAAAGCAATGTTTTAGAATCGAAATGTTATCCTCCCCTTTGTCAAATCATAGGGTGTCATCTGTACCTTAACTTTATCTCCTGGTACTAGTCTAATCTTAAACATTCTCATCTTACCCGATAAATGGGCTAGAATCGTATGACCATTGACTAATTCAACTTTAAAGGTTCCGGCTGGTAAAAGCTCTAAAACCTTCCCTTCTTCTTCGATAAAGTCCTTGGAACTAGATGCGGTAACCTGTGCGTCTTTTTTTTTGGACATTTAGGTTAAATTATTTACTTTTATTAGTATATATTAAATAAGAAAAAGTGTCAAGTGTTCTGACCTCAATATTTTTAAGCTAAAATTAGCTATTTTCTAGTACTGCTTTTATCCTTCTTATTCCAGAACTCACAGCTTCTTCTTTTTTTATTGTAAATTTTCCCAATTCTCCCGTATGTTCAACGTGGGGACCTCCGCATATTTCACAAGAAAAAATATCATTTCCTTCACCAACAGTATATACTTTTACAGTATCTCCGTACTTATGACCAAAAAAGCCTAACGCTCCCATTTCTCTAGCTTTTTCAGTTGGAAGCTCTTTCCAACTAATTAGATAATTAACTTCAATAGCTTTATTCACTATATCTTCAACCTCTTTTCTTTCTTTTTCGGTCATCTTACTATCATGAGTAAAATCAAAACGCAACCTATCTGCAGTTATATTAGAACCACGCTGTTCTACATGTTCTCCTAATACCTTTCTTAATGCAGCCTGCAATAAATGGGTTGCTGTATGTAATTTTTTAGTTTCATCCTTTGTATCAGCTAGGCCACCCTTAAATTTACCTTCAGATCCTTTTCGAGATACTTCTTGATGTTTTAAAAACTCTTTGTCATACTCTTCCTTATTAATATTAATACCCTTTTCTTTTGCTAGCTCTTCTGTCATTTCATAGGGAAAGCCATATGTAGTAAATAAAACAAAAGCATTACTACCTGTTAACTTGCCAGATGATGACATTTTAGAAAATTCTCTAAGCCCTCTTTCTAATGTTTTAAAGAAAGCGTCCTCTTCCCCAGATATATTTTTTAATATAAATTGATGCTTTTCTCCTAACTCTGGATATTCTGACTTCATTTGATTAATAACAATTTCTGCAATTTTTGCTAAAAAATTACCTTCAATCCCCAACTTCTTACCATATCTATATGCTCTTCTTATCAAACGTCTTACTACATAGCCCTGGTCTAGATTTGATGGCTCTATACCCTCTGCAATAATAAAGGTAGCTGCACGAGCATGATCTACTATAATTCTAAATTCTTTTTTCTTATCTTCATACTTATAGTTACACAATCTTTCTAATTGAGATATTAAAGGTGTAAACAACTCTATTTCATAAACAGTCTTTTTACCTTGCAAAATAGCAGCTGTTCTCTCCAATCCCATACCTGTATCAATATTTTTTTGTTCTAAATCTTTATACAAACCTTCTTTAGTTTTGTTATAGACCATAAACACATCATTCCAAATCTCAACCCAATTAAGAGGATCTGTTTCTGGATTACTATTTTGTGACGGTTTATCATCTCCTACATAGTAAAACATCTCTGTATCTGGTCCACAAGGTCCAATTTCTCCTGCGGGACCCCACCAATTATCCTTTTTTCCTAAAAATATTATTCTATTTTCTGGAACTCCTAAACTCTTCCAAGTATTAAAAGCTTCATCATCTTTTGGAATACCATCCTCGCCATTAAATACTGTGAAAGCAAGTTTTTCTAAGGGAATATTTAACCATTTTGAACTTGTTAAAAATTCAAAGCTCATTTTTATAGCTTCTTCCTTACCATAATCACCTAATGACCAGTTGCCAAGCATTTCAAAAAAAGTAAGATGAGTACCATCACCAACTTCATCAATATCTGTAGTACGAATACATTTTTGCACATCTGCAAGACGCTTGCCTTGTGGATGAGCTTCTCCAACTAAATATGGCACTAATGGATGCATGCCAGCGGTTGTAAATAATACTGTAGGATCGTTTTCTGGAATTAAAGAAGCACTATGGATAATAGCGTGATTCTTACTTCTAAAGTATTCTAAATATTTTTGACGTAGTTCTTTTACTGTCATAGTTATAATATCATTCTATAATTATTTATAAGTTTGTGCAAGTTAACATAAATATAAAACGGTGTTATTCTAAATTTAGTTATTTGACAAAGTGAGGTGCGAGATGACTTATAGAAATGATTTAAATGCTATCTATGCTGGAGCTAATGCAGTAGAAGCTAAGACTTACCTTAGAATGTAATAGTACCTATTATGTATGTACCTAAGTACGTACATGAGTACGTACTTAGCTTCTTACTATCTGCATTGCACCCCCATACTACATACTACTGTATTATTCCCCCGCCTAACACCTCACTACCTTTATAAAACACAACCGATTGACCAGGAGA
>Ga0210057_1000746_pt1 | contig 53166 bp, 51 predicted proteins | sample CryGeyCG2114_010_2_FD_183968 | JGI IMG/M metagenome (GOLD analysis project Ga0210057, IMG submission 183968) | Groundwater microbial communities from aquifer - Crystal Geyser CG10_big_fil_rev_8/21/14_0.10 (SPAdes) (version 2) | ecosystem: Environmental > Aquatic > Deep subsurface > Groundwater ...
CTTTTTTTACAAGGAGTTTATAATTAACATATTCTATGGAGAGGTCGCATAGTTGGTCTAGTGCGCTGGTCTTGAAAATCGGTACGTCGCAAGATGTCGAGGGTTCGAGTCCCTCCCTCTCCGCCAGAGTACTGAACTATTCCGAATAGAATAACTGAATTGAGAGTGCCGTAAGAGTTCATTTGTTATTATGGAAAATCAACTATCTAGAATTGGAGACAAAACGACCTGTCCTGTTGCTGTAATCATAAGAAATGGGAAGATTTTAATGGGTTTACGACATTATACTCCGGATAAATGGAAAACAATTTCTGTTTGGACTATTCCTGGTGGTAGATGTGATTTTGGCGAGACGCTTGAAGATACTCTTTATCGTGAAGTTGAAGAAGAAACCGGAATTAACGATTTGAAAATTATTAAATATCTTGGTGAAGTCCCCGGATCAAAATCGGGAGATGTGGTGTTTTTGTTCGTGTGTAATTCTGAGCAAGAAGTGCGACTAATTGAACCTGAGAAATTTTCAGAATGGCGATGGTTTAGCATGAAAGAATATCCCGAAAACTTTATTAATCCAGCTGCGCTTAACCTTATCAAAAAATGCCTCCTGAATGAGAGCAAATAACTTCCTAACTTTCTTCTAGAAACACGTAAGAAAAATTCCCAACCTTAAAGGATTTATTAAAAGATTGAATGGGATTTTTTTGGTCTCCAATGGTAATCAATTTTAACAGAGTTTTTATTGCCTGATTGTAATAAACTATATATATGAGCAAGAAGAGAATCAGGCAAAATCTGGGGCAATTGAGCTAAAGGGTGATTTTAGGTGTCCGGATATATGATTAATTCAAAAGTTGCCATAGAATCCGGTAATGAGAGACAAGAATACCTTGGGGTATTTAGTGATATTTATGACAAAATAGTATATGAAAAACGATAAACCCAACAACGAAATAATTATTTACGAAGGCAACAATGGTCAGCCAAGGATTGAAGTACATATTGAGGGCGAAACAGTATGGCTAAACCAGACTCAACTGGTGGAACTATATCAATCAAGTAAATCCAATATTAGCGAACATATTAAAAATATTTTTGAAGAAAATGAGTTGGACCGAAATTCAGTTGTTCGGAAATTCCGAACAACTGCCCAAGACGGAAAAAACTACGAAGTCGAATGCTACAACCTAGATATGATTATATCCCTTGGATATCGGATCAAATCCAATATCGCTACGAGTTTTCGTATTTGGGCGACCACTCGACTGAAAGAATACATTATTAAAGGTTTTACTATTGATTCTGATCGTTTAAAAAATTTGGGTGGCGGTAATTACTGGAAAGAATTGCTTGATGAAATACGAGACATTCGCAGTAGCGAGAAAGTCCTTTATCGGCAAGTTCTAGATTTATACGCAACCGCTATCGATTATGATCCACAAGCAAGCGAGTCTTTGAAATTTTTTAAAATTGTCCAAGACAAGCTTCATTTTGCGGCTCATGGGCATACTGCGGCAGAAGTTATTTATCTACGAGTCGACTCAGATAAACCATTTGCTGGACTGACCAATTTCAAGGGAACACAGCCGACTCAAGCGGAGGCGATGATTGCTAAGAATTTTTTGGAATTAAATGAACTCAAAGTTTTAAATAATCTTGTTTCGGCTTACTTTGATTTGGCAGAAATCAACGCCATAGAGCAAAAACTGATGAAGATGGCGGATTATATTCTTGAACTGGACAATATCTTAAAATCAACAGGCAGAAAACTTTTAAGTGATTCAGGCAAGATAAGCCACGAAAAGGCCACAGAAAAAGCGAGCAAAGAATACCGCAAATACAAAGCAAAAAATCTGGGCGAGGTGGAAAAGGATTATTTAGAAGCAATAAAAGCTGTGGAGAAAAAAATAAAGAAGAAAGTGAAAGACAAAAACTAGAAAAAATAATATGACAAGACAACAATGCAAAATAGGCGTCAGGATACGTAAGAGGTTGTATGATTGATCGTATGTTTAAGAAGATGTCCAACCGTTTTTAGGTTTTTTACAAGCTAGTGGTTTGGTATGTTATATCTTTATCATTTCAATTTTTTTGAATAATGTTGAGAGCATTTTTAACAATGGCACTTCGGAGTTTATCGCCGCAATTACGATGTTATTACTTTTCATCATATCAGCTGTTATTTCAGCGATACTCGTATTAGGCCGGGCTAGCGTACTATTTTGGGAAATGGCATATTCAGAAGCCTTTATACTTGTTGCTTGGACGATAGGTTGGGGAATATTCTATTTAATCCTATTTTTAGGACTACTTTACATAAGTCAATAAAGTGTTGTCGAGATATAAAATATCTTCAATTGGCAATTTAAATTAAATCCAAAGGAAGCATCAGTATTGCTGGACTGGTTATTCCGAATAGGTGATAAATAAGGTCAGTGTATAATCAGTTTATGAAAAGAATTATACTCAAAGTAAAAAGTATTGAGTATACAGGAAGTTCAGTAGGGCAAGAAATATCACTCAAAGGCTCAATTAATGGAAATAATTTTTCTATACCAGAAACAAAAATACCTAAACACACACATAAGAAATATGATCAGATAGTTGCATCGCTTCTGGTAGGGAATGATATTTCCAATGTTTCTATTTTGTTAACTATCATAGAGCACGACTTTGTTTGGGATGACCAAGGGACATCTAATACAGAGATACAAATTACAGAAAATGGTATTAAAGAATTTTTGGTATCGGTAACCGTTATTGAAAAATGGTGGTTGTTTCTGAAAAAGAAAGCCGTTTTTTTGGTTTCGCTTGAGATTGAAACACGAGATAATGAAGACAAAACAGATAGTGATTATATTATTCAAAAGTATTCATATAAGGGTATTTCTGGTAATGAGGATTATAATAAATATGACGAAATCATTAAAAATGTGGTTACATATTGGAATAATCAGTTTGCTTCCGACACTACCCCCCCACCTACATTACTAGATCCCAATTTAATCAAAGCAATATGTTATCAAGAAAGCAGGGTTGGCAATGATAATAGTGCAGAGGTTGATATAATGCAAGTTGGACACCCTGATGATCCCGCCATAAAAACTTTGCAAGGGAGATTAATTGAATATTGGCTACATGATGATGATGTACAAAGGCTTAGTTATCCGGAAGCCAAGGTGGCATGTGTATATGACAGTGTTTATTGGGGTGTGAGATGGTTGTATCATAAAGCGCAAGGTTTAAATGAAAGCAACCAGAGATTTTGGAGGTCGTGGCAAGAAGCGGTAAAGCGATATGGACCAGGTACTGAAAAATACGCCAGCGATATATTGGGAATTTATACAGATGGAGTCAAAAAAGAAAAAGATAACACTGTAAGGTTATGGTTACTCATCATTATACCTTTGCTAGGTATTGGGTATTTGGGTGGTAATTATTTATTAGAAGATCATTTACAGCAGGCAAGTGTGTATCAGTCTGCCACACAAAGTACAAAGGAAGTTGTACATTCTCCTTTTGGCAATGATTTAAAGGTAATTATTGAGACGAGTGATCAAGACTGGTGGGAGACTCTCTCATTGTTTGTTGGTAAAAACGAAATCCATTTGTTTGATTTACCAAGTGAACAATCTGTTTACTCTGTTCGCTTTATACAGGTAGGAGATAGTCCAACAAATTTTTTAGAAGTGTATGGAGTAACCCATCACGGCCATGGCAATTTTTATTTATATGAAATATCTGGCCAACAAGCCACCTTAAAGATAAAAGAAATAGCTGTTGATACAAATCCGGATATTAGATTCTCTTCAGAAAATAAAGAGAAATATGGTTATGTAAATTGCGGAGAAGTATTTGAGGGCGATATTTTACAGAGTGATTATCGTAGTGGTACCGTCTTATACGGTACGCAACTTACTTTATGCGAATCTTCAGAAAACCCCACCCAACTTTTGGAAGTTGACAGAACACAAGTAAAGAAGATTTTTACTATTTGACTTAAGGATATTTAAGTTATTAGCTTCTATCAAGCTTCTCATACGCCATTTTTATTTTCTTGAAGTCTTTATCGAATGAAACAACTTTTCCACCTACTAAAGTTGAACGAGAAAATAACACACAATCAACGAAATCGGCATTACAAATCTCGAATAAATTCATGGCTAGCTCTGCAACCTGTTTTTCAGGTATTTTGAGATAACTTGTCGTTAATATGGATTTTATATATTTAATAACAATAATTTTGTCCTGTTTATAAACTTTTCGTAAAACATATTCGAATTCGATTATAGTATCTAGGGCGACAAGAATGACATCATTATTTTTCCTTGCTTTATTTATAAATTCCTCAACGAATTTTAATTGTATATCATTGTCTCCTAGGTAAATCCTAATGAATATATTGGTGTCGAGGAAGTACTTCATACTATATAAAGTTCACCAGTGCTTCTTTTTTCTTTTTGCATATATCTGTCGGCAACTGCGTCTGCAAGCCCTTCATTTTCTGCATTTATTATTTCATCAATATTTTTTGACTTTGTTTTATTTGCAACCTTTAAGCTTTTCGCCATAGACATTAAATCAGCCGGCTTTTCTAGGACGAGGCTATTATTATTTATTCTTGCTATAGCCTTGAATCCAGATACAAATCCTAGCTTTTTTCTAAACTTCACAGGAATGGTTATTTGCCCTTGGCTTGTTATGGAAACTAATGCGGTATCATTCATGCATTAACTATATCGTTTCGCATTAGATTTTGTCAATGCATTAGAGGAACTGGTTTTAGGCTTCGTCCGATTACACACGTATTAAATAACCTTGACCTTTAAAGTGGAATTGTTAATATCAAATTATGAATAAAAACTTTTCCGAACTAAGCCTTGGTGCGTCGATTTATATAATAATTGCAGTCATTGCAATTGGAATTGGAGTTTATGGAGCTTTTCGAACTGTTGCGAATTATTTCTTGTTTGAAAAATACCCGGTATCTGGTGGGGGAATGTCTATGATGTTTGGCGGAGGATATTATCAAACAGAAAATGATTGTTTATATGTAAGAAGCTATTATGATGAAAAAGGTATTAGCATGAGAACTCCTACAGATTATGAGTTGACATCCGAAACTCAAGAAAGAGAACGATGTTTATCCCAAGTTAAAGAATCAAGAAAAATGTCGCAGGTAAATGACATTGGTGGATCGATACTATCGATGGTAATTGGATTTGGACTTTTATACGTAAGAAAGTCTGTATTTAAAGACTGAATTTTGTTTAATTAATTGAAAACTGAATACCTGCCATATGTCGAATGATTTAGTATCTACGATACTAGTGGATTCTGCTACTTCTGCTGAGGCTTCTATTCCTCCAGTCAATGAATTTTTACATATTGATACTACAGAGGTTTTGAATGAACTCGCAATATATAACGAAGGATACGATAACCTTTTACCTGAAAAATGGGATTTATTATTAAATAATCCAAACGCAAGACAGTTTGTTTTAGAAGCACTTACATTAACTCCTGATGTTAATCCTGCTGATTTAATGTTTATGTTTGGCCGAGAATACGCGAATATTTTTGTTTCTGATGTTTTGGGTGTTGCTGATGAGATTACGGGATATCAAAGACCAGGTAGTGAGGCAGATCCAAAAGATCCACTGGTAGACCACGTTTCTAAATATTTTGGATATCAAAGACTTGAATTAAAAGACGGATCATTTGCCGAAGATCTTATATTTAAATTTATAAACGAGAACGGTGAAGTAATTGATGAAGCCAAAAGTGTGGATTACAAGGAGGCAAGTAATGAAGAAAGATTAGCTCGGATGATACATAAATGTGCACTAGCAGGGCAACTAGATGGATATGGATTTGAATTGACATTAGGAAAACTAAAGTGTGATGAAAGGTTGGCTAATAAACTTATTAATAGAGCATTAACTTTATCACTTTTAGCAACTTCGATAATGCCATTGCCTTTGGTTCGAGTTCATCAAATTTCATCTTTTGGCGCAAGTGAAGTTGCGAACAATATTACTAAAAATCTAAAGCCGGATGTTCAGGTCAGTTATAGAGATGTCCAAGCAGGAGATCAATTAATGCCTGATGACAATGTGAGTGTACCTCCTGATCCTAACGGAAACGCCGTAGTTTTAAATGTTCCATTCGTGGATGATCCAAGTGCGGTAAGTCTGCCTAGGACAATTAATTTTAAAGTTTTTCAGGATGGGGCTGAAAATCAACCAACTATATCCCTTAGTTGCCAAAGTGGAACTCCAGATAATGGACCATTTCGCAGTGCTAATGATATAAATCATATTATTGGAGGCGGGGGATACGAAATTACCATGGAAGCAGGTAGAAGGCTTTGTGAAAACGGAGATACTATTCTTGAAATAGAAAATTCTGCAGGAAGTACAAGCCAAAATCGGTACTTTGTTGATTTCAGTTATACGCCAGGTAATTCTTCAGATGGTTCAGGAATTTCTTTTGGTGCACAAACCAGTAGTTTGGAAAGTGAAATTCCCCTTGGTGATCGAGAAGTGCTTGTTTTTTCTGGCGAGGGAAAAGATGGAGCTAGAATAGGTCTCAAATTTAAATTTGATAATGTTGTCCCTTTTGGAAATAATGCTGAATTGATCACGGGGACAGTAAGTATTCAACTCCCAGGCGCATCGGAGCCAATTACTTCACCTCTTAAATACAATCCAGACACAAATACATTATCTACTCAATCTGACTCCTTTGTTTTCGATAACACCACTGAATCTCTTCAGACTGCATTAGTGAATTTCTTTCTGGAAGGTTTTTCGCCGATTCAAGGTAGAGTTTCTGTTATGACACCGATAACAACAAGCCAAAGTGACCCAAGATTTGATCTTGTTTTTTTAGGGCCGTCAGATTTCTCTACAGATGGAAATCCTGATTTACAAAAGGCTTTGATAAATTCAGTAAAGTTATGGAATAAAGCTGAAAACCAAGCTCAGAAGCCATTGATAATGGTTGGCCAATATGGGAATTCTGAAGGCATTGATTCAGTAAATTTATCCAAAAATAAAGAGGCCCAAGAAATCGATTCTATTGTTAATGCACTGGAAGGTATGGGAATTCATGATATAAGCATTCTCTTCCTTTCACATGGAGAAGATGGTGGTGCAAATACTGGGGCGTTATTATCAATCGGTGGTAATGCTGAGTTTTATAGCAGAGATGATTTAGCGGATTTAGTAAATAGGCATCCGCGTATGCGTTTTACTGTTTATAGTATGATTTGTAAGGGAAGTGGACTTATTCCACCTGATATCCCAGAGAATTTGAGGATGCTTTCACAAACTAGTGGGCCAACTGGTCTTAATACACCTTTAAAGCCCAGTTATGAATTACCAGGTGGGATTTCTGGCTTTTATGATTACCATACGCAAAAACTTACTGCCAAAGAGGCCTTGGATTCGATGCAAAATGATACTAATTACTATACCCTAATGGGACTTGGTGCATTAAGATATGAAAATAGCCCTAGATTATTTGGGAAAGTGGATTTAGGTAAAAAGCAAAACCAGGACCCGATTAATCCTGGCGTGTATAGGATTAATTTACCAATTGTTAACAATGCTGGATTAGGTCGAAATCAAGGTATAAGAACTTTATACATGCCAGCTGTTCTTGCTGGTAAAGCAACCGCGAATCCGCGACTTTCTAATGGAGGCAGATAAGAGTTAAAGATCTAGTCCGTATTGAATTGTGTTAAAATTTGTGCGGAAATCGGCGCATCGCCGTTATTTACTTTAACGGAGGAAAGTCCAGACAGCATAGAGCAGGGTGGACACGTGAAGGCGTGTCGGTCGAAACGAAAGTTTCGAAACAGTTGCAAATAGGGAAACCTATAAGCACAGATTGGGAATTGACCCAATTTGAGAGATATAGAGACGAATCATATTCTAAAACTCGCAAGGGTTATGGATGTGGGTGGAACGAACAATCCTCCTCGTTGCAATCTACGAACGGTCTATACAGTTGCTCGCTGTGACCAAAGATAGAGCTTAGATAGATGATGTGCTAAAACAGAATCTGGCTTACGGATTTCCATAAGAGGGTAGCCCTTTTTGTGCAACAAAAAGGGCTACCCTCATGATAAACTGAAACTATGTCCATCCATGTTTACCTCAAGTCCATTGGTTACTATCATTCCCAATTTAAGGAATCCTGGAACGGCTCAAATAGAATCAAAATGCCGAAAAATTTTCAAGGTGTTTCAGAGGTTATTATTGCAGGAATGGGCGGCTCAAGCTTTGGGGTTAGGGTAGTTACCTCAGCTTTTTCTGACGAGTTGGTTTTACCGATTCATTTAGTTGAAGGCTATGATCTTCCTGAATATGCCGATGAAACAACATTAGTTTTGGTAACAAGTTATTCAGGCAATACTGAAGAAACAGTTTCAATATTAGAACAGGCACGCGTAAAAGGTTGCAAAATTTTTGCTATAACTTCAGGCGGAAAATTAAAAAACGCTGTGGACTCCGGCAATATTCCAGGGTACATTTTTGATACAAACTACAATCCTTCCGGAAGTCCAAGAACTGGTATTGGGTATATTGTTGGTTCAACTTTAGGAGTTCTTACATCTTTAAAATTCTTGGAGTTCTCTCAGCAAAAAGCGATGAGAACAGCTTCTTTCATAAAGCATTTTACGGAGTTGCTTTCTAGGTCTAGCGATATGATATTTAAAATCTCGTCCAAGATTGATGGATATAGTCCTATCTTTATCGCGTCTGAACATCTAGTTTCTGCAAGTTATGTGATTAGGAATTTTATGAATGAAACTTCTAAAAACATCGGCTTCACGTATGATATTCCTTCAATGAATCACCATTTCTTAGATGGATTAGATTTCCCAAACGATATTAATAAAAAATATATTTTTGTGTATTTAATTTCCTCACTATATAATGAGCGAAATAAAAAGCGATTTGAAATAATGCGAGGAATTACAAAAGAAAAGGGAATAAATGATATTGCAATTACGCTCGGGGCGAAAGATAAACTAGATGAAATTTGGGAAGCCATTATAATTGGAAGCTTAGTATCGTATAATCTTGCAGTTGCTCATAAAGTTGATCCACGAACAAACGAGATGGTTGATCTTCTAAAAAGGGAGTTAGGCTAAAACTTTGGGCCTGTAGCTCAGTTGGTAGAGCGTTGCATTCGCATTGCAGAGGTAGAGGGTTCGAATCCCTTCGGGTCCACCAGATTTTTGAATAATTTATGCTATTTGCGAACAAATTAAATTTTAGATCATCAGTTATTCCGCTTATAGTTGTTAATTTGTATCCTTTGTATGGTGTAATTTCGCTGGGTTGGGATATAAGGACTTTGCTGATTTTATATTGGGCAGAAAGTGCAGTTATCGGTTTTTATAACATTTTCAAAATTGTATTGGCGAAGTCTCAATATGATAATGGTACCTTTTTTAATATTTTGGAAGGTTATCCAGTTGCAGCATTTTTTATACTTCACTTTGGTGGTTTTATGCTTATTCACTTTATGGGTCTACTTATGTTAACAAGTTATTTCGAAAACATAACGTCCATTATTTTATTAGATGTTTTTAATGAGTTTAAATTTGCTTTGCTTTTGTTTATGTTAAGTCATGGCTATTCTTTTTTCGTTAATTTTATTCTTGGTGGTGAATATAAATTTACAAATAAAGATGTGTACTTCGGACAGCCTTATACTCGAATACTTTTGATGCACGTTGTTATTATGGCCGGTACTGTGCTGTCTTTTTATTTCGGGAATTTAGTCGGATTTTTACTTATTTTGATTTTACTCAAAACATATTTTGATTTTGCTTCTCACCTGAAGGAGCATCCTACAAAGAGTGACAATCAGCCTACAGTTGAGATTCAATTGGATAATTCAAATAGATCTTTTTTAAATAAATTAGGTATTGTTTTAGGTTTGATTCCCGCAATATCTTTAACATTTGGTTTAGTTTTTATTGTTAAGTATATTAATCAGTTTGGGTCACAAATTCTCAATGATCCTATAAGTTTTGACACGAAAGACCGAAAAAACGAAAAGAGCATCGAGGAATTTGACTCATACGTAAATACAACATACAACCTTGATATTAAATATCCGAAAAGCTGGACGGTAACTGATAGCCTTGATACAACTTTTCAGCAAGGAGCGAAAACATATCTACATGTTATTGGGAGTAACAAGGAAAACTTGAGCGGTTTTAGTCTATATGTAACCGAAGGGAAAGTTTGTTCGAAGGATAATTTGATAGATATTTTAGATATCAAAAAGGTTGAATTTTTAGGCCGAGCAGCATTTTTGTATAAATTTCAATCACAAGGAATAACTTATGATGATTATTATGTCCTGTCCGATAGATATTGTTATGTTTACACGCTAGATTACAAAACAGCATCTGAACGAATTGAAATAGAAAGGATATTGTCGAATTAGAATACCTGAGACATATTTTGAGGTGTAATTCAATTGGGAGTTCAAATCCCTTCGGGTCTACCATTTTTGTTCCTTTACATAGGTACCTATCTATCGTAAATTTCTATAATGATGATAGGAAAAAATATACTAATAACCGCAGGCGTGATCTTGGTTTTGGGAATTATCGCATTTGTATATACAAGACCAGTTTCTGTTACCGACAAGAAGGTCGAAAACAAAGTTGTAGAGGAATCAGAGAAGACTCAGGTGAATGAAGGGACAACTGAGACTTCCAAAGAGACTGTTGTCGAAGATATTGTTTCTACTCCCGCAGTAAAAGAATTTACTGTTGAGTCATTTTACGATGATAAGGGCATGTGGTTTTCACTTAAAGAAATTACTGTGAATAAAGGGGATACCGTTAAAATAAAGGTCAAAAATATTAAAGGTGTGCATGATTTTAATATTGATGAATATGGAATTAAAGTTGAGACTCCTTTAAATGAAGAAGTCATCATTGAATTTGTAGCAGATAAGGCCGGCGAATTTATTTACTACTGCTCAAAACCAGAACATAGAGAAAAAGGGCAGTGGGGAACACTTACGGTTTCTGAATAAAAAATGGAGTTTTCTTCTGTAATATATCTTGCTGGTAAGTTATCAGGTTTCATAGGTTTTGCCTTTCTTTCATTATTAATATTCTCTGGCGACACTGCAAGGTTTTTCGATAGATTTTTTGGAATGGATAAAATAATTAAGTTCCAAAGAAAATTTTCGATAATTACGATGGTTTTTGTTGTGTTGCATCCTATTTTCTTTATATTATCTACAGGTTTTGTTTTGTCATTTATTATTCCTGACTTTTCAGTTATTCCTTTTGCACTGGGGATAGTTTCACTTTATCTGTTTTTAATAATTATGTTCGCATCGAAAATCTATAAAAGAATTTCATATAAAATCTGGCAATACATTCACATTCTTACTTATGTACTTTTCTTTTTTGCCTTATACCATGCGATTAATTGGGGGACAGACTCTGGTAACTTTTTTATTCGCATACTTTATGGAGTCCTATTAACAGGAATTATAATTGGGATTTTTTATAGAACTAATTACAAAATAAAGCAAAAACATCTCGAGAAATTTTATGTCGATGGGGTGAAAAACGAAACTCATGATACTTTTACTTTAATATTAAAATCAAAATCAAAGCTTAAATTTAAGCCCGGTCAATTTTGCTTTTTGAGATTAAATAAAGAAAGATTATATGCAAGACATCCTTTTACTATTTCGAGTTCTCCAAATGATGACTTTTTATCTTTTACGATAAAGCAAACAGGAAGATTTACAAAAGCATTGGGCGAACTTGTAAAAGGCGAAGAAGTAATAATAGATGGGCCATTTGGGAATTTTCTTATTCGGGATGATAAACGCGACTTAGTCTTTATTGCTGGTGGAGTTGGAATAACGCCATTTATGAGCATGATAAAAGATAAACTTCAAAATGATAATAAGGATCAAAAAGTTACTTTATTGTGTGGATCAAGGAATAAAGAAGACATTATTCTTAAGAAATACTTTGACGGCATAAAAGAAAGTTGGTTTAAAAAGGTATATATTTTAAGTAACTATGGTTCGTCTGGAGATTTAGATGGATACGAAAACGGATATATAAACGAAGAGATAGTAAAGAAGTATGTAAAAGACATAAACAGTTCCATCTTTTATATTTGTGGACCAGAGGGCATGAAGGAAAGTGTTGTGAACGCACTTAAGGAGCTTGGAGTAGGTAAACGCAACATAATTATTGAAGACTTTTTTTGGTAAATTTCTTTATCTGCCTTTTTGCTTCTGCAGTTTTTACGAATTTAAGCCAGTCTTGGGAAGGTGTATGTTTTTTGCTTACTTGAATTTCTATTGTGTCTCCGCTTGAAAGGGGAGTGTTCAGGCTTACCATTTTTCCATTGATTAAAGCCCCTGAGCAACCTTTGCCGATATCTGTGTGTAGGGCGAAAGCAAAATCAACAGGTGTCGAATTTTCAGGTAAGGTTATAAGCTGGCCTTTTGGCGTAAAGACGAAGGTTGTATTTTGAAAAGCTTTGATTTTGCTTTCGCCGGCTATCATTTCATTTATTTTTTCCTTTTGTTCAATAAGTTCTTTGATCCAAGTCGACTGGGATTTTGAAGACGTCTTTCCATATTTATATGAAAAATGAGAAGCCGGACCAAACTCATTATGATTATGCATATCAAAAGTTTTGATTTGAATTTCGCAGTATTTTCCTGGAGCTAATTCAATTGCAGTTTGCAACGTTCTATATCCATTTGGTTTTGGATTTGCAATATAATCATCAAATTCGTTTTGGACGACCTTCCAGTTTTCCTGAATGAATGCTAGAAGGTTATAACAATCTTTCTCGTTTTGTAAAAGTGTCATGATTCCAAGCAGGTCGTATAATTCATGAAAGCTGTCATCTTTTGAAATATCTCCTTTATTGTATTTATGATGAGCCTTTTTATGAATTGAATAAATGCTTTTTGTTCTAAATTTAACATCAAAGCTGGTACCTAGAGTATTTAAAAACTTCTCAATTTTATTTTTTGCATTTACTAATTCTTGCTCGGTGTTTTTGAAATGTCTTTGTGAGAATTGGTCAATTTGATGATATCTTTTGGGTTCTAGAATTTTAAGTGCGGCTCCTTCTAATTCCCTTGTGAAGTAATAGACTCCGACTGCTTTTGCGATTGGTGCATATATATTCAAAGCACTTTTTGCAATCCAAATTTGTTCTTCATTCGAAAATGTGTCAGCTGTTTTTATGTTGTCGATTCTATCTGCAAGCCTAATTAACAGTACGCGAATATCTTTTGCCATGTGGATAATTAGTTTATGAAGGTTTTCAACATTATCCGTATTACTTTGATAGTAGATTGGTGTTGAGGCTTTGGTCAAAAGGTCGACAATGTATGAAATTTCCTCTCCGAATTCTTTTGTTATTTCTGAAAGTGCAATTCCGCCTTCTTTTGGACATGCGTGTAATACAGCTGCGGCAAGAGTAAATTCGTCTTTAATTCCTATTCTCTCTAGGTATTTTTTGACCCTTAATGAATGATTAATAAAATCCTCACCGTTTTTTCTTTTTTGCCCAGAATGTGCGATTTGGGCAAACTCTATCGCACTATCTATGATGTTTTTGTTTTTTTTCATTATCTTATTTAAACCGACAGAGGTATTATTTTTGTTTCGGCCGGTAAATCACTTCTAGATTTTATGATTAGATTTTTTTCGATTGGCGACTCGGTCCCTGCTTCGGCTAAGAAATCTTGAAGGATTGAAAGTTCATCAAAAATTGGGATAACAATTTTTGGTTCGATTGATTCAATAATTTGCATAGCAATTTTAGCGTCAACTGTGTATTTTCCGCCAATAGGAATCATTAGAATATCGATCTCTTCAAGAAGTTCTAATTGATTGCTATCAAGCGTGTGTCCGATATCACCTAAATGGGCAACAGTAGCTTCTGCAAAATCGTAGACATACATTGTATTCCCGCCTCTTTCTGCTCCATTTTTATCATCATGGAAGCCTTTTATTCCAAAAACCCTTAAACCGCGAAGCTCATATTCACCTGGAGTGTCAATTAAGAAATAGTCTGATTCAAGTTTGCCTTCAATATTATTTAGATCAAAATGATTTGGATGATTGTGGCTGATCGTTACGACATCCGCTTTTTGCTTGTGGAAGGGAAGTCCAACTGCTTTTGGATCAAAAGGATCTGTAACAACAGAAACCTCTTCGTCTGTATTAGTTTTTCCTGTAATTAAAAAGCTTGAATGACCTAAGTAAGTAATTTTCATATGACATGAATTTTAGCATGTATGTAGTTGATGTTGCATATGCCTTTTGGTGCACACTCCGTGTACCCAAAATTCTAACTTTTCGCATTGCTCAAAGTGAATTTGGTGCCGAAGATGGGAGTTGAACCCACATGGAATTGCTTCCACACGATTTTGAGTCGTGCGCGTATGCCAGTTCCGCCACTTCGGCGAGCGATAGCGAGCCGATGCAAGATGCGAAGCATCTTCCTTCGGCAAATAGCCTCGTGTCAACTTCGTTAAGCTACCTCGGCATGTATGTCAAAAAGACAAAAAGGGTAGCCCTTATTCCTATTTGCAGTATAGTATACTCTAGAAAAGATGTCAGATATCAAACTTCAACCACAAAATATAGATGCGGAAAAGGCTGTTATTGGAGCGTGCCTTCTCGATAAAGATGCAGTTATTAAGGTTGCAGAATTTTTAGTTCCAGAGCATTTTTACGACGAAAAGCACCGCTTAATTTTCGAGGCAATTATTGAATTATATGAAGACCGCGATCCTGTTGATATTGTCACTATTCCAGATAAGTTAAAAAAGAATGATGCATTAAAAAAGATTGGCGGAGTCGCTTATATTACAGATCTTTTAAATCAGACTCCAAGTGCAAGTAATGTTGAAAGTCATGGAAAATTAGTTCGTGACGCTTACATAAGAAGGCGATTAATCCAAGTTTCAGCAGATATTGCGAACATGGGATTTGACGAAGGAGACAATGTTGAAGATGTTTTGGACAAAGCGGAGCAAAAATTATTTGGAATTTCCCAACATTCGCTAAAAGGGGAGTTTGTTTCTTTAAAAACAGCACTTGAGGAAAGCTTTGATTTACTCGATGAACTTTATAGAAATAAAGGACAACTAAGGGGAATTTCAACTGGATTTAAATCACTCGATAATAAATTAAATGGATTCAGGCCTTCGAATTTAATAATTCTTGCCGCAAGGCCTTCTGTCGGAAAGACTTCCTTAATGTTAAATATTGCTCAAAATACTGCTGTTTTAAATAAAGTTCCAATTGGTATTTTCTCTTTAGAAATGAGCCGTGATGAACTTGTTATTCGTATGGTTTCTGCACAATCTGGAATTGATAGTTTTAAAATCACAAGTGGAAGATTAAGTGATAGTGATATGGCGGCATACGGTGAAGCCATGGGCGTTCTAGGCGACGCGCCGATTTATATTGACGACACTCCGAGCATTTCGATTATGGAACTTCGCACAAAGGCCAGGCGTTTGTGCGTGGATAAAGGCGTTCAGATGATAATGGTTGACTATTTACAACTTATGCGTGGAAGAAACGCGGAAAATCGTGTTCAAGAAGTTACAGAAATTTCGTGGGGCTTAAAAGCTTTAGCAAAGGAGCTTAAGATTCCTGTTGTTACCGTTGCACAGTTAAATCGTTCAGTTGAACAAAGAGGCACTGGGCTTCCACAGCTTAGTGATTTAAGGGAAAGCGGAAGTATTGAACAAGATGCTGATGTTGTAATGTTTTTGTATCGGCCAGATGAAGATAATCGAAACGAAATAAATTTAGTAATTGCTAAACATAGAAATGGTCCAACAGGCGTTGTTCCGCTCTATTTTAGAGGCGAACAGACAAGATTCTTTGAGCAAACAGCTAAAGAAAACGAATAATTTAGTTGTTGTATAATATTCCCATGCTTAATTCAACCGATCTAAAAAACGGTGTAGTCTTTATGTATTATGGAACTCCATATAGAGTTTTACAGTATGAACACATAAAAATGGCAAGGGGTGGGGCAGTTATTAAAGTTAAATGCGTAGATCTAATATCTTCATCTATTAAGGAAATTTCACTAGGTAATAATGAAAAAGTTGAGGAAGCTGATGTAGAAAATAGAAATATGCAGTATTTATATTCCGATTTCGAAAAGCTTTATTTCATGGATCCAGTTTCGTATGCTGGGGAGGAAATTCCTATTTCTCGCGCAAGCAATGAGAAAAAATATTTGGTAGAAGGAAAAGAATTTCAGGTTACATTCTTTAACGGCAGGCCATTAGGTGTGATTTTGCTTCCGAGTATGTTTTATAAAGTTACAGAGGCAGAACCTGCTATTAGGGGGAATACATCTTCATCTGCTTCAAAACATGTTGTTGTCGAAAACGGATTATCTGTAGAAGTGCCTCAATTTATAAAAGAAGGTGACGTCATCAAAGTTAACACAGAAAGCGGAAACTATACGGGTAGGGGATATTAACTCTCGGTGTATTCTTAAATTGGTGTAAAATTGATTCATGATAGATCTCGGGGCAACGTCTGTTGCGATTATTGTTTTTGCTTTTTTGATTTTCATTTTTGCATATTGGAGAGACGCTACAGCTGAAGGCTTTAGTAGTGATAGAATCTTTGATTCTGTATTTATGATAGGTATAGGGAGTTTCCTAGGCGGAAAACTTTTGTTTAGAAATTTGAGCTTAGATTATTTGAAATATCAATTATTGACATCTCCTTTGATACTCGAAGGGATTTTAATTGGTGGTGCAATTGCCGTTTATATTGCAATTAAAAAAAATCGCTGGGATGGTTGGGAAATCGGCGATATGTTAGCGCCAGCTTTATCAATTTACCAAGCCATATTATTTTTCGGTTTTTGGATTAGGAAGTTTGATCTGTCCACATTATTGTTGTTCGTTGGGTTCGCCCTTTTAACAGTCTTTATTAGGTATCTAAAAGTAAATCATAAGTTTGGCTCGAGCCTTAGATATTTTGAATTAAAAAGACTAAATAGGCTTACTTTTACTGGTGGACTATTTGCGACATACTTGACCGGTTCTAGTCTCATTGCTATTCTTTTCTTGCTTACACATCAAAATTTCTCAAATTGGTTTTGGTGGTTCCAGTTTAGTTTTTATTTTTTGATATTAATTTCGTCGTTGTTTTTAATCAAGCGACGATTAAATATAGAGGGAGTCAAAGTGAATCCAGTAAAACAATTTAGCAATTTATTTATACAGAAGATTAAGTCTACTTTAATGGGTAGATCAAAAGAGATCGATAAAGATGTTAAGGACATCGAGGTCAATGATCCATTTAATATTGAAGCTTCTGACGGTTTCAGGAACGAAGATGAATTGGGTGACGAGGTTCAAGATAACCAGCAACATGGTATTGATGTAGCGATAAAAGGCGAACTAAAAGAGGAAAAGTCAGAGATAAAAAGATCCTTATCAGAAATTCAAAAAGGTACTTATGGGTTTTGCATCAAGTGTGGAATGGCAATAGACGAGAAAAGATTAAAAGCTTATCCAACTGCTCAGTATTGCATGACCTGTGAAAGTAAACTTGCAAAATAATAATCAGAAGGATAATTTAGATTTAGGACTACTTAAAGACATTCGTGTCATTTTTGAGGACGATGATCTTGTAGTTCTTGATAAGCCTACAGGTCTTGTTATAAACGCAGCAGAAACTCAAAAAGACAATGTTACATTACAAGATTTGATTGCGATTTCGGATTTATTAGAAGATGATGATACGGAATATTCTGAATTTAAAGATAGATCTGGGATTGTGCACAGATTAGATAAAGATACTTCAGGAATTATAATCGTCGCGAAAAATAGAGTTGCGTTTGAAAATCTCCAGGATCAATTTAAATCACGAGAGGTTCATAAGGTTTATACAACTTTAGTTTATGGTTTGATTGATGATTTTAAAGAAGGCGAAAGTTTGGAGATAGATGCTCCAATTGCAAGAAATCCTAAAAACAGGCAAAGATTTGCAGTTGTCGAATCTGGTAAACCTGCGGTTACTAAAATAAAATTAATGAAAATAATAAAGTCGAAGAATGATGGTGATTTTTCTTTGCTTGAGTGCTATCCGCGAACTGGAAGAACACATCAGATTAGGGTTCATCTTACAGCATTAGGAAATGCGGTCGTTGGTGATTTTTTATATTCCGGCAGAACTCGTAGTAAAAGGGACAGGCATATGTTTACAAGACAATTTTTACATGCAAGTAAGATAGAATTTAAACATCCGGTTAGTGGGGAAGTGTTGAAATTAGAATCAAAATTGCCGGAAGATCTAACTGTTATGTTAGACTATTTGAGTAATTAAAATATAAGGATCCTGCCATGGATATTTTCACAGAAATAAGCATTGTTATTGTCATTGCTACCGTAATTTCCGCTTTAATGAAGGTCCTCAAACAACCCATGCTTATTGGGTATATCCTTACTGGTGTTATTGTTGGTCCAGCTGTATTTGGCTTAATGCAGTCGGCTGAGTCATTCGAAATATTCTCTCAATTTGGTGTTGCACTTTTACTTTTTATCGTTGGTTTAAATTTAAGTCCCAAGGTTATTCGCGAAGTCGGAAAAGTAGCGGTAATAACAGGGCTTGGACAGGTGCTTTTTACTTGTATTGTTGGATATATGGTCGCATCTTTGTTAGGTTTTAGTCTTATTGAATCTCTGTATATTGCTGTTGCACTTACGTTTAGTAGTACCATAATAATACTGAAATTGCTTACTGATAAGGGTGATTTAGACTCATTATATGGAAAAATATCTGTTGGCTTTTTATTAGTCCAAGACATTTTGGCGACTATCTTTTTGGTAATTGTTTCAGCTTCGGCTCTTGGGAATAGCTTTTTAGATATTTCATTTCAGCTCGCATGGAAAAGCGCAACCCTTGTTATTATATTGTATCTTGTAATTAAGTTTTTGTTACCAAAACTTTCAGGCTTTTTTGCAGTTTCGCAGGAATTTCTGTTTTTATTTTCAATCGGTTGGGGCTTGGGTTTAGCAGCGTTTTTTCACGCATTAGGGCTTTCAATCGAAATTGGTGCATTAGTTGCTGGGGTTACGTTGTCTTTGTTTCCTTATCATTATGAGATTAGTTCAAAGATGCGGCCTCTTCGAGATTTCTTTTTGATTCTATTTTTTGTTCTGCTTGGGTCAAGATTGATGATCGGAAATATTTCTGAAATTGCGATTCCTGCAATTATATTTTCACTTTTTGTTCTAATAGGAAATCCGTTGATTGTTATGAGCTTAATGGGCTTTCTAAGATTTAATAAGAAAACAGGATTTATGGCAGGTCTTACAGTTGCTCAAATTAGTGAATTTTCGTTGATATTGATAGCGCTTGGATACAAATTGGGACATTTAAGTGAAAAGGTTGTGTCTCTTGTGACTGTTGTTGGATTAGTAACTATTGCTGGGTCTTCTTATATGATTATGTACTCAAACACGTTATATAAACTGTTTTCAAAATATTTAAATGTGTTTGAACGAAAGGTTAAAATCAAAATAAATACGCAAGATGAAATCTACGATTCTATCTTATTTGGATATAACAGAATTGGCTTTGATTTTCTTGGCGTATTTAGAAAAATAGGAGCGAAGTATTTAATAATTGATTACGACCCTGATGTAATCAATGACCTTGAATCGTCGGGTGTGAATTGTAAATATGGAGATGCCTCTGACAATGAGTTTCTTGACGAACTTTCTTTAAAGGAAATAAAGATGGTGATTTCAACCATTCCTGATTATGAGGTTACGATTTCTTTAGTAGATAAGGTTCGTTCAGTAAATGATATTGCAATTATTATGGTCATTTCCCATAGTATTGACGATGCATATAGATTTTATGAGCATGGAGCATCATATGTCGTTATGCCACATTTTTTGGGCGGAACCTATGCTTCTGGGCTTGTGGAAAAGCATAAATTCGATAAATCGAAATTCGACACTGAAAGGGAAAATCATATAAAACATTTAGGTAAAAGAAGGTCTTTAGGGCATGAACATCCATCTATTGAAAAGAATGGGTAAAAAGATATCACCGTTGCAATAATGTAAATTGTTAAGTAGTATGGCTATTAGTATCAGGGCAGGGAACCATAATCCTGATGCGAAGAAGAAAAAGATACAAAAGAAGAAGCAGTTCAGCATTTAGCAGAAAGGTCAAACTGTTTGGGTTTGGACTTGTTTCTGTTGTAGTTTCTGTATTTGTCTTACTCGGATTTTCATTTTATAAATTTTTAAACGCACCTTTTTCTAATGCGTCTGGAGTTTTGAATGTTGACGGTAGTGCGGTTTGGCAAGAAGATTTCACGAATATATTGTTGGTTAAACTTGATGACAAAAATGATAAAAGCTCAAGCATTAATGCTTTGACTATTTTGCATATGAATAATGAATCGAAAAGGTACGATTTGTACAAGATTCCTGTTGATGTTGATATTGAATACGGTTTGAATTATGGAAAAGGGATGTTGTCAGACGTATATAAAGTGGGAAATAGTAATCAGGAACGTGGATTTTATCTTATTTCTCAAACTATTTTAAAAAATCTGGCTATTAACATCGATGGGTATGTCGCTTTGGATAATGCTGGATTTGACGAGCTATCTGGAATTGTTGGCGGAATTGATGCTAATGATTTATCAGTAGCTTTAAGAATTAAAAATTATCTTAAACTTCCGAGCTTAATTACGAAGTTTAGATCACTTGCCATAACTAACATAACAATCATTGATATCTTTTCGATTTTGGATTTTATAAAAAATACATCAGAGCAGTCTGGATCAGTATTTGAGTTGAATGTATATCAAGTATTAGATTCCCAAAACTGGGATTCGTTATGGCAAAGTAAAATGGATTTTTCTTCTGTTCAAAGAGAGACAATAAAGGTGTTTATTTCAAATGCCTCAAAAGATCCAAAAATCCCTGGTCTTGCAGGATGGGGTTCACGCGTAATAAAAAACATTGGTGGATCAGTTTTGGACACTCAAAATTCCTTTGTTGATTTTGATGAAAATACAATAATTACAGATAAGGTGGATTCGCCTTTAGTTAATAAAATTGCTAAAACATTTAACATTAAACATATTGTTTTGGTTGACGATATTAAAAGAGAGTCTGGTATCAATCCTCAAGTTTTCAGGACAAGTGTATCCGTGGTTCTTACAGGATATTAATATTAGTGATAAGATATTTCCATGTCAGGTCATTCAAAATGGTCAACCATAAAACGAAAAAAGGGTGTTGAGGATAGTAAGAGATCTCAAGTTTTTACTCGTCTTGCAAAAGATATAACAATTGCCGCAAGAAATGGTGGCGAAGATGTTTCAGCAAATCCAGCATTAAGAGCAGCGGTTGATAAAGCTAAGGCAGGCAACATGCCAAAAGCTAATGTTGAGAGGGCAATTGCTCGTGGTGTAGGCAAGCTAGATGGACAAGTGGTATTAGAAGCCATTTATGAAGGATATGGACCTTCTGGCGTTGCTGTGTTGATTAAATGTTTGACCGATAATAAAAACCGGACTGTTTCAGAAATTAGAAGCTTATTTAACAAATTTGGCGGATCTTTAGCAGAGGCTGGTTCTGTTACATATGTTTTTGATTCGAGTATGGATCCGACTTTTACAATTCCTTTATCTGGCGAAGGGCGTGGGAGATTCGAGAGTTTATATGAAGAACTGGAATCTCTTGACGACGTAGTGAACATCTATACAAACGCAGATCTATTATGATAATTATGGGGATTGATCCTGGTACCGCAAAGACTGGTTATGGAGTTATTGAGGTGTCGACTTCAGCTTCTATGAAATTATTAGATTATGGAAGAATCGTAACTTCAAAAGATAATTTAATGTCAGAGAGACTTTTAAAAATTTATAATAGTTCAGTTGAACTTGTGAAGAAACATTCTCCTGATATCCTTGTTATTGAAAGATTATTTTTTAATACGAATGTCAAAACTGCATTAACAGTTGGTCAAGCAAGGGGAATTCATATTTTAGTCGCTGGAAAGTTCAAGCTTCCCGTTTTCGAATATACGGCGTTAGAAGCGAAAATGGTTTTAACTGGCTATGGAAGATCAGAAAAAGAAGCTGTTAGAGAAAAAGTTGCCGAATATCTTGGAGAAGATATTCTAAAGAAAAAAGGCATTGATGCTTCAGATGCATTAGCAATGGCGATTTGTCATCAGATAAAAGTTAGCTAAAAATGAGCAAAAAGATTTACTTTCTTATAATTTCCTTTCTTTATTTTATATTTAATATTTTATTGTATTCTTTTGGTTTGCAAAAAAACTCATATATTGTTTCATTCTTTGTATTTGGATTTATTGGTATCTTGATTTATTCGTTTCGCAAGATTTTTAAGAATAGGCGAGGGGTGTTTTTTAAAGTGATGTTTGTTTCGCTTTGTGCGTTTTCAGCGATGCTTGTTTTGGATGCTTTTCCTACTCTTAGCGTTTACCCAAAGCTCGCATATATCTTTGCTTCTTCTTTTGGGCTTTATCTTTTGCTTTTATCAATTAACATTTACATAGTTTCCGAGTCAAGCGAGGAGACCATTCCTCTTTTACAACCAGCAAAATCCGTTGTTTATGCGTATCAGTTAATGACTGTCTTTTTCTCTTCAATTATTATTTATAAGTTTTCTCCTTATGTTGAATACCCGGTCGTTAGTTTAGTTATTCAATCAGCTTTTTTCCTTGCCTTTTATTATTTACTTTTTAGGTCTATACGTTGGTTTTATATGATGGAAGGGGCGCTGAATAGTCCGGAGAGCAAGCTAATAACAATTGTAAGGTTGAGCGTTTTTGCTTATGTATTTTTGTCTGAGGTATCGATAATACTAGTTTTCTATCCGCTTGAGGATTTTGCTCGGGGCATGCTTTCCGCTGGGGCCCTGTTTGTGACCTCTAACTTAATTAATAATTATTTAATACATAGAATATCGAATCGGTTGCTTCTTGATAGCTTATTAATATTGAGTTTTCTATATCTAATTACAAATTTTCTTTAAAGCAAATTCTAAGTTTTGATAGAAGAAATAGGGAAGTTCGCCAAAAAACTATAGGGTGTTTCGTCATATCATTTTGCGACGTATCCGCGTGACCCGAAAGGCGTATCCTAGCCATGAATACTATCGGTCAGTTTGTCATGGTTTGTCAAGTTATATGTTGTAGTGATAGCGATATCGGTCTGGTGTCTTGCTTGTGGATAAGTCGAGTACATCCTAATTTGGTATTTAATTAAGTTCTATTTTCCATGGAATATAAAATAATTGGGGGATATAAATAGGAAATTCGGCCGTAATTCACTCGTAATTAATGTTGGTTTCCCTATTTTTCTATCTTATCCTTAATTGTGACACTCGCTGTAGCTCCTGCACGTGACGTCGTAAAAGGTATATTTTACGACGTGTAGGGTGTTGGTTATTATTCCCTATTTGATGTATTTAAAATTTGTATAGCTGTGGCCGCAATTATTCTTTATTAATCCCTTATTTATTTTTTTGTTTTTTACTTCCCTTCTTAGTATTTCGTATATTTATTTGTTTTATGTTTATATATGACGATTTTTTCCGAGAATTCCGAATTGTCATGTCAGTTTAGTGGTTTACTTCTCATGTCGATTTATCAGTCTCCACCTGTATATTGCGAGGCGTTAGAACGCCTTATAAGGCCTCGGATATTAAAAGTGGGGCCCTAAATCCTATTGACGTTAGTTGTGAGACGTCGTACTTTATTGTTAATGCCGACAAACTTAAATGACAGTGCGATAAGCACATTGTCAGAATCAAAAACAACCTCAAAGTCTTCCATTTCCGTTGAACGTCTTGTAAGCGATTTTTTGCAATATTGTGAAGTTGAAAAAAATTTATCTCAAGGAACGATTAAGATGTATCATTTTTATCTTAAAGAATTTGCAACCTGGGTTCATGGTTCCTCAAAATCAGACGTCGTAAGTTATAAAGAAATCTCTCAAGATGTAGTTCGTGATTTTAGGTTATATCTTAATAGAAAAATTAGCGGAAAAAGTAATAAACCTATTCGTTTTAATACTCAAAATAGATATTTAACTGCATTACGTTCCTTCTTGAGATATTTAATTGTTGAACGCGGATTTAATTCTGTTTTAGCTCCAGATAAAATTACATTAGGAAAAACGGAGCCAAGAGTTCCAAAGTTTTTAAATGAAAGCCAAATTGAGGATCTTGTTCGAGTTCAGGATTTAAGTAAAAAAAGCGGTGTTAGAGATCGTGCAATCCTCGAGCTACTTTTTAGTACTGGCATGCGAATTAGTGAGCTATCTGGGCTTAATCGCGATAATCTTTCGCCTCAAATTATTGATAAGAGAGAGTTTGCGATAGTAGGAAAAGGTCGCAAGTTAAGAACTGTTTACTTGTCTGAATCTGCGTCAAAATGGTTAAAACAATACATTTTCACTAGAAAAGATCCATATAAACCCTTGTTTGTAAGATACAGTGGAAAACTTATGGATGACAATGATCGTGATGGTGAGTCACTAAGATTAACTCCGCGTTCGATTCAGCGTATGGTTAAAAAATATGCGAGGATGGCTGGATTATCAGTTGATGTTACGCCACATGTTTTAAGGCATTCATTCGCAACTGATTTACTTATGTCTGGTGCTGATTTGCGTTCTGTTCAGGAACTCCTTGGACATTCAGATGTTTCGACAACACAAATTTATACTCATGTTACAAATAGACATCTAAAAGAGATTCACGAAAAATTCCATTCACGAGAACGATAAAATAGTGTTATGTAGCAGAAACGATGCTTATTGTGTTGTTGGCTTCTGGAACTCCGACATTGTTTCCAAATATCGAAATTAATTTATCACCCTTGTTAATTGATTTGTTTTTTTGCAAAATCTTTAACGCTTGTTTTATATTGTTAACTGGGTTTTTGTGAAGTGTCATATGATTTGCGACGACTCCATATGATAATGCTAATTTTCTTATAACGCTTGGATGTGACGAAAACGCATAAATTGGTAGTGGTGGCCTGAATCTTGATAACACACGTGCCGACTTTCCAGATTCTGTAAATATAATGTAACCTTTTATATTTTCTTCGCCGTCTGGAGTTTGTCTGCTGAATTTTATTGATGCTGAAATAACAATTTCTTCAAAACTAGTTGGTTTCAAAATAAGGTCATCAACAAATTCGTGCATTTCATTGTATCTAGCAATTTTAGACATCGTATTCACAGCTTTGACAGGATGAAGTCCCATCGCGGTTTCCTCTGAAAGCATTAAAGCATCTGTTTTATCGAAGACTGAATTAGCGATGTCTGCAACTTCTGCCCTTGAAGGAGTTGGATTATTCACCATACTAAGTAACATTTGCGTTGCGACAATAACTGGTTTGAAATGTGTTCGTGATGCAAGAATCAATTCTTTCTGAATTCTTGGAACTTTTTCGATTGGAACTTCAACGCCTAGGTCTCCACGTGCGACCATTATTCCATCTGATTCTTTTACAATTTCATCCATGTTTTCAATTGATTTTAATGTCTCGATTTTTGCGATAATTGCTTGGTTTCCACCATACTTTTTGATAAACGATCTTAACGTCGCAATATCTGTCCCGTCCCTTACGAATGATAGTGCTATGAATTCAAAGTCTTCTTTAATGGCAAATTTTATATCTTCCTTATCTTTTGGCATTAAAGTAGGAATATCAATTGTCGCTTGTGGAATACTTACTGATTTTTGACTTCCGAGTCCCCCACCCTGCTTTACAACAGTTATTATTTTTCCTGGTTTTATTGAAACTACTTCGAGTTCGACTTTTCCATCATCTATGAAAATGCTGTGACCAGTTGAAAGATTTTTGACTGATGAAATGCTAGGAAAAGGAATCCATGTCGTTTGTGTTTCTTCTTTTTCTGAAAGAACGACTTCTTGGCCTTCTGAAAGTACTATTTTATCGACGTTATTTGGAAGTATTCCTATTCTTAATTCTGGACCTTGAAGATCTGCCAAAAGTGCAATATTTTTATTTAATTTCTTTGCGATAGCTTTAAGTCTGCGTGCAAGGTTAGTATGCCATTCGAGATTATTATGTTTTAGATTGAACCTAAAAACACTTGTTCCAGCTGATATTAGGCTTTCTAAAATTTTTTCAGATTCTGATGCTGGACCCAAAGTTGCTATTATTTTTGTTTTTTGTGTCATATTTTAATTAATTTTAATACCATAAGTTTTTCTTGAATGGCCTATTATTTTTTCCCTGTGCCCTGATTTATTTTTAGGCAAAGGGAGCGAATAATATGTGAACGCATTTGTTGTAACGCTTGAAATCATCATCTTAATAATCATTTGATAGCTATCAAGTGAGGTTAAATCCTCTGCATCAATGCTGGTTCCAAATTCCTTATAAAGAATTTCTGAATCTCTTGCTCCTACATTAAAGCAGGCAATCGTTCCAACGTTACCTAGTATAGCTCCCATAACATTTTCGTCAATCTGGGTAATATATTGATTTGCTAGGGTTAATCCTAATTTATATTTTCTTGCTTCTGAAAGAATTTTTGTGAATGATGATGTAGCGAAATTTTGGAACTCATCGACGTATAAATAAAATGGAATACGATCTTCTTCTTTTTGAAAAGCTCTATTCATTGCCGCAACTTGGATTTGTGTTATTAGCATTGATCCTAAAAGTGTTGCATTGTCTTCGCCGATCTTTCCTTGGGAAAGATCGGCGAGAAATATTTTTTTGTTATTCATTAAATCGGATATTATAACTTTTGACTTTTTGTGAGCGATTATTCTTCGAATCAAAGGTGAAGTTACAAATTGACCGACCTTATTTAATATTGGGGAAATAGCTTCACTCATGAATTTTTCGCTCATTGCTTCATATTCTTTTTTCCAGAATTGATGTAATTGTGGGTCATCGACATTTTGGAGCACGCTATCTCGATATTTTTTATCATGTAGTATTTTCATAACATCTGGAAGTGTTGCATCTTCAGCTTCGACGAGTGTGAATAATACATTGCGGAGTATATGTTCGAGACGTGGACCCCAAGATTCAGAATATAATTTGTAGAAGATTGCAATTATGCCTGAAACTACAAGCTCTTTTTGGTTTTCATTTTTGACCTCTAATATATTGAGTGGATATGCGTATTCTGGATCGGCTGGATTAAAGTAGCAGACATCATTGATTCTATTTTTTGGAATGTATTCCATTATGTTGTCTATGGCGTCGCCGTGCGGGTCCAGCACGGCGACGCCGTTTCCCTTTCTAATATCTTCTATTGCCATGTTATCTATGAACCATGATTTTCCTGTTCCTGTTTTTCCGACGATATAAACGTGTCTTAATCTGTCTTTGGATTTGATTCCGAATATGTGGTCTCTATTTTTATAGTTAACTTTTCCAATAAATGTAATGTCTTTTTTTTCTTCATCAGTTGAATTTTCGCGTGCAATTGGCAAATCTTCTGGTGGATCTAATTGAAGCCTTTTTCCCCATTTAATGTTTGGAATGTTAAGTGATCCTGATGGCAGGTGCCATAACGTCGCAATTTCTAGCGAATTCAATAGGTTTGAAGTTCCATATGATGAATGCGTTGCAATTGCAGTTTGTAATTTTGTTTTGCTAAATATATTTGGATTTTTGATTGATAGTGAGTTCCCACTTGGTTCTGAAAAAATACTAAATGCTCCAGACATATAGTTGATATTTGCATATGTGTCTGAAATTAATCTTATGTTTGCATTAAATCCATAGTATTTTATTTTTTCTTGTATTAAGGTGCTTTCAGTTTGCATCCTTTGTGATTTTATTTCAGATGCATTAATTGCATTGATTCTTGATGATGCTCTTTTTTGCCAATTATTATTTGCTGGTGTAAGAATAATTTGAATCCAGAAAAGTGCATTTGGATCTGGTGATCTGGACATGCTTGATAAAACTGATCCGAGTGGGTCAACGTCTTGAAACCCTGTCATTGTTTTTATCGGAAGATTTCCGCTTTTTGACAGGTTTAATTCTGCGAATTGTATGTTTGCAAAATTCACATTTCCAATTTGTTCGAAAGAATCAAGGTCAATAACATCTGCTTTTCCATATTGAGCTAAAAGTTGATTTTTGAGATGTATAAGCTCTGTTTCTTTTGTTCCAATTATAAAATATATGTTTTGGCTTACTGAAATTATGTTGAATGAATAAATTGTTGTATTTGATTTTGAAAATGAAAAAATATTGCGATTTGGAGATCTTGAAACAAGGCTTGATATCAGTGCTAATCCTTGCTCGTATGTGTATTCATTGTTATGCGGGACTTTAACAAGCAGGAACTTCATAACAAAAATTATAGCATCAAATTTCAGCTTCATTTGTCGCTTGACCCTCATCGATTTCGTCGTCTTTTCCAAATGCTGAAACGGCTGAAACTTTGTCACCAGAATTTAGTCGCATAAGGATGACTCCTTGGGTATCTCTACTTAAAGTTGGTATTGATTTAGCCGGAATTCTTATTATTTGTCCGTTTTCAGAAGTTAGAATTATATCTTTTGTTTCGCTATTCATGATTTTTATTGCGACGATGTCTCCTGTTTTTGCTGTGATGTTGGCTGCTTTAATTCCGCTTCCTCCCCTGTTTTGTAAGGTGTATTGAGAAATTTTAGTCTTTTTCCCATAGCCGTGGCTCATTATTGCCAATAAACTTTCAGTTAGGTTTTCTTTTGACAGAATTTCCATGCTCACAACGAAATCGCCGGCTTTCACTTTGATTCCCCTTACTCCACTTGCACTTCTTCCCATTGGTCTAACATCTTCTTCTTTGAATCTAACGGATTTTCCTTTTGTTGTAACAAGTATTACTTCGTTTTCGCCTGATGTTAGCATTGATCTTACTACTTCATCGCCTTCTTTCATTCCCATTCCGATTATTCCAGTTCTTCGGATGTTATCGAATTCTGATAAAGCTGTCTTTTTTATTTGGCCGAATCTTGTGGCTATCAAAATATAAAGGTCTTCTTTTTTTCCATCATAGTCTTTCTTAATTGTAATTATTTCTTGAACTTTTTCGCTTGAACTCATTTCAATAACATTAACAAGTGCAGTCCCTTTTGATGTTCTGCTACTTTCTGGAATATCCCAGACATGCTTTTCATAAACTCTTCCTTGATTTGTTATGAATAATACTTTGTCGTGTGTATCTGCAAGTCTCATGACTGCAACTTCATCTTCTTCTTTTGTTTTCATTCCAACTACGCCTTTTCCGCCTCTGCTTTGAGTTTTATATGTATCTGGTTTAACTCGTTTAATATATCCGGAAATTGTTATTGCAATTAATGTTTCTTCGTTTGCGATTAGGTCTTCGTCTGAAAGCTCTCCGATTTTTCCTTTTATTACTTTTGTTCTTCGAATGTCTCCAAATTTTGCTTTTATTTCTTCAAGCTCACTTTTTATTATTTTGATTGATTCTGATGGATTCGCCAATATTTGAAGAAGGTTTGTAATTGTGCTTTGAATTTCCTTAAGTTCGTTTTCGATTTTTTCTCTTTCAAGTGCTGCAAGTCTTCTAAGTTGCATATCTAAAATTGCTTGAGCCTGAATTTCAGTTAATTCAAATCGTTTTATTAAGTTAGCTTTTGCCTCTTCTGAATCTTTAGATTTTTTTATGATCGCAATTACTTCATCTATAAAATCTAATGCCTTTTTGAGACCTTCTAATATGTGTTCTCTTTCTCTGGCTTTTCTTAGTAGGTATATAGATCTATTGATTATTACGTCTCTTCTATGTTTGATGAATTCATCAAGGAATGCTTTGATCCCAAGTGTTAATGGTTTTCCATTCACAAGTGCAAGCATGTTTGCATTGAATGCATTTTGTAATTGAGTGTATTTGTACAAATAATTAAGAACTTTTTGAGGGTTTGAATCTCTTTTGAGTTCAATGACTATTTTCATCTTGCCTCGACTGCTTTCGTCTCTGATATCGCTTATTTCCCTGACTTTTTTGTTATTTACTAAATCAGCGATTTTTTCGATTAATGTAGTTTTATTAACTTGATATGGAATTTCGGTAACTACTATGCAATATTTCCCACCTTTAAGTTCTTCGATTTTGGCTTCGGCTCTTTGTATGATTTGTCCGCGACCTGTTGCAAAGTATTTTAATGTTTCTGATTTATCGTATATCGTACATCCAGTTGGAAAATCCGGGCCTTTTATAATATTTGCTAGCTCTTCTAGTGAAATATTATTGCTTACTTCCCATCTAGTAACGGGAGCTTCTGTTTCAATAAGATCGTACGCTCTTATTTTGATGATTTCCTTTTGGCTTTTAGTGACTGCTCCTTGTTTGAGTATTAGACTTAGTGCATCTGCAATTTCATTTAGATTATGTGGAGGAATATTTGTTGCCATTCCGACTGCAATTCCTGCTGATCCATTCATCAAAAGATTTGGAATAATCGCAGGAAGAACCGTTGGCTCTTTGTATTCAGCAGAATAGTTGTCTCCAAAAGGAACTGTATCTTTATCTATGTCAGCAAGTAAATAGTCGGAAATTCTTGCGAGCCTACATTCTGTGTACCTCATTGCGGCGGCTGGATCTCCGTCAATATTACCGAAATTACCTTGACCGTCTATTAATGGATATCTTAATGAGAAATCTTGCGCCATTCGAACGAGAGCATCATAAATTGACGTGTCTCCGTGAGGGTGATATTTACCAATTACTTCTCCGACTAGTTTTGCAGACTTGCTGTAAATGGAATCTGCAGTTAGATTCATTTGACTTGCAGCAAAAATAATGCGTCTGTGAACAGGTTTTAGACCATCTCTGATATCGGGCAGAGCTCTTGAAACAATTACGCTCATTGCGTAGTCCAAATAAGCTTTTTGCATTTCCTTTGATATTGATGTATCTAATATCTGCCCCTTTTGCAAATCTTCAGTTTCTCCAATTTCCATTAAGTCTGTGTTATCTGTCATTATGATTGTTTAAATTTTTCCTCGTATGCCTTCATCGATTCGGCAATTAATTTGTATGCATCTTCTTTTCCTTTAAAACCTGTAATCTTTACAGTTCCAGGACCTGTTTGTGCATATTTGTATGTTTCCATAAAAGTTTGAAGATCTTTTAATTCATGTTTTGGCATGTCTGAAATATCATTGACATAATCCCATCTTGGATCTTTTTTATTAACGCAAATTATTTTGTCATCAAATTCTCCATTATCTTCCATTCCCATTACGCCAACTACTCGGCCGTGTGCCACAGCACCTGGAATAATATTTCCTGTTGTGTATAAAACTGCATCTAATGGATCTCCATCGTGTACATTCCATGTTCCAGGAACATCTGTGTAAACGGCTGGGTAGTGAACTGGGCCATATAAAACGCGGTCAACTTCTAAATATCCGATTTCGTTATTATATTCATACTTCACAAAATCTCCTTTAGAAATTTCCACAAGAAGTTTCAAAACTTCAGGAGCCTTATCTTGTTTAATGGCGTGAAAAAGATTCATAGATTTCATATCCTTGTTAGTACCCAAAAAGAAATTGCACTCAAAAGTCCAGACATTGCTTCGATTGGCTCAATATCCGTAGCTTTCTTTTTAGATTTAACAAAACCAAATAAAAATAAATAGATACTAATTACGAGCGGGAGTGAAGACAGTGCTTCGGATCCTCCGAGCCTAATTATAATGGCAATTGTAGCAATTGTAAAAAGGGATATTAGAAAAGGAAATGATTTCTCTATTTCATTTGTAGTCAGTAAATTTTTTAGTTTTCCAGTGTATTTTTTTGAATGTTCGATTAGTATCAAAATAATAAAAATCCATGATGCTTGATATCCACTCACAAGATTAAATCTTGTTATTATGCCTTTGTTTTCATTAATTTCTGATGAAGCAAAAACGAACAAAAGCGGAATTAATTTTGAAACCGTATTTTTGAACAAATTTAAATCCTTGCCTGTGGCTGATCCGATGACAGCTATATAAATGAAAGCACTCAAAAACGAAAGGCTAATTCCTAAAAGTCCAGCAATTTGGTATGGAATTAGAATTAGGAGAAGGAATTCATTTATCTCAATTATAATTGATCTGTTTTTTATGAATAAATTTATTATTCCTATAATCAATCCAGAAATTAATGGAATCAAAATCGTCGCAACTCCAATTTCTTTAAAGAATGAAAAACATAAAATAGAATACGCTATTGCAATAATACTTGTAAAAATAGAGATAACGATTTTATTTATGCTAAACATCTTAAGTAAAAAATAAAGTGCAAGAGGAATTAAAATAACCAATAAAATAGTGAATGATGTTTCATTCAAAACTAATTTGTTATATCCCCTAAATTTTTCAATGCTACTTTGAAAAACCAAGCTTGCAAGAAGTATTGTATTCATTAAGTTAATTTCGATAAGCTTTGGGTTTACTGTATTTTGCTTTGAAAAATGGAAATATAAATACGAGATATTTGCACCAATCAAATATGCTGGAAGAAATACCAAATCATATTTGAAAAAGTAAATTAAAATCCCCGACAATATAACAAATGCAATTAACGGGGCGTTCTTATGTAAAAGGAAGAATGCTGTAATTATGCCTAACGCAAACGCAATCAGCGTATAAACATTATTGAATTGAAAGAAATAATAAAAGATTATTAGAATTAAGATTATCGACAGTGCTTCCCATTTTAAAAATTTCATATTATGCGTGCAGGTCTAAATCAGCTGAAATTGCATTTGCTTGAATAAAATGCTTTCTTGGTGCAACTTCCTTACCCATTAACATTTCGAATACATCATTTGCTTCTTCAACATTTTGAATAGAAATCTGTTTTAGTACACGAGTTTTTGGATTCATTGTAGTTTCCCAAAGTTCATCTGCATTCATTTCTCCCAAACCTTTAAATCGGCCGATTGAATATTTTTTGTTTTCGGATTGCATCTTTTCTTCAAATTCTTGGCGATCTTTATCGTCAGTTAAATATCTTTTATTTTTCCCCCATGTAGCTTTGTATAGTGGTGGAACTGCTGCATAGAGCATTCCTTGTTGTATTAATTCAGGAAGATGTCTGAAAAAGAAAGTTAAATACAAAGTTCGGATATGTGATCCATCGACGTCGGCGTCAGCCATAATAATTATTTTGTGATATCTAGTATTTTTTGAATTAAACAAATCACCAATTCCTGCTCCAATTGCTTGAATTAGTGGTTTAAATTTAAGATCTTTTACAATTTGATCTATTCGTGCTCTTTGCGTGTTTAATGGCTTTCCAAAAAGCGGAAGAATTGCTTGAATCTCATTGTCACGAGCTTGTTTTGCTGAACCTCCGGCGGAGTCTCCTTCTACTATAAAGATTTCTGCTTTTGTTGCATCTTTGGTACGACAATCTGCAAGTTTGCCCGGAAGGCCGGAGCCTTCGAGCACCCCTTTTCTGATGACTGCGTCACGTGCGGCGCGCGCCGCTTTGCGGGCGCGCGCCGCAAGTATACTTTTCCCAATAATCCCTTCCGCGTCGTGTGGATTTTCCTCAAAGAATTGATCTAGAGTTTCCTTTGCTATTATTTCGACAACAGTTCTTGCTTCTGATGTTCCAAGTTTTGATTTTGTTTGTCCTTCAAATTGAATTTTATTTGATGGTATTTTTACTGAAATTCCAACATTTATTCCTTCTCTTGTGTCATCTCCAGATAATTTCTCATCATCTTTGAATAAATTGTTTTTCTTTGCATAATCGTTTATTGATTTTGTTAATGCGCTTCGAAAGCCAGTTAAATGTGTTCCTCCTTCTGTTGTTCTAATATTATTGGCAAAACAAAGCTCATTTGCTGCGAACGAATCCGTGTATTGAAAAGCTATCTCGACATCAATTTCATCCATTTCTTTGTGAGCATAAAAGATGTTTGGATGCATTACATTTTTGTGTCTATTTACTGAACTTATTAAAGCTCTAAGTCCTCCTTCGAAATAAAAGGTCTCTATTGTGTCGTTTCTTTTGTCGATAAATTTAAATTTCAGGCCAGATGTTAAGTAAGCAAAAGTTCTGATTTGTTGTCTTATCGTTTTGTAGTCAAATTCAATTGTTTCAAAGATCGTCGGGTCTGGTTTGTAGTATGTTGTTGTCCCGTTTGTTTGTGATGAAACGGATTCCGGATTAATAGTTGATTTGCTGATATCTACCTGTTTTAAATCAGATTTTCTTATTCCTTTCTCGTATTCTTGATAGTAGAGTTTTCCATCTTTTCTTACCTCTACTATGCATTCAGTTGAAAGAGCATTTACTATTGAAGCTCCGACTCCGTGAAGTCCGCCTGAGACTTTATATCCACTTCCGCCAAATTTACCTCCGGCGTGAAGTTTAGTCATTACAAGCTCTAAAGCAGAAACGCCATATTCTTTTTTTATACCAACTGGAATTCCTCTTCCATCGTCGCTTACTATAATCGAGTTATCTTTTTGTATAGTTATTACAATGTTTCTGGCATAGCCAGCCATTGCCTCATCAACGGAGTTATCGATTATTTCTTTTGTAGTGTGGTGTAGTCCACGTATGTCTGTTGACCCGATATACATTCCAGGTCTCACGCGTACCGGTTCAAGTCCTTCTAAAACTTCAATATTCTCTTCGCTGTACTGACCTTTATTAGTTATATCTGATGCCATATTCCGATAATTCTACCATAGAAAGATAATCAGAAGCTTGCTAAAATTGGGATGTAAGTTGATAAATAGGCATAATTACTGAAATGATCAAAACCCCGACCATTACGCCAAGCATAAGCATTATCAAAGGTTCCATTGCTGTTGATAGATTTTTTACGACCTTATCAACTTCACCTTCATAATATTTTGCTAATCCATTTAATCTTTCACCTACGGTCCCAGTTTCTTCACCGACTACTAGCATTTGTGCAACCATTTGTGGGTAAATCTTTTCTTTGTCAATTGATTGAGATAGAGGTAAACCGTGTTTCACATCATCAATAAAATGGTCTATCGAGTTTCTAAAAAGTCTATTTTTCATTGAGTTTTTTGAAATTGCTAAGGCTTCTATAATTGGTACGCCTGCTTCATCTAAAAGCCCAAGTGTCCTTGTTAGTTCGACAATTGCCGATTGTCTTGCTATTTCACCAAATATTGGGAGTTTTAAACTTATTGTCGAAAAGATAGTTTCACCTTCATTTGTCGCTGAAAACATTCTTATCCCTGTAATAAAAGCGAGAATCAATGATATGGCTATCCACCAGAATTTTATTAAAAAATCAGAAAGTGCAATTAATGCTCTTGTCATAAATGGTAAGTCAATGTTAAACGAATCATAAATTGCAGACATTTTAGGTATGACAAAAATTACAATTAAAAAGAAGACCATGAACATTGCAGAAGTGATAATTCCTGGGTAAATCATGGCGCCTTTGACACGGCTGCCAAATTCTCGTTGTTTTTCTAGTGTGTCGGCAAGTCTTCTCATTACTTCATCGACTTTTCCCGATGCTTCGCCTGCTCTTAACAAACTTATATAGCTTGGAGAAAAAATAGTGCCTTGATTTTGCATAGCCTTGGAAAGTGGTGCACCACCCTCAACATCGTTTAAAATATTTTGTAAAATTTGCCCCATCTTTTTATTTTTTGTTTGTGTCGAAAGTATTTCAAGTGATTTTGTTATCGGAAGCCCTGCGTTTAACATGCTTGCCATTTGGTCTGTGAATTTTACTTTTTCAGAAAGGGAAATTCCTTCGAGGAGTGAAAAGAGATTAAAACCATTACCTTTTTCCTTGATTGGTTTTAATGAATAAACAAATAGGCCAGAAGACCTAAGTTTTGCTATTGCCAAATTTTTATTTGGGGCATCAATTGTACCGCTACTCTCTCTTATTCCATCATTTAGCTTGGCCTTATATATGAATTTCATTTTGATCGGATTTTTGTATATCTAATAATTTCATCTGTGTTTGTTGATTTTGTTAACGCATCTTCTAAATTAACCTTTCCGTTTATTACTAATTCGGCAAGTGATTTTTCCATAGTAATCATTCCGAGGTCTCCGCTTGTGTTAATTAAATTGTGTAAAAAGTGTGAATGGCCTTCGCGAATCGTATTTCTTATCGCAGAGTTTGCAATCATTATTTCAACAGCAGGATATCTTTTACTTGAATCAACGCCTCGTACCAATGTTTGATTTATTATGCCTTCGACGACTGATGCCAATTGCATTCTTACCTGAGATTGTTGTTGCTCTGGGAACATTCCCGCAATTCTATCTACTGTTTGTACTGTTGAGTATGAATGAAGTGAAGTTATTACGAGGTGTCCCATTTCTGCAGCTGTAATGGCAAGCAACATTGTTTCTGTGTCTTGGATTTCTCCAATAAAAATTACATCCGCACTTTCCCTTAATGATGCTTTAAGAGCATGTGTCCAACTTAACGTATCTACGTATAATTCTCTTTGATGAATTAGTGATTTGTCTGATTCAAAAATATATTCTATTGGGTCTTCTATTGTTACAATATGGACGCTTCGATTTTGGTTTATCCAATTTATCATGGCGGCGGCTGTTGAAGATTTTCCCATACCAGATGCTCCAGATAAAACTACAAGACCTTGCGGAAGTTTGCAAAATTCATACAAAATGTGCGGCAAATTTAATTCGTCGAGTGTAGGAATATGTGACAGAATTAATCTTATGGCAACAGCAAGTCTACCTTTTTCGAAATATGCATTGACCCTGAAACGTGATTTATCATCCATTTCATAAAGAGAATTTAACTCTTTTTCTTCATAGAGTATGGCGATTTGTTCTTCTGTAAATAATTGGCTTACTAAATAAGTTGTTTCTTCTTTGTCAAAAACGCCAAATCCAGGAAGTGGGCGCAAATCGCCTGCGATTTGCGCTGTCGGCGGAAGACCTGCACTTAAGTGCAGGTCTTCCGCCTTCTCACTTATCATTTTTGTTAAAAGTTCGTCAATTAAATATTCTTTGGACATGTTTTTTCCTTTCTTTATTCATCTGCAACTGTATGTACTTCATCTATTGTTGTTATTCCCCATAATGCTTTAAGGTAACCATCTTGGACGAGCGTTATCATGCCATTATCCTTTGCGTGTTTTTCAATATCATCAGTAATCGCGTTGTTTTCAGCAAGCTTTTGGATTTCATTATTTACCTCTAATACTTCGTATATCCCGATTCTTCCTTTATATCCAGTTTGGTTGCATTTTTCACAGCCCTTCCCCCTATAAAGTTTTAATTTATTTATATCAAATTCTGCCTGTGTTTCTTTTTGAATTTGATTATTAATAGGAACATCTTCATCAGTATATACGTCACTAAATGGGTTGTGGCCTTGTCCAATCTTTATTAATTTTTCACCCAAGGTTTCTTGAATATCCTTTTTTATATTTTCTTCTGGTTCATATTCTTCTTTGCAGTTTTCGCAAATTTTTCTTACCAGGCGCTGTGCTAAAACGGCATTTATTGTCGATGCCAAGAAGAAACTTTCGATTCCCATATCAGTAAGTCTTGGAATTGCACCCGCAGCAGAGTTTGTGTGAAGTGTTGCCAAAACAAGGTGTCCAGTAAGTGCTGCTTGAATTGCAAGCCTAGCAGTTTCACCATCTCTAATTTCTCCAACCATTATAATATTTGGATCTTGCCTTAATATAGATCTTAATCCGTTTGCAAATGTAAGGTCCGCTTTTATATTTATTTGGACTTGATTAACTCCGGGAATGTTTATTTCAACTGGATCTTCAAGTGTAATTATATTTACTTTAATTGAGTTAACTTTATATAGCGCAGTTGCCAATGTAACCGTTTTTCCAGATCCAGTTGGCCCAGTCACTAAAATTATTCCTGTTGTTTGCTTAAGTGCTTTGTTGAAAACGTTGTGTGCATTTCCCCATATTCCTAGGCCTTTTAATGTGTATACAGCTTTTTGATCTTTCAAAAGACGTATAACAACTTTTTCACCAAAAATGGTTGGAAGTGTTGAAACGCGTAAATCAGTTTTAGAATCACCAAAAATAACTCTAAATTTACCATCAAGAGGTTTTCGTCTTTCATCAATTGGCATATTTGCAAGGATTTTTATTCTTGCAACTACTGAATTATGAATTTCTTTTGGTAGTGGGAATTTCTCTTGTAAAATTCCGTCAATTCTATATCTTATTCTAGTGCCTGTTTCAAAAGGTTCTATATGAATATCAGATGCACCGGATTTAACAGCGTATTCAATGATAACGCTAACTATTTGGGCAACCGGTGAAACTTTTATAATTTGTTTTGCTTGATCAATATTTTGCAAACTTTCCGTCATTTTTTTTGTCGAAGTTTCTGTTGCTTGTTCAATGGCTTTATTTACATCCTTCCCAAGGCTTTTGCTATATTCCCTATCTATCGCGCCCAATATGGCACTTCTTGTACTGGTGTATGGCTTTATTTTAAGTTTTAAGCTTCTCTCGAGAAATTGAATAATTAATAAATCTTGAGGATCGGCCATTGCGATGCCAAGTGTGTTCTCGTTTTTTTCAATAGGAATGATTGTATATTTCTTTGCCATTTCTTCAGGAATTGATTGAACGGTTTCAGGTGGAATCGAAAGGTTAAGCGGGTCAATAAATGGAATTCCTTCAAGCTTTGATGATTCCATTGCAAGCTGAGTTTCATCTATGTATTGGTTTTCAAGGATTATTTGTTTGGTTAATTTATCAGAACGAAGTTTTTCGTTTTTGATTTCTTCGTATTGGTGCTTGCTAATAAGTCCATCAGCGAGCAATAAGTCTTCTAACGTTTGGGCAGTGTTTGTCGACATGATCTCTAGGTTCAGTATATCATAGGGATTAATTATGCAAACGTTAATTATCACGTCAGAAAATAAAGAATCAAGAGACGCTTTTATTACAGAGAATTATAAGCTATCCGAGATAGATGGTAATTCTATGTTAATTGAATCAGAGGGTGGGAAAAAAATATCGATTGCGCAGGCTCGCGAACTTATAAAGTTCGCGAGCCTGCGCCCACTTAATTCAACTCAAAAAGTCGCCATAATTAAGGATGCCCAATTAATGACTGTTGAGGCTCAAAATTCTTTGCTCAAATTAATAGAGGAGCCTCCGGAATATCTTCAAATTGTTTTATCAGTTGATAATCCAAAAAATTTAATTGATACAGTTTTATCTAGATGCATTATCACGAGGATTAAAAATCCACAAAAATCCTCCACTTCTTTTTCTTCTGGCGACTCATTTGATGAGTTTATTGAAGTTATAAGTATGGATATTGGGGAAAGGTTCGACTGGTTTTCAAGTAGCAAGTCAAAATTTAAGGATAGAGTATTTGCGGTTGAGTTTTTGAAAAATTGGCAGATGTTTTTAAGGAATATGCTTTTGGACTCACTAGGTAAGAATGGCAACTCAATTAATTTGAGTACAAAAGCTTGCCAAGAGAATTTGATTTATCTTATGGAGGTAGTTGAAAAAATAAGGTCAAATAATGCTAATGTGTCGATGGGGATTGAAAGTTTTTTGATCAACTTCCCTATTATTTCTAAGTGATATACTTCGTTTATGTTGCTGAGAATGAAATTTTTTAAAGGTCTTACGTTAATAGAAGTTAGTATTGTGATTGCAATTTTAGCGATTTTAGCAGGTGTTATCCTTGTGACTTTAAATCCAAAAGAACAAACTGGAAAAGCGAGGGATGGAACTAAGAAAACAGATAGTGCCGCCCTTTTATCGGCAGTAAATAGATATTTTGTTTCATATAATGGTGTGTATCCATGGGGTTCTGTTTCTAATTGTAGTGCGCCTTCTAGTAATGGGGCTTCGACTGTTTCATCTTGCTGGTTGAACCGTTTGGTTGCTGTTGGCGAAGTCGATTCTAGTTTTGCAAGCGGTTCAAATATTTCTTCATTTATTGTGACTTTGGATTCATCAAGTGTTGTCCATATTTGTTTTGTTCCTGCGTCGCAGGCTTTTTTATCTCAAGCCTATCAGAATTCAAGTGGAGCTAGTGCAACTCCAGGCACACATATTTGCGTGCCAGAATGATCTTCTTTTGGCCATGCAAAGTTTAGATCTTTTTAATGAAAAATTTAACATTTCTCGCTTGATAGCAATGAAAATGTGTGGTTGAATACTTGCATGAAAAGCCAAAAGCAGACGCCTTTAACGACTGAATATCTAGATGAAAAGCTATCGGTTTTAATTAGCTATATGGATGTACGATTTGAGAAAATAGAATCCCGTTTGGATAAAATTGAAGTAAGGTTAGATAAAATTGAGGCGCGACTAGATAAAATCGAAGAAAGGTTAGATGATCATGATATACGTTTTACACAAATTGATGAGCGTTTTAACCAGATTGATAAACAATTAGTCAATATTAACGAAAGATTAGATAGCCATGAAAATCGTTTCGACCAGATTGATAAACAATTAGTCAATATTAACGAAAGATTAGATAGCCATGAAAATCGTTTTAACCAGATTGATAAACAATTAGTCAATATTAACGAAAGATTAGATAGCCATGAAGAAAGATTTGATAGATTAGAAAAGCATATTGATTTTAAATTCGACTTTTTCAAAGAAGACATTATTAGAAGTCTTGAGCCCATGTTTGCAGATATGAGAATTGATCTTTTAGGATATAAGGATTCTATGGTTTCTAGAACAATGGACATAGAGGTAGAGCAAGTCGCATCAACTAGTATCGCAAAAAGAAATCAGGATCTCATTTGTGACCACGAAGAACGAATTAAAAAGTTGGAAGCGGGACGATAAATGGTTTTAATTATCTTTTTAATTGCTTTTATTTTTTTTCTTTTTATTGGATCATTTTTGAATGTCGTAATTGAACGTGTTTATCGAGGGGAGCAATTTGTTAAGGGAAGGTCTTATTGTGTTTCATGTAAGCATGAACTCTCGATGATGGATTTGATACCGGTTTTTTCATTTTTGTTTCTAAAAGGAAAATGTAGATACTGTAAAAAAAGTATTCCGCCAATACATATTGTTATAGAATTTTTTACAGCGATCTGTGCAGGATTTATTTTTGCGAGCTATCCATTATTGCAAGCTTTGTTTTTTGCTTTAGTTTTACTGGTTTTAATCCTGATCGTCTTTACGGATCTTTTGTATTATGTTATTCCGGATATATATCTTTATCTGTTGGTTGGGACGTATCTGATTGGGGCTGCCCTTATGTACTTCCCGATTTGGGATCATGTCAGGGCAGCCCTTATAACCTCCGCATTTTTCGGCATCCTATATTTGGGTTCAAAGGGCAAAGCTATGGGTGAAGGCGACATTTATTTATCTGGAATATTGGCACTTTTTTTAGGTCCAACATTATCTTTAGTTATGCTTTTTATCTCCTTCTTGACAGGGGCAATTGTTGGGGTAATACTCGTTATAAGGGGAAGGAAGCGGATAACGCAAACTATACCGTTTGGGCCTTTTCTAATATTTGGGTTTACGATTAGTTATTTAGTTGGTTTTAATTTAATTAATTTGTATCTAGGATTGTTATGATAAATAGCCTTCCTCGATAAAAAGTACGAAGAATGAATACATTTCCTGTCCGCTTCGGAAGAAAAGGGTTTACCCTTATCGAGTTACTTATAGTTATCGTTATCATCGGAATCTTAGCCGGTGTAGTCTTGGTAGTACTTAACCCAGCCAAACAACAGAGAAAGTCTGCTGAATCAGTCCTTTCAGCTAATACAAATAAGCTTTGTTTAGCATTAAACTCATGCGCGGCGACTACGGCAACTGCCGGAAATTGTGGAAGTGCGACTTTTGCAACGACACTAGCTTTAATTGGCGCTGCTGATCCTACTGGTATTCCAGCTGCTTCAACTTTCGCTTCTGCTATTTCCGGAAATGTTGTTACAATAACAGGAACTTTGTCAGCTACTGCTGGTGTGCCAAAAACAGATTCAACAGCTTGTAACTATAGTTGTAGTTTTGATTTCGGAGCAGGGACTGCTACTAGATTGCTTCCTGATGCAGGTTGCTGGTAAATTGTTACTAGCTTAGTTTGCTATCTGATTTAGCAATCCGAAAAGGCCCCGGGAAACTGGGGCCCTTTTTTGTTTTTCCCATCTTTGTGTTAATGTATTTTTAGTACATATTTATTTTTAAAGATGTCAAAGTTTTCTGCCTTCACTTTAATTGAGCTTTTGATAGTTATTGTTATTATTGGTATTTTGGCTGGTGTTATTTTGGTTGTTTTAAATCCAGCCGCACAACAAAGAAAGTCTGCGGAGGCAGTTTTGCAAGCGAATACGAATAAACTTTGTTTAGGCCTTTTTTCATGTGCCCAAACTACATATGATCCTTTAAAATGTAATGACATGACTAAAATTGGTGGAATTGATCCAGTAGACTCCCCTTCTACATCAACTTATGATGTTTCGGCAACAGGAAATGTAATTTCCGTAACCGGAACCTTGCCAGCAGGTGTTGGTTCAACCGTAGCATGCGAATTTACTTGTGCATACGATATTGTTTCAGGAGATCCTCAAAGGTTAACTCAAGGAGCCGGTTGTATTTTATGATGTTCATGCTTAATTAATTGGAGGCTTTGTCGCGAGTTTTTCCACCAAAATACAAACAAAGATTAGAGTGTCCAAGTTTATGTATTCGCATTTCTAAATTCATGGGTGCATGGATAGTGTTATTATTTAGTACGAGTGTTTTGAATTTTCAACCCGATATGAAAATTAGCTACAAAGACCAAATAAGAAAAATATTTGACAAGACCAAAAGCGTTTTATGTCCAGCATTTGATAATGGTGAAATAATATTTAATGCAAAAGGGATAAATATTTAATTTTTAAAGGGAATAGAAGCCAACGGGACTCGAAACGAATAGAAACAAACATCCGACTTTTACCCAGTGCTATAGACTTACTAAAACGTGCTACATTTTGGCAGGAGGAAAATGAATACGAGAGAGCTGGAAAACTATATAAATATTGGGCTTTTGAGGCAGTGATTGAAAAAAGAAGGATAAATTTGGTATTATCAATGCCCAAAACAAAAATCTTGAAAGAGAAATGCACAACAGGGATGATACTGAATAAAGATGTTGGCCGTCGGCTTGGGTTTAGCCGAATAAACCTTGCGGTTAACCAACGTAATCATGCTATCAATGAATTACGAAAAAGTCAAACAAACGACATGGGAGTTTTTGTGCTGTGCAGTATGCGGTATGTTGATAGTTTTTTTCTGTTATGTTAGTCTGTTCTAAGTAAATGCCCAGATTCTCTGCCCAACCTCACCGCCTCGCCTTCACTTTAATTGAGCTTTTGATTGTTGTTGGAGTTATAGGGATTTTATCTGGTTTGGTGATTGTTGTTATAAATCCAAACACACAATTTGCCAAAGCCCGTGATTCAAATAGAAAGAAAGACTTGGCTTTGATATCAAGTGCATTGGAGCAATACTATGCGGATAATAATGCATATCCTGCGACCCAATCCGGAAATTCGGTTTCTGCTTTGCCACTTGCTGGTTCTCCCAAATATATTCAGTCAATTCCTGCAGATCCAAAATCTGGTTTTGCGTACTGCTACACTTCGGTTTCTCCATATCAAACATTTAACTTATGTGCAAAACTCGAATCTGGTGCAGATCAATTGAATGGAGCAACAACGTGTACTCCTACTGGAGCTGGTGGTACTGGAGATTATTGTTTAACAAATTCTTTCTAAAATTTTATGCTAATATTCTTTTGTGAGACTGTCCAATAATCTTAATTCTTTTACTCTTATTGAGGTTTTGATTGTTGTTGGAATTATGGGCATTTTAACTGTTGCTGCCCTTCCCTCTTTTGGCAATTTTGCAGATCGACGCACTTTTCAAAATAATGTAGATATTTTTGCGGAAAATATTAGATCCGCCAGAAGTAAGGCAATTGACGGGGTTGTTGTTTCTGGTAAAGATGCGAATTGGCAAATTATTCCAACGAATAATACAGCTACCTATGTTGTTAAACCTTTATTTACCGATGGTACTTCTGGTACTTCTAAAACGTCAACGCTTTCAGGCACAGGATCTACTTTTAGTTGTGTCGTTTGTACAATTGAATTCGAAAGATTAACTGGGAAAAGAATTTCAGGAACAGCTGGAGCAAGCCAAGATATTGTTGTAAATTTTGGTACAGAAAGCAAAACGATAAGAGTATATGAAACAGGCAAAATGGTTGTTGAATAAAATATGAAATTAAATCGTGGAGAAACTTTAATAGAAGTTGTTTTGGCAATTGGACTTGCCGTTATGGTGCTTTTTGCATTAGTAGTTTTAGGATCTGTCTCTGTTAAAACTAGTACGTCGTCTTCGAGAAGAGCTCAAGCAGAAAAATTGTCTTCATCTGGAATTGAAGCTATTAGGTATCTTAGAGATGGATTTGGTTTTGATGCATTAGTAGACGGTTGTTATAAAATTGATGCAGGATCTCCTACTGGAGTATCTTCTCTTCTTGATTGTAATTCATGGGATTCTATTTCGTTAGGTGCTTCAAACTCTTTTGAAAGGAAGATCGAAATTTCCACATATGCAGGAATAGCTACTATGAAAAAAATTACCGTAACCTCACAGTGGCTTGAAACTGGTGGTGAAGGTGGATATAAGAAAGTGGTTATTAGTACTGTTTTGAGTAAACGGTGAATAAAATGAAACAACATAAACATAATGGATTTACTTTAATTGAGCTTTTGATTTCAATTGGAGTTTTAGGCGTTGCTCTTTCTATAACCGCAGGCGTTTTGCTTTCTGTTATTAAGTCTTCCCAAAGACAAAAAGTTATCGCTGAAGTAGAAAGAAACGGTGAATATACAATGAGCTATATTGAAAAAATGGCAGTTAAAGCTTTGTCTGCAAATTGCGTAAAAAACAGTGCTTCTTCTACATGCTCTGGAAGTGGGCCTTCTGGTTCTGATGAACTTATTTTGGGCCAGGGATCAACTTCTTTGTATATTGGTCAGCGTGGTGTTTCTGTCTCATGTAATGGTGCTACTGTTACAAATAATTTTGTATACGCATCAAGTGATGGTAGCTATACTGACTCAAAGAAACTTACAAACGATAGCGTAAATGGCGTTAACATAACAAGTTTAGACTTTATAGTTTCACCTGGAAATCCTGCTCATATAACTGTTACAATGGTTGTAAGTAATTCAAGTTGTGGGAATTGGAATATTTCAAAAACGTTCCAAAGTTTTATTACAGTTAGGGGTACATATTAAAAATGATGATAAAGCATAAATCAGGTCAAGCAGCATTAATTATAGTCATTGTAACAATGGTTACGGCTCTTGGGGTTGCCATTTCTAGTATCACTCAATCAAATTTGAATCTTAAGGAAACCGTTTATTCAACGCAGTCTGATCAGGCTCAAGCATGTTCAGAAGCAGGGTCTGAAAGAGCTTTGTCTGAAATAACTTCTGCGGAAGAGTCTGGTGGCAGTGTTCCTACTTCTCTTACGACTGAAGATACTGGGGATTATGAAATCGATAATTGTACATATAATGTAACAATTACAAATTATCCGTGTAGCAACTCTGATCCCCTTTGTGACAACAAGGTTTTTATTCCAAGTCTTTCAGAAAATTCAGTTCAGCAAATAAATGTGAATAGTGGTAGTGGTAAAAAGATAGACATACAGTTTACAAATAATTCAGTTGTAAATGCATCTTTGGCCGTTTATTTGTACAAAAGTGATTCGGTACAAAGGTTAATGTATCATTGTGGGAGCCCATCTGATGCTCCAAACGATTTTACTTCTTTGAGCCCAACAAATGGTGTTTGTACAATTTCTGATTTATCAACAGTTGGAGTAAGTCTTGTTAGATTTAGGCCTCTTTACACAAGTATGTCTATAACTGTTTCTGATACAGGTGTAGAGGGAACACAATCTGGTTATCTGATTCAATCCAAAGGTATCTCTGGTTCTGTTCAAAGAAATATTGCTGTTTATAGATACTTTAGCCAGTTGCCGTCTGTGTTTGATGAGGCTGTTGTTTCTTTAGGTAATGTTGAGTTAAATTAGTTTTAATTTTATTATGAAAGACAAAATGAAAGCCGTAACGATATTTAGTGTATTTTTGTTGATTGCGGGAGTAGTTGTTTATTTTGGAATTATAAGAGGCAAAAATATTGTCCCTGGTACTTCAGAAACTAATCAAGCTGAAGTAGATCCAAATGTTCCAACAAAAGAATTTTTAGAAAGTGCGACTAAAAAAACATATGACGAATTAAAGCAAGAATCTCCAAATATTGTTAACGCTCCAAATATTTATGATCCAGAAACAAAGGCTAAATTTGAAGAAATTGCAAAAAGCCAAAATCCAGAAAATTACTTTGTTGTTTTCGATGGGAAAAAATTTGATCCAGAAAGCATAACAATATTTCAAGGTGATTTAGTAACCTGGAGAAACCGAGCGGTTGCCGACTTAACAATAAAAGGTGAAAACGAATGGGGGAATTTATTGCCAATCGAAAACGAAAAAGCATTCTCGCAACAATTCGACTACCTAGGAACGTACAAATACGCGGCAGGCGAAAACAGTGGCATAACTGGAGAAGTAATAGTCGTGGCGAGGTAAGATTGTTGTCATGTTGACAGGATATCCGCATTTCATTAAAGTGTAGATATGTATACTTTAATGAAACCGATTGAGGTGCGAGAAGAACTAAAAAAAAGGAATATAAATATATTTACACCAGATATTTTTTCGAGAACATTTCAAATTTCTTCTTCCAAGACGAAATATTTTCTTGAAAGACAGGCTAAAGATGGTTTTTTACTGCGTTTAAAGCAAGGGCTTTATACTTTAAATACTGATTTGCCTAGTGAAGAAGAAATTGCGAATGCTTTGTATAAACCTTCTTATATTTCATTCGAATACGCCTTAGCTTACTATGGAATAATTCCTGAAATGCCGTACACAGTTACGTCTGCAACGACAAAACCAACTAGAACCTTTACTGTTCACGATAAAGTCTTTTTTTATCATTCAATCAAAAGAGAAGCTTTTACAGGATACGCTTTGATTAAAAATCAGGATAAATCTATACTGATTGCCGAATCCGAGAAAGCTTTGGTAGATTATTTCTATTTTGTAATGTTAAACAGGATACCTAAAAATGATCGATTAATTATTAATGTTAACAAGATCAATAAAGACAAGGTTTTTCAGTATGTTAGTCTTTATGGTAATCGATCTAGCAAGAATGTTACTGATCTTTTGAAAACTATATTATGATGTCACTAGATGCCATTAAAACATTGGCTAGCAAGTTACAAACGACCGAATTAAATGTGCGTAGAGAGTATATTCAACACGTTTTCTTGTCTTATTTTTATCAACAACCTCAAACAAGCAGGCTTTTTTTCAAAGGAGGAACAGCATTAAGACTAATTTTCGGAAGTCCAAGGTTTTCTGAAGACTTGGATTTTAGTACTTCACTTAACAATTTAAACGATTTGGAAAGCATTTTGCTAGATTCTTTACAAGAAATTCAACGAGAAGGAATTAAAGTTGAGGTAATTGAGTCTAAGAAAACTACAGGTGGGTATCTTGCACATCTGCAATTTTTGTTAAATCAAGAACTAATTTTAATTGAATTCAATGTTTCAGAGCGTGAAAAACGTTTGAAAGGCGACGTGACTACAATCGCAAGTGATTTTTTGATTCCATATACTATTGTGAATTTATCTACAGAACAGCTGATTTGGGAAAAAGTTCAAGCACTATTAGACAGGCAAAAGCCAAGAGATTTTTTTGACATCTACTTTGTATTACGTAAAAATCTGTTGCCTGTTAAAGCAAAGAGCATTCTAGTTGAGATACTGGACGTGTTAGAGAAAACAAACATTGATTTTGAAAAAGAATTAAAGCAATTTCTGCCAAAAAGCCACTGGCAGATAATTAGAGACTTTAAAAACAACTTGGGAAATGAGCTTCGAAATAACCTTTGATCAAACAGTCAAATTATTGGCGAAGTAATTGTCGTGGCGAGATAAGACGGTTTTATTGACAAGGCCGTTATGTCTAACTACAATCTAACTATGACTAAAATACAATTAACGTTAACTAAACCAGAAGCGTCTATTTTGCAAACCAAAGCTGATGTTTTTGGTTATGATCTTTCTAGATATGTGAAATTCCTTATTTCAAAGGCTGTAGAACAATCTATTTTGTCTGATGTTCCAACCTTTAAGGCTTCCGCAAAGCTCGAAAAAAGAGTTGCCGAGGCGATGGAAGAATACAATGCTGGTAGATCCTTTGAGCTTAAGAGTTTAGACGATTTGGATAAGTATGTATGAAGATACAAGCTTCAACTTACTATATAAGAAGGTATAAAAAGATTATTAAAAATAATCCGCAACTCAATAGTAAGGTTAAAGGTAAATTGTGGTTGGCAATTAACGACTTGAATCATCCATCACTTAGGTTACATAAAATTACTGGCAGGTTTGATAATGTATGGAGTATATCAATAGATATGAACATTAGGGTTATCTTTAAACTTAAAGGTGATTTAATGAATCTGCTAGACATTGGCACTCACGAAGACATTTACTAAAGCAACGTTAGGTCTTGGCTGCAGGACGAAAATGCATCAATATTGTCCTATGAACCTAATACTTAAGACGCTTTTATAATAAATCATGATAATAATATTGAGGCAAACGATAAAATTATCCGAGAAATAATTATTGTGGTGAGGTGACCTACATAATCCAAGGATTAAGGTCAATAAATCTATTGTTGTCCATATTTACGATTTACAGTGGACCGCCAAGTGGTATTATCACTAATCGTGTTTTGGTGGCAAGTCGGGAATGCTCGCATGCCGACTTTATTTGAGGAGGAATGATAGATTGAGCAAAGGATGAAATAACAGGAGAAGTGATTGTCGTGGCGAGGTAGTATGCAGTTATTGGCTATAGTTGCTAACTGTACTTTGCAAAAATCTGCCGTTATTGTACAATGGAAGTTATATGTTCACTAGGGATATTTGGGAATTATTAAGAAAAGAAATTGAGAAAGACGAGGTTTTAGTTTTAACAGGTGCAAGGCAGGTTGGTAAAACTACAACTATAAAATGGATATTATCTCAAATTCAATCAGAAAATAAGTATTATTTTGATCTTGAAAATATTAGCAATCGCAAATTGTTTTTAGTTTCAGACTATGATTCCCTTATTCAGGAATTTCAAAACCTTGGGTTAGATATATCACAAAAGATGTATATAGCGGTTGATGAAATTCAGCTTTTGCCAGAACTACCAAGTATTGTTAAGTATTTACACGATCATTACAACATTAAATTTTTGATTACTGGGTCAAGCTCGTATTACTTAAAAAATCTATTTAGCGAATCAATGGCTGGAAGAAAAATAATCTATGAGCTTTATCCGTTATCTTTTAGTGAGTTTTTGCGTTTTAGGCAAGAGGACTATATATTGCCTAAATTTAGCTACAGTGCTAAATTTTCTAAATTTGCTTACCAAAAATTAGGGCAATTGTACCAAGAGTATACTGAATTTGGTGGGCTTCCCAAGGTTGTTTTAATAAGCGATTTGCAAGATAAAAAGAAGCAGTTAGAGATGATTTTTAGCTCTTATATCAATTTAGATGTACAAATTTTATCAGAATTTAGATCTGTAAAAGAGTTTGCAAAATTAGTTGAGTTATTGGCAGGACGAATAGGAAACAAGATAAATGTAAGCCAGCTGTCAAAAATATTGGGTATAACTAGGCAGACTATCGATTCGTATCTAGCATTTATGGAACAAACTTATCTTATAAGGTTAATTCAGCCATTTAGCAAATCAGCTGATGTAAGGTTTAGGATGTCTCCGAAGTTGTATTTTGTTGATACAGGTATAGCAAATATCAATTATGATCTTTCCGTTGGGGCAAAGTTTGAAAATACCCTTTGTCACCAACTGTTTTTACATGCAAATCAAAATGTATTTGGAAGAAAGTTGACGTATTTTGCAGATGATAATTCAGAAATAGGTTTTATTTTAAATGATGATTATGCTTTTGAAATTAAAGAGACCCCGGTTGATACAGATCTTATAAAACTTTCACGAAATGCTGAAAAAATAAAAACCTCTAAGTACAGACTTATCGGTAAAAACATGCCAAGTACATTCGACGACTTTATTTGGGGCGGAATGATAGATTGAGGTCGATGAACAAATACACAGCCGAAGCTAACTGTAAAATAACTTGGCGAAGTAATTGTTGTGGCGAGATAGGGTTTTAGCTTAAAATGCTGGCCTGTACACTCAATTGACGTAAGTTGTAGCCCCATAGTATAATCTAGCAAAGATGATTGATGTAAATGGTTTAATAATTTCATTATGAGTCTAGAATATTTGCCTCCAGAAAATATAAATATTCCAGGTGTTCCAATTGCTCCTATTCTCGAGGGTTTTGGCCTGGTTACTAATCGACAATCAGAAGACCAGATAGTTGGAGATGTTTCCCAAGAAGTTAAAGAGCAACTACTTGAAGTTGCTAAAACCGTGTCTAGCATTGTGGTTACACGGAATGGTGGAATAGAAAATAGATGCGCTGCATTTACTACAGGGAAAATTTTATTAGATGGGCTTGAATATGATGTTCATCAATCTGCTGCACATTGTTTCGATGGGATTTCCGCTGATAGTTTGGCAACGATACAAGGGACCACCGTAGCAATGAATAGGAATTTATTAAGACAATCTTATTTAGCTGCAGATCGTCGAGTTGGTCCGAAAAGCCAATTTGATTCAGCCCTATTACTTGTTCCGTCTGTAGGCACCGATGATTCGGAAATGCTTTACGCCCCTGTAGATGTGGAATTGCTTGATTATCTAATTAAAAATGCGGTAACAATCTATCAGGTTGGTTTTCCTGTCTCGGCACAACAGCAAGGTCAAAGTGTAATTCGGGAAATTCGTGAAATGTTGTTAGATCGTTATGAGATGGATGGCCTTAATTCGAAAATGTATTTTAAGCAAGTTGGAAATCGGGAAAGTTCAGTAACTGGTGACAGGGGATATTCTGGGGGTCCATTATTTTATTTTGACCAATATGGAAAACCAGTAATCATTGCTGTGACACATGGTGTAACGCACTACGAGGGACAAGATGATGTTTTGGAAACGATTGGAATATCACTGATGCCAGAAGATGCAACTATAAATTTTGTTAATGCTTCGAGTACCGATTTTTTACTTCTTAATTGGGACAAAACCAAATCTGCGCTTGTAGTTCAGGATGAACAAAATGATTTCCCGATATATTCAGGAAATTTTAATTTGCCAGAATTTGGAGCTAGTTTAATGAGGATAGCTGGGTGCGATCGAGAACAGGCCGAGTATATATTAGCGCTTTTAAAATTAGGATATTTAAATGGAAATCCAGAAGAATTGTCTGTAGTTGCAAAATCCACTTATAGTTTTGAAATTACTGTAAGGTTACAGGATGGGAGGATAGAACATAAACTAATATCGATTCAATATGATGAACATGGAAACATAGTTGGAAGTCTTGTTGATAAGAAGTTGGATTTGACAGGCAGTGTTAGCGGTAGTTAGCAAACGGTATAAACTACCTTAGTACTAATCTTAATATTGATCTTTTGTCCACTTAAATTAAACCTTCTTGTAAGTATTTTTTGACGAAATATTGTTATATACTGATTTTAATGTTCAGTGGTTTTTTAAGTAACCTGTGGTCATCTTTTCAAAATAGAAACTTTAGTGTTATTAATAAGTTTTATCAGTTGATACCTATTAACGTCTATATAGTCTTCGTAGTAGTTTTTGTTGTGGTGACCTGTTTCGACGTGGTGGAAAAGTTGTATTTTGGCTGGTCACCTGATTTCGCCAACTAAAAAGCTATTTTTCTTTATCCCCTTAAGTTTTTTAAAAATAAAAACTCATTACTTTCTTGTTTTTCTAATTTATATATTGGTATATAATAATTTTAATGTCCAGTCGAAAATATATATGTAATGATTTTCTTGCTGTTTTGTTTACTTTTATAGTTAATAACTATGTAAATTCTATTTTTTTTGTTGTTGCATTTGTCTTTTTTTCTATATTTTTTTCAAATGGTGTTTATGCTGCATGTACTGCATATGGCTGTGTTGAAACTGGGGATTGTGATAGTGGTGCTCTTCCTAGTACTTGTGAATCAGAGACAGCATATTGTACAAGTAATTGTACTAAAGCTTGTGAAAATGGCACTGTAGATGGAGTTGCAACTGTGTCTGGTAACTCTTGTAATGGGTGTAGTTATAGTATTTCTTGTGGTGCATGTGATTGTGGAGGTGGTGGTGGTGAAACTCCCTCTGACACAACCCCCCCCGTTTGTACAGATCCTACCTTTTCTCCTTCAAATAAAATTAATGGAACAAGTGTAACAGGCACAGGTACTGCCAGTGACGCAAACGGGATAGCAAAAACTGGCGTGTATATATATCAAGGGGGTACTCACATTAAAGAATTGCAGAACAATGACACTGCTAATACATCAACAACACTAAGTAAAGCATGGGATTTAAAAAATGAGGCAGGGTCGGTTGTCGCAGATGGCACCTATCAGATGCACTTTAATTGGTATGATCCATCTAATAACGTTCAAAAATGTACACAAGATTTTGTAATCGATAAAACCTCCCCCGTCTGTGGTGCGTGGACATTTGACCCAACCAGTCCTTCAGGTGCAGATTCAATATCAATAGTTTCAACTGCCAGTGACAGTGGTAGTGGTTTAAAAACTTCAGGATTGTATGTTGCTAAAAGTCCAAATGGTAGTATATGGACAGGTTGGGATGCATTAGTTCCTAACGACGGAGATGGATCAACTGGGTCAGTAAGTGATGATTGGAGTACTTTGGGTAAAGCTGATGGCACTTACAGGCTTGCATCAAACTGGTGGGATAACGCAGGGAATTTTCAACAATGTACACAAGATTATACGTTTGACAGAAATCCACCAAAAACAACATTAATTGGCCCAA